>Ga0209121_10001832_pt1 | contig 22176 bp, 23 predicted proteins | sample Cruoilmetagenom3_FD_187292 | JGI IMG/M metagenome (GOLD analysis project Ga0209121, IMG submission 187292) | Oil polluted marine microbial communities from Coal Oil Point, Santa Barbara, California, USA - Sample 3 (SPAdes) (version 2) | ecosystem: Environmental > Aquatic > Marine > Oil seeps ...
TCACCGGTATTAATAATATCAAGAAGTTCACTGGCATTCATTTTTTGATACTCCATAATTTATATATATTTTTACAATGGTTAAAAGCGTTTTCTCCACCTTCCATTATTATAACAATTTATTTCTGTATATCATAATTGTCAATTGTCCCATCATGAACTTCAATTTTACACCGCCTTAAACTCAATCCCCGCGTCTTTCATCTGCAATGCGGTGTTGGTTTTTAATTGGTCGTTGTTATTGAAAAGTCTGTCAATGGTAATTACTTTATTTGGATTTCCCGCTATGACTTTTTTGATAATACCCGAATCCACTTTTTCAAGCATCAGGGCGATTTCGTTGTCATTTACCAGGCAATAGCCCCCTTTGTCCTCGATCTTCGCCGTCAGCTGGATGCCGGATTTGAGAAGCAGTTCATAGAGAACGTCTTCGGTTTTCGCGTGTTCATCCAGCGGTTCAAGGTGCTGCTGTAGCTGTTCAATAAGCTCTGCTTCGGTTTTTAGTTTCGAGCGCCAGATTTTGAAGTTGGATTCCCGGAGTTTGAATACTTTAAAACCCAAATCCTGTTTGCCGTCACCAAAGTCAAGCTTGCCGTCCTGTTCTTCCTTTATTTTTTTGATTACTCGACGGATACGTTCCTTGCCGATTTCGGCAATGGTCTTATAGCCCGCTTTAAATGCTTCCGATTTTTCGTCGCATTTTTCGGGGAGTTGGATGATGATAAATTTTCTGTTTCCATTGTCTTGTTTATTTAGCTCAATTACAGCATCAGCTGCGGAACTAGAACCAGCGAAGAAATCTATCATTATATCGCTATTCTTTAATACAAGAGGAATAATGTTATTTAAGAATCTAATTGGCTTAGGATTGTTAAAAATGCGTGCGCTATTTGAAAAGAGATTCTTCAGATCATATGAACCTAATCGACCATCCAACTCGATCACGCTAGACAATTTTTCTTGGTAGTCTTTTGCATAAACCTTTAATTCTATAATTTTATTTTCGTCATCTCCAAAGATAACTTTGTCTTCATCCAATAATTTTTTCATAGTGTCCTCTGGAAACCTATATCCCATTAATGGTTGTTTACATGGCTTGCCAGACTTTGGATGAATTACATCGTAACGATATCCTTCCTTTCCAGGGTTATGCACACTTTGGCTTCCTGTATAAACACCTCCAAAATCGATATGTTTATACCTATCTAAAGGCCATAAGAATGGTTTGTTTTCTTTGAACCACTTTTCGTAAGCTGCTTGAAGCAAAGATAAATTTTTATTCTCAGAAATTAACTTGGTGCCTATTTCAATTAGCTTGACCTTAACATCCGATATTAAACTTTTCCATTCAGCTTCACATTGGACATTATTTTTTGCAAATACACATACGTATTCATGCTCAATTGCTATGCGTGTTGGGTTGTTATCAGTGGCATTTTTCCATACTATTTGGCCGAGAAAATTCTCTTCCCCAAAAACTTCATTCATCAATAATCTCAGGTTATGCACTTCATTATCGTCAATCGAAACAAAGATCACCCCGTCATCCCGCAGTAAGTTGCGTGCCAGAAACAATCTCGGATACATCATGGAGAGCCAGTTTGAGTGGTAATGGCCGCTGTCCCTGCTGTTTTTGCGGAACAAACCTTCACGGGTTAAATAACCGGTTTCGTCCTTATCGCCGATCCGTCCTAAATATTCTTCTTTAGTTTCGGAAAATTTATCGGGATAGATAAAGTTGTCATTGCCGGTATTATAGGGAGGGTCTATATAAATCATCTTGATTTTGCCGAAATAGGACTTCTGCAAAACCTTCAGGACTTCAAGATTTTCACCTTCGATAAAGATGTTCTCCGTGCCGTCAAAATTGACCGACTCATCCTTGCGGGGAACAAGAGTCGCCGTGGTTGGCGACTGCAATACCCTGAATGCGTCCGATTTTCCGGCCCAGTTTAAAACATAGCGTTCGTCTTTAAATTCAATATCCTCACCCAAAGCGGCCTTAAGCTTTTCCCAGTCGATCCTGTTCTCAGTAAAGGCTTCGGGAAGGATTTTTTTGAGCTTGTTCAGCTTTTTTTCAGTCACGTTCAATGATTTTCCATCCATTATACCCAAACTCCTTATTCCATTTAGCCGTCACGAACGTTCCGCCTGCGCGTCTATCTCGACAGGGATGTCAAGGTTTTCTTAAAATGTCATGAGTGCCTGCTTTTCGCATAATATAGGAGCCTTTTATTATTTGAAAAGTAAAACGGTACGAAGCTGTTATCCTGCCTTCCCAAATATTTCTCGGATCTTTCATTTTTTTTATGTTTAAGGAAGGATGTTTTGGATTGGACAGCAGTAACTCAAGCTGTTTATCAATGATTTCCCGTATCTCCAGCGGCAGTTTGCGATAATCCCTAATAAAATTTTTAGTAAAGTTCAGCTTCATCATATTTTGGCGGTCTTCAATGTCTTAAGAGCGTCTTCAATATTATCAAAAGGTCCCAAAACATCTCCATTGGCAATATCCCTGTCTGCTTCCGCTTCACTTTCCTGCCACTCTTTTGTATAAAAATAGGCCTGGTCCGGCTGCACCATCTTGACCGGTTTTAAAACTATTTCACCGTTGTGCCTTTCCGCTTCCAGATAGTCGCCCTCTCCTATTTTTAAATACTTGCGCAAACTGTTGGGTATAGTGATTTGGAAATTTTGTCTTACTTTGATTAAAGGCATTTTTCTCACCCCATGTTTTGTATATTCATGACTAATATTTTTCTAATTTCTTAAATTCATAATATCGTAAATAAACCATTTGTCAATCTGTTCTTTTTATGCATTACCACCATGCTGATTGCATTGAGGCGGTTTCGGGAAAAGAGGGTAAATTTAGGGGGATTTGCGGGGGGGGCGGGATGAGGAACCCGACTTCCAGCTTATACAAAAGCGCACTTAAAAATGATTCTGTCGGGCGAGGGGCCGACCTGCTACGGGGTAGGACAGACGTCCCAGCCTGTCTATAAGGCAAAAATGAATGTAACATGGTATTAATAATAATAGATGCACTCGTAAAAAGTCGAAAAACGCCATTTCCCGTCATTCCGGCGAAAGCCGGAATCCAGTCTTTTCAAGCAGTTACAAATCTTCTGGACTCCGGTTTTCACCGGAGTGACGACTTTTTACGAGTGCATCTATAATAAGCTACTTCCCATTATAATGCCGCAAGGTGGCATAGTGGAGCTTTTCACAAAACCGACTATTACAGTGTTTTAATGAAGGATTTTGGCCAACCTGTTCCATCTGACGTTGTGTTTTTCACCGTTCCAGGACCAGTATATGATAAAAGCCTTACCAACAACGTCTTTCAGGTCTACGAATCCCCAGAATCTGCCGTCGTAACTGTTGTCTCTGTTATCTCCCATGGCGAAGATGTGCCCCTCAGGAACCTTTACCGGCCCAAAGTTGTCACGTGGCTGCAAGGAACGGGGCAGAATCAGGCTGTCTGTGTGAATTCCGTGATGATCATCATAAAGAGAGCCATTAATATAAATCTTCTTGTTTTTTATCTCTATTATATCTCCCCCAACACCAATAACTCTTTTTATAAAATCCTTTGATCTATCCATAGGATATATAAAAACTGCAATATCGCCCCGTTGGGGATTTTTGACGGGAATAAGAGTTTTTCTTATTAAAGGTATTTTTATACCGTAAATAAATTTGTTGACAAGAAGCCAGTCACCAATCTGTAAAGTTGGTATCATAGACCCTGATGGTATTTTGAAAGCCTGTACAAAAAATGTCCTGATAAAAAGGGCTATCACTATGGCAATAAATATTGCCTTTATGTATTCTTTGACAATTGATTTCTTATTTTTCCCCATAGGTTAGTCCTTTAATCGTATATGTTTGCCAGAATTATGATGGTCATAACAATGGCTAAAAATCCTTTTAATAATATTCCTGAAACGCTTACCAGTAAAGTTTGATAACCCATCCTGAAAGAAGATTTCATTTTTCTTTGATGGAAATACTCGACCAATACCATGCCGGTAAAACCGCCAAGAAACATTCCAACAATTGTGCCGATCCCCATCAGTAAAGGTGTCAGAATTACTGATCCTGCAATACCTCCTATGATAGCTGCAATCACGCCTTTTTTTGACGAACCTAACACTCCCTGTACCGATGCTCTGAAAGAAAAATCGAGAGTCTCGGCAATTATGGATATAAATAGTAAAAGAACTATTATTTTACAGCCAATTTTGTCGAATCCTGTGGCCCATGAGTATATGATTACATCTATAAGTATGAAAACCGTTCCGGGAAGACTGAAGATAACCGAAAATGTTCCGGCAAAAAGTATGAGAATAAATACAGTCATCCCCGCGGTTTCAATAGGTGACAATTTATCTCTTCCTTTTTTTCTTTGAAGAATTAATGGATTCCCAGGCCAGAATCGTGGGACTGGCAATAAATATAGATGAGTACGTGCCTATGATGATTCCCACGAGAAGAGCAAAGGCAAAGTCATGGATAACGGCACCACCTAAAAAAAATAGAGCGCCAACCACAAGGAGTGTTGTTCCTGATGTGAGTATTGTTCTGCTTAATGTTTGATTTATACTTGAATTAACTATCTGTTCAAGTCCCTGCCGTTTTATTGATTTCGAGTTTTCTCTTATTCTGTCATATACTACAATGGTGTCATTTAAAGAATAACCGATGATAGTCAGCAGCGCCGCGATGATTGGAAGGGTAAACTCTTTGTTTAACAGGGAAAAAACTCCGACGGTAATAATAACATCATGGGCAAGTGCAATAATTGCCCCAACGGCATAGCGAAATTCAAACCGCCACGTTATGTAAATTAATATTCCTACCATGGCGTAAATCATTGCCAGCATACCTTTTTGCCGTAAGTCGGCTCCCACTTTGGGGCCGACAACCTCGACCCTTCTTATCTCGAAAGCGCCTTCGGGATAAGCGGTTGCCAGCGCTTCTTCTATCTTGTCCGATAAACCTTTAAGCCCGGAGCTTGATTTTTCTGTCTTAATCAGGAATTCATTGTTGTTCCTGTATCCGAACTGCTGGATGGTGCTGTTCCCCAGATTAATTGTTTTAAGTGTGTCTCTTATATCGTTTACGGTTGTTGGTTCTTGAAATTTTATCTGCACCAGGGTTCCACCGGCGAAATCAATCCCGAGGTTTGGACCCCCATGAATTATTAGTGACAATATACCTGTAATGATAAGTGCAAGAGAAATGAAAAAGGCAGTCTTCATTTTCCCGACGAAATTGAAATCTGTTCCAGGTTTTATAATTTCCATTCGTGTCTCCTTAACAACAGGTTCAATGGGAAAGGAACAAGGTACAAGGTTCAAGGAACAAGGAAAATATTGGCCTTTATCCTTTAACCTTGTGCCTTTGACCTTTAACCTGTTTTTTTATATACTGATCATTTCAATCTTTTTGTGCCAGATATAATAGTCGAAAATAATTCTTGTTACAAAGATAGCGGTGAACATGCTGCATATAATACCTATGGTAAGGGTAACGGCAAACCCCTTCACCGGTCCGGTTCCAAACTGGAACAGGACTATTGCGGCAATAAGAGTAGTAACATTCGCATCTACGATTGTAATAAAAGCCTTTGAATAACCTCCCGCTATTGCCGCTCTGGGTGATTTTCCCAAACGCAGTTCTTCCCTGATCCTTTCAAAAATAAGGACATTGGCATCAACAGCCATACCTATCACAAGAACGATACCTGCGATTCCGGGGAGGGTTAAGGTGGCCTTAAAGGCAGCCAGAGCGCCGAGGATCAAAATGATATTCAGTATGAGCGCAGTATTGGCAACAAGACCTGAGTAACGGTAATATAATACCATAAAGAGAATAACCAGTATCCCTCCTGCAATTATAGACATAAATCCTTTATCGATAGAATCTTGCCCCAGAGATGGTCCGACTGTTCTCTGTTCAAGGATCCTGACCGGAGCAGGGAGCGCTCCCGCTCTGAGGACGATGGCGAGATCGCGGGCTTCATCCATAGTAAAAGTCCCTGTAATCTGCGCGCGGCCGCCGGAGATTCTTTCCTGAATTACAGGAGCGGAGTGGACAATACCGTCTAATACAATGGCAAGGCGTCTTTTTACATTTTCCGCTGTTATCCTCTCAAAATCTTTTGCGCCTTGTGAATTAAATTTCAGCGCCACATAAGGTTCTCCAAACCTGTCACTTATATTTACCTTGGCGTCTTCAAGGGAGTCACCGGTCAGGAGTGTCTTTGCCTTAAGCAAATAGGGTATTTTGCTTCGTTCTCCCATTGTTTCGTTCTTCCTGTATCCATAAGCTATGATGCTTCCCACAGGTGGCATATGACTTTTAAGAGCTTCGTCCAGGCTGTGTTCTTCATCCACCAGTTTGAATTCCAGGAGAGCAGTCTTTCCGATAAGATTGATGGCCCTTTTGGGGTCCTTTATGCCGGGAAGCTGTATGAGAATGCGATTGTTACCCTGGGGAATTATCTCGGGTTCCGAGACACCGAATTGGTCCACCCTGTTTCGAATTGTTTCAAGACTCTGTTCGACAGCAAATTTCTTTATGCTTTCAACCTGCTTGTCTGTTATTGTCAAATATACTTTTTCTCTTCCATCGGTCCATTCAGAACGTTGCTTCTCTAAATTAGGGAAAGAATCTTTCAATATCTCCTCAAAACGATCGCTCGCTTCCCTGCCAGGTAATTCCAGAGTTATGACAGAACCATTTATGCGGTCCAGTTTCCTGAAGTGTATCCTGTTTTCCATGAGAACGTCTTTGAGAGTATTCGATGTTCTTTCTACAACGCTTTCGACTGCTTTGTCAGTTTCTACTTCCAGAACCAGGTGCATTCCTCCGCGAAGATCAAGACCCAGATGAATTTTATCGTGTGGCAGGTATTTTTCCCATAGAGAAGGAAGGTGTCCTGTTATTGAGGGGATGAGATAAAATAACCCAATGAGGGCTACTGTAACGGCAACAATTCCCCTCATCTTGATATTCTTAGACATTTGTGGTTACCCCTTTCAGATTATTCTTTAGGTAATTTCTGTGTGACCCCGGCTATATGGCTTCTCGATACCTTGACTCTGACTTTATCAGTGATCTCGAGAGTAGCCAGGTTATCTGTAAGACCTGTAATTTTTCCATGCAGCCCTCCCGTGGTCACAACCATGTCTCCATGATTAAGGTTTTTAATCATTTGAGTCAGTTCTTTTTGCTTCTTTTGTTGAGGCCTGATGAGAAGGAAATAGAAGATAGCAAAAATGGCAACCATTATCAGGATGGACCCCATATTGTTTGCCCCTGCTCCTGTTCCACCTTGTCCCATTCCCCCCATTGCGTGTGCTAAACCTGTCATCGTGTTTTCTCCTCCTTAAAGTGGTTTCATGTTTCAAGTTTCATGCTTAAACTTTTTTCTGAAGGCTTCGTAGTTATCATTTTTTATGGCGTTTCTGATATTTTCCATCAGATTCATAAAATATCTGATATTGTGAATCGTATTCAAAACAACTGCCAGGATTTCTTTCGCTTGAAACAGGTGCCTTAAATATGCCCGGGAATAATTTCTACACGTATAACAGTCGCATTGACTATCAAGTGGTGATTCATCATTCCGATAACGAGCGTGCTTTATAACAATATTTCCGCTGTTTGTAAATAACATTCCGTTCCTTGCGTTCCTCGTGGGAATAACACAGTCGAACATATCGACTCCATGATAAACAGATTCAACGATATCCTCCGGCATACCAATGCCCATAAGGTATCGGGGCTTTTCTTCCGGCATAAGTGGAACTGTTGTTTCCATGATTTCCATAATAAGATTCTTGGGTTCTCCTACGCTCAAACCCCCAAGGGCGTATCCGTCAAAACCGATATTTGCTATTTCTTCGACTCCTCTTTTCCTCAATTCATGATGAATGCCCCCCTGAACAATTCCGAAAAGAGCCTGATAGTTATTATTTTTGGCTTTCTTACATCTCCTGGCCCATTCTATTGTCATATCCAGCGATTTTTCAGCATAATTAAAATCGGCAGGGTAGGGAGTACATTCATCAAAACACATCATAATGTCGGAACCGAGAGCCTCCTGAATTTCTATGGACATTCCAGGACTTAGAAAATGTTTTGATCCATCTATGTGTGATTGAAATTCAACTCCGTCGTTTGTTATTTTTCTCAGCGCGCTGAGACTATAAACCTGGAATCCACCGCTGTCGGTCAGTATCGGATATTTCCAGTTCATGAACTGATGCATCCCTCCAAGGTCCTTTATTAACGTATGCCCCGGTCTGAGATAAAGATGATACGTATTGCTCAGTATTATTTCTGCTCCCAGCTCTTTCACTCTTTCCGGCGTGAGAGATTTTACCGTTCCCTGAGTGCCGACGGGCATGAAGACCGGCGTATTCACCTCCCCGTGGGGGGTTATGATCTTGCCGAGGCGGGCATTAGAACTCTTGTCCTTTTTCAGTAGTTTGAACTCAAATTTCGAGTTTCGAGTTTCGGGTTTCGGGTTCATTTGTATTTGTTTCCTTTTATATATACATGATTTGCGTAGTAAGGAGGCTTCCTTGCTTTTTGCCGGGCTTCTATCTCTCCAAAGTTTTTTAGAATGTTGCACCCGATTCCAGCAACTCGAAACTCTACAATATCAGCATACAATCCCCGTAGCTGTAAAAACGAAATTTCTCTTTTATTGCCTTTTCGTAGGCGTTTTTCATTATTTCTGTGCCTGCAAAAGCGCATACCAAAAGAAAAAGGGACGATTTGGGAAGATGAAAATTGGTTATGAGTCTGTCCACCTTTTTAAACTGATAACCGGGATGAATAAAAAGATTGGTATACCCGGATGATGATTTTACCTTTCCCTGCCGGTCAGTTAGTGATTCAAGTACTCTTGTTGAGGTTGTTCCGACGGCTGTCAACCTTTTTGCTTTGTTTACAATATCTGCGGTTTCTTTGCTTAATTCAAAATATTCATTATCCATTAGGTGGTCTTCCACATGAAGCGTTTCTATGGGGAGAAAAGTTCCGTATCCTACGTGCAGCGTTATCGGTGCAATCTGAACTTCGTGATCTCTCATTTTCTTCAGGATTTCTTTGGAAAAGTGCAGACCGGCTGTAGGCGCAGCTACCGAACCCGGCATTCTGGCGTAAACTGTCTGATATCGTGTAAGATCATGAAGATTTGCCCCATGTGTTTTATCCCTTTTAATATAAGGAGGAAGAGGCGCCCTTCCGTATTTCTCGAGAAAATGTTCAAAACTAACTTCCGTTTGAAAATTGAGAAGCCATTTCTTGTCCGATATTCTTTTAGTGATTTTGGCTGAGGATTTTTCGCCGAAAACGATCTCAGTTCCAATTTTAACTCTTTTTGCAGGGCGCAGCAGCACTTCCCATATTTGAAAATGAGGAGATCCTTCATCTTTTCTTGAAAGAAGGAGAATTTCAATCATTCCTCCCGTCGGTTTTTTTCCAAACAATCTTGCCGGGATCACCTTGGAATCATTAATGATCAGAGTGTCATCCTTATTCAAGTAGCCAGAAATATCGCGGAAATATCCGCACTTTATGGATCTCTGTTTTCTGTTTACAATCATCATCCGTGCCTCATCACGTGGTTCGCACGGATATTGGGCTATTAATGCTTGCGGAAGTTTAAAATCAAAATCTTCAGTCTTCATAATAATTCCAATAGCTTAACAGCCACAATGTTTGTGTACGTCTGCGTGGGTCTGTGGCTAATTCTTTCCGAAATAAACAAGCATCAGACCGCCAAGAACGGAAAAGAATCCAAAGATTCTCAGTGTACCGTCGGGGATTTCAGACACTTTTAAAAGGTAGGTTTTAATCTGTTCGGGAAAGGCAAAATAGGGGAGCCCCTCGATTATCAAAACCATTCCAAGAACGCAAAGAAAAAATTTCATTGTTATCAAATCCTTAATGTCATTAACTTACGTGATTATTAATCACACTACGAACACGAAGACCACAAAAACATTTTTTTCTCTTTGCGTCCTTTGTTTTCCTCGTGGCAAAAAATGTCACAGAAAGTGCCGTTGAGTATTCTTAAGTTACCGGCATTCATCGACTATGTTTCGTTTTTCTTAGATTGATCCCAGAGGCGATCCATTTCTGTAAGAGTGGTTTCAAAAAGATCTTTGCCTTCATATTTCAGCTTCTTTTCGATATAAGAAAATCTCTTAATAAATTTGTTTGTGGTGGATCTGAGCGCATCTTCAGGATCAACGTTGATAAACCTGCATAAATTTACCAGGGTGAAAAAGATGTCACCTGTTTCATCTTTTATTTGCTTTTCATTTTTGCTGTGAATGGCCGCCTTAAGCTCTTGCATTTCCTCTTCAATCTTTTTAATAACGCCTTCTGTATTTTTCCAGTCAAAACCTGCTCCCGATGCTTTTTCAGTAATCTTTTTTGCCGTTAAGAGGGATGGCATGGAGCGCGGAATATTTTGGAGCAGGAAGCCCTCTTTATGTATTTTACCTTCCTTGTATTTTTTTATATCTTCCCAGTTAGATTTAATTTCCTCGACATTTTTGACCTTTTTGTTGCCAAAAACATGTGGGTGCCGTCGGATCATCTTCACTGAAATTTCTTTTATTACATCATATATATCAAATTCACCGGTTTCCTCAGAGATTTTTGCCAAAAAAAGAATCTGAAAGAGAAGATCACCAAGTTCTTCTTTCAGATCATCAGGTGTGCCCATATCAATTGCGTCAAAGACCTCGTAAGCCTCTTCTATTAGATATTTTGCCACGTCTTCCTTGTTCTGCTGCATGTCCCACATACATCCGCCGGGAGACCTTAACTTATTGATTATTTCTATTATTTTCTCGAAATTCCATTCGCAGTGTTGTTTCAATTTTTGACTCTTTAGTGACAAATTTTCCTATGTCTAGCATGAATGAAATGATCTGTCAAAACCCCAGTATTTTTGTCACACACTTAATTTTATCTTGACATTTCCGGGAATAAAGTAATATGTTGCCAGACTTCGAGTGATGTAAAGTTAAATAAAGATAAAGGAGGATGTATAAATGGCGGATGTGTTAGCTCCCATGCCGGGAACGATTTTAGAGGTTATTACGCAGGTTGGAGATAAGGTGAGCGCAGACGATGAGCTGGTTATTCTAGAAGCAATGAAAATGGAAAATCCCATTGTTGCTCCTTCAGATGGTACCGTTAAAGAAATAAAAGTAGGAGAAGGTGATAAAGTAGATACAAGTCAGGTACTGGTTGTACTTGAATAATCTCTTTATCGTTGTCTGAAAAAAATATGCCGGAATAGCCATTTTTATCTCAGGTTAGTTTGGCATATTTTTTTATCACCAAAGTACGAAAACACGAAAAAGAAAATGTAATCCACAGATTTCGCAGATTACACGGATGACCCCGATCATTTTAAGGACGATGTGAAATCTATAAAGTTTAATTTTCAGTAGCTTGATGCGATAGAAAAGATAAATATTAATTTTCAGTCCCTAAATTCGTGCTTTCGTGATTGTTTTTAATTTAAGAATATATGACAATATTAAAAAGTTAATGTACAGTGAAGTTGAAAAGGGGAATAGTATGGGCAAGGAAGATTTGTTGGTTCATGTAAATGACAGTAATTTTGAAGAAGAAGTTATCAAATCTGCAAAAGCTGTCTTAATCGATTTGTGGGCGCCGTGGTGTGGTCCCTGTCTTGCTATAGCGCCTATTGTAGAGGAGCTTGCGGAGGAATATAAAGATAAAATCAAGGTAGTGAAACTCAACGTTGATGAAAGCCCGGCTACTGCAACGGCTTATGGTGTAAGAAGTATACCGACCCTCATGTTGTTTAAAGACGGTAAGCCTCATGATACTTTAATTGGTCTTGTGCCTAAGGAACGCCTTGAAGAATTTATTAAGAAAGTGTTATAAAATTAACGGGAAATGACAAAACCCAAACATCAATAAGGAATCAATAAAAGTGCATTTTAGACATGTAAAAATTTTTCTTCTCATAGTTGCTCTTATTTCAATACTGTTTGGATGTGCCTGGTTTAGCAGAGAATCTATTGGCCGTGGCACTCCGGAAGCCATATACCAGAAAGGATATGAAAATTATCACAAAGAAAAGTATAAAAAGGCGATTGAATCTTTTCAAAGAGTGCAGGAAGAATATCCGTTAAGTAAATTGGCAATAATGGCTGAGATAGGAATTGCCGATGCATTCTTCAGCAACGGGGATTATCTGGAAGCAGAAATGAGTTATGAAGATTTTATGAATATGCATCCTAATTATGAGAATCTTCCTTATATTATGTATCAAGTTGGAATGTGCCACTACAAACATATGAGTGGCATAGACAGAGATCAATCTGAAGCACAAAAAGCAAGGGGAAAATTTGAAAGACTTATTACACGCTTTCCCAGCAGCAAGTTTTCTTTTATGGCAGAAAAGAGGCTAAGAGAATGCAGAAGAAGGCTTGGTGAGCATGAATTTTATGTAGGTCAGTTCTATTTCGAAATAAAGAAATATAATGCCGCCCTGAAGAGATTTGAAACTGTTTCAAAACAATATGCGAATCTTGGGATGGATTACAAGACAAGTTATTTTATCAGGGAAACAAAGAGGCTTATTGCAGAAGAAACAAATCAGAAGTCGGAATAAAAACATTATGTACTGCTAATAAATTGCTGACCCCTGACCCCTGTTCTTCTTCTATCGAGTAACGCTGTCAATCACCAACCATTCATCCTCCGAATCGGAGGTAGTATCTACTACGAGATATATTATCTTCAATTCGGGGTACAATCTTTTAAGATCATCAAGATCTACTGGCTCGAATCTTTTCTTGTTATTCAGGTAAGCCTGTTCTGTCAGGGCATTGGACTCATAGTTTTCTCTGTTTCTTTCAGATATCTTGTCAAGAGACTGTTCCTCAGGACATTGTGTCTGCTGGATAATAAATGTTTTATGATTTCTAGCGGCTATCCCGGCAGCTTTTCCCCTGAGTGATTGTGTAATGAAGGTAGCATCAAGAATAACCCCTTCTCCCTGGGATGCGAGAGCATCTGCCATAGAAAACATTTTGTTATAAACGAGGGTTCTCTTATCCATGTCGGAGGCAATCTTTTCGCTGAAGATGTCTTCATCTTTCAGAACTTCACGGCGTATCAGGTCGGTTTGTAATATCTTGTAACTTTTAAGCCGTGCTATAATCTCCATAGTTCCGCTTTTCTTAGTTGCAGGAAGTCCGCAGGCAATCAAAACCGCATCATTTCCAATTTCCTTATCAATATATGTCTTAAAATTTTCTCTCATGTAAAAACTCCATTTTTTGCAGAATAGAGTACAAGGTGCAAGGACAAAGGATCAAGGCTCAAGGAAAAACCTTTGACCTTTTGCCTTTATCCTTTAACCTTCAGTTTACATACTCATATGCAAGATCGTAATATTTCTTTGCGTTTCTGAAAGCATTTTCTCTGTCTGAATCGCCGATGCTCTCATCATCAAGCATGAAAGATGTAACTTTTGCCCTGACATATGCCCGGTAAACCTTATAGAAAAGAAGCATTTCTTTCATCCCGGTATCTCCGGAAGCTTTAATATATGCATCTACGAAAGTATTGCCAAGCTCATTCTTGCCATTATAATCGAGATCCATTGACAAAAATGCGACATCAGATGCGACATCACCGAAACGAAACCGCTCGTTAAATTCTATACAATCGAATATAAATATATTGTTGTCCTCTATGCATATATGCTGCAGGTGGAGATCACCGTGGCAATCCTTTATACAGCCCTGCTCTATCCTCTTATCGAACAGGGCCTTATTATTCTTCATGAAGGTTTTGCTCCACCGTTCTATGGCATTGAAGACCTTATCAGATACTGGCCTCCCGATATACTTTCTTGTTTGGTCAAAATTTTCTATTACATTGGTGGATATTGTGTCCAGTTTGCCGAATGATTGCGATTTTTTGTCACTTGGTATACTTTTGTACACTCTTGCGAGATGTTTACCCACACGTTTCATTGTATCTTTTGTTACCTTGTCCGATTCTAAAAGTTTGTAAAGCATGTGATTTTCATTTATCCGCGTCATCTTGAGAGCATACTCTATGATATTGGATTTATTATTGAGAATAAGAGTTCCGTTCAACTCTGATATTGGGATAACACCGAGGTACACATCAGGGGAGAACCGTTTGTTCAGCCTGAGCTCCTCATTAACGTAAAAACGTCTTTTCTCTAAGGTAGTAAAATCGAGAAAACCAAAATCGACAGGTTTTTTTATCTTATACACCAGATCTCCAGAGATAAAGATAAAAGAAATATGGGTCTGAATAAGTTCGACAGAGTCTGGTTTATGTGGGTAAAATTCAGGTTTCATCATCGATCCAACAAGTTTCGGATGGGTCATTATTTATCTCCTTCTAAGGGCTAAGGGCAAAAGGTTAAAGGCTCAAGGTAAAAGGTTAAAGGTTAAAGGTTAAAGGCTAAAGGTTTTTCCTTGAACCTTGCACCTTGCCCCTTTGTCCTTGCCCCTTGCTCCTTGTAACGTCACTTCGCGAATGCGGGAGTATAATACCAGTTCAAAAATTAATCTCAAGTTTTAAAATTTAAGTATAGCTTGATATTTAATGAGATCTGGTAGAAAATAGTTAAAAACAAAAGGGAGACCAAAATAATGAGAGCATTTTTGACGTTTTTATTGTTATTCATCTGTTTTTCACCGCTGGGTGCGTTTGCTGAATGCGTGAAAGGCGATTGTGTAAATGGACACGGAACTATGACTTATCCTGACGGCAGTAAATATGAAGGAGAGTTTAGGAATAATAAGATTGCCGGACAGGGAATTATTACTTATCCTGACGGCAGGAAATACGCGGGCCAGTTTGAGGCCAATGTAATTACCGGGCAGGGAATTTTAACCTATTCCGATGGCGGTAAGTATGCGGGCCATTGGAAGGATGGTCAGCGTAGTGGGCGGGGAACCATGAAATACCCTGATAATAATGAATATGTGGGTCAGTGGAGTAATGATCAGCGTAACGGGCAGGGGGCGATAACCTTGTCCAACGGTAGTAAATATACGGGTCAATGGGAAAACGATAAGATTAGTGGGCAAGGTACTATGATTTTTTTTGATGGCAGAAAATATGTCGGTGAGTGGGAAGATGATAAGATAAATGGACAGGGGACTATGACCTACTCGGATGGCATCAAATATACGGGTCAGTGGGAAGACGGTCAATGTAGTGGACAAGGGACTCTTTTTTATCCTGACGGAAGAAAATATATGGGTCAATTTGAGAATGGTTTGTATAATGGGACGGGCACTTTAACCTATCCCGACGGAACAAAATATATTGGGATGTTTAAAGATGGCAAGTGTAACGGAAATGGAACGGCTGCATATCCTGACGGCAGTAAATATACAGGTCAGTGGGAAGATGGTCGGTTTAATGGACGGGGCACTATGATCTATCCCGACGGTCGCAAATATGTAGGCCAATTTAAGGATGGCAAACGTGTTAGGTGAAAAGACAAAGGATCAAGGTACAAGGAACAAGGTACAAGGTACAAGGTTTAAGGTACAAGGTACAAGGTTCAAGGTACAAGGTTCAAGGAAAAACCTTTCGCCTTTAATCCTTATTGCTCGTTGCTCGGTCCTTGCCGTATTGCCAGGATATCCCCCGTTTCGACACCGATATCTCTTGCTATTACGGGGCATTTTGCCATAAGGAGAAAATAGAGATTTATGCCACTGACGTCACTGAGGGCCTCATAGTTTCCCTGACCCTTTGATATCACCACATCGTATGTCGCGAGCTTTTCGAGAAAAGCCGGGGCTATTCTGTCGTCATAATCCCGTCCGAAATCGATAACATCTATTATTATGTTTTCAACACCACTCAGACCGGCCTGTTTTGCAGTATCAAGAGTTGCATCGTTTATAATTGGTCTGGCCTTGACGAATACATGCCACTTTTTTTTGCCATACGTTTTGTCAATTGTTTCCATGAGAAGCCTGTCAAATACAATTTCACCCGCATTGTCTGTCAGATATGCTATTGTGTCCATGTTTTTTATGTCATGCCTTAATTCCATTGAATGATCGATCTTTAATTTCTCATGCTTCAATCTTTGTAGCGTATCATGAATATTGAATTCTGACTTTGCACCATAGTCCATGATATTTCCCGCAATGGCAAACCGTATGGCCTTATCCACAGGATCATTGTTATTTCCAATCTCTTTTTGTAGATACTCATACATATCAAGCACAATAGCGTTACTCTTTATTTTTTTATCTCGGTAAGGGTCCTTTATGCCGAGAACATCCATGACGGTGAAATGGACCGTTATCCCTATTTCTGATGGTGTAGCGTGCCAATTGCTTTCGGCAATAGCTTCAAGAGAAGCCCTCAACACATCTTCATGTTTCTGTTCATTGTTTGTGGCAAACCTTGCTGCCTGCAATGCCTGTCTGAGGAAGCATGGTATACAATCAAGATGTACCTTCATGTTGTGTATAACCCCCATTTTTTATCACTTGATAACACAGAACGATGGTTAATGAAAACAGCTAATTCAAATTTGGTAAATTCGTAAAGAGCCCATACAGTGTCGTTCTGATGAGCAGAGCGACGAATAATCTCAATGATATCAGATTCTTCGCTATCTCCAGAATGACAAAGGAGTGACTTGCCGACTTTTTGCGAAGCCGTCAAATTTACACCTTGAAATATTGCAGACCTTATAGTATCGTACGCACACAAATATTTTGAGCTGGGGTTATCAGGCGCAAGCGAAGCATTTATCAATTCTTATTTTAGAGCATTGCCAGGCAGGTTTTTGTAGTGCTCTCAATTCTTTATAACCAATCATTTCCAGATACGGAATTTCCATGGTTGCCTGTTCTGATCCTGAAAGGAAACAGAAATGAGAAAAACTTCCCTGTATAATCATCATGTGAAATTGGGTGCCAGAATTATCAATTTCGGCGGTTGGGCTATGCCTGTTCAGTATACAAGTGTCATGGAGGAACATCATGCAACGAGAAATGCTGCCGGGCTTTTTGACATTTGTCACATGGGGGAAATAGATGTAAAGGGTCCTTTGGCCTTTGATTTGCTGCAATGGGTGATGTCGAGAAATCTTGAAGGGCAGGGAATCGGTCAGATGAGGCTCAGCGTGATGACAAATGAAAAGGGCGGGATTATTGATGATCTGACGGTTTACATGCTTGCCGTGGACCATTATCGTCTTATAACAAATGCCGGCACAAAGGATAAAGACCTGGACTGGATACTGAAAGCGAAAGAAAAAAAAGGACTTACCGGTGTTGAAATTATCGATATTACAGATAAGACGGGTAAGCTTGATATACAGGGTCCCCGGGCTGAGATTATTCTTCAAAAGCTGGTTTCCCATGATCTGACCCCCTTGAAGTTTTATAATTCCATGGAATCACAAATACTGGATATCCCGGCATTGATATCACGCAGCGGCTATACAGGTGAAGATGGCTTTGAAATTTATGTAGAGGCACAAAGAACAGGGGAGGTATGGGACAGGCTTTTAGAGACAGGCGCTGAATATGGCTTAAAACCTGTTGGATTAGGTGCGAGGGATACTTTACGTCTGGAATGCGGGATGATGCTGTATGGGAGTGATATGGATGAATCCACAACACCATTTGAGGTTGTCTATGGCTGGGTGACGAATCTGGAAAAGGACTTTGTCGGCAGGGATATTTTGAGAAAGCAAAAGAAAAAAGGAGTGGAAAGAAAACTGGTCGGTTTCGAGATGGAAGAGAGGGGCATTGCGAGACACGGATACAAAGTATTCAAGAATGACCGGGAAATAGGAGCGGTAACATCGGGTACCTTTGCCCCAACGGTAAACAAGGCAATCGGGATGGCTTTTGTTCCAGTATCCTGTAAGGAACCGGGTACTGAAATCAGTATCCAAATTCGTAATAAGCAGGCAAAGGCAAAGATTGTAAAACTGCCTTTTTATAAAAGGAAAAAATAAAGGGAGAATATAATGGCCAAACCGAATCCGGATGATAGAAGGTATTCAAAAGAACACGAATGGGCGAAAGATAATGGAGATGGAACAATTACCATGGGCATTACCGATCATGCTCAGGAATTACTGACGGATATTGTCTTCGTCGAGCTTCCGGAAACGGGAAAAAAGGTAGAACAAGCTGAGCCCGTGGCAGTTGTAGAATCTGTAAAATCGGTTTCAGATGTTTACTCTCCCGTTAGCGGTGAAGTAGTCGAAGTGAACGATGCCCTGGAGGATCAGCCGGAGCTCATAAATCAGGACGCATTTGGTAAGGGCTGGATAGCAAAAATTAAAATGGATGATCCATCCGAACTGAATAACCTCATGGACGCGTCCGCTTATACCGTCTTAATTGACGAAGAAGAACATTGATGCGGCGAAGCCGCAAGGACTGAGCAATGAGCTATGAGGGTTGAGCAATGAGCAATGAGGACTGAGGGCCAAAGGCTAAAGGCTTTCCCTTGAACCTTGAACCTTGAACCTTGATCCTTTGTCCTTTGTCCTTTGTCCTTAACCCTTGTTCCTTTGTTGAAGAAAGGATTTCCGTATGGATTACATACCTCATGCCCCGGATGATCTGAAGGAGATGATGCAGATTACGGGTATTGAATCTCTCGATGAACTGTTTGTCGATATCCCGGAGAGATACCGGCTGAAAGAATTACTTGATTTGCCGTCTTCTCTGTCGGAACAGGAAATTTCAGGGCTGATGAATGAGATCAGCGCAAAAAATTCCATTCCTGATGTTACACTCACCGGAGCGGGTGCTTATCATCATTATATTCCCTCCGTCGTGGGACATATTATTTCCCGTTCCGAGTTTTACACGGCCTATACACCCTACCAGGCAGAGATCAGCCAGGGCATTCTGCAGGCTATCTATGAATATCAGACAATGATCGCAAAGCTGACGGGCATGCAGGTTGCCAATGCCTCCATGTATGACGGCGCTTCGGCTATGGCGGAAGCTGCCGTACTGGCTGCCAGGACTCTTAACCGCAATAAGATCATTATGGTTCGGTCTGTTCACCCGGAGTACCGGCAAGTGGTCAGTACCTACTGCTGGGCCGGTGGATATGAAGTAGTAGAAATTCCCTACTCCGGCTCCGGCCGGATTGATAAAGATGCCTTGCAGGAAGCAGTGGATGAGAATACCGCTGCCGTTCTGGTTCAGAGTCCCAACTTCTTCGGAGTCATTGAGGATATTTCGGTGATCGAGTCTGTGGTGCATGCAAAAGGTTCTTTACTCGTCTCAGGATTTACTGACGCAACCTCTCTCGGTATTTTAAAACCCGCCGGTGAATCAGGTGCGGATATCGTTGTCGGAGAAGGACAGAGTTTCGGCAATCCCCTCAATTACGGGGGGCCTTATCTGGGAGTTTTTGCAAGCACTGACAAATTTCTAAGGAAGATTCCCGGCAGGCTCGCCGGCGCAACTGTCGATAAAGAGGGCAAAAGGAGTTTCGTGCTTACACTGCAGACACGGGAACAGCACATCCGGCGGGAACGGGCAAGCTCCAACATATGTACTAATGAGGCTCTGTGCGCTCTTGCAGCCACTGTTTATCTGGTAAGTCTGGGGAAAAATCTCAAGAAACTTGCAGAACTTAATGTACAGAAGGCGCAATATTTAAAAAAGAGGCTCTCAAAGTTTAAGGGATGGGAAGCTGCATTCCCCGGGCCAGTTTACAACGAATTTGTTATTCGTTGTCCTGATTCGCGAGCTGTAAATCAAAGATTGCAGAGCCAGGGCATCATTGGTGGCTATAAGTTGGAGAAAGAATACCCCGAGCTTAAAAATACTTTGCTTTTATGTGCCACAGAAATGCTGAGTAAAAAAGATATTGACAGAGTGATTTCGATTGCTGCTGAAAAATAAAAAATCTTGTTACTGTAGTTTTTTATCACGAAGAACACGAAGATAAAGAAAAAAGGCTTTGTGCTCTTCGTGGTGATTAATAGTAGAATCGCTTAAGTCAATGACATTGATAAAAATATATCTTGTTTAGTTCCGGCTTGTTCGGTTCAGGAGAAAATAAATGGAACTGATTTTTGAAAAAAGTTGTCCGGGACGCAGGGCTTCAACCATTCCGAAGAGCGACGTGCCCGAGGTATCTGTTGAGGAGGTCATCGACAAACACCTTCTGCGGGGTGATGTTGATTTGCCGGAAGTAGGAGAAATAGATCTGGTTCGTCACTATACGGCTCTGTCCAGACGCAATTTCGGCGTTGACGTGGGTTTTTATCCCCTTGGTTCCTGCACAATGAAATACAACCCCAAGATCAACGAGGATGTAGCCCGGCTTGCCGGGTTTACATTTCTCCACCCTTATTCCCCCACTGAATTTTCTCAGGGTAATTTGCAGATCATTTATGAATTGCAGCGATATCTCAGTGAAATTTTCGGAATGGCCGAGTTTACAATGCAGCCGGCAGCCGGGGCACATGGCGAACTGGCGGGTATCATGCTGGTTAAAAAGTACTTTGATAAAAAGGGAGAAAAACGCAGCAAGATTCTGATACCTGACGCGGCCCACGGAACGAATCCCGCATCGGGTGCACACTGCGGGTATCAGGCCGTTACTGTGTCCAGCAACAGCGAAGGGGGCGTGGATATTGGTCATCTGCGCGAATTAATGACGGAAGACGTGGCAGGTCTTATGCTGACGAATCCTAATACCCTGGGACTCTTTGAGCGAAACATAGAAGAGGTCGCGGAGATTATCCATGCTAAGGGAGGATTCCTTTATTGTGATGGAGCTAATGCCAATGCCTTTATGGGCAAGACCCGACCGGGTGATCTCGGGTTTGACGTAATTCAATTGAATTTGCACAAAACGTTTTCTACGCCTCACGGCTGCGGCGGTCCCGGAAGCGGTCCGGTAGGTGTTGTGAAGCGTCTGGTTCCATACCTGCCGATTCCCCGGATTATGAAAGTAGATAACCGGTATAAATGGAATTACGATTGTCCGGACAGTATCGGACGGGTTAAAGCCTTTTATGGTAATTTTAACGTAATGGTAAAGGCCTATGCCTATCTGCGGACACTGGGGCCGGAAGGGCTGAAGAAAACAAGTGATATAGCGGTGCTGAATGCAAATTATATTAAAGAGAGGTTGAAGTCGTTTTATGATTTACCCTTTGACAGGATTTGCATGCATGAGTGTGTGTTTTCGGGAAGAAGGCAGGTTAAGGAAAGCGGGGTACATACGTCTGACATTGCCAAGAGGCTTCTTGACTATGGCTTCCACCCGCCAACCATATATTTTCCTCTGATTGTGCCGGAAGCCATTATGATCGAACCCGGCGAGACGGAAAACAAAGAAACACTGGACGCCTTTTGCGATGCCATGATCTCCATTGCAAAAGAGGCGAAAAAAACCCCGGATCTTGTCAAATCAGCGCCTTTTACGACACCGGTGAAGCGTCTTGATGAAGTGACGGCGGCGCGAAAACCTGATGTGTGCTGGTATCAAAAATGACTGAAACACAGATCTTGCGAAAACCTGATTGGCTGAAAGTCAAATTGCCCAATACGGCAAAGTTCAAACGTGTAAAACAGGTTTTGGCAGCTTATAATCTCCGTTCCGTATGTCAGGAAGCACGTTGCCCCAATATGACTGAATGTTTTCATTCAGGGACGGCGACATTTCTAATTCTGGGTGATATATGTACCCGGAACTGCCGGTATTGTAACATTCAGACCGGAATACCCAGGGGGCTCGATGGAGAAGAGCCGGAACGCCTGGTCGAGGCCGTAAGGGAACTGGGTCTTCAATATATTGTCATTACATCCGTCACGCGAGATGATCTTCCCGATGGAGGGGCGGGAATCTTTGCCCGGTGTGTCAACCTCCTGCACTGTGAGAATCCTGACTGCAAAGTCGAAGTCCTCATTCCCGATTTCCAAGGTAATCGGGATGCCCTTGAGCTAATTATAGAAGCACAACCGGATGTCATCAATCACAATATGGAGGTAGTAAGGCCTCTTTTTAAGAAGATTCGTCCACAGGGTGATTATGATATTTCTCTGGAAGTGCTCCGTCGCATACACGATTATGAAGGAAA
>Ga0209121_10001834_pt1 | contig 22154 bp, 16 predicted proteins | sample Cruoilmetagenom3_FD_187292 | JGI IMG/M metagenome (GOLD analysis project Ga0209121, IMG submission 187292) | Oil polluted marine microbial communities from Coal Oil Point, Santa Barbara, California, USA - Sample 3 (SPAdes) (version 2) | ecosystem: Environmental > Aquatic > Marine > Oil seeps ...
CTTTAAGTTCTGCTAAGGCCTTCCTCCTAATTACTACTAAAGACTCCATCAGCTTGTCTTTAACGTTAGAACCAGTACCAAATATAGCCATTCCTCTAGATACCGAAATTGCATCATCACCTGAAATATAACCGGAATACTTTGTAATCGTATAACCATCAAAACTGAATCCTGATGTGATGAGCATACTAGCCAATGCAGCTTTTTTATCAGCAACAGCCTTTTTTAGTCTTGCCTCTTTATCAGCTTTCTCTTGGGCTTCTTTCGCAGCTTGGGTAGCAAGATAATCTTCCCACTTTTTATAGTCTCCGACCATAACATCAATATTTACATTATCATCAATTGTTATTGCCAGGAGACCATCCTTAATTTGAGATTTGTAACTAGATTCTCTTAAGTAATATTCAAACCTTTCCTGGTTTAAACCATATTGATTTGCAATATCTTTGGTCTTCATAAATCATCTCCAATTATCCTCGAGTTGAATATTTGGCAGCCTCAGCATTGCCAGGATCTATGTCTAAAACCAGACCTGCATACTTTCGTGCATTTGCTGGATCATCCCTGCATTTTTGTAATAACATCTTAATATCATCGTCAAGAGTAATTGTTGATTCCTTTCGATTTGCTTCTTCTGGTGTGATTAAGTATCTTGTGTTGCAATACTGACAAATTCGATATCCATCACGATCGATAAATTCCCCTCCGCCACACTTCTCACAAATCTCAATTTTTATACTCAATCTTAACTCCTAATACCTACCTAAATTCATAACAACAATAGTGACTTTTGTTATTCAGTGAAATTCCGTGTCATTCTCGGAAACTGAGTATCTCTTTTCCACACCGTATAGTTTTCTAGTATTGGGTGTCTGATAATATTCTGCATATGACATGATTAGGAGCCGGATAAACTTATCTGTAAACCCCAAATGTTTGAATTCAAAATAATGTCATTGCCTTATTATAAAGCGAAATGAAAGTAAAAACAAAATAATGGCTACATCAGCTAAAAGTCTGGTTCTTTAAAGTTTACTAAACATAAGCGAAGTTAAAGAACAGGTGATTTATCATTGGTGCGCTGGAAAAAGCAGCGCACCCTACGAATTATCCTGGAATCCCAAGCGCCTTTCTCTATTCACCCATTCTCCCTTCACCACTCACTATTCTCCATTCCCCCATCCCCTATTCACCCTGCCCCCTTTTGTGCTAAATTAAAAAGTCTGATGTTTATCATTGCGGTTAATCATGATGTAAGAAAGATGTAAGCCAGATTACGCCAGGAGAAAATGATTATACAATTCCAACAGAAAAAGGCTATGCTGGTCTTACCAATTAATTCATTACTATTTATCAGGAGAAGAAATGCCAAATTTACTGGTTCCAGCCGTCATTAGGTCTTTCCATAATATTTTCACAAGTATCTGGGTGGGCGGCATGCTGGCAATGGTCCTGTCGGTCCTGCCCGCCATCCGCAAAGAAATTAAAGACCCCAAAACCCAGGGCGCGTTGATCACCCAGGTGTTGGTCCGCCAAAGCCGGTGGGTCTATTTGGGAATACTTGTGCTTATTGGGTCGGGTGTGTTGATGACCCGCTTTGCGGGGCAAAGCAGTGGATTATTCGATTTCAGTAATCCCTATGCGACTGTCCTCTCCGTCAAGCATATCCTGGTGATCCTGATGACCCTGATTGCCGTCATCCGGTCAACCGTTTTTCGGACGGCCGCCACCTCTGACAATAAAAACAAAAAGAAAACAAGCATGGCGTTGTTGATGGTCAATACCTTGATCGGTCTAATTATCCTTGTCCTGAGCAGCGTGAACGCCATTCTCTAAGCGTAAATAAGAAGCGGATATATAAGTCCATGCTTGACCTATTGGCTCGAACCTCATTCGTTTGCCGATAGGTCAATTTATGATGCTTCATCATCCCCGAAATTCTGTGGGTTTGGCCTGGTCAGGCACTGCCCAGCTAAATATTGCCATAGTGGTGCGCCGAAAGTCCCAGCGCACCCTGCATGTCATTCACCACTCACCACTCCCCATTCTCCCTCCTTCCCAATTGATTCTTTGCCCTGTTTCGTGCTAAACTTAAAGGTCTGATGTTTATTATTTAAAGGCCCGTAAACCCGTTTTACGTCCTTCTGACGCGTCAAAATCTTGAAAGAAACGATGATGAGACTATTTATGAAGAGTGAAAACGCACCCTATCTGATCGTTGGCCTGGGCAACCCGGGGCCGCAATATCGCCTGAACCGGCACAACGCCGGCTTTCTGGTGGCTGACACCCTGGCGGAAATGGCCGCCATTCCCCTGACCCGGGTCAAGTTCCGCGCGCTGATGGGCAAGGGCAGCTTTGCCGGCGCGCAGGTGGTGATCGCCAAGCCTCAGACTTATATGAACGATTCCGGGCAGTCGGTGGGCTCGCTGATGCGGTTCTTCAAGATCCCGCAGGATCACCTGCTGGTGGTGCATGATGACCTGGACCTGCCCTTTGGCACGCTGCGGCTGCGTCCCTCCGGTGGGACGGGCGGGCAGCGCGGGATGGAATCGATCGTGGCCCGCCTGGGCACACGGGATTTCGCCCGCCTGCGGGTGGGGATTGGTCGTCCGCCCGGACGGATGGACCCCAGGGATTATGTCCTGCATGATTTTGAGGCAGACCAGATCGAATGGCTCCCCGGTTTACGGGAGACCGCAGTGGAAGCCATCCGGATGTTCATCGTGGAGGGGATTGAGAAGGCCATGAACAATTTTAACGGGAAGGTGTTTGACGAGGACTGATGCCCCTACTGGACCAGATCGGTAAGCTCTCGGCCTACCGGGACCTGTTGGCCCGGTTGCAATCAGGCACGGAAACGGCTACGACCGCCCGCGGCCTGGGGCTGCCGCGCGCCGCACGGCTGCCGCTGGTGGCCCGGCTGCAAGCCGACCTCGGGCAGCCGATTCTGCTGATCACCAATCGCGCTGACCGCGCCCTCGCCCTTTATGACGAATTACAGTTCTGGCTGGGCGATATCCCCGCCTACTATTTCCCCGAACCCAACCCGCTTTTCTATGAGCAGGCTGCCTGGGGGAAGGGCACCCGTCGCGACCGTTTGCAGGTGCTCACCATGCTGGCGCGCACCTTGATTCCTAACGCCCCTTCGCCTGCGGTGCCGCCCGTGATTGTGACGCCCATCCGCGCCTTGATGACCCGCACCATCCCCCGCAGGGACTATCTCAAACATACCCGCACGCTCCGGTTGGGCCAGCAGGTCACGCCCGAAGCACTCACCCGCACCTGGGTGGATATCGGCTATGAATATGCCAATATTGTGGTGGAGACCGGGCAGTTCTCCCGGCGGGGCGGCATACTCGATATTTGGCCGCCCGGTGAAGCCCAGCCGGTGCGGATTGAATTCTTTGGCGATGAAATTGACACGATGCGCGCCTTCGACCCGGCCTCCCAGAGGACGGTGGACGCGCTTGATGTGCTGATGATCCCCCCGGCGCGGGAGATCCTGCCGGTCGCTGCTCAAAAGGCGGGGATTGAACTGCGGGAATTGAAGGAATTCCAGATCCCCCTGGCGCACCCGATGGCCGGGACGATGCTGGATTTCCTCCCCGAAAATACCCTAATCGCGCTGGACGGGCAGGAATTTGTCTCCGCCGCGGTGATGGATATTGAAGAGGAAAGCCTCTCCCGGCGGGAAGAGGCCATCCGGGAGGGTGAACTTCCCGAGAATTTCCCGGTGCCCTATCTGACCTGGTCCGAGTTGGAGGACCGGTTTGGCAGCCGCCCCGTGGTGGAACTGGGGCATACCCATGCGCCGGACATTCCCAGGCTCGCTTCCGCCTTTGAAAATGGGCCTCGCTTTGCGGGTAAACTGCGGGGATTCATTGATTTTCTAGTGGAACTGGAACAGAAGGGCGAGGATTGGGTGATCGTTTCTCGCCAGGCTCAGCGCCTGCGGGATCTCTGGCAGGAACAGCAGATGCTGCTGGAGGAGCCTTCTGAAAAGCTGGCGGCCACCCGTTTCATTGAGGGCACGCTGGCCGGGGGCTGGGTGCTCCGGCCGCCCGACGGCAAGCCCATCCACCTGCTGACGGATGACGAGATCTTTGGCTGGTCCCGGCCGCAGCCCAGGCGGCGTTACCGGCCGACCGCTGAAGCGCCGGAATCAAGTTACGCCGACCTGCAGCCCGGTGACTGGGTGGTGCATGTCGATCATGGCATCGGCAGGTATACCGGTCTGGTGCAGCGCAACCAGGATGGCGTCCAGCAGGAATATCTCTGCGTGGAATATGCGGAGCAGGACCAGCTTTTCGTTCCGATCCACCATGCCGACCGGCTCACTCGCTACATCGGCTCCGAGGGGCAGACGCCCCGTGTCTCCCGTTTGGGCGGGGTGACCTGGCAGACCACGAAATCGAAGGTTCGCGAAGCCGTGCAGGAAGTGGCCGGGGAACTGCTGGAGCTTTATGCCAACCGGCAGGTGGCCGAGGGCTATGCCTTCAGCGCGGATACGCCCTGGCAGCGGGAACTGGAAGCCAGCTTCCCCTATATCGAAACTGAGGATCAACTGCAGGCCCTGACTGAGATCAAGGCCGATATGGAAGCGGCGCGACCGATGGACCGGCTGCTCTGCGGTGATGTCGGTTACGGCAAAACGGAAGTGACCCTGCGGGCCGCGTTCAAGGCCGTGATGGATGGCAAGCAGGTGGCCGTGCTGGTGCCGACCACGGTGCTGGCCCAGCAGCATTACGATACCTTCCGCTCGCGCCTGGCCGCTTTCCCCGTCACGGTGGAGATGCTCTCCCGCTTCCGCACCCCCAAGCAGCAGGACCGGATCATCAGGGACCTGCGCCAGGGCAATGTGGATATTGTGATCGGCACCCACCGCCTGCTCTCGCAGGACGTCACCTTCAAGGACCTGGGCCTGGTGGTGATTGACGAGGAACAGCGTTTCGGGGTGGCGCATAAGGAACATTTGAAACAATTGCGCACGTCGGTGGACGTGCTGACGCTGACGGCTACACCCATCCCCCGCACGCTTTATATGGCGCTGACGGGTGTGCGCGATATCTCCACGATCAGTTCACCGCCGGAAGAGCGGCTGCCGATTGTGACTCATATTGGCCCCTATGACCCGAAGTTGGTGCGCCAGGCGGTGGTGCGTGAACTGGAGCGGGGCGGGCAGATTTTCTTTGTTCATAACCGCGTTCAGACTATCCAGTCCATGCGCAGCCTGCTTGAGAAATTGGTGCCGGAAGCCCGGATCGGGGTTGCCCATGGGCAGATGGATGAGAACAAGCTGGCGGATGTGATGCATGAATTCGACGCCGGCGAGATTGATATCCTGCTGTGCACGTCCATCATCGAATCGGGGCTGGATATTCCCAATGCCAACACCCTGATTGTGGACCGGGCGGACACTTTCGGCCTGGCCCAGCTTTACCAGTTACGCGGGCGGGTGGGGCGCGGCGCGCAGCGAGCCTATGCCTATCTCTTCCGCCACCGGATCAAGCCGCCCACCATTGAAGGGCAGGAACGGTTGGAAGTGCTAGCGGAGAACACCCAACTGGGCTCAGGCTACACCATCGCCATGCGCGACCTTGAAATGCGCGGCGCCGGTGAGATGTTGGGGACCCGGCAGTCAGGCTATATCGCATCTGTGGGCTTCCACCTCTACACCCGACTCCTGGCGCAGGCTGTCAAGCAGTTTCGGCTGGCTTCCGGGATGAAGGGACCGGAAGATGTCTCTCTGCTGGATGCCTCGCTGATCATCCCGACGGTGGTCAATTTGCCGCTTTCGATCGGCATTCCGGAATTCTATATCTCCGATCAGGCCCTGCGGCTCAAGCTCTACCGCCGACTGGCGGATATCAAGGATGAGACTGAACTGGCGACAATTGAAATGGAATTTGAGGATCGCTTTGGTCCGCTGCCAGAACAGGTGCGCAATCTGGTTTATCAGATCCGGGTCAAGCTGCTGGCTGCCAATGCCGGGCTGGCCTCGGTTGGGTTTGAGGGACGCCAGCTCGTTCTGCGCTACCCGCCGCTGCCGGAAGGCGTCCAATCCCGCAAGTTGCAGGAGTACCCTCGGCCGGTGATGACCGGCAAGAACGCCTACCGGATCCAGTTCACAAACCCGGAAGAGGAACCCTGGCCGGATGTGTTATTGGGTTTCCTGCTGAAGATTCAATAACCCCATCCCCGTCCCTTCCCCTCGAGAGGGGAAGGGTGACTACGAAGTAGGCGGGTAGGGGTTGCATTTTTTCTTTTTACGCCAATATTATTCCCTTTGACGATATGAGATTGCCACGTCGGCTTGCAGCCTCCTCGCAAAGACAAAAAAGTCATACCATTGCGAGGCAGCACCTGTAAGGCGCGACGAAGCAAACTCAGCAACAGTGGCAGCGTCTTCGCTTCACTTGCCAAAATGTATGGGTGTGTTATACTGCAAAAATATCCCTGCCCGATGAAAAATCGTGTCAGGACGAGTAAAAATGACAAAATTTGACGCAATCAGGCAAACCCTGACCCAAAACAAGAAGATTTTCCTCCCCACCGCCATCCTGGCAATTCTGGCCGGGCTGGCGTTGATTTGGTTTGGGTTGGTGCGCACGGTGACCGTTATCGTGGATAGCGCGCCACTGACCGTCCGCACTCCCGCGCTGACGGTTTCGGGCGTGCTGAGTGCAGCGGGCTTGCCCAAAGACTCGTCCAACCGATCCCAGCCAGCCCAGGGGCGTTTGATCTGGAATACATCGGTTGTCACTGTCCAGACTGCCCGCGAGGTGGTGCTGTCCACCACCGAATACGAAATATCCTTCCGGTCCGCAGAACAGGTTCCGGCGAATCTGCTCCAGCTGGCGGAAATCCCACTTTACCCCAACGATCAGGTCCGGGTGAATGGCATGAAGGTGGATGCCCTAGAAGCGCTTAATACCACGGAAGGCTTTGTGCTGCAATATCTGCGGGCCCAACCGATCACACTTGAGATGGATGGGCTGACCCGAACAATCTACAGTGCCCAGCCAACCCTGGGTGCTGCGTTGGAAGAAGCTCTAATTGAGATTTCTCCGAAGGATGCCATTTCACCTGATCTGGAAACACCACTCGAAGGCCCTTTGGATGTGAGCATCCGCAGGGCGCGGGCAGTCACGGTCGAGGTGGATGGTACAACAGTGCAGGGGATGACGGCCGCCACAACGGTGGGTGGGGCCTTGCTCTCAATGGACATTCCCCTTGAGAATTTGGATTACAGCGTCCCGGCCGAATCCGACGCGCTGCCCGAAGATGGCCAGATTGAGATTGTTCGGGTCCGCGAAGACCTGTTGATCACTACAGATGAAACCCCCTTTGCGATTGAATATCAGGAAGCCCCCGATACAGCTCTGGATACGACCTCCGTCATTCAGGAAGGTCAGAATGCGATCTATGCCACCCGCGAACGAGTCGGGTATGAGAATGGTGAAGAGACTTGGCGTGTCAGTAATGCAACCTGGCAGGCCAGTGAGGCGCGAACCGGCATTTATGGCTACGGGTCAAAGATTGTCAATTACACGACCGTTGTGGACGGTATCGAAATTGAATACTATCGCAAGATCACGGTCTATTTCCACACCTACAAGCCCTGCATCCCCAATACAGATATCTGTTATTACGGAACTTCCAGCGGCTTGCCGGTCGATAAAGGGATTATTGCGGTTTCGCTCGCCTGGTACCATGCGCTGAAGATGAACAGGGTGTATATCCCGGGCTATGGTTATGGTGTGATCGCCGATGTCTGTCCGGAGTGCGAGGGCCAGCTCCTGATTGACCTGGGCTACCCCGAAGATGGCTATGACCCGATTCCCAATGCCTGGACAACAATGTATTTCCTGTCCCCGGCCCCAGCGTATGTTCCAGTGCCCTTCCCATGATGCTTGAACCCCTGCGTGTTCCTGAACTCCTGAAGCAATTTGGCCTCCGCCCCCAGAAATCTCTGGGGCAAAACTTCCTGGCGGACCATAACGCTCTGGTCAAGATTGTCCGCGATTCCGGCGTCGGTTCCAAGGACCGGGTGCTGGAGATTGGCGCGGGTCTGGGCAGCCTGACGCGCCTGCTGGCTGCCAGCGCGCAATCCGTGACCGCAATTGAGATTGACGAACACCTTTTTCCGGCTTTGGAATCCGTCACTAAACCCTTTTCTAATATCTACCTGGTGAAAGGCGATATTCTGGATATCCCGCCGGAAACCCTATTTACCGAAGATGGGTACCTGGTGATTGCCAATATCCCCTATTACATTACCTCCGCGGTGATCCGACACCTGTTGGAAGCCAGAGTGAGGCCGGCGAAATTGGTGCTGACCATTCAGAAGGAAGTGGCGGAGCGGATCACCAACCGCGATGAGAAGATGAGCCTGCTCTCCCTTTCTGTGCTGGTTTACGGCACGCCCCGAATCAGCAGTCAGATTCCATCCCAATGCTTCTATCCTTCACCAAAAGTCGATTCCAGCGTTTTAGTGGTGGACCTGTATGACCAGCCGTTGCTGACGCCGGCGGAAACCGACACACTTTTTAAATTGGCCCATGCCGCCTTCAACCAGAAGCGCAAGATGCTGCGCAATTCACTGCGGCCGCTCTTCGGTGGGGATGCCGAAGTAGTCACCTCGGTTTTGGAGCGCGCTGAGATAGAGTCCGGCGCGAGGCCGGAAAATCTCAAGATGGGGGATTGGATCCGATTGGTAAAGATCTATCAGTCCGATTAGGTTATGTGATTTTAACTACTGGGGGTTAAGACTTGCGGTATAGCCGCCGGAGCTGCCAAACCCGGAAAGCCGCTTCGATCTGGATCCGCAGTGACATCTTGGAATCCCCGTAACTGCGTTCCGCGAAATAGATCGGCACTTCCTTGAACTTCAAACCAGCCAATTTAGCCATATAAGCCAGTTCCACAATGAAGACATAACCGCTGGAGCGGGTCTCTTCAAAGTGGATGGCCTCCAGGGCATCTTTCCGCCAAAGCCGGTATCCCCCGGTGGTGTCCTTGATGGGCAGCCCCAGGATCGTCCGGGCATAGGTATTGCCGAACCAGGATAGAAATTTACGGAACAAAGGCCAGGTTTTATCCACACTGCCGCCGGGTGTATAGCGAGAGCCGATCACCACATCCGCATCAACCAGGGCTTCCAGCATAACCGGCAGCCGGCCAGGGGGGTGACTCAGATCCGCATCCATCATCCCGACCACGTCAGCGCCCATATCAATGGCTTGTCTGAATCCCTGGATGTAGGCCTTCCCCAACCCTTCCTTGCCCTGACGGTGCAGGACAGAAACTTGGTCCGGATATTCCTCCGCCAGAAGATCAGCGACCGCACCGGTCCCATCCGGGCTGTTATCATCCACGATCAGTAGATTAAGCCCCTCAATACCTTGCGAGAGTAAGGCATTCGCCAGAATGGGGAGATTTTCGGCTTCGTTATAAGTAGGGATGACCTGGATGATTTTCATATTCACTCAGTATAATGCAGTTTATTAATGATCGTTTGATTAACTAATAAGCGAGTTCAGTTTTAGCATGGGTACTGGTGGGTGTCAAGCCTCGGCTCATGTTCCGGTTTCGTATAGTGGAAATAATTTGGGATAGAGCTACCTTTTATGGCCCATTATCTATCGAATTAGTATCGAATCAAATGGAGTTTCCCTAAAAACTATTTATAATTGAGAGTAACCTATCAATGAAACCAAAAAGGGAGTTCTTATGCTACCTAACCCCGTAATGAAGAAACTTGGATTTTCAAACGATGATCGGGTGATCATTATCCACACTGATGATATTGGCATGTGCCAGGCCTCGGTGGATGCCTTTGCGGATCTGGTGGATTTTGGCCTGATCTCCAGCGGGGCGGTGATGGTGCCCTGTCCCTGGTTTTTGGAGGCAGCGAAATTTGCTGTGGCACACCCCGAAGCGGACCTTGGCGCGCATATGACCCTGACCAGCGAGTGGGAGACCTATCGCTGGGGGCCGATCAGCACCCGCGACCCGGAGACGGGATTGATGGATGAAGAAGGCTTCTTCCACAAGACCTCTGAGGGTGTCTGGGCGAAAGCCAACCCTGAAGCGGCTGTCAATGAATTGGAGATGCAGATCCAGCGTGCCCTCCAGGCCGGGATGAACCTAACCCATATTGACACGCACATGGGGTCCATTGCTCACCCTTCCATCATTCCGGGTTATGTTCAATTGGCGATTAAATATGGTCTGCCGCCGATGATCCCACGGATGACCGCTGAAGCCCTGGCAGCTCGCGGGGATGTGGATGATCAGGCTGCGGAGATGGCCGTGGGATTGATCCACACCCTTGAGGAAATGGGCATCCCTCTGCTGGATGGTCTTTCGGGCTTGGAATTAAGTGTTGCCAGTGACCGTTTTGAACAGGCCAAACAAGCGCTCAAGGCACTCAAACCGGGTCTCACCCATTTCATCATTCACCCTTCCAAAGATACGCCGGAATTGCGCCATATCACAACATCCTGGGATTGCCGGGTTGCTGATTACGAGACCTTTATGAGTGAAGTGACCCGCGAGTTTATTACGAATGAGGGTATTCAGGTCATTGGCTATCGGGCGCTCAAAGAGATCATGCCACCTGCCGCCTAATCACGCATGTTCCAAAAGGAGAAAAATTGATGACGAAACAGACAGCACCTGCACCGACCAAGCTTAGTTTTAGCTATAAGGTTTATTGGGGATTAGCGGCTCTGGGAACTTCATTGATCTCAGGGATTTATGGGGGGCTGCTGACCATCTTTTACCAGGATTATTTGGGTCTCAGCGCTAAATGGATTGGCATCGCTGCGACGATCTATGCCATTTGGAATGCGTTCAACGACCCGCTGTTTGGGTACATCACCGACAGCACCCGCAGCAAAAAAGGCCGGCGGATCCCCTATATGCGTTATACGGCACCTTTCCTGGCCCTAACCTTCATCCTTGTCTGGTTTGCCCCACCTCAGGCCGGGCAGCAAGCGCTTTTCTGGTGGATGCTGGTGACCATGCTGCTTTATGACACCTGCTATACCATTGTTGGCCTGGTCTATTCAGCGCTCCTGCCGGAGGTTACTGAATCGGATGCGCAGCGGAACGGCCTGCAGATTTCAAGTTCTCTCTTTGGCATGCTCGGCACGCTGCTGGGCTTCCTGATTCCGGATATGGTGCGGCCCAAGACGGGAGAATCCTCACTTATCCCGCTCTATGTGGCGATGGTGATTGTGGCGGTTGTCAGCATGGGCCTGATTCTGTTCACGACCTTCAAGGTTAAGGAGCGACGGGAATTTGTGACGATGGATAAAGACGTCTCCCTGTGGGAGGCGATCAAGTTCACTTTCACCAGCAAATCTTTCCTGGTTCTGGTCTCCGAAAACTTTATGGGTATTTTGATGAGTTCACTCATCCTGGCGTCGATTTATTATCTTGCGGATTATGTACTGCAGTGGCCGACGATGCAGCTTTTGGTCTTTCTATTTGTGCCGCTCATCATAGGTATTCCCCTCACGACCTATTTCCGAAAATGGCTGGGTGTGGTTGGGGCACAGCAGTTCCTGCTGGCCGTGGCAGGCGTCGGTCTGCTGGCGATTGCCGTTGTGCCAAAGGCCCTGATCCCGGTTTGTATCGCCCTGGCTGGGCTGGGACTTTCCGGCCCGCAGACACTGACCAATATCCTCTTCGCCCAGGTTGCTGATGAAGATGAACTGCGGACTGGGGCAAGACGGGAAGGCGCTTTCTTTGGTGTCAATGCGTTGATCACCAAACCAGCTCAATCCATTGCAATTTGGATCATCCCCTTTATCTTAGAAATGACCGATTTTATCACCCGCGCTTCCAATGAGGGTGAAATCATCCTCGAACAACCCGCCGAAGCGATCATGGGCATTAAAATCTTCGCCGGGGTGATCCCCGGGGTGGCCTGTCTGATTGGCGCTTTGATATTGTTCTGGTACCCGCTGCGTGGGAAATATCTCCAGAAAGTTCAACAGGATGTGCTCGTTCTGCACCACCAGAAGCAGCAGGCTTTTAACGAAATGGAAAAGGGCGAAGCCTAAACAAATTCGTTTTACACAATAGGGCGAACTTCCCGGTCAGCAGTACACATTTTTTGGCGATTGCTGACCGGGTTTATTTACAGGCTTGATGCAGGGAAAATTGATTTTGAAAGGGATATAAGCAATGGCTGAACAGGGTGACTTCAACCTCGAAAGGTTCATTTCTGCTCAAGGCCCGGTCTTTTCTGAGGTCTTGGCTGAACTGCGCGCTGGCCGGAAACGCACCCATTGGATTTGGTTCGTGTTTCCTCAGATCAGCGGTCTGGGTTTCAGCCCGACATCCCGCTATTACGCCATCTGCTCGGTTGAGGAGGCCCGTGCTTACCTGGTCCACCCAATTTTAGGGCAGCGCCTGCGCAAATGCGTGGCAATCCTGCTGGCCGGAGAGACTTCATCCGCATTAGCGATCTTTGGACAACCCGATACGATGAAATTCCAATCCTGCCTGACGCTTTTCGCAGGCGTCAGCAAAGCCGGATCGGTTTTCGATCAGGCCCTCGATCGCTTTTTCAAGGGTGAACGCTGTGAGCAAACGATGGTTTTCCTGTCTCAGGCGGAATTATAAAATCTAGACTGAGGTCTTATTAAAGCGGATTCGATGTTCACAGATTTCAAACCCAATCGCCTGGTAAAATTGCTGGTCTGACCCGACGATCACCTTTTCAGCACCTAATTTCTTCACACGCCGCATTCCCTCATAGATCGCTTCACGTGCCAGCCCCTTCCGCCGGTAATTAGGGTGGGTGCCAACGGGTTCCAGTGTGGCGAGTTTATTGGGGGCGTCATCCCAGATCAGGCTGAAGGTCACAAATTGACCATTCGGTGCAGTAATGACAATATCCTGTTCAGGGTGATAATCGGGCATTTGCTGCAAATGTTTGTAAGACAGGATGGACGGCCATTCAAGAGGGTCCGGGTGGTTGAACCCCCTGCCAAAGACTTCACACCGTTTTGCCAGGTCGTTTTCATCCGTCATAGATTTGAGTTGAAATCCCTCCGGCAGGGTCGGCGCACTGGGCAAGGGCTGGGAAGTGAGGTCAAACTGGCTTTCATTGGCGGACCTCTCCGGATTGGCGCTGTAATCGCGCCGCATCAGCAATTGCACCAGGGCATCGTCATCCGGATTGGCATAGATGAATAGCTGACCACTTTCCGGGTGCGCCAGGTGCTGTTCTGCGTAGTCCAGCATTTCCGGTATCAGATCCATGTGGTCGGGATGGCGTTGGATGAAAAACTCTCCAAAGTCACGATGGAAGCGGTCTGCATGTTCAATTGTGACAAGACCGGCAATCTCCCCCAGCTCGGTCTCCCATAACCCGGTATGTTCAGCCATGAATTTCATTACCCGGTCGATTAATTCCTGTTGGGGTGGGTCAACACGCCAGTTGGCGAGGAAGGGGGCCACGAACCCGAAGGTGTATTCCCAGCGTTCGATGCGCCAGTTCATAGAATGGCCATAGTGCCCATAAGTCCGAGATAGAAAATCACGGACCCGGATAAAATCACGCTCATAATTAAAGGGAATGAGGTTTGCTATCATGGATAGTCCTTTCAGTTGTTCGACTTAATGTGTAATTCACCGGAAAGGATGTTGCTGAGTAAATAACTGCCAGTTCTATTGGGTAGAAGTTTTTGATTTGTTGCAGGATATAACAAAGGGCGCGGCGCTGCATTAAGGCATTCATCAATCCCGGAAAATGACGGAATTCGTCATAATAAAAATGGAGATTAATGAATGCTCATTGGCCGGTCTTTTCAAAGAAAGTTTTACTATGGATATTTACTGGACACTCTATGGCAAACACAGAAGCTATATTTGGTTGACTATTTTTTCTTGCTTTGGTTGAAAAGGAAGCCCAGTCCGATCAGGGTTGCCAGGCTGAGCAGGATCACCCAGGGGCGCTCGAGCAGCCACAGCCCGGTGGCCATTGCAGTCCGAACAGCCCGGACTTTAGTCGTGCCGGCTGGCGGGTCAATGGGTTTATCCCAATCAAAATCCAAAAGGCGGGGAAGGAATCCCTGGGCAACACAGCCCTCCAGGCAGAAGATATGGATCGGTTTTTGACGGGCCACGCAGAGCCGCAGATCGCGCGAGAATTCATCCCAGGTTAGTGGGGGGATATCGATCACACCTTCCAGATCCACGCCGCCGCCAGTGTTGCCGACGCCGACCGAATCACTTTCGGGTGCGTAGCTCCAAAGCACGGCATCGCCATTGGGCCGCAGGAAACTGGAATAGAGCATCAACACTTCCCGGTCGGTCTGGACATCCACCAGTCCGGCCGTCCGAGCCAGGACGGAAGCCTGGGCGCGCCGTTCTTCGGCGATCACGGGGATCTGGTAGCTTTCCACAGGATAACCATCTGTACGGATTTGGTCAATCAATGCCTGATAAGCTCGCCGGGCTTTTTCAGCTCGTTGGCGGTCCCGGAAACGGTGAAGCAGGGTGGTCGCGAGTTTGCCGACCTGGTGTTCATCTTTAAATTGGGCGAAGTCGTTGATGTCTGGTTCGATGTCCAGTCCAACGCCAGCCCAATTGAGCTTGTGTGTCTGGGCCCACTCGAGAAAGTTCTCATACCGGGCAGCCGCCTGGATATAGTTCCCGGTATTGAACCAATAGCCCTCATCCTTGGGTAATAACAGCCAGGCAATGACCGGAATTTTGGCTTTATTTAGTTTCCTGACCACTTTGGCACGCTCATCGGAAAGGTCCAGGATCCCCAGGCTGATGGCGGCATCCAGTGATTGCAGCGTTTTAATCAGGGCGGAATCACTGAATAACTCTGCCAGGCGTTTGCTGTCGAGTTCGGTGAAAAACGTTAATTTCGGTTGGGGCATTGGGACCCTCCTGTCAGGGGTGGTCTTTATTTGCTGATTTATGCTTCAGGCAGATCCTGGACCATCTTGCGCAAGGCGTTTGATTTCTCTCGCCATTGCTGCCGGGTTTCCGGCGTGGCTTTCTCGGCACTGTTGACCATTTCAAAGAATTCGTGGCTGTTCTTGATCAGGTCCTGTGCGGCTTTAACGCCGTTGGGCATCTCCAATTTTTGATAGGTATTTACCACCTCATCCAGGGTTTCAAGGTATTGGTCCCGGGGAAGAACCAAAAGATTCTTTTTCCATTCCCTGATCGCTTCGATACCCTTTCCGGCATCTACCAGCGCTTTGACCTTTTCTGATTTGTTAACCGCAACATTGACTTTGACCAGTTGGATAATCTGCATGACGACCTGGTAGACCAATAGGCCGCCAATCAAAACCAGGAAAAATAACAGAGATTGAGAGATTTCAATGTTGTAAGATCTGAGGATCAGATATACGACGACTTCTATGAGCAATCCACCGAGGGGGAGTAGTAACGGAAGATTCATGTTTCTGCTTTTTTTGCCTGCCATAAGGCCTCCTAATTATTTATATGATTTCAACACCCCTTATTTTACTGCAACGTTCAAGTAAAGGGCTAGTTTTCCGGGAAAGGTGGGATGCATTTTTCTTCCATCAGAACATCGGTGGATGATTGAGCCTGGCCGATCATAAACTCTGCCCGGTTCAGCAATTCATCGCGGGAAAGCGCAAGGTCTGCGATGCCCTGCTCCTGGGCTTTGAGACCCACCGCTGCTGCCTGAAGGGGATAGATCTCCATGTCCATCATTCGGGGCAGAATATGGTCCGGATCCAGTGCATCTCCAACGGCTTCGGCCAGAGCTTCAGCCGCTGAGAAACACATTTCGTCGGTGATTGTGCTGGCGCGCACATCCAGAACACCCCGGAAGATCCCGGGGAACGAGAGCGAGTTATTAACTTGGTTGGAGAAATCGGAGCGGCCAGTCGCGACCACCGCGGCCCCGGCAGATTTTGCTTCCCAGGGCCAGATTTCCGGTATAGGGTTGGCGCAGGCAAAGACGATCGGGTCTGCGGCCATCCCCTGCACCCATTCTGGCAGGATCACCCCTGGGCCGGGTTGGGAATAGCTGATGACCACATCCGCACCCTGCATGGCGGCTTCAATGCCGCCCTCGCGCCCTTCCTGGTTGGTGATTTGGCAGAGCTGATATTGGGGGCTGTCCTTGGGAAAATCCTTACGGTGTTTGCCGAGGATGCCGCGGATATCAACCATGGTGGCCTTGGCCGGGTCCACACCCCAGGCAAAGATCAACCGGGAGCAGGCAACCCCCGCCGCGCCGCTGCCGATGAAGGTGATGCGAATATCACCTCTGTCCTTGCCGACCAGCTTGAGGGCGTTCATTAATCCGGCCAGGGTGACGGTCGCGGTGCCCTGCTGGTCATCGTGCCAGATAGGGATCCGCGCTTTCTGCCGGAGGCGATCCAATATTTCAAAGCATTTGGGCTGACTGATATCTTCCAGATTGATCCCACCAAAACCGGGCTGCAGCCGCAGTACGGTGTCAATGAAGGCCTGCGGGTCAGAATTCTCCAGCATGATGGGAATGGCATCCACGCCCCCCAGATATTTGAAGAGCATTGCTTTGCCCTCCATAACGGGCAGGCCGGCCTCCGGTCCGATATCACCCAGACCGAGGACCCGTGAGCCGTCACTGATGACGGCGATCAGGTTCCCCTTGTTGGTCAGGTCATAAACCCGTTCAGGATGCTGGGCAATTTCATGGCAGGGGGCTGCGACCCCAGGGGTATACCAGATGGAGAAATCGTCAATTTGTTCAACCGGACATTTGGGGAGGGTGCTCATCTTACCCCGGTAATATTCATGCAGGAACACAGCATCCTGCGCTGGCTGGCTGGCCTTTGCCAGCAGAGCATCAATTTCTTCGGGACTGGGCTGGTGAGGTGGGTTTGGGGACATAATCACGAATCCTTGCTGGGTTGATTCTCATGCAGGATGGACTTGGCTTTTTCCAATGCTTTTTGGGCGGAGGTGAATAGCTGGTCATTGGCTATGAAAATGTTGCTCTGGCCAATCGACTCTAAGATTCCGGATGATTCGAGGGTCTCTTGAATTTCATCATGGACACCGCAGAATAAAACCTGAACGCCATTGTCATTAGCCGTCTTGATGAGATGTCCCAGGGCCATGATCCCGGTGCTGGCGAGAAGGTGGGTTCGGCGAAAACGGAGAATCAGCACCTTCAGGCCCGAATCCAGGATTCGATTGATCTGTTCCTGAAGCCCTTCGACTGCGGCAAAATAAAGATCGCCTTCGATATTCACGATAGCGATTTCAGGTTTTTTCTCTTCAATTTTGTCCATTGGCAATTCCATGAATTGACCGTCTTCACCTTCAAGGATATAGGTCAGGTTTACATGGCTGCTTTCGCCCAAATGCATCAGGATCGTGGAAAGAATGCCAAGAAAAATCGCATATTCCAGGGGCAGTAATAGGGACGAGAAGAAGGTGACCAGTAAAACAATCCGGCTATTGAGACGGCTCTGCCAGGTCATTTTGATCAGGTCGATATTGATGAGGCTGGCCGAAGAGACGACCACAACCCCGGCCAATGCCGGGATGGGGATATATCCTATCAGACTGGAAAAGAGCAGGAGGAAAGCCCAGACGCTCAGGCCGGAAAGGATCGAAGAAAACTTGGTCTTAGCGCCATTGACCACATTGATCACAGTTCGGGAGGGTGAGCCGGAGGAAGGCATGCAAAGGAAGAAACCACCGGCCAGCGATGCCAGCCCCTGGCCAACCATTTCGCGGGATGGGTCGAGGGGGTCACCGGTCATCTGGCTCATCGCCTTAGTAATCGAAACGGTTTCCATCAACCCGAATAGGGCAACCGCCGCGCTTGGAATAAGCAGATTGGGGATATCCTGCAGAGAGATTTGCGGGAAATGGAAGCGCAGAGCGAGATGTTCAGGCAAACCGACACCATTGACCAGTCGTATGCCCTGGGCATTCCAATCCATCAGGTAGACAAGCAGCGAGGACAGGATGATTGTGATGAGGGCAGCGGGAAGTTTGGGGTTGATCGCCCGGATGAGGAGCATCAGGCCAATTGAAGCTAAACTTAAGATCAAGGAAAACAGATGGAAGTCCTGAATATTCGCAATCAGGTTGCTGACAATTTCCCAAACCCCACTCGACCGGGCAAGAGTCAGGCCCAGAAGGTTACCTAATTGATTGGCAATAATCAGCACCCCAACCCCTGAGAGAAAACCCACCAATACCGAGTTGGAGATAAAGCGGCTGATTTTAGCGATTTTAAAAACACCCAGGAGTAGTTTGAACAGCCCGGCCAAGATTGCCACAACCAGAACATATTCAAGGTAATCAGCCCGATCTGCAACCCCCAACAGAACGCTGGCCGTAACTAGAGCTGTGGGGTTGGTTGGGCCGGTGACCAGGAAGGGATAGCTGCCAAAGAGGGCACCGATAATGGTTGGGATGATGGCCGTATATAAGCCATAGAGGGGGTTAACGCCAGCAATGGCAGCATAAGCCATGGACTGGGGAATAACAACCATCCCAACTGTCAGACCAGCGGAAAGATCTGAACGAAACTTTCCCCTAAAATAACGACGGATGGATTGAACTGATAATTTCATTTAATCGTCTTTCAAACGGTAAGTGCTAAGTCAATTTTACCATTGCCTGGATCCCATCCTGATCAGTCAATTCGCAGGGTGGCGCGTGGCATGGTGAGGGATTATTAGGAAACAAACCGAGAATTCAGTCAAATATTAGTTGTAATAAAGCTATTGTATCATTAATACAGTCAAATAATATATTAAATTGGATAAATATAACGAAATATATTAAATAAATCATTGAAATAAGAATTAAATAACTTCAATTGGGCGAATTAACTCGGTTTGTTTGACTGTCAAAAAAAGGCAATTGTCGCTATAATGATAGTGCTTGATTCAAGGGATTCTGAGAGGGCGTAACCTATGAAGGAAAAACAACAAAAGTCTACTCGGCTACTGGTGCGGGTGCATTATTTTCTGGCACTAATTCTCTTATTCCATACATTGTTTTTCATCGTCTATTGGCTTTCGGTGGGGCGTTTTCGTCTAGAAGTTGATCAGTTCCTGGGTGGACAGATTGGCCTGAACCTGCCCTATACGACCATTGTCATTATCCTTTATGTTGTCATCATGCTCTGGAGCCTGTTCCGATTTGTCAGGCTGCGCTTGGCGATCCGCAGCGAGACTGTTCGCACCCTGGGTTGGGGGTGGGTTTATGCAGGTGTATGGCTGGTCTCCATTGTGGGTATTTATCTGGCTTTTTATTTTATCCTCCAACAGGATCCCAGTCAGAAAGGTGTTCTGATCCATCTATTGAATTTAGCCCGACTGGTTGGTGATGCGACCATCTTCCTTTTTGCTGCGATCTGGCTGCGGCGGCTGATCCTTTTCCTGCGGAAGAAGATGATTCAAGCTAAGCCAACGCGAAAGTGGCCCTGGACGATAGGCATTGGCCTGGTGCTGCTTTCACTGGTCGGGCTGTGGCTCGTTCCGACACTCCTGCCGCCCAACTGGGCCTATCAGGGAGATCTGCCGACCCGGCCCGCTCTAATTGCCCATCGGGGTGCATCCATGCTGGCGCCGGAAAATACCCTGGCCTCCGGTGAATTGGCCGCAGATTATGACGCTTTGGGGTTTGAAACCGACGTGCGGATCAGTCTTGATGGGGTGCCTTTCCTGATGCATGATGATACGCTGTCACGGACGACCAACATTGCAGAGATTTTCCCCGACCGGTTGGATGATGATGCTTCCAGTTTCACAATGGATGAACTCAAGCAGCTAAATGCGGGACTGTGGTTCATTCAAAAGGACCCCTTTGACACAATCAAGGAAGGGCTGGTTTCCCAGTCGCAGTTGAGCATTGACCAGGGGCAGAAAATCCCAACCCTGGCTGAAGCCCTGGAAATGGTGCAGGATCAGGGCATGGTGATCATGTTTGATATGCGCTATCCACAGGAAGAACACCCTTATTATGACAAATTTTTTAATGTGGTCCTGCAAACCTGCCTGGAATCCGGTTTGAATGGCGATATCTGGTTCCTGGTGGATGAGGAAAACCTGGCGGATTTGCAGGAGAACGCCCCTCAGATGACGCGGGTGGTCGGCGTTTCCAGCACTGATCTACCGGATGCCGATTCGCTGTTGACCCTGCATTATGAAATTGTGAATGTGGACACAGGGATCAGCGCCAGAGAAATTCAGGCCTATCGTGATCAGGGATTGGGCGTCAATGTCTATACCATTGATGAAAGCTGGCTATTCTCACAATACTGGCTTTCGGGGGTCACCTCGGTGACAACCAATAACGTCCAGACCTTCAGCCAGATGCAAAAACCCTATTTGAATGTACCTTATTCCCGTTATTTGCTCTTCTGGGGTGTGTATGGCATTATCCTTGCGATCTGGTTGGCTTCCAGCCAGCCTGGACCGGAGAAGAAATCGGATGTACCGGTCCAACCTCCGGATTTAATGGACTTCGCGGTACCCAATGAAATTCCTGTGACCATTGAGAGCTCTGAAGATGTAGATGCATCGGAGAAGCCGGAAATTGAAGTCGCGGAAGAGGATCCTGAAATTGAACACCCTGAGGGTGTTGAGGAACAGGATACTCAGGAAGCGTCGGAAACTGTTGAGGACCAGGATGATAATGAAGAACTGGAGTCCCCCGAAGAAGACTCCTGAAATGACCTAGACCGAAGATTTAGGGATGACAGCATAAAGAACCACACCGAAGAAAAAGAAAGAAGGAACCGATGGCAAAAGTCTTGGTTGTAGGAAGCATCAATATGGATCTGGTTGTCAGAGTGCCCCATTCTCCCAGTCCGGGTGAGACGGTTTTAGGCGGCGACTTTGAGACCTTCCCGGGAGGAAAGGGTGCAAACCAGGCGGTTGCGGCCGCCAGGATGGGTGGTGAGGTGACCATGGTTGGCCGGGTAGGCGGCGATAATTTTGGAGACACGCTCATCCAGGGGCTGATTGAAGATAATATCAAAACCACCTATGTGATTAAAGATTCCGAGACGCCCACGGGCATCGCCATGATTGCAGTCGCAGCCAATGGTGAGAATATGATTGTTGTTGCCTCCGGCGCCAATTACAAGGTCTCAGAAGTGGACGTGACCAACGCCAGAGAGATTATGCGGGACACCGATCTGCTCCTGCTTCAGTTGGAATGTCCGATGGAGGCTGTCATGGCCGCCATTGATCTGGCAAAAGCCTATGATATCCCGGTAGTCCTCAACCCGGCGCCTGCCCAACCCCTTTCGCAGACTCTTCTGGCTAACGTGGATATCTTAACCCCCAATGAAACCGAGTTGATGATGCTCGCTGGCGAATATACTGTTGACAAAGCCATTGAGAAAGTACTGAGTTGGGGTACGAAGAACCTGGTGGTCACATTGGGCGCTAACGGTGCCAGGGTGGTCACCGAAGGTGTGGACCGGCATATCCCTGCCCATGAGGTCACCGCTGTGGATACCACGGCGGCCGGGGATGCCTTCAATGGCGCTCTGGCTGTGGCCTATGCAGAGGGGAAACCTCTCTTGGAAGCTGTGGATTATGGCATGGCGGCTGGTGCTCTGGCAGCGACCCACCGGGGAGCACAGCCCTCCCTGCCAACCCGTGATGCCGTTGAAAATCTGATCAAATCTAGTCATGTCTGAAAGTTGTGCTTTATAAATGAATGAAGAACTTGCGAACGACCTTGTAGCCGAAGCGAAAGACTATTTCGCTCAAAAATATAATTGTTCTCAATCAACATTCGCGCCTTTTGCGCGGTATTTTGGGTTGGATACGGAGGTGGCATTTAAAATTGCTACGCCGTTTGGCGGTGGTTTCGGTCATATGGGAGAGGCCTGCGGCGCGGTAAGCGGTGCGTTGATGGCGCTTGGTCTGGCTAAAGGGAATGCTGTGGTAGATCGGGAGAAAAAATATGTCTGTTACCACATGGCCGCTGATTTTCAGAACAGGTTCAAAGCCGAGCATGGCAGTGTGCTTTGCCCGAAATTATTGGGGTTGGATATTGGCGATCCTGAGCAGTTGCAACAGGCGCGGGATCATAATTTATTTGCTGAGCTCTGCCCGAATTACATAGAAACGGCTGTCCGTTTGATGGTGGATATTCTGGAATT
>Ga0209121_10001835_pt1 | contig 22147 bp, 18 predicted proteins | sample Cruoilmetagenom3_FD_187292 | JGI IMG/M metagenome (GOLD analysis project Ga0209121, IMG submission 187292) | Oil polluted marine microbial communities from Coal Oil Point, Santa Barbara, California, USA - Sample 3 (SPAdes) (version 2) | ecosystem: Environmental > Aquatic > Marine > Oil seeps ...
GTATTTGTTAAGTGGACGGGCGTGGGTTGTTGCAGGGTCTGCGACGCTTTTGGCGGGCTGTCAGATAGTTCCAAGCTCGGGGCCCACCAGCACCGGGCCGGTCGCCGGACCAACCCCCGAACCGAGCGCAACGGCCCTTCCCACCGATGAAACACGCCACAGAATCGCCTTGCTGGTGCCGCTGAATGGCAACAATGGAGCGGTTGGCCAATCTATCTCTAACGCCACCACCATGGCTTTGCTGGATACCAATGCGGATAATTTGCGCATCACCACTTATGACACCTCAGCCGATGCGGGCGACGCTGCAGCGCGGGCCGTGGCCGATGGCAATAGTTTGATCCTGGGGCCGCTCTTGGCCAGCAATGTCTCTGCCGCCCGGGTCGAAACGCGCCGGTCTGGCGTGCCTATAATTTCTTTCTCCAATGACACTACGGTGGCCGCATCGGGCGTGTTTGTGATGGGGCACATCCCTGAACAATCGGTCAGCCGCACAGTACGCTATGCCCGGCAAAAGGGCGCTCGCAGCTTTGCAGCATTGGCTCCAAACGGTGACTATGGTGATCGCTCTATGGCAGCATTGAACAATGTGCTGCGCGGATTTGACGGATCATTGACCAGCAGCGAACGCTATAATCGTGGCAATACATCCATTGCTAATGCGGCCAAGCGGCTGCGCGCTCGTGGCGGATATGATGCTGTGCTGATCGCAGATGGCGCTCGTCTGGCAACCCAAGCTGCAGTTGCTTTGAAAGAAGAAACGTCTGAGCAGCCTGCCGCCGAAACGCAAATTTTGGGGACTGAATTGTGGAGCGGTGAAAGCGCGCTCACCCGCCCTTCGGCCATGCGCGGCGCCTTGTTCTCAGCTGTCTCTGACGCGCGCTTCAAAAATTTCAGCGACAGTTATGAAGGTCGCTTTGGCGGCAAACCTTATCGGATATCCACCTTGGGTTATGATGCAGTTTTGCTGACCCTGCGCGTATCCAGAGATTGGCGAATCGGAAGCCGTTTCCCACAATCAGAATTGCGTAGTGATGGTGGTTTTCTTGGTCTGGACGGACCTTTCCGCTTTGGCGCCGATGGCGTGATCCAACGCGCGATGGAAGTACGCGAAGTGCGTAATGGACAGATCGTTATCGTTGATCAGGCCCCCACCCGCTTCAACGACTGACGAAAACTATTGTGCGCTGCTTGTAGCGGATCGAAACCCGCGCCTATAGCACAGTTATGTCCGATGATCTTTTTGATGGAACGCCAACCTCCAGCGGCGATTATGATTCCTCCTCGATCGAGGTGTTGGAGGGTTTAGAGCCTGTCCGGCGGCGTCCGGGCATGTATATCGGCGGAACCGATGACCGCGCCTTGCACCATTTGGCAGCAGAAGTGCTGGACAATGCAATGGACGAAGCCGTTGCCGGCCATGCGAGCCGGATCGAAGTTCGTCTGGAAGAAGGCAACCTTTTGTCGGTCGCAGACAATGGACGCGGCATTCCCGTGGACGAGCACCCCAAATTTCCGGGCAAGTCTACTCTCGAAGTGATCATGTCGACGCTGCATTCTGGCGGCAAATTCTCGGGCAAGGCCTATGCCACCAGCGGCGGCCTGCACGGCGTTGGCGTCAGCGTGGTCAACGCGCTGTCCAGCCACACACGGGTAGAAGTTGCGCGCGACAAGCAATTGTTCGCTCAAGAATTTTCTAAGGGGCAAACGCTCGGCAAGATCGAGAATTTGGGCGCGACCCCCAACCGGCGCGGCACCACAGTTACCTTCACGCCTGACACAGAAATTTTTGGCGATCGTCAGTTCAAACCGCATCGACTGTTCAAATTGGCTCGGTCAAAGGCCTATCTGTATGCTGGCGTTGAAATACGCTGGAAATGCGCGCCATCGCTCGCTTCGGAAGATGTGCCTGAAGAGGCTGTATTCAAGTTTCCGGGCGGTTTGGCTGACCATTTGGCAGAACAAATCGGGACGCGTGAATGCGTCACCGCACAGGCCTTTACCGGCAAGCAGGACTTTCCCGAGGATGATGGTGGGCAATCAATGGGCCGGGTTGAATGGGCGGTCGCTTGGCCGCTCTATTCCGATGGATCGACCAGTTGGTATTGTAACACCGTTCCCACGCCCGATGGCGGAACCCATGAACAAGGCCTGCGCGGCGCATTGACCAAGGGCTTGCGCGCCTTTGGTGAATTGACCGGGACAAAGAAGGCCAAGGACATCACCGCCGACGATGTGATGAATGGCAGCGAGACAATGCTGTCCGTCTTTATCCGCGATCCACAATTCCAGTCTCAGACCAAGGATCGGCTGACCTCGCCAGAGGCATCCCGACTGGTTGAGAATGCAGTGCGCGATCACTTTGACCATTTCCTGACCGATAATATGGAACGCGGCAAGGCGTTGCTCGGCGTAGTGATGGAGCGCATGGACGAGCGTTTGCGGCGCAAGCAAGAACGCGAGATCAAACGCAAAAGCGCCACCAATGCCAAGAAACTGCGTCTGCCCGGCAAGTTGACCGATTGCAGCGGTGAAGGCGATGCGGAAACAGAATTGTTCATTGTTGAAGGCGATTCAGCGGGCGGCAGTGCCAAACAGGCGCGCAACCGCAAAACGCAGGCGATCCTACCTATTCGCGGCAAGATATTGAATGTTGCCAGCGCCACTGCAGACAAGATCCGCGCCAATGCAGAGATTGCCGATTTGGCTCTGGCACTGGGCTGCGGCACGCGCAAAGAATGTGATGCGGAAAATCTGCGTTATGATCGCGTCATCATCATGACCGATGCCGATGTTGACGGCGCGCATATCGCAACGCTGCTGATGACGTTTTTCTTTCAGGAAATGCCCGATCTGGTGCGCAAGGGGCATTTGTTCCTGGCTCAGCCACCGCTATACCGCCTGACTGCCGGCAAAGAGAGCCGCTATGCCCGCGATGATGCCCATCGCGCCGAGCTGGAAGAGACGGTTTTCAAGGGCAAAAAGGTGGAAGTTGGCCGCTTTAAAGGCTTGGGCGAGATGAACCCTCAGCAATTACGCGAAACCACCATGAGCCCTGAAACGCGGGGTCTGATCCGTATAACCCTGCCCGCAGAATTCGAAGATCGCGCCGCAGTAAAGGAATTGGTCGACCGGCTGATGGGACGCAATCCAGAACACCGGTTTAACTTCATCCAAAACCGTGCTGGCGAAGTGGATCGAGAAGCAATTGATGCTTAGGAGCTGATCTCATCGAGGGGAACAGTATCGAACAGACAAATTTCAATCATTCCGCTGCGTCAGTATGAACGTGCACATGCCCTTCCAGTGTTTTGTGGACCGGGCATTTGCCGGCGATTTCGATAATTTTCGCGCGCTGTTCATCGGTCAAATCGTCACCATGCAAGGTGATTTTACGGTTGAGTGACTGGACTTGCGCACCCTCGCCTTCATCCTCGCAATGGTCACAATCAACATGGTGGTCACGCTCATGGGTCACCGCCACGCTAGAGCCCTCCAACGGCCACTCTTTGCGATCAGCATACATTTTCATGGTCATCGCTGTGCAGGTCCCCAATGCTGCGTTGAGCAGATCATACGGGGTTGGCCCGGTATTATCACCGCCATAGCTGATCGGCTCGTCGGCGATAAAGTGATGGCTGGCTGTGTGAACTTCTGTGCCGAATTTGCCAAAGCCGGTGCGCACCAGCACGCCCTGTTCGGGTGTAGGCCATGTTTCATCATCAGGCAGATATCGCTGCGCCCATTGCGCAATTATCCCAGCAGCAAAACCAGCATCGCCAGCGTCGGTCAGCAAATGATTGGCGCCGGCCAGGCTAACAAAGCTTTTGGGATGTTTGGCTGCTGCAAACAGTTTTGAAGCATGATCCACCCCAACAATCTGATCGGTCGGTGAATGGGTAATCATCACAGGAATTTTCAGTTCAGGAATTTGCGTCAGAAGATCGGTTTCTCGGGTGTTGTCGAGGAAACTCTTGCTTAGCTTGAACGCTCGTCCGCCGATGGAAACTTCACCCTCTCCCTGTTCCTCTATCGCAGCCAAATCCCCCTGAATATTGTGCAGCACATGCGGGACATCGCTGGGCGCTCCAATCGTGGCGATGGCGGCCACCTTGTCACGGCCAAGCCGGTGTCCTGCGGCCAACACCGCTGCCCCGCCCAAACTGTGGCCAATCAGCAATATCTTCCCGCCAAAGCGTCCGCACAATGCCTCAGCTGCGCCAACCAAATCGTCCACATCGCTGGTGAACCCTGCGCGACCAAAATCGCCTTCGCTTGATCCAAGACCGGTAAAATCAAACCGCAAAGTAGCAATGCCGCGCGCGGCCAAGGCGCGGGTTACAGATATCGCGCCCTTGGATTGCTTGGTGCAGGTAAAGCAATGCGCGAACAGCGCAGCACCGCGCACCAATCCGGTGGGTAATTCTAACGCACCTGACAATATATGACCGGCTTTGGTTTGGATCGTGATCTTTTCGGTTGGCATCGTGCCACTCCTAATAATTTGTCTGGTTCGTATAAGACAATTCGCAACCAAACGCATCTCGTTACACTGCGCCCACTTCTTTGCGATAACCCTCGCCAATTCGATAGCACACGCAGAGCAACCCTTGCCTCGCGCCGCACTGGCCCCTAACGCCTTTTTGAAATCAAGTTGCCAGAGGAAACCTATGACCAAGCAGCGCTTTGAAGGCACCAGCAATTACATCGCAACCGACGATCTTAAAGTCGCTGTGGATGCCGCAGTCACACTGCGCCGACCACTGCTGGTGAAAGGCGAACCTGGCACGGGTAAAACCGTTCTGGCGCATGAAATTGCCAAGGCAATCAATGCCCCGCTGATCGAGTGGAACATCAAATCCACCACTAAGGCTCAGCAAGGCCTGTATGAATATGACGCGGTTGCCCGTCTGCGCGATGGCCAGCTGGGTGACGAGCGGGTTCACGACATTGCCAACTACATCAAGAAGGGCAAGCTGTGGGAAGCCTTCACCGCGCCGGAACTGCCCGTCCTGCTGATTGACGAGATTGACAAGGCCGACATCGAATTTCCCAACGATCTATTGCAGGAACTCGATCGCATGTCGTTCGATGTTTATGAAACACACGAGACAATAACGGCGAAAGAGCGCCCGATTGTTGTCATCACTTCGAACAATGAGAAAGAATTGCCCGACGCATTCCTGCGCCGCTGCTTCTTCCACTATATCAAATTCCCCGATCGCGACACGATGCGCGACATTGTTGATGTCCACTTCCCCGACATCCAAAAAACCTTGGTGACCAAGGCGATGGACGTGTTTTACGACATTCGCGAAGTGCCAGGTCTGAAGAAAAAGCCCTCGACCAGCGAACTGTTGGACTGGCTCAAACTCCTGCTGAACGAAGATATGCCGCTGGAAGTGTTGCAAAGCAGCGATCCATCCAAGGCTATTCCGCCGATGCATGGCGCTCTGCTTAAAAACGAGCAGGATGTGATGATGTTTGAAAGGCTGGCCTTTATGGCGCGCCGTCAGACCTGATTGATGTCGAATATGCCCGACTGACAGTAAACCGCGCTTCGCCGGGCCAAACCGCTCAGCTGTCAAATGTGTAAGCCAGTTCGTAATTGCCCCAGCGGCGACCATCGACAATTAGCGGCACATAGACATTGCGCACGACCTTGTATTTTTTGCCGTCGCCTTCTTGGCGATAGACCGCCATCATGTATGGCGCGGTGCTTTTCTTCGCCTTTTGGTCAAGCGCATCAAAGATTATCCGCCCGTTGCGACAATATTGCGTGTCATGGTCCAAATCGCCCGTTGGCTCTTGCGAATGCTCGGTCAAATGCGCCGGCAAGAAGCCGTTGATGTCTGTGCATGCTGCCGCCAGTATACGGCTGTCAGACTGTTTGGCGTGGTCCAGCATAGGGCGCCAAATTTTGTCCGCCCATTGGGTCAAACTGGTCCGATAGCGGACAGGATTGCTGCCGCTGATTTCGACATATTCAGTATCGAACAGCTCTGACGCGGTAATTTCACCTGCGACTATGGCCTTGGATGTTTGTTCGGACAGTTCGCGAGCGAATGCTTGCGCGCGCTCAACCATCAGGCTGTCTTCGGGAGACAGGCCTGCTTGCACGATGCGGTCAAACATCTCGCTGGCGGTCATTTCCAATTCTTCCATCCGCCCATGCGCCCGGCGCAGATTGACCTCGCTGTGAACGGCCACCCGATCAAAGCTTTTCAGAACATCTTTGACGCTCACCACATGGTCGCTGATGGTCGAGGTAGAGCGTGCGATCGTGTCGTTTTGCTTGTCCACTTGCTCGACCAAATCGCTCACTTTGAAAATGGTGGATTCGATCTGGGCCACAGAGCTTTTCGCCTCGTCATTGGCCTGCACACCGGCTTCGACCTTCTCGATCACCACGCCAGCTTCAGCGCCCAATGCATCTACCGTCGCCGAAATCTGCTCGGTCGCCTTGCGGGTGTCATTGGCAAGGCTTTTGACCTCGTTGGCTACGACCGCAAAGGTGCGTCCTGCGTCTCCAGCGCGCATGGCTTCGATCGTGGCATTGAGGGCCAGAATATTGGTTGTCTCAGCAATCTGATCAATGTCTTGCGCAGATTTGCGCACTTGTTCCATTGCAGCCGCAAAGCTGGTGACGTGACTGGATAGTGTTTCCACCAATTCCAGAACCGAGTTGATCTGACCCAAGGAGGAATTGATCAGCGCTGTACCCTCGCCCAGACGCTCGATGGCCCGTTCTGACAATAGCCGAGCTTCGTCGCTCGCCTCTGCAACCTTGCTTTGGTCTGCTTCCAACGCGGATACTGTGCCTTGCAACGCTTCATGCTCCACGCGCAGGCTTTTGGACGAGTTGATAACTGCTTCGACAATTCCGGCTACATCCGTGCAACCCACGGTAACTGCGCCACAGCTTTCTGGAATTTGATCCAGCGCCGTTGCCCCGGCAGTATCGATTTCAATCGGCTTCATCTGCGTACGTCCCTATTTTGTTAGGTTCATCGATAGGGCAGCATGGTTAGCGACTGGTTAAATAGTCAGCCAAGGCATGCGGGGCTGGCATCAGCCCGCTTCCGTGGCTAAAGGAAACTAATGTTCTTCAATTTCGTCGACGAGTTGCGCGAGTCCGGTATCGGAGCCTCCTTCAAGGAACACCTCACACTGCTTGAGGCGCTTGAGAAGGATGTGATCGAACAGACACCTGAAGCGTTTTATTACCTATCGCGTGCAACCTTCGTAAAAGACGAAGGAATGCTGGATCGCTTTGATCAGGTTTTCAACAAAGTCTTCAAAGGGATTATGACCGATTACGGCCAAAATCCGGTCGAAATACCGGAAGATTGGCTGAAGGCTGTAGCCGAGAAATTCCTGTCCGAAGAGGAGATGGCCAAGATTGAGGCTCTGGGCGACTGGGACGAGATCATGGACACGCTGAAAAAGCGCCTCGAAGAGCAGCAAGAACGCCATGAAGGCGGTAATAAATGGATCGGGACCGGCGGCACATCTCCCTTTGGTCACTCCGGCTATAACCCAGAAGGCGTTCGGATAGGTGGCAAAAGCAGGCACAAACGAGCCGTCAAAGTCTGGGAAAAACGCGAGTTCAAGAATTTAGACAACACCAAAGAATTGGGCACGCGCAACATTAAGATGGCGCTGCGCCGCCTGCGGCGCTTTGCGCGTGAAGGCAATCCCGATCAGCTGGATCTGGACGCGACGATTGATGGCACGGCCAAGCAAGGTTGGCTGGACATTCACATGCGCCCAGAACGCCGCAATGCGGTGAAACTGCTGCTGTTTCTGGATGTTGGTGGTTCTATGGATCCCTTTATCAAGCTGGTAGAGGAATTGTTCAGCGCAGCCACGGCAGAGTTCAAAAATCTAGAATTTTTCTACTTCCACAATTGCCTTTACGAAGGCCTGTGGAAGGACAACCGCCGGCGCTGGCAGGAACGCACCAATACATGGGATGTGCTCCACAAATATGGCCATGACTACAAGATTATATTCGTCGGTGATGCCGCGATGAGCCCCTATGAAATTACCCATGCCGGTGGATCGGTCGAGCATATGAACGAAGAACCAGGCGCGGCATGGATGCAGCGCGTGGTTAACACCTATCCGGCCACCGTTTGGCTCAATCCGGTGCCAGAAAAACAGTGGAGTTATTCAGAGTCATCCAAAATGCTCAAAAGTCTGGTCAATGATCGGATGTATCCGCTGACCTTGGATGGGTTGGACGACGCGATGCGGGAATTGAGCCGCAAGCAGGGCCATTGAGCCTGTCGGGCCGGTACGTCGGCACACTTCACTGGACCCTAACCCTTTGGTCGCTGCCTAAATATCCCTCCCGCGGTTAGTGCAATCAGTCCACGTCAATATAACAACAGATCGCGCACTTCCTCGCGCCATGCGGCTTCATCGGCTGAGGCAAGCGCATCCAGATCGCCGGGTTTACTGTCCGCATCATCGACCCATTCGCGCAAGGATGGGCCGCCATTGATCACATCAATCGCCAACACATCATTGGTATATTCATATTTGAAGTCCGCCCCGCGCCACAGCTGGTAATCTGGATAGAGCCGCCGGATGGCTTTGAAGGCGAGCGCTTGCATTCTCCACGGCCGGAAAGCAGCATGGTCATAATGCGGACCTTCCGCATGGATCATCAGCGCATTGCACAATTGGCCAGCATGTTTGTGAAAGGTGGGTTCAAACCAGCAATCACGCAAAGCGCAGCCTGCCAGCCAATCTGGAGCAAATGATCGCATTTCATCCAGAACAGCCTTGGCATCTACATCGGGTGCGCCAAACAGCACCTCCAACGGGCGAGTGGTGCCCCGCCCTTCGCTAAGCGTTGCCCCTTCGATCATCACCGTTCCAGCATAGACACGCGCCATATTAACATTGGCGGCATTGGGACTGGGATTGATCCAGATTCGATCTTGCGGCCAGCCAAGCCCTAGCCCCTCAGGCAGCCAATAATGCATGTCGATAATGCGATAATCGACGTTCAGTCCAAAGTGTTTGATGAACCAATGGCCCATCTCCCCCAAGGTCAGCCCATGGCGCATCGGCATCGGGCCTGCCCCGACAAAGCTTTCATACCCGGCGATCAACGTCGTGCCTTCAATCGGACGTCCTGCGGGATTGGGTCGATCAAGAACCCACACAGACTTTCCGTGTTTTTCGGCTTCTTCCAGAAGGTACAACAGCGTGGTTACAAAGGTGTAGATGCGACAGCCCAGATCTTGCAGATCGAACAGAAAAACATCGGCACCCGACATCATTCGTTCGGTTGGGCGGCGCACTTCACCATACAGACTGAAAATCGGGATATTGTAATGCGGATCAATTTCGTCCGCCGTCTCGACCATATTGTCCTGCTTATCACCCTTCAGGCCATGTTGTGGGCCAAAGGCGCTGGTCACATTGATGCCTGCTGCAATCAGCGCGTCAAGCGAGTGGGTCAGATCCTCGGTTACGCTGGCCGGATGCGCTACCAAAGCGACGCGTTTGCCCTCCAACGGCTTGCGCAATTCAGAATCCGTAAGCAGGCGATCAATCCCGAACTTCATTGCCCGTTCTCCAAAGAAATCGCGCGGCAGGTCGCGCTGTGAAAATCCGGCCTGCCTGGATCAAACGCCAGTGCCCAGAACTGAATATTGCCGTCATTGCCCTCAACTATCGCATTTAAGGCGACAGTGGCGGGCAAAGGCAATTCGCTAACAATATCCGCATTTAGCACCAGCCGAACATCGCTGTGCACGCACGCAATGGCGATAGCTTCTACCGGAGCGTCACGGCTGTTGACGCGAAAATCATCGAAATCATAACACGCCCATTGGCTGGAGGGCGACAGGTTGAACTCACGGTAATAGCTGCCGCCGTTCGGTTGCCAGAAAATTTCACAACACGTCGTCTTCCACAGATTATCTTGCCGACGTGCATCAGTATCCGCTGGAATTTTGATGGCCGACAAATCTCCATCGAAGCGAAATTGCGCCCGGCATCCTTGCTCTGTCGGGAGAACAGAGGCGCTTACCGAGGTGATTGGGCCAACAGCGCATTCAGGATGAAGGATCAGATTGTGCATCTTCACGCTATTGCGCAGGTAAAAAGCTGCTGCAAGCCACTTGGGATGGGAGCAAGACACTGCTAGGGCCGCGCGCATTATGAACGAATTCAAATCCGATCTTCTCCAGCTCCTTAGCGAGCGTGGCCATTTGCACCAAATTACCGATGCAGGCGCACTTGATGCGTTGGCCTTGAAGGAAGTCGTCACGGGCTATGTTGGTTTTGATCCAACCGCGCCTTCGCTTCACATTGGCCATCTGGCGCAGATCATGTTGCTCAAACGATTGCAGCTGACGGGGCATCGCCCCATTGTGATCATGGGTGGTGGGACAGCCAAGGTTGGCGATCCTTCGGGCAAGGATGCAACGCGACAAATGCTGACCGAGGAAAAGCTCGCCAGCAATGTCGCATCTATCAAAGGCAGCTTTGAGAAAATATTGCGCTTTGATGATAGCGAAACCGGCGCGCTGTTGATCAACAATGACGATTGGTTGGGCAAGATTGGCTATATCGAAATGCTGCGCGATGTTGGCCCGCATTTCACCGTCAATCGCATGTTGACCTTTGACTCGGTTAAAACCCGGTTGGACCGCGAACAGCCTCTGACCTTCATCGAATTTAACTACATGATCATGCAGGCATACGATTTTCTCGTTCTTGCCCGCGACTACAATTGCCGGCTGCAATTGGGCGGAAGCGATCAATGGGGCAATATCATCAACGGGATTGAATTGACCCGGCGGATGGACGGCAAGGAAGTCTATGGCTTCACCGCACCGCTGATTACCCGCGCCGATGGTGCCAAGATGGGCAAATCGGTCGATGGTGCGATCTGGCTGAACGAAGACCAATTGCCATCTTATGATTTCTGGCAATATTGGCGCAACACAGATGACCGCGACGTTGGGAAATTCCTGCGCCTGTTTACCGATCTGCCTTTAGACGAAATTGCCCGGTTGGAGGCTCTGGAAGGGGCTGAAATCAACCATGCAAAAGAAGTGCTGGCCAATGAAGTGACCGCCATGGTTCGCGGCAGCGATGCAGCAACTGCCGCAGCAGCCACTGCGCGCGATACCTTTGCCGGCGGCGGCGCGGGCGAGGATTTGCCCACTTTGGCGGTGGGTGCAGACGGTATGCGCATCGGCGCGTTGCTGACGGCAATCGGTTTCACCGCGTCCAATGGCGAGGCGAAGCGCAAAATCGCTGAAGGCGCTGTTAAGTTGGACGACGTTACGATCACCGAAGCTGGACATTTGGTGGCACCTACACAAGGTGAACAATTCAAGCTTAGTCTGGGCAAGAAAAAGCACGGTATCATCACACGATAACCATTTTTCTGGGACCACCACCCTCGGCAGCCCCCCTTCACCAGTCCCAAATTAGGACACCCCAGCTTTACCAAATGTCAGCCTTTATGCGCCATTAGTGACGACCTAAATTAAGCAAAAAAAGGTCGTTTATTGTGTCAGCCGGAGCAAATTTAAGCGTAACTGATCTGCGTCGCGCGGCGCGTCATCCGGTCGATTTTCCGGTGATCGTTGAGCACCAGAAACGAGGGGACATCAATCTGCATGTCGCCAATCTATCTGCACATGGCTTTATGGTCGACAATGCAGAGGGACTCAGCCGCGGAGATCGTGTCATCATCCGCTTGCCTATCGTCGGCCGGATCGAAGCCTATGTGATCTGGAACCGCGACGAGCGCGCTGGCTTTCAGTTTGAACGCATCATCCGTTTGGATGACTTCATGGCGATTATCGACACTTTGCAACCCAATCCGCGCCTACGTCGCTCTCGCTAAGCAATGCGCTAACCCGCTCACCTCATCACTGGCTTGAACAATTGATTGCTTGGCAGCAGTGCGGGGCGGTGCCAAGGCACGTGGGTGAACTCGCCCGCAGAAAACAATCCACCCGCCCCAACCCATCCGATACAGGTGGGAAATTACCGCGCTTATTGGCTGGCTCGCCTGAGCATGACGCTGGCGCAATATGCCATGCTTCTGATCATAGGGTGGCAAACCTATAATCTGGCACGCGATGGCGGGATGAGCATTGCAGAGGCATCAGGCCAACTTGCGTTCCTAGGTTTGCTCCAATTCCTACCTCTGTTTTTGCTGACACCCTTTTCCGGATTGACCGCCGATCGGTTTGATCGCCGCAGGCTGGGGCAACTGACGGTGCTGCTACAATTGCTGTGCGCGGCAACCTTGGCCTGGTTCACTTGGAACGAGCAGATTTCGTTCGCTATACTGTATGTAATGGCCGTTGTGATGGGCATAGCGCGCGGATTTTCCGGTCCCGCCCTGTCGGCGCTTGCCCCCAATTTGGTGCCCAAGGCCATTCTACCCACGGCCATCGCGCTTTCCTCGATCTCGTGGCAGATGGGCATGATCGGTGGCCCAGCGATGAGCGGGTATCTTTATGCCATCACTCCGGCCCTTCCCTATGGCGTGGCCTGCGTTCTATTCCTGATAGCATTGGCGATGCTGGGACTGATCGGAAATGTACCGCTACCTACTGTTCGCAAGGATCAGCGCCCTATAGGCGCAATTGTGGATGGCCTGCGTTATGTGGTGAAAAACAAGATGGTGCTAGGTGCGATCACGCTTGATCTGTTCGCTGTGTTCCTGGCTGGGGCCAACGCATTATTGCCGGTCTTTGCACGAGACATATTGCAAGTCGGGGAAATCGGCCTGGCCCAGCTGGCGATGGCACCCGGTATTGGCGCCGCGCTGATCGCGGCATGGTTCTCGTTCCGACCGATCAAGACCAATGTAGGCCCCAAGATGTTGGGCGCTGTTGTGGTGTTTGGGATTGCCACCATTATGTTTGGGTTATCCAAATCCATGCCACTCAGTCTGGCAATGCTGCTGCTGATCGGAGCAGCTGACATGTTCAGCGTTTATATCCGACAATCTTTAATTCAACTGCATACACCTGATGAAAAGCGCGGCCGCGTGTCGTCGGTCTCTTTGCTGACGATCGGCGCATCGAACGAAGGCGGCGATGCGTTATCCGGGGCCCTTGCCTACCTTATCGGACCTGTCGCCGCCGTGGTTGCGGGCGGTACAGGAGCGATTATAACCGTTGCCATATGGAGTCGGCTGTTTCCTGTCTTGCGAACAACCAAGACCTTTGATCCGCCCGACGATTTAGAGCGCGAATACAATCATAAATAGAACAGGATGCCTGACATGAAAGCTGCAAATATCCTCGAAACGATTGGTGGAACACCGCATATCCGCCTGTCACGCCTGTTCCCTGATCACGAGGTTTGGGTGAAATCCGAACGGTCCAATCCCGGCGGCTCGATCAAAGATCGTATCGCTTTGGCCATGGTGGAAGATGCAGAAGCCTCTGGCGCACTGCAGCCCGGCGGCACGATTGTAGAACCCACCAGCGGCAATACTGGCATCGGTTTGGCGATGGTTGCGGCGGTCAAAGGATACAAACTGATCCTGGTAATGCCGGAAAGTATGTCGCTCGAACGGCGCCGCTTGATGCTCGCTTATGGTGCCAGCTTTGATCTGACAGACAAGGCCAAGGGCATGAAGGGCGCAATCGAACGCGCCAGCGAATTGGTGGCAGGCACCGATGGCGCATGGATGCCCGCTCAATTTGAAAACCCTGCCAATGTGGCTGTGCATATACGCACTACCGCCAAGGAAATTGTCGCTGATTTTTCCGACAGCCCACCCACCGCATTGATCACAGGCGTTGGCACAGGTGGCCATTTGACCGGCTGCGCAGAAGAATTGAAGCGCCATTGGCCCGAAATGAAGGCCTATGCGGTTGAGCCTGAACTGTCGCCCGTCATCAATGGTGGCCAACCCGGCCCTCACCCCATTCAAGGCATTGGCGCAGGCTTCATTCCGTCAAACTTGCACACGCAAGCCATCGACGGTGCGATTACGGTTGACGCTGAGGAAGCCAAGGACATGGCTCGTCGTGCTGCGGCTGAAGAAGGCATCCTAGTTGGCATCTCGTCTGGCGCTACATTGGCCGCAATTGCCAAAAAGCTGCCCGACCTTGAACTAGGTGCACGGGTGATTGGGTTTAATTATGACACAGGTGAACGCTATCTGTCGGTCCCGGATTTCCTACCGGTTGAATAATCCTACACAACGGTCCGTTACCTAACCAGCGTTAACCTGAAGTTGACCTTGTTGCCGCACAACCATGCGCAACAGGAGCAATTCTCATGAAGTTCGTAATGCTTGAATCGCGCGGCGGTAACTATTTGGTCGTGACGCAGAACATCGCATGGCTCAGAACGGCCGAGAACGGTCAAACCAATGTCGGCATGGTTGGCGGGCAACCCCTGCTGGTTACCGGATCGATCGAAGAAGTCGCCGCAAAGGTTACTGGAGACGTTGCTCCGGTCTGATCTATAGCGACAGATAGAGCGCGCCGGGCGGACAGACCCTGTTGGCCAACGCATAAGAAAAGGCACGGAACCTCCTGATACGAGGAACCGTGCCTTTTGCTATCAGGCTGAAACAGCCCAATTAGATTGAGTGGATCAGGCAGCCGTACCGAATGCCTCTTGGGTTAATGCCATCATGTTGTCGCTGCCAGCTTCCAGCTTGCGTCGCAAAGCGCCCGCATCGGGCAAGAAACGCTCTGCATAATAGGCCGCAGACGTCAGTTTGGCCTCGTAGAATGCCTTGTCCTCTGGATCACCAGCCAAAGCGTCGAGCGAAGTTTTGGCCATTTTCAACCAGAAGAAGCCGAGCGTCACAATGCCCATCATGTGCATGTAATGGTGTGCGCCGGCACCCAGATGGTTAGGGTTGGCCATCGCGTTCTGCATAAACCACATGGTCGCAGCCTTTTGCTCGCCCAGCGCCTTTTCCAAGCGTTCGGCCAGATCTTTCAGACCGTCCACTTCCTTGGCAGACGCAATCTCACCGTCGATCATGGCGAAGAATGCCTGCACTGCGCGGCCACCTTTTGAGGCAAGCTTACGACCGCAAAGGTCCATCGCCTGCACGCCATTGGTGCCTTCGTAGATCATCGCAATACGACTATCGCGAACAAACTGTTCCATGCCCCATTCGGTGACATAGCCGTGGCCGCCGTACACCTGCTGCATGTTGTTGGCGACGTCATAGCCTTTATCCGTGCCATAGCCCTTTATTACCGGGGTCATCAGGCCAATCAGATCATCAGCCATTTGACGTTCTTCTTCGCTCTGAGCCTTATGCGTCAGATCAACCTGCAGCGCCCCCCACAGGCACAGTGCGCGCATGCCTTCGTTGAACACTTTTGCATCCATAAGCATCCGGCGAACATCCGGGTGAACAAAGATCGGATCAGCCTGCGCGTCGGTATCCTTGGGACCGGTTAAGGCACGGCCCTGACGCCGATCCAGTGCGTAGGTTACAGCATTTTGATAGGCGACTTCGGCTTGCGCCAAACCCTGCATACCTACACCCAGCCGAGCCGCATTCATCATCACGAACATGGCCGCCAAACCTTTGTTTTCTTCGCCCACCATGAAGCCCTTGGCTTCATCATAGTTGAGGACACAGGTCGCATTGCCGTGGATGCCCATCTTCTTCTCGATAGAGCCGCAGCTGACGCCATTGCGCTGGTCCGGCTCGCCGTTCTCATCAAGCAGGAACTTGGGCACGATGAACAAAGAGATACCCTTTGAACTGTCGGGCGCTCCTGGTGTTTTGGCCAGAACCAGATGGATGATGTTGCTGGTCAGGTCCTGCTCACCTGCAGAGATGAAAATCTTGGTGCCGGTGATTTTGTAGGACCCATCAGAATCTGGCTCGGCTTTCGTGCGGATCATGCCCAGATCGGTGCCGCAATGCGGCTCTGTCAGGTTCATAGTGCCCGACCATTCGCCGGAAATCATCTTGGGCAAATAGGTTTCTTTTTGCTCTTGAGAACCGGCAGCATCAATTGCAGCAGAAGCGCCATTGGTCAGGCCGGGATACATCGCAAATGCCTGGTTGGCGGTGCCGCTGAATTCTTCAACCACAAAACCCAAAACATGTGGCAATCCTTGGCCGCCAAACTCTTCTGGCTTGGCAATCGTGCCCCAACCGCTTTCGACATAAGCGTCATAGGCAGCCTTGAAGCCTTCCGGTGTCGTTACCGAACCGTCTTCGTGGCGGGTACAACCCTGTTCGTCCCCAATTTGGTTGATCGGCGCGAGGACCTCTGAGCAAAACTTGCCAGCCTCATTGATGACCGTGTCGATCATATCGGCAGAGGCATTTTCGAAGCCTGGCAGGTTTCCATAGCTTGCCAGATCGAGCATTTCATTGACGACAAAGCGAGTGTCACGGGTGGGAGCGGTATAGATGGGCATCTGCATATCCTTGGATAGGTATATTGCGTTTATAGCGAGGTAACGGAGGCGAATTTCAGCCCAGATCGAGCTTTTCGATCTCGGCGATAAATTCTGTCAGTTCTTTTATCGATGAATCGATATCGTCGCGTTGGTTCTTCAACTTGGCCACATGTGTGCGACATTTTTCAATCGTCACGCGGCGTTGTTCAACACGGCCATCATCCAGATCATAAAGATCAATCATCTCGCGGATTTCGGTCAGGCTGAAGCCAACATTTTTTGCCCGCATGATCCACGCAAGACGCGCGCGATCACGTTTCGAATACACTCGGGTTAACCCAACTCGGGCTGGAGCGATCAGACCTTCATCTTCGTAAAAGCGCAACGCACGGGCGGTGCAGCTGAATTCTGACGTAAGGTCCGATATCGTGAAATGTTCACGACTGTGTTTGTCGGGTCGATCTAAGTGAGCCCGGCCATGGATTTGACCGGCACCTTCGGGCGAATCTTTGCTGAGTGCTGTAACCATAGGAAGCGTCTAGCCCCCTCTTTACGTTAACGTCAAGTTGTTACCCTTACGAGAACCTCACCCGAAAGCCGACGATAGAAGCAACTGGTTTCACCCGTATGGCATGCCGGTCCTGCTGGTTTCACCTTCAGAACAATCGCGTCCTGATCGCAATCCACCAACATCTCTTCTACATTCAGAACATTCCCCGATGTCTCACCCTTCATCCACAAATTTTGCCGCGAGCGCGAATAGAAATGCGCAACATTGCTGTTCCGCGTGGCCGCCAATGCCTCTTCATTCATATGAGCGACCATCAAAATTTGCTGCGAATCAACGTCCACAACGATGGCCGTCAGCAAGCCCTTATCATCGAACTTTGGCATGAAATGGCTGCCGGCTTCTCGAGCGGTTTTGGCTTCATCAAAACTGTTCACTGATATTCCTTTGTACATCGGGGCAACATCCACGTTAGTTTGTTGCAGGATAACCACATATTGCCATCAAAATCTAACATGCGGGAACTTCCTTCTTTCACAGATGAACCCTCGGTGAGAGGTTGTAATGAGCGGATCGGGGGGTCCGCATTCCGAATGCGGTACATTAATGTGCCAGGTTCAGGGGAAAGGTAGGATGCAGCCGACTGTTAATGTCTAGGCGCTCTTACCAAAACGATGAGGGATAGAACCCGAATGACTTACAGGGGGTAAGTCATTCAAGCTTTTCGAAGCGGGTTCGTTTAATTTCGTCACGTGGCGCCCGGAGTTCCAATGGAACTTCGGGCGTTTCGTTTTGGTTCCCGATCCACGTTTGATCAAGCGCGTCAGGCTGGCTGCTATCAGGTAAGGCCTCGTCCAACACCCGCGCAAAACACGCGATCCGCACCGATTTTGCTCCGGCTTTTCGTAACACCTTCACGCAAGCATCGCTGGTCGCGCCGCTGGTCAAAACATCATCCACCAAGATGACGGTGCGATCTTTGATCCGCTCTTTTCGCGAAGCCCTAACTACCATGGCTCCGGCTAAGGTTTTCTCGCGCTGCTTACGGCCCAAACCACCCAAAGGTGGCGTTTGCTTTGTGCGGACAATTCCATCCACTAGCAGATCTCCCGCGCCCAATTTAGCCAGCTCGGCAGATAGCAATGCAGCTTGATTGTAACCGCGCCTCCATAACCGCCACCGATGCAACGGCACTGGAATAATCAAAGGAGCTGCCTCCCCCTCAACCGTTTGAGGCAGCCGGGTCGCGATCAATCTGGCCAAAAGAGGTGCCAGCCCAATTTTACCGCCGTGTTTGAAAGCCAATACCAATTTGCGCGAGGTATCATTGTACAGCGTGCCAGCAGAAATCCCGTCATGCTGTGCTGGATCAAGCATACAAGGCGCGCATTGTGCCGCCTCACCCAAGTGGTCATTGCCGAAGGGGCGGCCGCAGGACACACAGGCTGGCTCCCCTGGAATGGCCAAGGTGCTCCAGCACGGCATGCACAATCCGCCTTGCTGCGCCACTCCCTCGCCGCAAATGGGGCAACGCGGGGGATAGACGAGGTCGACCAGTGGTCTCAAACCCTCAGAGATATGCGCGCCCAATTTCATGTCTCTGACCTGACACAGCTTGCACTCTGTAGGCAAGCGGGGCAATTGCACGATCATGATGACCAAGCAGGTTCCCCGCATCTTTGATCAGGCCCGACGCACGCTCCGCGCTATGCGAGCAGCGCAGCTTGGCAAACGCACGCAGCCTGCATCATGGCTCGCCCAACAGATGGAGCAGGACACGGTTGAACGGCTGCAATTCATGCAGCGCGGTCCTGCACGTAGTCTCGTGATCGGTCCAACCTGTGGCGAACTTGCGGGTTGGTTGAGCGACAGCGGCAGCGAAGTAACTTCTCAATCCCAACTGGACGAGGAGCAGCCCCTGCCCTCGCCACCGTACAATCTCATCACCAGCATCAATCGGCTCGACACGGCCAATGATTTGCCCGGCGCATTGATCCATCTTCGCGGCGCATTGGCACCCGATGGGCTGGCTATCGTTCATATTTTGGGCGCCGGAAGTCTCTCCAGCCTGCGACAGATCATGCTGGCCGCTGATGACGACCGACCTGCTGCCCGGGTTCATCCGCAAGTGGACACTCGCTCTGCCACCGGTCTTCTCCAGCGTGCGGAATTTTCACGCCAAGTGGTTGATAGCCATACCCTGAAAGTGCGGTTTTCCAGCTTTGGACGGCTGATCGCTGACTTGCGCGAACAAGCGCTAACCGGAGTGTTGGCCGATCAACCGCCACCCGTTACCAAGTCTGGCCTTGCCCGCGCGCGCGCCGCATTTGACGAATTGCGCGATGATGATGGCAAGGTCACCGAAACCTTCGAGATACTGACCATGACGGGCTGGCGTTAAGCCGCCCCCTACTGCCTTTTTAGCGAAGATTGAGCCGCCGCGAGCCGTGCAATCGGCACGCGGTATGGTGACGCGCTGACGTAATCGAGCCCGACCTTGTCGCAGAACTCGATGCTGGCTGGATCGCCCCCATGCTCTCCGCAAATGCCCAACTTAATGTCTGGCCGGGTTGCCCGGCCACGCTCCGCCGCCATTTCGACCAGCTGACCAACGCCATCCACATCCAAACTGACGAACGGATCGCGCGGGAAAATGCCCTTGTCGACATAGGGGGCTAGGAACCGCGCGGAATCATCGCGACTAACGCCCAGCGTCGTCTGTGTCAGATCATTGGTGCCGAAGGAAAAGAACGCGCCTTCTTGCGCAATTTCGCCCGCCATCAGTGCCGCCCGAGGTAGTTCGATCATGGTGCCGACCAGATATTCCACCCGCGTGCCCGTTTCGGCGAACACTTCTTCAGCAGTCTTATCGACCAAAGCCTTGAGCAGTTCCAACTCGCGCTTGGTCGCGACCAGCGGGATCATCACTTCTGGCACTGGGGCCTCGCCACTTTCCTTTGCCACTTCGCAAGCGGCCTCAAAAATGGCGCGCGCCTGCATTTCGTAGATTTCGGGGAAGGTAATTCCCAAACGGCAACCACGGTGACCCAGCATCGGGTTAAATTCATGCAATTCGGCCGCGCGTCGCTGCAAGTGATCCACGCCCAACCCGGTCGCATCGGACAGTTCGGCAAATTCAGCTTCACCATGCGGCAAAAACTCATGCAGCGGGGGATCGAGCAAGCGGATCGTGCACGGCAGGCCGACCATCACTTCAAAGATGGATTTGAAATCTTCGCGCTGTGCGGGCAACAATTTGGCCAAGGCGCTGCGCCGTCCGGCATCATCTTCGGCCAAGATCATCTGGCGCACGGCGCTGATCCGTTCTGCATCGAAGAACATATGCTCTGTGCGGCACAGACCAATGCCCTCTGCTCCAAATTGGCGCGCCATTTGGCAGTCCTTGGGCGTTTCGGCATTGGTGCGCACGCGCATCCGGCGATGGCGATCGGCCCATTCCATTAACACGCCAAAGTCACCGGCCAGTTCTGGTTCAATAGTCGCAACTTCGCCGACCATCACTTGGCCATTGGCTCCGTCGATGGTCAGCGTATCGCCTTCTTTCAGCTCGCGATCGCCAATCAGCAATGTGCGCGCATCCTTGTTAATCGAGACAGCTGATGCGCCCGACACGCAAGGGCGGCCCATGCCGCGGGCCACAACGGCGGCGTGTGACGTCATGCCCCCACGCGCCGTCAAAATGCCCTGCGCAGCGTGCATTCCGTGAATGTCTTCAGGTGAAGTTTCGACCCGAACCAATATAACCTTGTCACCGCGCTGCGACCAGCTTTCCGCCGTATCGGAATCGAGCACAATCTTACCCGAAGCCGCACCCGGAGATGCTGGCAGTCCGGTGGTCAAAATGTCGCGTTGCGCATCGGGATCGAGTGTCGGGTGCAGCAATTGATCCAGAGCCATAGGATCGACCCGCAGGATCGCTTCCTTTTCCTCGATCAGGCCTTCAGCCACCATATCAACGGCCATTTTCAGCGCAGCCTTGGCCGTGCGTTTGCCGCTGCGGGTCTGCAGCATCCACAGCTTGCCCTGCTGCACCGTAAATTCGATGTCTTGCATGTCGCGGTAATGTTTTTCCAACAGGTCGAACACATTTGCCAGCTCGCCATAAGCATCGGGCATCGCCTCTTCCATGCTCAGCGGTTTGGCATTGGCCCGTTCGCGCGCGGCCTTGGTCAGATATTGCGGTGTGCGGATACCCGCGACCACATCTTCGCCCTGCGCATTGATCAGATATTCGCCGTAATAGGCATGTTCGCCCGTGGCCGGATCGCGTGTAAAGGCAACGCCCGTCGCGCTGGTATCGCCCATATTGCCGAATACCATGGCCTGCACATTGACGGCTGTGCCCCAGTCACCGGGAATATCGTTTAGGCGGCGATAGACCTTGGCCCGGTCTGCATCCCAGCTTTCAAATACAGCGCGGATTGCGCCCCACAATTGCTCGGTCACATCTTGCGGAAACGGCTTACCCAATTCCTGTTCGGCAATGGCTTTGAACTCGGCGACCAATACCTTCCAATCGTCCGATTCCATCTCGGTATCGGCGTAATAACCCTTGTCTTCCTTGGCGATTTCCAGCGCTTCTTCAAACAGGCCATGATCCAAACCCAGCACCACATCGGAATACATTTGGATAAATCGGCGATAGCTGTCCCAAGCAAAGCGTTCATCGCCCGATGCGCTGGCCAGACCGACCACGGTTTCATCATTCAGACCCAAATTTAGAACCGTATCCATCATGCCGGGCATGGAAACGCGCGCGCCTGAACGGACCGACACCAGCAAGGGATCGGACGCATCGCCAAACCCCTTGCCAACGGTTGCCTCAATATGCGCCAGCGCTTTGCCAACAGCTGCATTCAGCCCATCGGTAAAATCGTCGCCTTCTTGCAAGAAACGGACGCATTCTTCGGTTGTAATTGTGAAACCGGGAGGGACCGGCAGGCCGATGCTGGCCATCTCTGCCAGATTGGCGCCCTTGCCGCCGGTAACGGTCTTGTCTTTTTGCCGAGGATCACTGTGCGGGGCATTTCCACCGAAGGTGTAGACCGTTTGCTGAGACATTTAATTTCCTACTTTGCTTGACACTTTTTGCAGAGCGTCACCTGCGTTTTGGGCCAAAAAGCCCGGTTTCTGCGGGTTTCAGGGCAAATTTCAATTTTGACACTTTTGACAGGGTGTCAACGGCGTTATTGGCACAAGATCCCAGCATTTCTGCGGGTTTCA
>Ga0209121_10001836_pt1 | contig 22139 bp, 36 predicted proteins | sample Cruoilmetagenom3_FD_187292 | JGI IMG/M metagenome (GOLD analysis project Ga0209121, IMG submission 187292) | Oil polluted marine microbial communities from Coal Oil Point, Santa Barbara, California, USA - Sample 3 (SPAdes) (version 2) | ecosystem: Environmental > Aquatic > Marine > Oil seeps ...
CATGTTTTGCGTGAGCAGTGGTTTTTATTTGTCTAAGGGGTAATTTCCCAGAGCCGCATTCATCCCCCGGCTAAAAGCCGGGAGAGCTCTGCGGCTATTTTAAATCCTTTAATAATATCCAACCAAGATGAAGTGGAAGCTGGTGATGATAGCCTTGTTGGTTATTCTGCCGCTTATTACAGCCCAAGCTGAGTCCAGGGGGGTTGGGATAGAGACAGAGATAGCGGTACTCTCCGATTTGGGCATGATAATACTCGCAGCGACGATATTGGCCTTCGTGGCTGCAGGGCTCAAGCAGCCGCTCATACCTGCGTACATAATCGCAGGCGTGCTTATTGGACCCATGGGTTCGGACATCATCTTTGGGACCGCACTGGTCAGCGACCCTGTGTTCATCAGGGCGTTGTCGGAGCTGGGCATAACCTTCCTGTTGTTCACAGTGGGCATAGAGTTGGATCTCTCCAGGCTGAAGGATGTCGGCAGGGCTGCAATTCTCATAGGAACAAGCCAAGTCGCGCTGACCTTCGCTATGGGCTTCCTAGTCGCCCTTGCAATGGGTTTCATGGAGACGGACGCTGTGTATTTGGGCCTGGTGGTCGCGTTCAGCAGCACTCTGGTGGTCATCAAGATACTGTCCGACCGGGACGAGTTGGAAACGCTGCACGGCAGGATAGTCCTGGGTATCCTGCTTATGCAAGACATAATCGTCGTTATAGTGCTGTCAGTGTTGGCATCTTCCAACAATGGGGCCATCGAGCCCGTCTTCGATTCGATACTGAAGGTTGTGGGGCTGTTCTCGTTCGCCATAGTGCTTAGCAGGTACGTTGCCCCAAGGATATTGAAGGTTGTTTCCAAATCTGTGGAGCTGGTGTTCTTGACTGCCCTTTCCTTTGCCTTCCTGTTCGCGATATCCAGCCACGTTTTGGGGTTCTCGACTGCGATAGGCGGCTTCTTGGGCGGCCTCAGCCTGGCAGTCTTCCCATATAACCTAGAGGTGGCCAACAGGATAAAGCCGCTGAGGGACTTTTTTGCCATAGTGTTCTTCGTCTCGCTGGGCATGCAGTTCTATCCCTTGAGTGATGTGGGGAACCTGATCCTGCCAGTGATTGTCTTCTCCGCCCTGGTCCTGCTGCTCAAACCGCTGGTGATAACCTTCCTCTGCATACTGGCGGGCTACGAGAGAAGGACCTCACTCCTTTCTGGCGTGGGGCTCGCCCAGATATCTGAGTTCTCGCTGATACTTGCTATGGGCCTGGCGGTGACGAACCCCACATCCGTCGTCTTCCCGATGACACTCCTGCTGGCTTTGATAACTATGTCTTTCACCCCCTACCTTATCAGATATGGTAACTCCATCTACATACCGTTCTCAGGGACTTTGGCGAGGCTTGAGAAGTTCAGCTTCATGAAGCTCAAAACGGAGCTGGAGCACTTCCCAAACAAGTATCCAAAGGACCACGTCGTGGTCTTTGGCGCGCATATAATGGGCATGGAGGTGATAGAGACCCTCCTGAAGCTGAAGAAGGATTTCATAGTCGTCGACCACAACCCCGAGATAATCAAGAAGCTTGTCAAGCGGAAGATACCTTCCGTCTACGGCGACCTCGAGGACGCAGAGGTACTCCAAAAGGTCTGCCTCAAGGATGCCAAGCTGGTGATCTCCACGGTCCCGGACGAGGACGACAGCATGCTGCTCATCAAGAGGGTTAAGTCGGAGAGCCCAGATGCCATGATCTTCGTCACGGCTAAGACTATAGAGCATGCAATCAAGTTCTACCGAGAAGGCGCCGATTTTATCATACACCTGAAGCTGCTTGGGGGGCGCGAGGCCAGCGAGCGGGTAGAGCTCGCGCTGAAGGAGGGGCCAGAGAGCTTCCTCAAGAAGAAACTGAAGGAAATCGAGCTCCTGGAGAGGAAGAAGCGCACCGAGCTCGTGGATCGGCTGGACGATACCCTGATAAAGGAGATAGACGAGCTGAAGGCGCAAGAGAAGCTAAAAACGAGTGAGCTGCTGGGGGAGGAGTGAGTCAATAGCGTATCTTCTCCATCTCGAAGGTGTACTCTTTCCTCTCTAATCCCTGTATCTCATAGACCAGCTCCTCACACGCATCGCAGGACTCCTCCTTTGGCCCATCGCATATCTCCTCGTATTGGAGGACCATCTTATCGCCGTCGATGCGGTAGCCTCCCGAACCCACTGAGCAAGCGCAGTTCACAAAGCCCCCTAGCGCCTGGATGCGAATTTGATTATTCCCAGTCCAGCGCACTTCGGCGACGTTTCCCTCATTATCTGAGTTCAGGCAATCGGCCTGGTCCTTGGAGTTATGTGAGAATATGAGGTCCTCCTTCCGGCTGAGGCCGCCTGGCTTTGAGAAATAAGCTAGGGAGAGACCTATCACAACCACTGCAAGCAGGAACAGCACAAGAGTTGATGACTTGGCCATTTTATATTGAGGTTTGAGCGAATAAAAAGTGCGGGGGACGCGAAAAGTCCGTCCTCGGTTTTCTGTTTTCAGTCTTGTCTGGAGGATGCTCTTTGTTCTGGATAATTAATGCGAATGCGTATAAAAGCAGTTACGCGTTATCCCAAACCCCGCCATACTCGCTATCCCAATCTTTGCGTAGAACGTGCTCGGAGGCCAGCATGCATTCCAATGCCCCGACCTCATCTTCGCCTGATTTCCTTTTCCAAAGTTTCTTCCTCTGGCCTCTAATACTTGAATCTTCTCTTGTAGGCATCGTGATCAAACCATTCCAAGACAAGGCTTATCACCAGTATTTCGTCTTCCAATACCGAATAGATAAGCCGCCAGCCACGCGGGAGATCGTATTTCCAGAGATTCTTAATTCCATATCTCTTGACGTATTCCTTCGGAATCTGCTTCTTTGGGATTTGGATGCCGCAATGGGCATGCTCCTCAAGGTTCTGCAATGCTTGGACTATGAACTTGAACAGCTCCTTCTCGGATGAGTCCCCTTTCTCCAGGTCATAGAAGGACTTCTTAGCCCTCTCGCTGACGAACCTGACTTCAGACGGAATCTTCATTCTTCCAAGCCAAATCCTTCCTGGCGTGCCACTTCTTCGCTTCCCGGGGGTAGTATGCCCAGCCTATCTTGCCCTCCCCATCCACAGACACCTTGTGCGAGTATAAGAGGTAGTCTATGACGGTGCAATATGTCTGGTACATCATCTTCTTCGGCAGTCGCTCCCACAATGCCCTCTTCTTGAACTCGCCGTCATGTTCCCTTATGAAGTTCTCCACCATCAAGATAGTGTCAAGCCTGGGGAATCTAAGCACGTTTTTCGTAGGAAAGGTTTGATATGCTTCCATTTTTGTTATATCCCCTGATATAACTAGAAGTTTTGTATATAAAAACGCCAAGAACCCGCACGGTAGACCCAGGACTGCGAACCCACAAAGAAAGTAGAGTGCGGGGGACGAGATTCGAACTCGCGCAGGCCTAAGCCACAAGGTCCTAAGCCTTGCCCGTTTGACCAGACTCCGGCACCCCCGCAAGAGTGTAAACTAAGCGGATTATTTGATATTCGAGAAATAAAAGGGCTTACTCCCTCTTTGCTTCTTCCGTTTCAGGCTTCTTCTCGGATGTGGAAGACTTGTTGGAAGCCCTCTTTGCCTTGTCAGCCTTCTCCAGCTTTCCTACCTTCACCATGACCTTATCCATCTCGCGCTTCTCCTTGGCGCGCTTCTTCATGCGCTTGTCCTTCTCTGTGGTGTGGATGCCGTCCTTCACGAGATGCCGGTGCTTGGCGCAGCTTATGCATGCATAGCCCTTGCTGCTGGCCATGGAAACCACCTCGGCGACCTCATAAACATCACGGGAGAGCCTGCCGCCTGTCTTCACCTGGACAGCCTTGTGCTTGGGCACATTCCTTCCGCAGAACATGCACTTGACATTCTGGTCAGCGCCTCTGCTTGACCACCATTTACCCCATTCGCCCATGAGATCACCTTGTAAACTATAGAGATTACTTTATAAGAAAGCGGTTAATTAGAAGGAGGGATTATAAAAGGGAGCTCTAACCATCTATGTCTATGGTTATCAGCTCAGACAGCAAGTCGCCAGTCCACGCGTTTATTGGCCATTCTTTGACATCGTCCCTTGAAGGGGAGTATGTAGAGTAGTGGTCTATGAGGTTTATGTATTGACCGTAGATTCTGAACTTTCCCGGTCCTTTGAGGCGTATTGCGGAATTCGCAAAGTCTAGGAATAAGCCCTCATGATGCTCTTCGCATACGTCCAATCCGGATTTGATATGGCCCTCGATTTCGATGTCATGGCTCCGGCCTGGTTTCAGCAGGATGAAGTCGTCCTTCTCTGGCCATGACAAATCGAGTTCGACTTCGACTATCCGCAGGATTTCCGAATCTTTGCCGTCCTCATCGACGATTTTAAACCATCCGTGGGTGTAGGGGTCACCCCTTGGAAAGATGTAGAATGGTTCCTTCCCCGCGTTCTTAAGAACGAATTTGAACTTAATTGTGTCGCCGACCTTGTACTCCTTCTTATCAGAAGAGATTCTTAGTTCCAAAACGTATTTTTTACTTGCCATCCCGATTTGATGATGATAGGCGCCGAGGCTGGGATGTTCACCTGTTCGCAGTTGATTGGCCGCAGGTGAACAGACGCCTCAGCGTCGTTGCCTTTATGGTAATACGCTGAGGCTGGGATTTGAACCCAGAAGACCCGAAGGTCACTAGATTAGCAGTCTAGCGCGTTGCCAGATTCCGCCACCTCAGCAAGTTCCTAAGACTAGCATCCTTGCTGAGGGTTGCGAGCATGAAAGTCCAGCACCCGCGAGCCAGACCTCAACAAGAAAAGCGATTATTTTGAGCGGACTGACATATAAACCCTGAAGCCACCGCTCTTGACCAAAGTCTCCATATTCCCGAAGACTTCCTCCATGCGCGCACCTATGCGCGCGCCGCCCTTGTTGTGGCGCGCGACGATTTGGAGGCTGCCGCCCTTATCAAGGTGCTCCCAGCACTCCCCGATAAGCTCGAAGAGCCTCTTCAGGCCTATGGCTATAGGGGGGTTCATTAGTATCGTATCAAACATGCCGTCCACGTTCCCAAAGAAGTCAGACTCTGTGACGCGCGCGTTCTTGATTTGGTTCAGGGAGGCGTTCTCGCGCGCAAGCCCGACCGCGCGCTCGTTTATCTCCACCATAGTTACACTACACCCAGGCTTGAGAAAGGCAGCCGCTATGCCTATTGGGCCATAGCCGGAGCCCAGGTCCAGGATTTTGTCGCCCAGCCTCATGTTCTCTATGAAAATCAGTGTGGCCCTGTCAACCCTCTTCGGGGAGAACATGCCGGAAGAGGTCTTGAAGGAGAGATTCCGGCCGTTTATGAACAGGTTGACCACTCGGGGTTTCTTCTTTGAGGTGGGGCTCTTCGAAAAGTAGTGCTCAGTCTCCATCCTGTTTTTCATCCTCCTTCTTCCACCCCTTGGGGTAGGTGCCCGGCTCCATGAAGACGCGACTGGTCTTGACCACGAAGCCCTTCTTCGCGCGCATTATGGTCTCAGTCTGCTCCAGCGCCTCGCCAAGAGCCACCAGCTCGCCCTTGAGCGACATGACTGCGACCGTCTTATCCTTGCCGAACTTCTCCAGCTTGACGACACCCGGGACAGCTAGGTCGGAGCCGTGGCAAAGGGAGTCTATTGCGGAGTCCCTCACCCAAACCTTTGGCACGTCCCGCACGGCAGACTCCATGGGGAGAACGCACCTCCTGATGAACTTCTCCTCGCCACCCTCCTTCCAGAAGACATAGGCGTCCTTCAAATCCTGTAGTGTAACCAGAAATTCGTCCTCCGTGAAGATGCCGCTCTTGGTCCTCCTGAGCTCCTGCATGTGGGCTTCTGTCCCAAGAATCAAGCCGAAGTCGTGGCAGTACTTCCTTATGTATGTGCCAGCCTCACAGAAGATGCGGAGCAATACATCGTTCTCTTCTATCTCCAGCAGCTCGGTCTTGTATATCCTCCGCTTCCGCAGGACCCTCTTGACCGAGCTTTTAACAGGGGGGCGCTGGTAGATGGTCCCCTGGAAGTTCTTGAGGAGCGATGTTATGTCCTTTTTTGAGGCGTGCCTGTGAAGCCGCATAAGACAGACATACTCCTTGCCGGAAAGGAGTATGGTGTCGGACAGCCTGGTTGCTAGCCCGAGGAAAATCGGTAAACAGCCAGAGACGGCCGGGTCGAGTGTGCCGCCATGGCCAGTTTTAACTTTAAAGACTCCCTTGACCCATGCAGCCACCTGGTGCGATGTCGGGCCCCTAGGCTTATCTAGGTTCACCACGCCCTTTCTCAGAAGCTCTTCGACTGGCCTCTTGTCCGGCGCGCAGCCGTGCTCCTGGCTTGTCGCGTCTTCAGACTTTACTAAGACGTCTGGCATCGCTTATTTAGAAGTGAATGGAAATGTTATTCGAGTTTGACCTTCTCTATGAGACCGGCCTTCTTAAGAGCCTTCTCGACATCCGCGTCGGGGGCTCCCTTCTTGATGTCTAGCTTGTCCTCTGTCGGTTCAAGGTGCAGGATGTTACACTGCCGCCTCTTGACCTTGCTGACGTTTCTGGGGCCTGTCACCAGGAGATAGCTTTCGTCGATTAAATCCACCACTACACAATAGCGGCCCGCTTCCCTTCCCGTGAGTTTCTTGCATACTCTTCCGACTTCTATAGCAACCATCTTGGGCAACGTTCTTAATTTGAGAGTGAGCACATAAAAACCATCAAAGGCCGGATTCTAGGGCTTCAAGGCACTTTTTCAGGAGTCCTTCCTTGCTTAGGTCATCGGTGTTGAGGATGAGGTCGTAGACAGACTGGTCCTCTACGTTGATGCCGTAGATTTCCCTATATCGCTCAGCCTCGCTGGCCTCCCTGCGGGCAATGTGCATCTTGGCATCCTCCAGCGAAAGTCCATCCCTGCTGGCTATGCGCTCGGCCTGCACCCCAGGGGAAGAGTCCAACCATATGCTGAAATCCGTGTCCAATATGTATGCTCCGAGCCTGGAGTCCATGACACATTCACCCTCAGCGGCCAGCTCCTTCTGCTTGGCATCGAGCTCTTTGTCTATGTTAGGGTCCTTCTCGGCCTTGAGACTCAACCCGAGGACTGAGATACCCTTCTCGTTGGCAAGCCTGCGCATTATCTCGCCTACCGAGTAGTATTTCAGGTTGAGTTCCTTGGCGAGCTTTCTGGCCAGAGTGCTCTTCCCGCTGCCTATGGAGCCCCCGACCGTTATTATCATTTCTTCTTGGTTGCCTTTTTCTTCGTCTCTTTCTTGGGCTTGGCTTTGGTAGCCTTTGCAGTTGCCTTTTTTGCCGGCTTTTTCGCTGCCTTTTTTGCCCCCTTCTTGACCGCAACCTTCTTGGCGGGCTTCTTGACGACCTTCTTCACTTCTTTCCTAGGCTGCTCTTCTTTGGCCTCTTCTGCAGCTTCAGAGGTGACCTCGCCCCTTTCAACGCCCTTGACCTCCAGGCCAAGAGATGCATACCAGCCCTTCGGCAGGTATTTCTCGATTGTCAAATCGCGCTTGATGATATATCCATCGTCCAGGCGGACCCTGTACTTCTCGGCCGCCCTGACGCACTTGCCGCAGAGGACGCCCCCGAACTTCCTCGAGACCCGCCTCTGGCTCCGCGTCATCTTCTTCAGCCTGTTCGGAATCTCCCTCGGCACCCCGCCCAGCGAGGCTCCACAGCGCGCGCAGGTGGCCTTCTTGGGTTTCTGTTTAACGTAATGAGTGGAGGTCCTCCCTTGGGGGGTTCGCCTCTTGATTATCCTGGTTCCCTTCCTACTTTTTTGCTGCTTCATTCTTTTCACGCTCCATTTTCTCCAGATGCTTTATGCCGCCCCAGTGTCCCCACAAAATGCGGTTCTTGAGAGGCGTCATCGCAATCGCGATTATGAAGTAGGATATGAAGTAATACCAGAACCACGACAAGTTCATGCCCAGCACGTTTATCTCGAAGCCCTTGTAGAGCGGCGTTATCTCGACGCTGTCGCCCAGCACCTTGCCCGCTTCCGCGGGGGTGAAATCAGCCAGCAGGCTTCCCGGAGACACGAACTTGACATTATAGGACTCCTCGTCCGAACTCTCGCCCGCAGAGACCTTAATCGCATAGCTCTTGGAACCCTGGGAAGCAGTCACATTCCACCAGACCTGCTGCCGATCCCCCTGGTCGCCCTTGTCGTCCAGCTCGTACTCCCTAGCGTTGGCTCCTGATGTCCCTATGTCGGCTGAGACGAGCTCGGCGGTGACTATCTGCGAAGACGAGTCCAGGTTCCTCAAGTCAGCGCCCACCTGCGACACTTCGCCCGCGTACAGAGGCACCACGTTCAGCGCGCCGTTCAGGAAGAAGAAAAGCACTATGAACAGGGGGAAAGATATGAACATGGTCTTCATGCGCAGCTTGAAATTCTGTCCCATGAGTGACATGAGCTCCTTGTTGGCCTGCATCATGGCCTTGGTGTCATTGGACTTCTGGAGGCCTTTTATCTCGCGCTGCTTTCGCTTGATGGCGAACTCCAACTCTTTGCCCTTATCCCGGTCGTGCATGATGAACTCTATGAAGATGCTCATCAACGAAAGCCCTATGGCAATTACAGGTATGACCAACATCCAGCTCATTCAAACACCTTCGCTATCTTCTTCCCAGCCTCGTCCACTTTGCCCTCCTCGTTTTTGACGATGAGGACTGTGGAGTTTGTAAGGTCAGCGTAAACGGCGGCGAAACACCTGTTCATCATCTGGTGCTCGTCGACTTGTTCTACCGTGTCTGGGTCGCGGTTCCTGGAAACATCCCTATTCCTTCGGGCGCATATGTCCCGCGGGTCGCATTCGACTAGGACAATAGCATCTGGGTTGAGCGCCCGCAAGACGTTCTCCGGAAGCCCGGGCATGTAGCCCTGGGGCGTCTTTATCGAGCCATGGGTGTCCACTATCGCGTTGCCATCCCTTGAGTCCTTATAAATCTGCTCGGCGGCCTTCTGCTGTAGGTCAGCCTGTTGCTCCCTGGGGAGTTTCCTCATATCGTCCCTGTCCTTCACAAGGCTCATCTTCTGTGCCTCAGCGAACATGTAATTGCCGAAGTTGAGCCGCTTTAGCTCTACATTCTCGGCAGCAGCGTTCAGAACGGTCGTCTTCCCGACCCCAGGGATCCCAAGTACACCACAAAGCATTTTTTTACCTATTATAATCTTTACCTTTCCCACGTATATTACTTGTCACTGCCTATAAACTTTCTCAGCGCCGGGCTCAGCTCGTTGAGCTGCTCCTTCTTTATCTCCTCGTACATCCTATAGAGTATGCCCACCGTAAGCAGTATCCCAGTCCCGCTTCCAAGCGCGCCTGTCAAATCGGCCGCAATGGCTAGAAGCCCGACAGCCACAGCTGAAACTACTGTGAGCTGTGGTATGTAGCGCTCCAGCCCCCGCCGTATGACTCGTTTGTCGGCTCTGAAGCCAGGTATCTGGAGCCCTGATGTCTCCATCTGCTCGGAGACCGTCTCAGCGTCCATGTTACTCATCATGACCCAGAACACGCCGAACAGCACACAAAGGCCTACAAAGAGGAGTATATAAACAAGAAGGTGGAGTATGACTTCAGGGTTGCCTAGCTTGATTATCCCCCCAGGCGTGAAGACCCCGTTACGCCCGCCCAGGTCGCCCATGGTTATCAGATAACCGACACCGCCCTTCTCCAGGTTGGGGACTATCTGGCCGTTCACTGTCTCGCCCAGTAGGGGGACACCCATGCCGGCGAACAAACCCGCGAATATGACGACGTTCGCAAGCACAGCCGAGGCTAGGATAACAGGTATGTTGGATGTATAGAAGAACCTAAGAGGGTATCTGGCCCCCACGCCGAACCGGCCGTAGGACAGGGGTATTTCTATCTTGAGCGACTCGAAGTATGCCACAGCGAAGAAGACCAATATAGTCATGGCCACAGGCCAGAGTATCAGGAGATTAAGCTGGCCCTCCGCAAGCTGCGCAAGGAAGTTGGGTATGAGGCCTGTGAAGCCGCCCGCACCCGCCGGAACCGGGCTGAAGGCCTGGACGACTATCCTCTGCGACACGCCCGCAGCTATGAACAGGCCTATCCCGCTTCCGATGCCCCACTTCGAGACTATCTCGTCCAGGAACATCAAGAGTATCGAGGCGAATGCTATCTGAAGCATGACAAAAAGCATCAGGCCCGGGTCTCCCGGAGTTGTCACCGGGATGGCGCCTATGCTCACAAAGGCGTATGACTCGAAAAGTGCGACCAGTATCGTCAGCAGCTTCTGCGTCCCCTGGAACACAGCCTTGTCTTCCGTGTCGTGGAGGTCCAGGTTTATCATCTTGGCCCCAACCAGGAGCTGGAGTATGATGGACGCCGTCACTATAGGCCCTATGCCCACGGACATCAATGTCCCGAACTGTGAAGCGAATACTATCTGTATGATGCCAAGCTGGGAATCATCAGCGCGCAGAGCCCCCAGGGGAGTTATCTGCCCCATTAGGAGGAAAAGGAGCAATACCAGACCTACCCACATGAACTTTTCCTTAAGGCTGACATGCTTTGTCGGCCCCTTTATCTCTGGGAAGTGCCTGTACAAAGGCTCCAGCTTACACAGTATCGACGCCATCTCCTGTTAAGACCTTGCCATCCGCCTCATCTATCTTCCTCTTGGCGGACTCCGAGAATGAATCGGCTTTTATTTGAATCTTGTGCGTCAGTTTGCCACCTCCCAGGACCTTGTCATATCCGAGCGGGGAAAGGTCGATAGAATAGTCACCCGCTGTTTTCTTGGCCTTCTCCTCCTGGGCCCATCCCTCTATCCTCTTGTCTATCTCAGACAGGTTGATGACCCTCACATCTGAAACGAGGCTGGGGTGCCTCTTAAAGCCGACCTTGCCGAAGACCTGGCCCTCCTGCTTACGCTTAATCTGTTTGTGCTTGCCGGAACCGGCATTGCCCCTGCCACCCCTCGAGCCAGCGCCGCGATGCTTCTGCGCGTTGCCGTAGCCGCAGCTCCTGGTTCCCCTTTTACTGTGTATCTTCCTATTTCTTTGAGCCATCTTTCATCGCAAGATTGTCTTCACCCTTAACTCGCGAATCTTGCGAGTTAATGCGCGCGTCTGCGCGCATTTTCAAGCCGGCCATCTTGGCCAGTAGATCATTAATCTTGTCGCCGCGGTAGCCGAGGACCCCACCGACGTTGACGTGTTGCTTTATGCCGCCCCTCTCGTGACCTTTGGAGGGGGGGTGAAGCTTGAAGCAAGGCTTGATGCCCGCCTTCTTGAAGCCGGTCTGCCCGGCTATGAGCTTCTTTGAGAACTCGGCCGCCTCGTTCTTTTCAAGGCGCTCGCCACCCGATTTGCGGCCCCATTTCTTAATAAGATCGGCCAGCGTCTTGTCGTTGATCTCGCCCCATGTGATGAAGTCCTTGGCCTTCTGGACCATGCCCATGTATGTTGGGGTGGCGTCTATGACTGTTGCCCTATTGACCCTCTTGAGGTTGAGTATCTCCAAGGTATCTCTTATGTCCCTGCGGATGTCAATCTCTCCACGGATGCGGATGACTGCGATTTTCCCTAGTTTCTTCTCTTCTGCCATCTTCACTTCTTTTTCCTGGCGCCCTCTTTGACTCTCGAGAGCTCTCTCAGGGCGGCATACGTTGCCAAAACCTGATTTATGACCGTCCTCGTGTGGCCCCTTGAGAATGTCCAGACATCCTTGATCCCTGCGAAGTCCAGTATGGTCTTCGAGTTGTCGCCCGCCACCAGTCCCATACCCTTGGGCGCGGGCTTGAGCGTCACGATGACCGAGCCCTCCTTACCCACGACCTTGAATGGGACTGTATGTGGCTCGCCGCACCCGCACTCCCATGAGGCGCAGGATCTGTTAACCCATATGATGTTGAGCTTCGCCCTGGTTATGGCCTTCCTTATGGTGGGGCCTACCTCCGTCCCCTTGGCAATCCCAGCGCCAACGTGGCCATTCTTATCTCCCACTACCACCAATACGCTGAACCTCATCCTCCTGCCGCTGTCCAGAGTCCTTTGGACGCGCCTGACATCCAGTACCTCTTCATTCAGTCCAGGGAGCAACGTGTCAACGATGCCCTTCTCCATTATCCTGCCGCCCGATTTGAGTATCTCGTCGATGTCCGTTATCTCTCCGGACTTGACCCTCTTACCTATGGAAGTCTTGGGTATCCACTCTTCCTCGTCCTCATCGTACCTGGGGCGCCTAAAGCCTCCGCGACCCTTCTTACCCCTCCTTCTTGGACCGCCTCGGCCTCCTGGTCCTCGGCCTCCTGACCCACCTCGGCCTCCTGGTCCTCGACCTCCTGGTCCTCGGCCTCCTGATCCACCTCGGCCTCCTGATCCTCGGCCTCCTGATCCACTTGATCCGCCTCTACCTCCCGGACCGCCTGATGGTGGGGCTCTTGGAGGGGCTCCTGAGGGGGCTCCTGAGGGGGCTCCTGGTGAAGCCTCTTTCTTCTCGCCAGCGTCTTTAGCCTCTGTGGGAGCAGGCTTTTCTTTCCCTGCAGGCGCCGCCTTTGGCTCGGCCTTAGCTTCAGCCTTGGCCTCGACAGGCGTCTCCGCTTTGGCCTCCTGCGGGACCCGCTTGGCAGCCTCTTCTTTAGGAGCGGTCTCTTCGACTTTCCCCTCTTTCTTCTCCTCTGTCATTTTCAAAACTTGGAATCTATCTTCTTCTTGACGTCGTTAACTTGAATCTTGAGCTTCGCGTCTATGTGGGCACCCTCGAGCCTCTCCTGGGACGGCAGTATGGACTCATCATGCGGCATCTCAAGCCCCGCATCCAATGCCCCCTTCAAAGCGGCGAAGACCTTTGAGCCCTTCACTATGCTCCTGAATCCCAAATCGAATATGGCCTTTTCCACCTTTGCCTTTTTGGCCTTCTTGCCGCAGAGGTAGCCGACCAGGTAGGCGGCAGGTGTGTTGGAGGCCGGGCCCCTCCAGCCCAGCTTGCCCAACTCCTTCGAAAAGCCTGATACCAGTATCCTGTCGCCTTCCTTCTCGTGGCTTATGACCTGGCAGAGGACGTTCTTGTTGGATATCCTCACGGCCAGCCTTGGCAATCGCGATTTCAAGAGCGCCAAGCGCTTCTTGTAGTTCGTCTGCCCGTCTCGCTCCCTGCGGAACTTCACATTATATTTTGGTCCTTTAGCCATCTTGCTTCAAAACCCCGTCTGTCTTCATGGACTCCCTCAACTGCTTGATGGTGGCATAGCCGCCACCCTTGATTCTCAGATAATACTTGCGGTAGACGCCCGCTTCTAGCTTGCCCTCTTCCTTGAGCTTCCTTAGGGACCTCCTCTGCGCGCGGACCCTCTCCATCCACTTGGCCTTGCTGGACTTGCGGGCTCCTGCCGTCCCCCTGCGCTTCCCGTGGCCAGTGGCCTTCCTCTTGCGCTTGAGCTCCACGCGCTTCTTAGCCCTGGAGCGCGTCTGCTTCTTGGCTGGCTTCTCCTGTATGAGGCCCTGCTTGATTATCTCCCTGACGTCATCGCGAGTCATCGCCTGCGCCACGTCCACGGCTGCGTCCGGGTTCACCCACACCCTGGACTTGCCTAGCTTCAAGACCTCTGCGGCAATCCTCTTCTGCGTCTTTAGGTTGCTCATTCTTTATAGTTCAAAACCTGAATCTTCTTCTCCTGCGCCCTTTTTTGCATCTCCAGCCTCTTCTTCCGGCCGACGGGCGACGCGATGAGCGCGGCCTCCGTCTTGGGGTCGATAGCCTCCAGCTCAGAGAGGTTGAAGACCCTCACGGGCCTGAAGCCAGTCACATCGAGGCCCCTGACCTTCTTCGGCGTTATGTAGCCGCTGCGTGGGTGCGCCGGCTTGTGCTTCTCGTCTATGCGATGCCCGGAGTCTATGCCCTTTGGCCTCCGCCAGCGGTTCGGCACGCGCTTCTTCTTGCCGTAGTTCTGGCGCTTGAACTTGCCCTTCTTCTTTTCCAGGCGAGATTTCTCCCTCGCCGTCTTGCTTATCTCCTTCGAGCGTGATATCCTGTAAGACTTCTCCTTCTTGGCGGGCTTTGGCTTCTCCTTGACCTGCTTCTTCACCTCAGCCTTCGGCTTTTCCTTGGCCTTTGGCTTGACCTCAGCCTTCTTCGGAGTCTCCTTCACCACAGGCTTCTTCACCGCTTTGGGCTTGGGCTGGACCTTCTTTTCTACCTTCTTAGGCTTAGCCTTTGCCTTCTTCTTCACGAGGTTCGTCTTCGACGAACCTGTGCGCAGGTTCACTTTGTGAACCTCGCGTTCTGTGGTCTTCTTTTCAGCCATTATTTTAGGGGTTTGCCGTCCTTCTCCACAATGTATATGCCGTCCTGGAAGACGCGCCTGTCGAGCTTGGTCACCTTGCAGATCTGCTCTATCTGCGATGCGCAAAGCCCCACGCGCTCCTTGTTGATGCCAGTGAGGATTATGTCCGGCCCCTCGAGCTTGACCTCGACATCATCCGGTATGTTCAAGCTGCGAGGATTCTTCTCACCAAGGAAGTTCTCGACCGAAAGGACCTTGCCCTCAAGCTTGATGCTCATGGGGAAGTGTGAATAGATGACCTTGAGCTTATATGTTGTGCCCTTTTCAATGCCGACCACCATATTCTTTATATGACCCATGACCGTGCCAACATCGGCCCTGTCACGCTTCTTGTGAGAGTCCGTGAAGACGGTCAGCGTGCCGTTGTCCTTTTTGACCTCGACGTGCTTGGCCTTGAAGAACCTGCGGTTCTCTTTGCCTTCGCTTGTGACGACTACCTCGCGCCCATGTACCTCGACCTTCACATCGCCCAGAATCTCATATGTCATAGAAAACATCAGTAAACGTAGGCTATGAGCCGCCCTCCTAGTCCCTTCTTCTTTGAGTCGTAATGCGTCATCAGACCGCTTGAGGTCGAGACTATCAGCACGCCGAAATCGGCGGCCGGCAGATACCTCTGCTCCCACTTCTCATACTCGCCCCTCTTCACCGGGAACCTCGGCTTTATGACGCTGCACTTGTTGAGCTTGTGGGGAAGCGTTATCTGGAACTTGCCACCCCTGTGGTCATCGATGTACTCGAACTCGCCGATGTATCCAGCCTGTTGCATTATCTTCAGGACGCCCTTGAGCAGCTTTGAGGTGGGGCTGACCACTAAGTTCGGCTTCCCCACTGCCTCCGCGTTCTTTATCGCAACCAGCGCATCGTTTATCAAATCTCTTTTCATTCTCACTTATATTTCTCAAAACCAAGATCACGAGCCACTTCTCTAAAGCACTGCCTACATACTAATAGGTCGTACTTCTTTATGAGGGCCTGCCTCCTCCCACATATCCTGCACTTAGCGTCCTCACCCATTTTCCATAGTCATACCGAATTCCTGTTGTATGAACTTAATAGCGTCTTCCTTTGACATCATGTGGCCCCTGCCTATGTGCGCCCTTTTGATTTTTCGGTTCTTGACCCTAAAGCCTGGGCGCTCGATGGTCACTGAGACCTGAAGGCCCATCGTCCCTATATCAGGGTCGTACTTGACACCCCCGTAGAAGACATACTGCTCTATGCCGAACGAGAGGTTGCCGACGTCGTCGAAGTTGCGCTCCTTGAGCGTTTTCTCCACTGCGCTCAGCGACCTGCCGAGGAAGTCATGGGCTTCCTTGCCCCTAAGAGTGACCTTCGCCCCGATAGGCAGACCCAGCCTCAGCCCCCATGCGGGTATCTTGTGCTTTGAGTAGGTCTTCACCGGCTTCTTGCCCGTGAGCTTCTCCAGCAGCTTCAAAGCTGGGTCCAGCAGATCCCCGCCGGAGCCAACGCCTATGTTCGCAACTACCTTGGAGATGTGAGGCTTCCTCATTCCGTTTTCTTTCTTGTCAGCCATCATACCTTAGACGTTTTTCCCCTATGATAAAGATGTAATCCGTGTTGGTCATGACCTTCTCACCGTCGCATTCCAGTGTTGTCAAACTCCTCAGGTTGAGCCCGCTCTTCGTTATCTCGGTTATCTTGCCAATCTTACCCGCGTGCCTCCCCTTGGCAACGAGCGCCGTTTTGCCACTCGCCAGCTCTATAAAGTCGGTTATCTTGAAGTCGGACAGCTTGATGACAGCTGTGCCTCCGACGCCGTACTTCTTCGAGTCTTTTGCTGCTACCAAAACGTTCCTGCCGTCGTAGAAGTTCAACTGCAGCTTGCCCCCCTTCAACACCGTCTTGCCTGTGAGCTTGCAGAGCTTGACATCCGCCTTCGCCTTGTCCAGCTCTTTTGGATATAGGCGCGCGTTGTTGTCGACCATGATTACAAAATATTTATCTATGGAGGATATTGCGACTATGTCCAGCAGGCCAAGCGGGAACCGCTCGTCCTTGACCCTCCTGCCATCCACCAACACCTCATTGTTGTGGAGGATGTACCTGACCTCCTTCCGGTTCTCGGCGATGCCCAGATAGTTCCTGAACAGCACGCCCAGGGGTATCGATGCCTGCAGCCCGTGCGGCCCGGGGGCTGACTTCATGATGAAGACGTCCTCCTTCCTGTGAACCTTCAGCGCCTTTTGCGACGCACGCGTTTTCAAATGGGTCATTTCTCAGATATCCATTCCTTTTTAGTCTTTTTGTCGATGCCCTTCTCGGAGACCTTGGTCTTCTTGCCCTTCTTGACGGCCTTGTCCTCCTCCTTCTGCTCCTTCTCGGCCTTCTTCTCGGCTTCCTTGGCCTTCTTCTCGGCTTCCTTCCTCTTCCGCTCTTCCTCGGCCTTCTTCAGGCGCGTCTCCTCCTTCTTCACTTCCGTTTCTATGACCGTTTTACTCACTTTCCTCTCGAGCACTTTCTGCCTCGCCTTGTCGCGGATGTCCACATCTATTAGTATGAGGTTTGAGGGGTCTATAACCCTGAGGACCTCGGTCCCGTCTCTCTTCTTCGAGACGACCTTGTCAACGTAGGCCTTCATCCTGTCTAAATCCACTTTCATGACCTCGCCCTCCGTCCCCTTGAACGAGCCTGTTGTGACCATGACCTTGTCGCCGCGCCTCACGGGAAGGCTCCGGCGCTTGAACTTCGCCCTCAGCTCTGTGCTCAATGCGGCAGAGAGCTTCTTCCGCCTCTGATGCAGCTTGAGAGTAGCGAGCCTCTTCCTCTGTTTCCGTGGCTGTTTCGTCTTGTTCATACTACTATCTTGGCGTTGCTGCCGACCTTGTTCCACCTCTCAAGCACTTCCTTGGCCACCGGGCCCTTTATCTCAGTACCCTTCGGCTTGCCCTCCTCGTCGACTATGACGCATGCGTTGTCCGCGAAACTCACCCGCGTCCCGTCCGGGCGCTTGTACTCCTTTTTCTGACGGATTATGATGGCCTTCAGGACCTGGTGCATCATCTCCGGCTTGCCCTTCTTGGCCGAGCCGATGATGAGATCGGCCACACCAGCCGCCGGCAACCTCCTCCTCTTTCCCTTGTAGCCGCTCACCGCCATTATCTCGAAGATGCGCGCACCCGTGTTGTCGGCGACCGTCAATCGAGCCCCTATGGGGAGAGACCTTGGGATGTTGGATGGGATTCCGAGCATTTTATTTCTTGGGTTCTTGCTTTTCTATGACAATGAAATGGACAGTTTTTGAGATGGGGCGGCATTCGGCCAGTTTCACAAGATCGCCGGCCTTGGCATCGATCTCTGGCGGGTTTCGGGCCTTGATCTTCGTGTGGCGCCTTTTCATCCTTTCGTATTTGGGCACCTTCACGATATATTCAGTCCTGACCGTGACGGTCCTCTGCATCTTATCGCTAACCACAACACCCTCTAGCACCGCACCGCGGGTCGAAATCCCCTTCTGGGAAACATTGTCTACCTTAGCCTTGACAGCCATTTTTTCTTGCTAAAGAAACACAATCAGAAGACGATTCTCACCTTCTTTTTTATGCGTTCCTCGGGTCTGCCTAGAAATAGCGACCCATTGACCAGCAGCTCGTCACCACTGTCAGTGTGGATCGAAAGAGTGACATACTCTTTCGCAACCTTTTTGGAGCCTTTCGGCCCCTTGAGCGTGATAGTGCTCTGGGTCTCGTCCGATATGACCCCGGACAAGCCCTTCAGGCCCGAGTCTCTGGATTCCACGACCTTGGCGCGGAGACCGACCAACTCGTGCCTCAATATGTTATAAGGCGTTACCGCCATGATCATGACGCGTCGATTGTGTTCTCAGGGAACCCCATCCCAACCAAGAGCTCCTTGACCCTCGTGATGTGTTTACCCTGCAGCTCTATGACGCCGTCTTTGACCGTGCCGCCGCACGCGAGCTTGGCCTTGAGCTTCTTCATGATCACCCTGTGATCGGAATCAAGGCCCTCGACCAATGTCATTTGCTTGCCATAGCGTCGCTTTTCGGACCGTATAGTCACCCTGGCCTGCTGCTTTGAGATTTCGCCGCAGACACAGAGCTCTTTTGGCAGTCCGCACTTGTTGCAGATATCTGACATTATTTGGTGTTGTTAGTTTGAGAATGATGGTATATAAATGGTTATTTGGCCGCTGTTTTCGCCTTTTCTGCTCTCACAGTCTCCAGCCGGGCGATGGTTCTCCGTATATCCCTCATCTTGCCCGAGTTCTCCGGGGCTCCGCCAGAGCGGACCTGGCTCTTCATCTTGCCCATCTCTGTCGAGAGCTCCTTGAGCTTCTCGCCCATCTGCTCGCCCGACATCTCCCTGATTTCCCTGAGTCTTATTATCGCCATCGTTATTTCTTCTGGGCCTTCTTGGCCGGCTTCTTAGTAGCTGGCGTCTTAGTAGTCTTCTTCGCTGCCGGCTTCTTTGCAGCTTTCTTGGCGGTCTTCTTCACAGCCTTCTTCTCGGCCTTGGGCTCCGCCTCTTTCTTCTCCGGCTTCTTCTCTTCCTTCTTCGGCCCCCCCACCTTCGGAGCCTCCTTATTAGCTTCCTGCTTCGGCGCTTCCGGCTTCACTTCCTTCGCCCCTTTTTCCTCAGGCTTAGGCGATTCCTTCGGCTTTTCGGCCTTTGACTCTTTCTCCCCAGGCTTCGTCTCGACCTTGGGCTCTTTCTTCTCCTCGCCCGTCGCCTCTTCCTTGACCTCGACAATCTCCTCTTCTATCTTGAAGTCTTCAGGCTTTATGACATTTATCTCGTCTGGGAAGTGGACATTGCTCTGGACCACCGAGACCTCCACACCTATGACGCCCGGCTTGCACGAGGCTATGATCTGGCCGTGTCTCACCTGGTCGATGGCCGGTCTGCCGCATTTCTTCAAATATCCCGCCTTCATCTTTAGCACTCTGGAGCGCCCGCTCTTCCCGACCAGCTTTCCAGACATGATTATCTCAGCACCCTTGGCACCGCTCCTCATCACGGCCTGGAGCGCCTTGTAGCCTACCTTTCGGGAGTTCATACCCCTCTCTAGAGCGGATGCAATCCTGTAGGCGATTATGTTCGGCTCGAGGTTGGGGTTGTCCACCTTCTTGACCTCTATCTCCGGCTTTTCTATTTTGTAATTCTGCTCTACGAGCCGCGTTATCTCCTTGACGTTGGAGCCCTTTCGCCCTATAACCAATGCCGGTCGGTCACAGTAGATGACTATCCTTGTCACAAGCGGCGTCCTTTGTATGACTATGCTGGCAAGACCTGCTCTCTTCAGCTCCATGGTGAGGTATTTCTTGACCTCAACCTCCTTCACACCCTCACCGATGAAAAGACGTTCAATGGCCATTATGTTGATATTTCCTCCAAGAATATTTGAATTGTAGTTAGGTGTATGTTGTAGAGAGCGTGCTTGCCCTGCGGCCTCGTCCTCCTAACCTTGTGGCCCCTCTGCGCCAGCGCTGAAACCACTGCACAGTCGTCCACGTCCAGGCCTCGAAACTCTGCGTTTGACATGGCCGAGTTCAGGACCCCGAGAACGGCTTCCACCGCCTTGACCGGCCGGTTGCCGGAGGCCTTCATGCCTGGCTTATGAGCCCCCTGCTTCTTGGCCTTCTTAACCGGTATGAACGCCTTGCTATCTAAGACCGACTGGAGATAATCGCGCGCCTTGGGGGCCTTCATGCCCTTGATGGCGCTGCAAATCTCCAGACAGTCCTTAAACTTGACGCGCATCTCCTTCCCATTAGCCTTAGCAACAAAGCCTTCGTTTTCCGGAGTGTATGCGTAACCGACCTTCATGCTCTCACCGATACGAATTTAGTCGACCTTGATGCACCTATACCAGGCGTCGAGTGCGTCAAGAACGTTCTTGTAAGTGCGAACTCGCCGAGAAGATGGCCCACCATCTTATCCTTTACCTCCAAGTTCTTGAACTCCTTGCCATTGTACACGGCCAGCGTCATGCCGACCATCTCAGGCAGGATGATGAAGTCCCTGCAGTGTGTCTTGATGCCCTTGGTCTTGCCCTTCTTGATTGCCTTGTAGAGCTTCAGCCGCTCGTCGCCCTCCTTGGCTGCGAGCATCCTCTTGACACTCCTCCTCTGCCGCGACGGCAGCAGGGCTACGAACTCCTCCAGGCCCATGGCCTGCAGCTCTGCAAGAGACTTTCCGTGGAATTTAAACTCTTTCTTAGCCATTGCTTTGCTCCTTGGATCTCGTCCGCCTTACGCCCGTGCGCCTTGGGGCTATCTTACCAACCTTGGCTCCAGGCGGAGCGTTCCTGCCTGATGAGCTTTGCCTTCCGAGGCTGGTCCTGCCTCCGAACGGGTGGTCTATCGCGTTCATGGCGTTGGCAGACGTCCTTGGGTACAGCTTGCCACGCGAGCGTTTGTCCTTGTGCCTGTTCCCCGCCTTCATGAAGGGCTTGTCCGGCCTGCCGCTCCCGGCTATTGTCCCAACAGTGGCCCTGCAGGCGAAGTCGATGTCCACCTTCCTCTTCGAGGGCAACTTGATGACTGTCTTCTTCCTCTCCTGGTCTTGGGACACTACGCTGGCCGACAGCCCTGATGACCTCACCAGCTTGCCGCCGTCCCCGGGGACGAGCTCGATGTTGTAGATTGGTGTGCCCTCGGTTATTTTGCCAACTGTCAAGATGTTCCCCGAACTCAATGAGGGCGATTCGCCGAATTCAATGATGTCACCGACGCTTATGCCCTTGGGGGCTATCATGTAAGTCTCACTGAACTCCTCGGTCATGAGCTTCATGAGCGGTGATGTCCTGACAGGGTCGCTCACTATGTCGACTATCTGCATGATGCCACCCTTCTTGAACTCCTTAAGGCTCATGTACTTGCCGTCAGCGACGAAGCGATGGCTGGGCACGCCGTACGCCGGGCCTCCCTTGCCCCTCGCCTGTTGAACCAGTCTTTTACCCATCTTATTACATCAACCCTAAGTCTGAAATAATTTTGCCGGCGTCGAAGTCAGGCTTCAGCTTGACTATTGCCTTCTTCTCCCTCCTGAAATCGTTTATGACATTCACCGAGTCCACCTTCACGTCGTAGGACTTCTCCATCGCATCCTTTATGTCCACCTTGGTCGCGGCGCTGTCTACCGCGAAGACTAACTTATTCTCCCTCTCGAGGAGGTCGAACGACTTCTCTGTCATTATTGGATGTAACAGTACCTTCATTTTAGGAGGATATCTTCTCGATTGCGCCCTCTGTCCAGAGGGTCAGTCTCCCCGGAAAGCCGCCGGGAGCCAGCAGGGTCACACTCAAACTGTCCGCGTCCGTGATGTCTACGCCAGCAAGGTTCTTAGCCGCTTTGGCCGCCGGGCAGTCGCCCGATACGATGACCAGGACTGACTTCCTGAGCTTCGTCTTCCCGGTCCTCGCCCTGCCGGCCTTCGTCTTCCTGGCACCCGCGCGCCCTATGTCCGCGGCAAGGCCCAGTTTCTCGAAGGCGTCGGAGACCTCCTTGGTAGTCTTCAGCGATTCGAACGAATCTTCAACTATGAGCGGTAATGTCAGGTCCTTCACGGCGTGGTTCCTCCCATTGCCTGTGACGAGAGAGATGTCAGCTGTGGCACAGATGGCCGATTTCAGGGCGAGTACCCACTCCTTCTCGTTCATCTTCTTGGCCCACTTCTTGCCCGCTTTGGGCGGATGCGCACGGTGGCCGCCCTTTGACTGCGGGACCACACGAACCTCTCCCAGGCCTCCACCCGGGCGCTTCTGGCGCGGCAGCCTTGACATGCCGCGGT
>Ga0209121_10001838_pt1 | contig 22103 bp, 18 predicted proteins | sample Cruoilmetagenom3_FD_187292 | JGI IMG/M metagenome (GOLD analysis project Ga0209121, IMG submission 187292) | Oil polluted marine microbial communities from Coal Oil Point, Santa Barbara, California, USA - Sample 3 (SPAdes) (version 2) | ecosystem: Environmental > Aquatic > Marine > Oil seeps ...
GTAAAAGAAACGTTTCACGAATTGATTATCTTTTATATATAATAATATTTATTAGATTCGTTTATCATATTAAATCATGATAATTACTTAGTTTAGAAACTACCATGTCAAAAAAAAAAGAAATTATCGCAGAGTTAGAAAATATTCCAGAAACCCTTTTGGAAGATGTGTTGGATTATATAAATTTTCTCAAGAGTAAAATTAATAGACAAAAGATAGCGACAGCATTAGTTAGTGAATCGATTTTAAAGAGAGATTGGCTATTACCAGAGGAAGATGAAGCATGGCGAGATTTATAAAGGGAGATGTAGTCGTACTTCCGTTTCCTTTTTCAGATCTTTCGCAATCAAAAAGAAGACCTGCTTTAGTTATTACTGAATTATTAAGGAATGATATTATTTTATGTCAAATAACAAGCCAAAAAATCTCAGATAATTATGCTATTCTGTTAGAAGATAATGATTTTGAGGAAGGACACTTAAGGGTAAGAAGCAATGTAAGACCTAATCGAATTTTCACTGCAGATACTAACATCGTTCTCTATAAAGTAGGAAGTTTAAAGAGGGAAAAGACTAAAGAAATTATTGAAAAAATAATTAAAATTATTCAATCTTAATCATTTCTAATTCTGATAGAAAAAATGGATGAAATGACCGAAAAACTATTTTGGAACAATCCGTATGATACTCATTTTGAAGCAAAAATAATTGATATCACTGAAAATGGAATAATCTTAGATAGAACTCTCTTTTATCCTCAAGGTGGTGGACAGGTAAGCGACAAAGGAAAGTTAGATAAAGAAGGCTTGATTCTAAAAGTTGAAACGGTCTCTAAAGAGGGAAATAATATCATACATCATATATCCTCTAATATCGAGAGTAAAATAAAAATAGGGGATATTGTCACTGGAGAAATCGACTGGAATTATAGATACGGCGTGATGAGAGCACATTCGGCCCAACACATATTATCAGCTCTTATTAAAAACAAATTTAATATCGATACTGCTCACGCAAATATTTCGTTTGAAGATGTTTCACTTCAAATTGCCCAAGATATCAACGATAATCAATTTAAGGAAGTATTACTAGAATTCAATAGGGTTTGCACCATTGAAAATCATGAATTTCAAACTAAAGTTGTTCATAGAGAAGAAATCGATATTAATGAAAAGCAAATCCGTGGAAAGATTCCAGAGCAAGGTAAAGTTAGATTGGTAGAGCTTAAAAATTACGATTTGATTTGTTGTGGTGGGACACATGTGAAAAATACTACAGAAATTGGACCTATTTTTGTCTATGAATTCAACAAAGGAACGAATTTCAAATTCATAGTTGGCTCAAAAGCGTTAACTCAGCTCACAACTGATAATTATCGTATTTTGAATTATGCTCGAAACTTAAACCTGCCCTCCTTAAATATAGTAGAAAATTTCCAGAAACAATTAGATAAAAAATTAATCTCTCAACGGAATTACGAAATACTTGCTATTACCGTATTACAACTCGTTTCGCAGAAGCCTAATAAAATACTAAATGACTTGAAAATTGGATGCATAAGGATGGATTTCGACTATAAGAACATCCAAAAATCTTTTAAAGATTTTCCAAAAGATTACCTACTAATTATATTGGAAGAAAAAAACAAAATTCGAATTCTTTCAAATACTGAAAAAGCTAACGCTAATGAGGTATTACAGAAGTTATTGAAAAAATTTGGGGGTAAAGGTGGAGGCAGTCCTTTTTCTGCGCAAGCAACACTTCGAGATGAACCAAAAGATATAATCTTAGAATTAGAGTTTTAATTGTTTCATGGCTTTATCAATAGTTAAATCTTTCAGTTCTAACGCTCTTTTATAGTGCTTTTCACAAAACCAATCTGCAAAGGGAGGATGACCAACCATTCCCTCTTTTTCCATCCTCACCTCCCATTGTCTATCTGATACTCTTTTCTTAAAATATATTATTCCTCCATCTTTATGGGAGTCTAACTTTTTATCGCAAATACAACAAATTGGTGGTCTCATTTTAAATATAATTTTTCTATTACTTATTCTAAATCAATGTGATCCTGATTTATTTCTATCATTTTCTCAAACATTTCCTCGGCTTTTGATGCGTTATCTATTGTTGGGTCCAACAATAAAGCCTGAAATGCGATCTCTTTTGATTTTTTAAGAACTGCATCTACAACTAAGTCTTGAACTGAGGCTTGATTTCTCAATAATCCCGCTAACCCTTTTGGATATTCTCCGAGTTTTATTGCTTCCATACCATATTTGTTAACAATAGCCGGACATTCTACTACCAAATCTTGAGGTAAATTAGTAATTACTCCGTCGTTTGGCAAATTAACAGATACTTCTTCATGACCCGAATCAGTTAAAATCCCTTCAATAATAGGAATTGCTCTTTCGCTATCGGGTTTTACTAAATTTGCTCCACTACCTCTTTTTATTCGCTTTACTAATCGATCCCCTGCTTTATTTGTATATAATTTATACCCATTATAAAACAATCTCACACCTTCTAAATTTGCCTTCTCCCATGACCATCCGATGTATTCCCCATAATGAGAATCTGGGGTGTAAGTAAGATATCCAAACTTCTCAAGAATATACTTAACCAAATCCACATCATTCCCGAATCCTTTAAGTCCGCTCAGATAAGCCGGACCTTTTTTTCTAAGATCTGGATAAGCATCTTTTCCGGTATCAGTATATTTAATAGACAATACTACTCCAAAATGGTTTAATCCTCCAGCAGTTATCTTGAGTTTATTAAGAGGAGTTTCAAGAATTCTACTATAATGCATTTGAAACCCAAGAAACTCATGACAGAGTCCAACAAATCTTAAAGTTGGATACTTCCTTTTTATTGCTAGACAAATTCTGCTCATAGGGTTTGAAAAGTTAATGAGGAAGGCATCTGGACAGATTTTTTGAATATCATCACATATTTCAAGGATTGGGGGAATGACTCTTAACGAGTGAAAAAGACCTCCAGGTCCTCCATTTTCTCCCATGATCTGTTTATTACCATATTTACGAGGAGTTTCATAGTCTAGATCAAACCATTCAAATCTAGGCCCAACTTCAATGGAGTTAATTATAAAAGTAGCATTTTTTAGCGCTTTTTTCCTGTCTGTGGTTGATTCTAATTCTATGTCGAATTTTTTCTTTTCAATAGCTGCTCGGCAAGCTTGGGTTATTAAATCTAAATTAGTAGGATTAATATCATGTAGAGTTACTGTCGAACCCTGTAAAATTTCGCTGTTAATAATACTACCTACTGAGCCTAAGCCGAATTGTAATGACCCAGCTCCTATTAAAACAATCTTTTCTTTTTTTGTCAAGATAAATCCCAAATTTCTAATAACTAAAATTATGTAGAATAAATATTTAGTAAGTATAAAGATTATGAATTTTCCAATAGGTTGTATAAGGATTTCACCGAAAAATCTTCCTTTTTAACGGTTTTATACGCGTGTTCTGAAGAATATACTAACCCTAAATTTTTCAACGAAATAATTCTCGTTTCACCTGGTTCTAAGGAGAAATAATTATCCGACGCTATAAAATCAAATTTTTTTGAATCCACATGAACATATAGAGAAATTTGCTTTGCTGTTATCTTGAGTTCATAGTCTTTCTCATTTGTATCTTCATGGTAGCATTCGTTGAGTTCCCAATGGATATTTGGGTCCTTTAATTGAAATTTTTTTGGAGCTGAAAATAACCTAAATCCATGAAATTCTTGTTCACCTTCAAGATTTTGGTATCTTAATACAAAAAAAATAACATAATCCGATAAATTCTTGTCAGATTGATTGAGATCAGAAATATCGACCATTCCAAGCTTCATCGATGAACACGGAGCAATTTCGGAATCAAAGGAGCCATTTTTTTCGGTATTTCCATTTGATTTATAGATTTTCCATTCAAACTGTAATTTTTGAGAGGTACGAAGATCATTTGACACCCAAAACTCTACAGATGTAGCATCTTCTTTGACGCTAGGAAAAACAGGATGGTAAAACCTTTTAGCATAATAATGTAATGCTTTCCAACGACCGTAATAGTCCAGAGACGACCAGCTTGCCACTGGCCAACAATCGTTTAATTGCCAATAAAGCGAGCCCATACAGTGGTAATCATTTCGATTGCGACGCCAGTGTTCGACACCATATTCTATCGCCTCTGCTTGCGTGATTTGCGATAAAACTACTCGATCTTCAAATTTTTGAGGAATTGAGAATCTTTTTTTCATATAATTGAAAATTTTTTTATTTCCTGCAAAGTTTTTCTGATGATTTTCCATAATAGGTGAAAAGAAATCAAATTGTTCAATGGGGCAAAAATCTTCAATAGTTTTTATTGAAGGAAAGGATTCATAGCCGAATTCAGACATAAACCGTGAGTTAAATTTTCGATAAGCTCTAAAAGGCTTATTTCTATGCCAAACATCCCAAAAGTGCGAGTCGCCAATATTTGGTAGGTTGGAATTTTGTGTGCCCAAATTTTCACCTATATAGCCGTTTGAAGGAGAACTTGGCCAATATGGGCGGCTTGGATCGTATTCCTCTATTAGATTTGGCAATAGATTCTCAAAAATTCTTATGTATCCTAATTTAAAGTCGGTTATCAAATTATCATTAATAATTTCAGAAGTATTTAATTGCCACTTCCATAACCACTCAACTTCGTTATTACCACACCATAAAGCTAAACTGGGATGATTTCTCAATCTTAATATGTTCTGAATAGCTTCTATCTTTAAATTTTCAATAAATTCTTCTTTGTGGGGATAAACAGCGCAAGCAAATGGGAAATCTTGCCAGACTAATATACCTAACTCATCACATAACTCGTAAAATTGATCATCTTCATAAATACCTCCACCCCAAACGCGAATCATATTCATGTTTGCTTCTTTAGCGTTAATTAAGTTTGATCTATACAAACTATTCTTTTTCCCTCTCGGAATAAAATTGTCTATTGGAATCCAATTTGCTCCCTTAGCAAAAATTGGAACTCCATTTAAAAGGAAAAAAAAGGTTTTCCCCCATTTATCAGGTTTTTGAATTAATTGAATATCTCTTATGCCGATCTTTTGTTTGAAGGTATCAATTATGAATTTATTACGAACAGACACCGTAAGATCGTAAAGATTGGGCGTGCCAAGATCGTGCGTCCACCAGAGATAAGGATATTCGAGGTTAAGTTCAATTGTTGGGTTTAAAGAATGGAGAGGCTTATCTTTAGTAATATTAGTACCATCAGGAGCCTTCAAGTCAACCCTCATAGTGTATTGCCTGAGATCAATAGTTTGTAAATTGGATGATAAATTAATTTTTATTGATAAATCGGCCAACATCACACCGATATCAGAAATTTCTTCCAAATCGGTTATGTTGTTGAAATCTTTATTATACTGTAATTTTTGAGTAACGTATACGGAATCAATTCTTAGATTATCAAATCCTATTAATTCAACAGGTTGCCATATCCCTATGTCTGGCAATTTAGGCCCCCAATCCCAGCCAAAGGAATATTGAGCCTTACGTAAATACGGCACTCCCGGAATAGCAGCGGACCCCGTATTTAAATTTATACCATTATTTTCTTTCTCCTCTCTTGCTTTTACAGTTGGACTTTTGAATTTAATCTGTAGTCTATTATTTTTACTTTTTAATTTTGGTTTTACATTGAAATCGTATCTAATAAACATATTATTAGTAAAACCAAGATGCTCTTCATTTAAAATAACATCTGATATAGTATCCAGCCCGTGACAATAGAGTAAACTATTTTCATGCTCTAAAAAACTTGGTTCTAGATCAAACCTTGTTTCATATATCCATTCTGATTCGTAAACCCATGAAATTTCATGTTCTCTTAACCCATAAAATGGGTCGTCAATCACATTACCTATAATTAAAGCTTCAAATACCGATCCTGGAACCTCTGCAGGAATATTAATTGCTCTCTCTTTATCCGATAGTGTCCACTCACCATTTAAAGATATTTTTTCGACCTTTCCCAATATTATCAACAACTTCTATCTATAATTATTATATTACGTATTTAAAATTGCTATCCTCGAGAATCCAAGCGTGTAGAAATCTATTTTTTTGCTTAGTATCCCAATTCTTTTCAATATTACTAATTCCAGAGTAAAGTTCATCGAGTAACTCTCTCCCTACGGGATATCTCTCGTGAGAAGGATATATCTCCTGAACTTTATTTGCATCAAATAAATCTTTTAATTTTGAGATGCTACTTAAAATGATAGGAAATTGCTTTCTTTTTGGCAAGTACATCGAACCATAGTGAGCCGTATCTCCAGTAAACAACTCGCCTTTATTCGTTAAAAGAGAGATTGATCCAATAGAATGTCCTGGCGTGTGAATAACTTCTACTGCAATACCACCTAAATCGAATTCATCTCCCTCTTTTAACGATTTTACCTCTTTTGGAGGAGGGTATATGAATGAATTTTTATCATTATAAATATTTACAACATCTTTAGGAGAGTCTTTAAGAATAGATATATCAAACGGCATAGAAGCGTTTTTAGCTTCGCTTTCGTGAATATATATTATATCGAATTCATCATTTGCACCTCTATGGTCGAAATGCGAATGTGTATTGAACACTAAAAGTTCCCTATTTTCAACTAACTTATCTATAATAGGTTTTAGAGGGAAGAGTCCGCACCCAGTATCAATCAACAAAGCTTTTTGAGAACCAAGAATCAGGTACATATTAGTATAGATGGTAAGAAAACGAGGATCTACTTCATCAAGCTTTTCCCGGATAACAAATAAGTAATTTTTTTGCTCTATAACTTCATACCAGTTTTCAGCATTAGACATAAGACCAATAGTTAGAAAATTAATTTAAAATTTATTATTCACTAAAGCCGTAAAAAATAAAGTATTTTTATGCTGGATGCTCAAAAAAGTCTCATTAACTTAGTTCTAAAGATATGTCATGTATTTTTGATGTAATTTTTCGATAAATTGCTCTTAATACGATCTCAAAAGCCTTATTTTCAATATTTTGGGGCATTCCTAAATTTTCTAAAGTTTCTATGATTTTTCCAGGTTTTCTAAATGTAAAACCAATATTATAATCATCAAGATCAGTGTCTGATTTTTTTTGTTCGCTTGATAGTTCTACGATAGAGATTTTTGGAATGTTAAATTTAAATTCAATATTACTTGTAGTAGAAACTTTTTCTGCTCCATTTTTACTTTTTTCGCCTTGCCCTAAACTTAATTCGTTGAGAACTTCACTTTTAGATTTTCCTCGTAATTCTAATAGTAGAAATGGATTATAATCTAAAACACGGGCGATATATAAAATTACAGCAGCAATGTGCTTACATGGAATTGCCGTATCAGGACAAGAACAAGTTGCATTTAAGCCTTTCGAAGCATTTGGAAACAGTGAATATCCATTATCATCAAAAATAGTAATTACATCTTCAGGTAAGAAGCCTTCTAATAATTCTATCAGGTTGATGGTTTTTTTTGCTAGTTCAGTAAGTATGATTTTCCATCCTTCGTCGAGGATAGGTTCAAAATTTATTTTCACACGATATGGCGTTGGAGCAGTACCTTGTACGGTAGCGAAAATTTGACCTGTATTGATAGAAAGATTCTCGATTCGTCTTTTATCTTTAACATATTCAATTCCTCTTTGCATTCTGAATGGCCGTCCTATTTCTAAATTTGATTGAATCCACTGCTTACCCCAAGAAGTTTTGGCAAAATTTACGAGATTTTTTTTAATTTGTTCAACTTCTTCACGAGTGCGTTCTTTCTCGTATTCGCTCTTTCTTTGGGGCTTATCAGGCCCTTTACGCCTATTACGACGATTCTCCATGAATTCTTTTCTTCTATTGTCTATATTTATCACTTTTATTTTTTAATTACTTAATAACAACAATTCTTTTAATTTTTCATCATCTAAATTTGATACCCAGGACTCTCCTGTAGATGTAACGATTTTATCTGCTAGATCTCGCTTTTCTTCCAATAAATAATCGATTTTTTCTTCAATAGTTCCTTTAGAAATGAATTTATAAACATTTACTACTGATTTTTGACCAATTCGATAAGCCCTATCAGTTGCCTGGTCCTCAACTGCGGGGTTCCACCACCTGTCGAAATGGATAACTGTTGTACCTTGGGTCAAGTTTAAGCCCGTTCCACCCGCTTTTAAAGATAGAATTAATATTGGAGGGCTTTCAATGTTTTCTGATTGAAATTCATCGACAATTTCTTTTCTATTCTTTTCTTGCACGCCCCCATGAAAGTAGAGAATCTTGAATTTATACTTGTGTTCAAGAACTTTTTGTAAGATATTTCCCATTTGCGTGAACTGAGTAAAAATTAAGACCTTCTCTCCATTTGAGATAACTTCATCAGTCATATCTAATAATCTCTTTAATTTTTGCGATTGGGAGACAAGTTCCTCCATTTTTAAATCCAGATCTATCGATGATATATCGATTTTAAGATATTGAGAAGGATGATTACAAATCTGCTTCAATTTTACTAATAAGGCTAATATTAGCCCTTTCTTCTTTCTCTTATCTGTTGATAAATTTTCAATCTCTTCCAATGTATTTTCTACAAGTTCTTGGTAGAGTTTAATTTGTTCCTCGGTCAATTCGATAATTATTTTCATTTCATTTTTTTCAGGTAAATCATTTATAACGGATTTATCTGATTTGACGCGGCGCATGATAAAGGGAGCAATAATTAACTTTAAATTATTTATTATGTCTTGATTTTGAAATCGTTCTATTGGCAAGACGTACTTCCTTTGAAATTCCACCCTACTTCCTAACAAACCGGGATTTAAAAAATTAAAAAGCGACCAAAGCTCAACTAACCGATTTTCTATTGGAGTACCGCTCAAACAAATTCTAAATTGGCTTTTCAGCTTATTTATTGCTTTAGTTTGTTTTGAAGCGTAATTTTTCATGTTTTGACTCTCGTCAACAATGATTCCGTTAAAATCAATGGTTTCTAAAAAGTCAATATCATTTCTTATAGTTCCATAAGAAGTAAGAAAAATTCGGTGCGATTTTAAAAACTCAGGAATTCCTGACGCTTCTGTAATTCGCTTAGCTCCATGGTGAAGTACTACATCTAAATCCGGAGCAAATCTCTTTAACTCACGGTGCCAATTAAATAATATTGAAGTAGGACATATAATTAAAACGCTTCCCAGATTCTTAGGAAATTGGGCTTTAAGATAACTTAAAAACGCAATGACTTGGATCGTCTTTCCAAGCCCCATATCATCAGCTAAACACAATCCAAAATTGAACCTTGCCATGTTTGCCATCCATGTTAGTCCCTCTTGCTGATAATTACGTAGTTTTCCGTTAAACGATGAAGGACAAGGAATTTCCTCAAAGGATTCTACTGATTGTAATTTTTCAATAATCTCGCTTAGTTCTCCTTTGACTATTACATCGTACTTAATACCATTTTCTTGTAGTTGAATCTTTTCCGTTAATCCAAGTTTTAGAGCATCCGTGTAACTTTTCATTTCAGAATCCTTAATACACTTTAAATCTTCAATATTTTGCTGATCAACCAAGATCCATTTTCCACTTAAGTTAATTAATGGAGCGTTGGAGTTAATCAGACTATTGAATTTTTCATCCGAAATCTTTTTTCCTTCAAGAGAAACCTCCCATTTAGATTCTAGCATTGAATTAATGTCAAACATTGATGGTAAAACCGAGTATGACCCTTTTCTTGCCTTTTTTTCATTTTTTGAACTAATAATTAGTTTTGCTGATAAACGTTGTTTTCCCCCCCTCCTAAATACGTCAGGAAGAATAATATTAAATCCACTTTGAATCAATAAATCTTTTGGATATCTTAAAAAATCCATTACTTCTCTGGATGTAAGTTTAATCTCGCCTTGTATGGTTTCTAATAGAGCTCTTTTAATTGGTGGAAATATCTTTGATGCCGCACCCAAAGCTCTTAAAATTATTTCTAAAAATTGTCCATCGTTTTCAAAAAATTTTTGAAATTCTTTTTTTTTAAAACTACTACCTTCCCAGAGTTCATTTAAAGGAATGGATTTTGCCCCATCTTGTAAAGAAAGGTAAAATGATAATGGCCAATCATCTTCTGGTTTTTTAGGGTATTTCAATTCTAAATTGAATGTAAAACCGTGCTTTAGCGTAAATCCTTGAGCCGATTGAGCCCAATTATTTATTAAAGTTGGTAAAATCGTTTCATAAAATTCTTCTACTTTAAAACTAGGATCTTTTCTGACGAGAGATTTAAGAAATTTGTAATCCCAACCCAATTTAAAGTCTGGATCAGTTTCTTTTTTAATTTCTGAACTATAAAATTCTTTAAAAGTTTGAAAATCGCTTTTAATAAGCGTAGAACGTATTAAATAATCCCCTATATTATCCATGAAGATAGAAAAAACATAGGATGGGTGCCAAAGACCATCTGATTTAACTGCTCCATTTACTCGAATGAAATTTATAGGAAGACAAAAAGCAGGCCAAGAACTATTATTTAAGATCGTTTTAAAACGATTTTTATCCTTTTGAGACTTTAATAATAAGCGCCATTGACCATTATATCTTTCTCTTGTAATTGGTTCTAAAATAGGGATGAATTTTCCGTTGTTTAATAGTTCAAATATTAATTTTGTTAAAAACGCCCACGTCTTAATAGAATTACTAAAACGCTTCACACCTCGATCTTGACTGCCAATTATTTCCAATTGAAATAAAAATTTTACAGTAGGAGCAATAGGCATGATTTTTCCAATGACCGACGATACGTCAAAAAATTGCGTAGAAGATTTTATATTGTTTTCAGCTTTTAGTGAATGTACCGGAACCGCAAAGTTGATCTTACAAGTTAATAGCTTATTTGCAGGAATGGTTGGAAAATTGAGCTTAATGCGCTCAGTGAGTTCCTTTTCTGATGGATTTGCTGGATTCCACAATAGAAAAAAACTAGAATTTCTAGGAAGTTGTTTTCCTTTAGAAATTAATTCAAACCCACTTAATGGCTCATTCCAATAAGATGCTGGAATATAAATTAATTCGAGTTTATTAACAAGTTTCATGAATCAATAGGGCTCCAAATCAAAGAATAATTAAAGATTTTTGTATATAGATTTTCTAATATTTAATGCTTGTATATTTTTAACCTCGATGTATTTAATGTAAAATTAGATTAAAATTTATATTATTTTCGTCAAAAATGCCCAAAACTTGTACTAGTAATCGAAATAAATTTTTAAAAATTCAAAGGTTCTGATTTAGTGATAATTTCTACCTTGCCATTCCGAATTAAGACATCATTTTCAAGTCTTTGACCTCCTAACCCCTGTTTGTAAGCTCCTGGTTCTACAGTAAAAACCATCCCATCTTGAATTGTTTCTTCTTTCCAATGTTTTTTCGAATACTCATCCGTAGGTTTTCGACTTATTGATGGTGAATCGTGTACAGTTAACCCTAAACCATGACCTAAAGAATAAGGCATACTATATCCACCTTTTTTAAGTATTTGTTCTGCCGTATCATGAATTTTCCATAAAGGTACATCTATATCAATCATTTCAATTGCTGCTTCATAAGATTTGACTGTTAATTCACGCATTTTAATCTGTTCGTCTGACAATTTGCCGAAACTAATCGGTACAGTAATATCCGAATTGTATCCCTGAAATTTAGCTCCAAAATCAATTAGAGCTAACCCTGGTAGACCAAATTTCTGATCACTAGCATAAGGATATTGGTGAATTTCATGAGCGCGTGATGAATTTGCAACAAGAGGTTCAAAAGCAACGTCATCACCCGCATAATCTGCTATTCTTTTTCTTACTGTAAATGATAAATCTTTCTCTGTACCATCAGGAGAATTTATACAGAAATCTTGGATATCACTAATAATTTTTGTTCCAATTTCCGCTGCTTTTAATAATTTCTTAATCTCAAGTTCAGTTTTAGTTGCCCTCAATTTTTGGAAAAATTGCTCAATTTGGATGGGTTCTTCAAAATACGCTACTCCGGGAATTAATGCTTTCATTTTTATAATAAAGCCATAAGTAGTCGTTGAATGGACTCCAACCGCAATAGATGCCTTTTTCCAGCGATTCTCAAATAAATCTTTCATTGCTAAAAATATATTGAAGCTAAAATTAGCTGGATTTATAATTTCATCAACCTCAGAATGTTTTTCTGCTAAAGGTACATCCCAAGGTATTAAGATCGATTCTCCACTTGAATTTATTAACATCGTTGCGTCGGTAGGATGACCAGAAAGATATTGCAAGTTAACATTCCGACTGTTTTCGTAATCAGTTATCATTAGAACATCGATTTTCTTTTCTTCTAAAAATTTTAAAATAGATTCGAATTTTTCTTCTGTAATAGGTTTCATTAGCTCACCTTATTTTACTTTAATTAAAAATCTAACTTAAAAAAAAAGATTTATATTTTTAGAACATTTTCCTCAAACATCTTTTGATTGATTTCAACACCCAAGCCAGGTTTATCTAACGCTTTAACTTTTCCTTTAACGCACTTTATAGGTTCCTCAAGTATTTGATACTCGTCTGGAATAAATGGAAATTCACACCAATCGCAACGCGAGGCCATAATATAATGTAGGTTGGCAGCCAGAATGTGGCCGAACCCGAATATATGGGGTATACAACGCACTCCTTTTACTTCTGCCATCGCGTCAATCTTTTTTAGCTGTAAATAACCGCCGCTACGAGTAACGTCAGGTTGAACTATATCGTAGCTTCCCTTTGATAGAATATCCTCAAACCTGAATGTACCCATATCGTTTTCCCCTCCTGCTATTTCCACGGGAGATTTGTTGCGTAAAATAGCGAGACCGTTCAAATTATCGGAAGGTAAAGGTTCCTCTAGCCAAGCCACGTTGTATTTATCGCAAATATGCGCGACTTTTAACGCGTCTCTAACCGTTGTATATCCTGAATTTATGTCCACCATAATATCTATGTCAGGAAAAGCGTCCCTAACTTCCTTTATGATAGCTTCATCGCTTTTTAAACTCTTTCCAATTCGCAACTTTACAGCCTTGAAACCGTTTAAATCAATAGCGGCTTGCACAGCTCCAACAGCCGCTTTAGGTTTGTAACCCCGTGGCATAGACCCATAAGCTCTTACTTCTCTTTTCATCCCTCCCAACAACTTATATATGGGTTGCTTCGTTGCTTTTCCAATAATATCCCAACATGCGATTTGTGCTGCACTTGTGCTTTGAGCAATACCAAACAAAATTCGGTTAGATGAATTATAAATATCATTGAATATAGCTTCCGTCATAAATGGGTCCTTTTTTAACAAAATTTTTTTTAATACTTCGTCAAAAAAGACTTTTTGTGCAGCATTCGATAAATTCCAATGGGATAACGCCCAACCGTCAATACCCTCATCAGTTTTAAGATTTATGTATAAACCATCTGCATTAAACTTAGGCATTGAGCCAATTTTTATTTTAAAATCTAAGCGAACTAAAAAAGTATTAACTTCAGTTATGATCATGATTAATAATAGTCATTTAAAGTAAAAAAAGGTTATAACTCGTCTTTATCTCTTAGCCTTCTTTTTGATATACTTTCTCTATGATGTCAAGTATATCAAGAGGAGTATTTACTTCTCCTTTATAATAGTTCTTAATAAACGGATCATCCTTAAACCATTTATAAAACCTCTCTCTCATTCTGTGCCTTAATTTTGCACTATTTGGATTATACCTATATCCAAGTTCAATTGTGTAAATTTTGGTTAAATTCCAGCCTTGTTTTTTTCTCATAATTACAATTTCATAAGGAGTCATGTAGGACATATTTGCTTCTAAGGAACCATATACTTCTATAATTTTACGAATTATATTTTTTGATTGATTAACAAACGAGTCATTTTCAAAGATTTGAATAATTTTCTGTTTCATACGCTGTCTACCTACCTGTGAACCAGGATCATATGTATAATTCAGTTTTTGAATATATATTTGTTCTAAATTCCATCCTTTTGATAGATACTCAATTGTAATTTCCCATTGTTGCTTTTGCTTCACTGAGGAATCCTTTCCATACTTGTTTAATCCCTCTAAATTCCATTTTTTTGCCCAATATCTAACAGTTTCATTACCAATCTGTTCTCCAAATTTTTCATAGTGGTAGTTTGCAATTCTTTGGTTTGACCAACCTTTAAAATAGAGTATTTTTAAATCATCCTTCTGTAGTTTAAATTTGACCATGTCAAGTCCAAGACCTTCTAATCTTTTTTTATATACTTCTTGCTGAGACAAGTAATTATATCTCTTTCTTGGTAGACTCCTTTCATAATTATCTAATAGCTCATTAAAGAATATTGATCCTATCGAAAGTGAATAATCACCTTTTCTGTTCGGACCTTTAACATCATATTCTATCTTGAAATAATTCCTGATATCATTTAATTGGTATTTACTTTTTGAAATTATGATCGGAGAAAGCCCTTTATCTTGGACCGTTGGAAACTTCTTTCCATGAGAACCATCACCATCAAAGAATCCCAATAACATAGCTTTAATCAACTCAGTAGTTTTCAATTTCCAATACGGGAATCTGACTAAGGAAGAGGAGCTTGTTTTGCCGTCAATAGGAAATCCTCTGTCTAATAATGATTTACAAAAATTAAAATCAGGTATTCGTAAACGGATTCTATAGATCTTTTTTTCATTTCTTGTTATATATCTATTATACTCCAAATAAACTGGATTAAATCCTAAATCTCGGCATAAATATTTAAACAATATCCCGTCAATGGCGCTAATAGTTATCTCAAAATTCTTTTGTCTAATATGAGCTTCCGCTAAAAAAAAGCCTAACCAATAAGCTTTTCCTTTTGTATCTATATTCTCAAAACATGTCTTTATGAAATTTGTATGCTTTTGGATAGCATTATTTCGCATATAATGTACGGGATTTTTCTCTTTATATTTGTTAAAAAATTTGGAAAATTCTTCGAGAAAGATTACTTCTCCAATTACTTCTTTAAGTGCCTTCTCATAGGAGTTTAACATCTGAGTTTTCAGAACAAATGATGGATCTCTTATCGATTTGAGTAATAGATCGTTTATATACCATTTTGATTTCTTTTTTAAATATTTTGTAGAGATTTGATAATATGTATATGATTTATCTTCTATTGAATTAATGACTCGTTTCATTTCCTTGAAAAAAATCTTTACAGTAAGAGTGTTAATATTATTAACTTTTTGTTCGCTCATTATTAATACTTTAAAATCTTCCTTTTTTAACTCCTTACACAATCCTGCCTCCAAAAATTCAAAATATATAGAAAAAATTTCGAAAGCAGAAATTCCTTTGGTTACAATATCAGGAGTTTTTCCCAAAAGTAAGCTGCATGTTCCGGCATGAAAAATATTATCATATTCTTCCTTGATTTCTGAAAGAGATTTATTTTCGACTGAAGAATCGCTAATTTTTTTGTTTTTTGAGATATTTATTTTTTTTATATGTCCTTTTAACCATGTTTGCATAATTCTTCGTGTTTCTTTAGAAAAAGGTTCTAAACCCTGATTATTATTGAAAATTTCGGACTTTTTACGCAACTTTAGTAAGAAAATGGTATATTCTTTTGCAATTAATTCTAATCCTAAACGTAACATATGATAACTCTTTTTCGTAGGCTTATTATTTTGAAGAACTTTTTTCTGTTTCTTACTTAATACTTTCATATAACTTCTTGACAATCCATCCAAATATTGTGAAACAATTTGACCTCCTCTTCCAACAGGATTACAATACATCCAGCCATTTATAAATGCACTGATATTATTAAGGGAATTTATCTTAATTAAGTCGATTAAACTTTTTGGGGGAAGGCTTGAGATATCGTACAGACATGCTTCTACTGCTTTAATGAAATCACTCAAAAATTCTCCCACATAAACTAAAGGAGTTTTGTGTTTAGAACATTTGGGATATTTACGACGTCCAATTAAGCCGAACTTTAAAGGTTTAACTTTTTCCACATACTTACAACCGAACTGAGGACAAATCGCGATACGATCCTCTTCAACAGATTTTCTGCTTACTTGGTTACGTTTTTTAATCACGCTTCAATTTTCACCATTTTTTTCTTATTCTTAACTCTATTTTGATTTTTCTTGTTTACTTGAAGTATTCCCTCCACTTCTCTTGCCAATTGTGCGTAATTTTCTCTCAATTCACTATAAAACTCCGAAAATATTGAATAGAATACTCCTTGAGTATCACATAGAAGATTTATAATTCTTAAAACAAGCTTCAATAATTGAGAATAATCATAAATTCCTAACTCAGATAGAATGTGAATTATTTTCCAGATTTCTCTAGTAAGGTTTTTAAGATTTTTTAGTAAGTTTAAATCAATATTATTAGGTCGCATTTTCATTCTTTTTAACAACAAAAGTAGTTTTTCAGCTAACGAGTCCTCATTTATTCCTAAGGATTTAAGATTAGAAACATACTGTGAAATAAGTGATGTAAGTCTTCCCTCCCAATCTAATACTGTTTTTCGATTGGGAGATATTGTAATTTCCTGAGGATTTGAGTATCTTAATCGAATTATTGCAGTTTTATAGTTGAAAAATGATCGCAATTGCCTTGAAAGCTCAGAAATTTTTTCAGAACCTTCATTGGAATATATCTCGTAAAATTCTTCATCTTCCTCGTAATCTAAAATTGATTGGTCAAAACTAAACAAAGGATAATTTTTTTCCATGCAATCTTATTTTTTTAAACCTTTATAAATAAAAAACCAACGAAAAACAACTATAACTATCATATACTGAATTTAATATCCCAAATGTTATTTGGACAAAAACTCACTTCAAATTTTTTAATTAAACTTTTAGACAAAGTATTATTTAATTCTATTGTATTACAAATTAATTGCTTAAACGGGTTCACTCGTGGCTGAATTATTTGGTTCGTCGTCATCAGAAAAAAATCCTTTCGAGGAATTAACCGTAGTTTATGTCCTATATTTTGACGAAGCTCGTGGTCATATGCCCATATTAATCTACCCGGATGACCGATATAAAGATGATAAGACATTTATGCGCCCGATTAAGTATCACCCTATTTGGTTTTTAAGTTTAAACGAATCTGACGCTTTAGATCATATAGACTTGGAATTTAAAAACTATACTTTTTTTGGAAAAAAATTTATTGCTAAATCTCGAAGAGAAAAAAGAAGAGCTGGACTCACAGGAGAAACTCCTGAGAATATCGTGATTATAGTATCGTTACCAAACAAGATCGAACTTTTTGGAGATGATCTCATTAGACATTTAACTCAAGATATAAAAGAAAACTTTGAAAACAAAATCTTTGAAATTATTGAATCTGAGATATTGAAAGATGATGTAATTAAAACTCCTAAAACTAAGAAGATTATTGAAGCGGGTGATAAAATTAAGAATCAATTAAGAGAATTGATTGATAACACGACGGATAACTTTTTTTCTACTGTAATTAAACAAGCTGACGCTAGTTCAATAAGAATGCAAAAAGCGATTGCTTACTTGGCGTTTAAAGGGATAGATATATCGAATATACATAGCGAAGATTACAAAGGTTCTTTTTCGAGTATTCAATTATTTGACCCTAACAAAAAAGGAGAAGTAAATTTTATTGATAAGAATCCCTTTATATTACATAAAATCAATATCATGGAAGATAGCCAAGAATTAGAGATATTAGTCCAAAATAATTCTCTTAATGAAATAAAAGGGTTAATTGTAAAAATTACTCATCTTAGAGAATATTTCGAAAAAGAAATTATGATTGAATTGATTGATTCTTGGTACGCTGAAGAGGAATTAGTGTTTATTTCGCCCATTATTCCCCACATTGATGAATACATCTTCTTTATTATAGATGAAGTGAGTAATGATAAGTTATTATCAAAAAGAATCGATCTAAATCTTATAAAAAAACAAAATAATTAATAAAATGGTGTTAAAAATATGGCTGACGAATTAATTGATAAAGAAGAAATAATAATCAGAAATTATCGAACATCTGATTATAAAGCAACCTTGGAAATTTTAGGAGAGCTCCAAGATCAATTTAACATTGGATTAGACGAAGCAAAATGGAGAGAAACTTCTGGATTAAGACAATTTAAACCCAATTTGAAACGTATAACCTTGATTGCCGAATTAAAATCTACTGGACAAGTCGTTTCAATGGGAATGTTAGAAGCAGTAAAAAACAACTTAGGGCAATATATTGGCTATCTTAATTCGTGGGCTACCAAGAAGGAATTTATCGGAAGAGGAGTAGGTAAAATCTTAGCGGATAAAGCTATACAAATCTTAAAATCTTGGGGTTGTGAAGCCGTGAGAATTAATATGGCATATAAAGGCGTAAAACGATTGATAGATATCTTTGGAAAAGTCGGTTTCGAGCCTATAATTATCGTCCTTGAGAAAAAATTTGAGTAAAACTAAGATTTTCTTTATTAGTGGTTCAAACCTAATATTATCTTTCTTCTCTCTTAATTAAGTGACCTTTTTAAATTTAATATTTGTGTTATTTTAAAAAACAAAATATATTTATTGTAAAATATTGAAAATCACATAACTAATTAATTTAAATCTAAATTATAAAAATAAAAATATTAGAGGTAGAAATTTAATATGCCAATTGGTATTAAAAGTTATGGCGCGTATTTACCGCGCTGGTTGCTTCCTCGCGACCTCATTGCTAAAGCGTGGGATTTTCCTTCTATTCCTGGCTCAAAAGCAGTTGCTAGTGAGGATGAAGATAGTATTACCATGTCGGTTGAAGCGGGGTTAGATTGTTTAGCAAGTATCGACCCAAAAAGCGTTGATGGACTTTTTTTCGCGTCGACTACTCAAGTCTATACGGAAAAAGATTCAGCTTCTTTAATTGCTACGGTATTGGATTTAAGGGAAGATATAATAACAGCAGATTTTACTGATTCAATAAAGTCTGGAACTACTGCTTTAGCTAGAGCTATTGATACGATCAAAGCGAATAAAGACATAAAAAGCATTCTTATTGTCGCTGCTGATACTAGAGAGCCTGAGCCTTCCACCATGTGGGAATACGGATATGCTGATGGTGCGGCAGCTTTATTGGTAGCAGAAGGAGACGATTTACCGCTTGTTATTGATGATTATTATTCGATCTCGGCAAATGTAACAGGACCTTGGAAACGAACACACGAAGATAAATTTATAAGAACTTTCGAAGTCAAAATGGACGCTCAATTCTACGTAAAAAGTATTACGAAAGTAATGTCTGAAATTATGAAAAGGAACGATCTAAAGCCAGAAGAAGTTGATATAGCCGCTTATTATTACAACAACCCTAGAGTTCACGGGAGAATTTCAAAAATGATGAAATTTCCACAAGGAGCCGCTCAAAACGGTTTATTTTTCCAATTAGGCGATTTTGGAACTCCGATGGCATTTATGTTGCTAATGGTTGCTTTAAAACGACCTAAAGAAGACGCAAAAGTAATTTTGGCGGGATATGGAGATGGAGCAGATGCTATTTTAATGCACATCAAAGACAGAAAAGCAGTAAGAGAACTCTCAAAGACGCACTTGGGCGTAGCAGGACATCAAAAATCGATGATTGTTCTGAATAATTACAGCAAATTTATTGAAAATAAAGAATTACTCGAAAAAGACCGTTACGTCCGAAAAAGCTCTGCTGTAACTATGTGGCGAGATGCACCAGCTATTTATAAATGGTATGGTCTCAAATGTACTAGCTGTGGAACAGTTCAATATCCTACAACAGCGCGTTCGTGCGCTACATGTAGAGCAGACGACCAGCTTGAACTAGTTAAACTTGCTCACAAAGGAATCATTTTTACGTATACTTTAGATCATCTAGTTGGAGGGGCTTACTTAGATACACCCGTCCCTCGATGTGTAATTGATTTAGAGGGTGGCGGACGCGTGTTATTAAACATGACGGAAATCCAAAAACCCGAAGAGAACGTAAAAATCGGGATGGAAGTTGAACTTACTTTTAGAAAAGAACACGAAGGAGCAGATTTCCATAACTATTATTGGAAATGTCGGCCCTTAAGACATTAGAGGTGAAAAAAAATGAGTAAAATAAAAGGAATAAGAGATAAAGTAGCCATTATTGGCTGCGACGCCACAAAATATGGCGAACGATGGGATAAAAACCAATACGATTTGCTCTTTGAAGCCTCACGAGATGCTTTTAAAGATGCGGGAATTAAAAAGGACGAGGTTGAAGCAGCATGGGTCGGTATCTACTACTACTTTACCGGAATGTCCGGTTCGACAGTGGAGGATATACTTCGATTAGATGGGATTCCTATCACGCGTACTGAGAACTATTGCGCTTCGGGGATGGACGCTTTTCGTAACGCTTGCTTCGGCGTAGCGAGTGGTGCTTACGATGTAGTACTTGCTTGCGGTGTAGAAAAACTAATGGACGAAGGCGGAAGCGGTTTACCCGGCTTTAAAATATTCGGACACCCAGTTTTACCGTTGCCTTCAGCTCCTGCTATGTTTTCGATGGCAGCAACTAGATGTTTTCACGAATTTGGTTGGACAAAAGAGGATTTAGCGCGCGTGGCGGTTAAAAACCACGAAAACGGGTTTTACCATCCAAAAGCCCACTTTCATAGCAAGATTACGGTTGACCAAGTAATGAAGGCACCAATGATTGCGGATCCTCTCGGCCGCTTCGACTGTTGCGCCATGTCGGACGGAGCGGCAGCGTTAATATTGACTACCCCAGAGCTTGCGGAAAGTTACGCTCATGCGGACGATTACATTGTGGTAAAAGCAAACGCTATATCGAATAGAACTAATTTTCCATGGTATATTCCTTCAAACGGTCCTGGAGCGGATTTTACATCTTTTCCTGCGACCGTTAAAGCAGCCGAATATGCATATAAAGAGGCGGGTATTACAGATCCAAGAAAGGAAATCGATGCCGCCGAAGTACACGACTGTTTCACGATAACTGAGCTTATAAATTGCCAAGACTTACAATTCTGCGATCGTGGCATGGCTGCTGAGGAACTAAAAAATGGAACTTTTAATTGGGATGGGGAAACTGCCGTTAATCCTTCTGGTGGACTGAAATCTTTTGGTCATCCAATCGGATCAACTGGTTGTAGAATGCTTCAAGAGATTACTAAACAACTTCAAGGACGCGCGGAGGGGAGACAAGTTCCTGACGCTAAGGTAGGCTTATGTCATAACCTTGGTGGTGCGTTTAGCGTAGCTTCAGTTACAATTTTAGGACAAAGAGATTAAATTTAAATTATTTTTTTTTAATATTCCACATTAGAGAAGTATTTCTTACTGCGATAAGAATATTCTATTCAGATTTCACTCTTTTTTTTTTTTTTAATATCCTATGTCCCATAAAAATAATTAATGCTCCTCCAACCCCTAAGAAAAGGATGTATAAAGCTATAATGGGAAGTGCTTCTGAGAACTTAGCTAAGAATAAAGTACCTTCAGTACTTCCACATATATAAATATCATCTTGATTTAGTGCTATTCCACAGATAATATTAAAATCAGATATCTTCCAATAGTAATGCCACTGCTCTATTCCATTCCTGAATTTTGCAAGATAATTATATAAATGATCATTATATCGCCAGTCATCAGATTCAAATGGTCTGTAGTTCCCAATCATGTAGAGATTTCCTTGAGAATCAACTGTGAGCTGCTCGACTCCTAAAACTTTATAGTCAATATCCCAAGTAGCATTCCATAAATTTATTCCATTTGAATCAAATTTAGCTAAAAATATTGCTACATTGGATATATCACCTGCTACATAAATATCTCCGTTCGCGTCTGCAGTAATCGTCCATAATCTTTCATCCGTATGTGCCAGTTTTGTGTAAGGGAATGTAAGATTCCATAGTTCATTTCCCAGTGAATCATATTTTACTATGCACATATCATTATCAAAAGGAGATTCAACATAACCTACCAGATAGATGTTGTTTGAAATATCCGTA
>Ga0209121_10001839_pt1 | contig 22095 bp, 16 predicted proteins | sample Cruoilmetagenom3_FD_187292 | JGI IMG/M metagenome (GOLD analysis project Ga0209121, IMG submission 187292) | Oil polluted marine microbial communities from Coal Oil Point, Santa Barbara, California, USA - Sample 3 (SPAdes) (version 2) | ecosystem: Environmental > Aquatic > Marine > Oil seeps ...
TACACGGGCAACGATATTATTGAAGAGCCGGATGCGGTAATTCCGCACGTCCGGATCTGTATGGGGGCACCTCGGCAACGGGGTGTTCTACCATGACGAGAAAGGGCAAATATCTATCGTAAAGCTACTTATTGCAACAAGATCCTCTATTAATCATATTGACCAAAAAGGCCGGTCAGCTCTTTGGTATGCGGCCAGCGGAGGTTACCGATCAATCGCCCATCAACTGATTTCTCATCAAGCGAATCTGAATTTCCCTGATCAAAATGGAGTTACACCGTTGTTTAGAGCGATTCATCAAAATAATTACGACGTTGTGAAGCTGCTGGTTCACCGTGGTGCTAGCCTGAGTTATATCTCCCAAAACGGTAACACCGCGTTGATCGCTGCAGTAGTGAAAGGGAGTAGCAACGCTGTTGCATTGTTGCTTGAGCAAGGGATCAATATGTCTCATAGAAATAACAACAGTTTCACTGCATTGATGGTTGCGGCTAAAGAGGGGGATGAAGGCATCGTTGAGCAACTACTAAAAGCTGGAGCCAAACCCCGCCGAAAAAATCGTCATGGCCAATCGGCCCTGGATATGGCAAACAGCCAGCAGATGATAGAGCTGCTTAAACGTTAAGTTATTATGGTAGTGTTCATAAAATAGAAACCCTACATATATTTCTGCGGAAACGTCCTTCTTGCCATAGATCTCATACTGCCTGTCTGTCTTCATAGTTCATGCGGAGTCATTTTAACTCTACCCCAATTTGACGCGTGCTCTTTAGCGGGGGCCGTGAATTTATAGACTTAAGGAAACAGGAGTAAAGTTATATTAATTCATCACTTGAGCCCTTAGTTTTTCCATCACTTGAGCTCTTAATTGTTCTTCTGTAGCTTCCGACCTGCTGCTCGAAATGATACAACTTGGAAAGCAGCTTATATTAAGCCAGTCGGATCCTCTGCTTAAAAAATTTAATGTATATCTCTGATTGACCATATCATTTACCCAGTTAAAAGCCGGTATCGATTCAGCGCTAGATTCATTATAAAAATTGGGACTTGTGAAGGGGGTTGGCTGATCCGGTGAATCCAGCAACAAGATATGCCCCATTCCTTCACCAATGTAAAAGCGGTAATTATATCCAGAGGTGGAAAGGAGCATGTAACTTCGTGCTCTAGCGCTCCACTCCATCATTGACGCCAACAAGGTGGCTGGGTCCAACCATAGATCCTCATTATCGGGGTATTTAGTGACGTTATAAAATAGACTTTGTGTAAAATCGTAGGCAGTGGTGTATTGACCAATTCTTAAAGTTGGGTAGTGTAGCGTCAGTGCGCTAAGGGAAGAAATTAAGAGTAAGCGAGGGCTGGTAGCAATAGTAATATCAAACGGGTGAGAAATATTGTGCTCTATACCCCATACGCCTCCGGTTACGCCACGCCCCCCCATTGCTGTTTGATAAAAGCTCTCTGAAACAACTCCGTTAGCGCTATCTAATAAAAGAGAAACCTGGCTAGAAGAAGGCACAATATCCTGGATTGCCGGAGTGTGGTAGACCGCACCGTAACCTCCTGCACTGCTACCGGCAATAACAACCTCTTTTGGAGTAAGAACATTTTCAGCCATTTTACTTCGTAGCCAACTTAAAACGACCGTGACATTATCCGCGCCGCGATGGTAGACGCTAAAGGTATCCCCCTCAGATCGAGGGTCGGAATATTCAATATCGCGTGACCCCCAATGAACATCGCCCGTACAAGATGGGATAAGTATTTTGGTATACCCCATAAGAGGATTCTGCTGTTGCTCCGAAATTATCCCACCAGATGGGCTGCTACTGTGTTCGTTGATAATAGCGATGTCGGTGGCAACGTTTGGGGTGAACAGAGGTGTATCGCCTAGATTAGAAAGGCAGGTGGCTGCGTTCCAGCATGCGCCTCCCCCTTCAAAATAGATGAGTAACTTCTCAGGGTCTCCTGGCCGGTAATAAAAGGAGTAGTCAGTTTCCGATTGGACTGCGTCGTTGTCATCATAGAATGGTGCGCCAGAACAGCCTGGAACAATTTCGCGCAGAGATTCGGCTGTTGCGCTAACACGGCCATCCTGACGTTTTATTGTTTCACCATAAAGACCTTCCAGTAAATTTTGATCTACTGGAATAGTTTGCCAAGCATTTTCTGCTTGTGCTGAAAGGCAAATCAACAAAAAAGACCCAGCTAAAATATGAACGATTTTCATAAAATGCGACTCTATTAAATAAGAAAAGTATACATGTTTAGTGATAATTCATGATTCACGCGAGAAGGCGATTAACGGTAGCATTGATGGTTCGGAAAATAAAGAGAAGCGAGGGCCAAGGAGAGGAGCAGGGTTCAGTGATGAATTAATATAGCTTTACTCTTGTTTCGTTAAATCTATGAGTTCACTGTCCCCGTTAAAGAGGCTGGGTCAAATCAGGGGAGGATTAAGCGTTGCAATCATACCTTTTTTGCCTTTTTAACTGCTCGACTGACGGTTAAATAAGGGATTTCAAACTAGGCTCACATTTCCTTCATCGTATAATCACCCGAGAAATAGGCTTGTGCGATCGTTTCGTCTCGGGCCGCGTATTTTTGTTCATACCAAACCAAGGGTTTAGCGGTAGGCCTTCGCTGTAAGCGTGGTATTTCTTTCAGGTCGTGATCACTTTTTTCTTCGCCATAAATTTCCTGGAACTTTTTCACCAAGGAAGTTAAAGGGGGCGGACTCGACTGATTTCACTATTTTCACCGAAGGATTTAATACGCTCCTTGGCCAGGAGCACTCAGAGTGGGTGATCAACCATATCAGCGCGAACAGGATTAAGTTCAATACAGCCATAATAGACTAAAGCAAAATGCTCACTATGCAGACAAAAGTGGTATTATTACCATTAATACGCTGATCAATTGGTTCATTATAATGGCACTGCCCGGTTCCACCAATTAGGGCAGAAAATCGAGTCCAAGCATGCTTTAAACTCACCTCAAAGCGCCCTTGGGGTTTCTTGGATCTCCATATTTTTTATCCTTCCAAAGGTCGGCTCTCATGAAAAAGTTAATAAAGTCCAGTGTTATCCAGGTAGTACAAGTCGTTTCTATTTTTCTTGTTAGCGCTGTTGCACCCTTCGTTTTGGCTAGTGGCCCAGACTGTGATGACACCAGTGCGGCGGCTTACGGAACGCCAGATGTCGATATGGATGGCTTTTTTATAGGTGCGAACGGATGCCTGTATGATCCGGATTTTGTTTTATCCGATGATGTTCCGGTAGTCGGCGGCGAGTATGATGCGGGCCAAGAGCTTCTTTTTGTGATTAATGGCGTGCATACAACATCATTACAAACTGATGTGCGCTTGAGGTCTATTGCGATAGTAAAAAAACGGCCGGTAATTGGCATTTTTAATGCTCCCTACGAAAATGTGCTCGAGGAAAGTTTTAAATTTATAGATCCCAGAAATAAAGTTGCTATGACTGTTCGTAGCGAGGCGTATCGCAGAGTTATGAATGGTCGACGTTTTGCAGTAATTGCGATGAGCCAGTCCGGCTTTATGGTCGGGCGGGGGCTAAGCCGTTTATCTTCGGATCTGTTCTCGGATTTTCCGCTTAGGTACTTCTATCGACAAAAATTGCTCGGCCTGGTTGATGCTGAAACGGTCGGCGCAGTCGGCCTGCAATACCCTGATGGCCCCAGTTATGTGCACTATGTAAATAGAAGAGATATTGCTCCTTTTCTTGCTGGGGTAATGGCCTCTGGTGCACAGCCTGGCAGAGGCTCTGTCATTGCTACGTTTTACTATCAAAATGAAAATTGTCTTTTTGGTAGGCTGCCACTGGAGGAGTACCCCGGAGAAGGCGCTGACTTGTCAGAGGATTTTCGACTCGTAGTGGGGCCATCGGTGCACAGTATTTGTAGTTACGCCTCAAGCGGATTTCCGTTTGAAGCCTTAAGAGATTTTGCGCCAAAGCGAGGGTTCGCCGAGGTCCCTTTGGATTTGGAATAACGGAAACGTTAGCATAAACGCCTTTCGGCGGGTCGTCATAGTCCCATTTAGACGGCCGCTGAGCGGGGCTGATTACTTCATTTCTCATGCCGCTTGCTCTACCACCTTCTGCTTTGTCGACAATCTGGCGGCTTTAGTCTTGACGCATGCCTAGTATGCGCATATATTGCCGACACTTTCATGCAGGCGATAATTTTGGTTTCTACAGCATATATTACCGAGCAGGCCGTTACTGTCGCGGATAAAACGTTTTTTCAGCTCAGAAAAGACATCGTCGAAGGGGATATTCTACCTGCCTCAAAGCTAAGTGAAACTGAATTGTCGACAAAGTACGCAGTGAGTCGTTCGGTAATTCGAGAAGCTATTAACCGTTTGGAGTCATGCCACCTTGTTGAGCGCAAAGCCAATGTGGGTGCCCGCGTAGTTGCGCTCACACCCGAAGGGTTGGTGGAACTGTATCAGGTAAGGGAATCCCTCGAGGGTATGGCGGCAAGGCTTGCGGCAAAAAACATGACTGACTCGGAAATAGCCGACTTAAATAGCTTATTAAACTCCCATTTCGAGGGAGTGAAAGCCGAGGGCTCCTACTACCAGGAAGCGGGTGATCTTGATTTCCATTATCGGATTATTTTGGGCAGCAAAAATAGACCTCTCATTTCTATTCTTATCGATGGAATTTACCACTTAGTTCGCATGTATCGTGTTCAGCTTGGCATGGCTGGGCCTCGGGTAAGCACAGCATTTGATGAGCACAAACATATTGTGCAAGCGATTTCTAATCGCGATGAAGAATTGGCAGAAATCCTGATGCGTCGCCACATTTCTTATTCAAAGAATAATATCCAAACAAAATTAATTAAAAATTAGCTATTTATATCGTTAACCAAAAAGGAAGAAAAATATGAGCGCAGGAAAAAAGTTCCGTCAGGCCTTGGTCGATAATAAGCCTTTGCAAGTGGTTGGCACCATCAACGCCTACTCAGCAATGATGGCAAAAAAAATTGGCCATCAAGCTATTTATTTGTCCGGCGGTGGTGTGGCAAATGCGTCTTACGGTTTGCCAGACTTGGGAATGACCTCATTAAATGATGTATTAGTAGATGTGCAGCGTATTACTGCAGCTTGTGATTTACCTTTGTTAGTGGACATTGATACCGGCTGGGGTGGTGCATTTAATATTGCAAAAACCGTTCGTGATATGGAAAAAGCCGGTGCGGCAGCGGTGCATATGGAAGACCAGGTTGCACAAAAACGTTGTGGCCATCGCCCGAATAAAGAAATTGTTTCTACCGAAGAAATGGTCGATCGAATAAAGGCCGCTGTTGATGCGCGTATTGATCCGGATTTTTTTATTATGGCGCGTACTGATTCTTTTGCACAAGAAGGTTTAGAAGCGGCGATTGAACGTGCCAAAGCCTATGTGGCTGCCGGTGCTGATGGTATTTTCGCTGAGGCAGTCAAAACCGAAGAGCATTACCGTGCTTTCTCCGAAGCCCTTGATGTGCCGATTCTAGCCAATATTACAGAGTTTGGTCAGACCGAATTATGGAATAAAAAAGAGCTGGGAGAGTGGGGTGCCGATATGGTGCTTTATCCTCTAAGTGCTTTCCGTGCGATGAATAAAGCAGCAGAAAATGTTTACCAGTCCATTCTTGAAAAGGGTGATCAAAAGGCCGTGGTGGATACGATGCAAACACGTATGGATTTGTATGATTATCTTGGTTACCACGATTATGAGAACAAGCTGGATGCGTTATTTGCAGAAGGTAAAAACAAATAGAACCTTTGCTCGTTTTATTACACATAATTATTAAAAAACAAATGTTTCGGGAGAATATCCAATGGCAAAAGTATTAAGTGGTGCAGGGCTTCGCGGACAAGTAGCAGGTAAAACCGCCTTGTCGACAGTTGGTAAAACTGGCTCAGGCTTAACCTATCGTGGTTACGATGTGAAAGACTTGGCTGAATCCTGCCAGTTTGAAGAAGTGGCTTATTTAATTTTGAAAGGCCAGCTACCCAAACAGTCTGAGTTAGATGCCTATAAAGCAGAGCTTCGCACCATGCGTGGTTTACCGGACGCCTTAAAGGAAGTGCTAGAACGTATTCCTGCCGATGCTCACCCAATGGATGTAATTCGGACAGGTTGTTCTATGCTGGGTAACCTCGAAACCGAAACGGATTTTGCGCAACAAAGTCAGGCGACTGATCGCATGCTGGCTTGCTTCCCCAGCATAATTTGTTATTGGTATCGTTTTTCACATGATGGTGTGCGTATTAACGTTGAAACCGATGACGACTCCATTGGCGGTCATTTTTTACATATGCTGCATGATAAAAAGCCGAGCGCACTGCACGAGCAAGTGATGCATGTGTCTTTGATTCTTTATGCTGAGCATGAATTTAATGCCTCTACGTTTACTGCGCGTGTTTGTGCTTCAACTCTTTCTGATATGCATTCCTGCATTACCGCTGCGATTGGTTCGTTACGTGGCCCCTTGCATGGTGGTGCAAATGAAGCGGCGATGGAGATGATTCAGAGCTTCTCATCTGCTGATCAGGCCGAAGAAGAAATGATGGGTAAGTTGGCGCGCAAAGAAAAAATAATGGGTTTTGGTCACGCTATTTATTCCGAGTCAGATCCCCGTAACGATATTATTAAGCAGTGGTCTGAAAAATTAGCCAAAGACGTGGGTGACGAGGTGCTTTATCCAGTTTCCGTACGCTGTGAAGAGGTCATGTGGCGGGAGAAGAAACTGTTTTGCAACGCGGATTTTTTCCACGCATCGGCCTACAACTTTATGGGAATCCCTACTAAATTATTTACGCCCATTTTTGTTATGTCTCGCCTTACCGGTTGGGCTGCTCATGTGATGGAGCAGCGTGCAGATAATCGTATTATTCGTCCATCTGCCGAATACATTGGTGAAGAGCCGCGCACCGTTTCAGCAATTGCTGAACGTTAAATAGATAAAGAAAAAGAGTGGCCTGTCATTTTAAGGTCACTCCTTGTGATTTAAATTTGGAACGTAGTTGTGGTTCACGCAGCTACCCCTTACTCAAACATTCTCTTGTGGACTAAGTTATGAATACGAATAACCGCAAACCTCTACCCGGTAGCGACCTGGATTATTTCGATACCCAAGCAGCGGTCGATGCGATTAAGCCCGGTGCTTATGAAAAGCTACCTTACACTTCTCGCATATTGGCCGAGAACTTGGTGCGTCGCTGTGACCCAGCTACCTTAAGCGATTCGCTGACACAGATTATCGAACGCAAGCGTGATCTCGATTTCCCATGGTTTCCTGCGCGCGTTGTTTGTCATGACATTCTTGGCCAAACGGCGCTGGTTGATCTGGCCGGGTTGCGAGATGCGATAGCTGATCAAGGTGGTGATCCTGCGCAAGTAAACCCCGTTGTGCCAACGCAGCTTATTGTTGATCACTCCTTAGCTGTTGAACATGCTGGTTTCGAGAAAGATGCATTTGAGAAAAACCGTGCGATTGAAGACCGTCGTAACGATGACCGCTTTCATTTTATTAACTGGACTAAAACGTCCTTTAAAAATATCGACGTAATTCCTCCAGGTAATGGCATCATGCACCAGATTAATCTGGAAAAAATGTCTCCTGTTATTCAGGTGCGAGACGGCGTCGCATTCCCGGATACTTGCGTTGGTACCGATAGTCATACACCCATGGTGGATGCCCTTGGCGTTATCTCCGTAGGTGTTGGTGGCCTTGAAGCCGAAAGCGTGATGCTTGGTCGTGCCTCTTATATGCGCTTGCCAGATATCGTTGGCGTTGAACTGACGGGTAAATTAAAGCCCGGAATTATCGGCACTGATATGGTGTTGGCACTGACGGCCTTTTTACGCAAAGAGCGCGTTGTAGGGGCTTATCTTGAATTTTACGGCGAAGGTGCTTCGAACCTAAGTCTGGGTGATCGCGCCACCATCGCCAACATGACGCCTGAGTATGGCGCAACAGCGGGCATGTTTTATATCGATGAGCAAACCATTGACTACTTGAAACTCACGGGCCGTGATGATGAGCAAGTGAAGCTGGTGGAGCAGTTCGCAAAAGAAACAGGGCTTTGGGCAGACACTCTGAAAAACGCTCAATACGAACGCGTTTTAACATTTGATTTATCCGCCGTTGGTCGTAACCTTGCTGGCCCGTCGAACCCCCATGCATTGTTGCCCGTATCAGAACTTGCTGCCCGCGGAATTTCCGGCAAAGTGGAAAACGAAGAAGGCCTAATGCCTGATGGTGCGGTCATTATCGCTGCAATCACCAGCTGCACCAATACCAGCAACCCACGCAATATCATTGCCGCAGGTTTAATTGCTCGCAACGCAAACAAGCTTGGCTTGACGCGTAAACCCTGGGTGAAGTCTTCTTTGGCGCCAGGTTCCAAAACCGTGAAAATGTACCTTGAAGAAGCTGAATTATTGCCTGAGCTTGAACAGATGGGCTTTGGTGTTGTGGCATTTGCCTGCACAACCTGTAACGGCATGAGTGGTGCACTCGACCCCGCTATTCAAAAAGAAGTGATTGACCGTGACCTGTACTCAACAGCAGTGCTGTCCGGCAACCGTAACTTTGACGGTCGTATTCACCCTTACGCCAAGCAGGCTTTTTTGGCGTCGCCTCCACTGGTAGTCGCTTACGCCATCGCTGGAACCATCCGCTTCGATATCGAGAAGGACGTGCTGGGCCACGATCAGAACGGCAACCCAGTCACTCTGAAAGATATCTGGCCAAGCGACGAAGAGATTGACGCTATCGTTAAGAAAAGCGTCAAACCGGAACAGTTCCGTGAAGTCTATATCCCGATGTTTGAGCAGAAAGGAGAGGTGGAAATTGGGCAGCCGCAATACGACTGGCGTCCTCAAAGTACCTATATCCGACGTCCGCCATACTGGGAAGGCGCGCTTGCCGGTGCCCGTACTATGAAAGGTATGCGTCCTCTGGCGGTATTAGGTGACAACATCACCACCGATCACTTGTCACCATCCAATGCCATTATGCTCGATAGTGCTGCTGGTGCTTATCTAGATAAAATGGGCCTGCCTGAGGTGGATTTTAATTCCTATGCCACCCACCGTGGAGACCACCTTACTGCACAGCGCGCTACCTTCGCTAATCCGAAGCTGAAGAACGAAATGGTGCAAGAAAACGGCGAGGTCAAACAAGGTTCATTCGCTCGCATCGAACCAGAAGGGAAAGTTTCCCGTATGTGGGAAGCTATCGAAACCTACATGGATCGTAAACAGCCACTTATCATTGTTGCTGGTGCCGACTATGGACAGGGTTCATCTCGTGACTGGGCCGCAAAAGGTGTGCGTTTGGCCGGTGTGGAAGTGATCGTTGCGGAAGGTTTTGAACGAATTCACCGTACTAACCTAGTGGGCATGGGTGTTCTTCCGCTTGAATTTAAGCCGGGAACAGACCGTAAAACCTTGGGTATTGACGGTACAGAAACCTTTGATGTGACGGGCGAGCATACGCCAGGCGCAACCTTGACACTGCTTATCAACCGTAAAAACGGTGAGATTGTTGAGGTGCCGGTAACCTGTCGTCTAGATACCGCTGAAGAACTGGCTATCTACGAGGCAGGCGGGGTCTTGCAGCGTTTTGCCAAGGATTTCTTGGAATCAGAAAAAACCGGCTAAGTGTTTTGCCCACCGCTAATTACTTTGATTGGCGGTGGGGTAGTGCAGCTAAAACGTAGCCTATAAACAGTCATTCAAACTTAAGGTAAAAGCCCATGGCTCACCTTCCTCAAATTAAAATTCCTGCCACCTATATGCGTGGCGGAACCAGTAAAGGCGTATTCTTTAATTTACAGGATCTACCAGAATCGGCCCAGGTCGCGGGCGCAGCCCGTGATGCTTTACTGCTTCGTGTTATCGGTAGCCCTGACCCCTACGGGAAGCAGACCGACGGAATGGGTGGTGCAACGTCTAGCACCAGTAAGTCCGTTATTTTATCTAAGAGCAGCAAGCCCGATCACGACGTTGACTACCTTTTCGGACAGGTTTCCATCGACAAGCCCTTTGTTGACTGGAGCGGTAACTGCGGCAATTTATCCGCTGCGGTGGGTGCGTTTGCTATTGCAAGTGGCTTGGTGGAGGCCAGTCGTATTCCGCAGGATGGTGTTGTAGTTGTGCGCATCTGGCAGGCTAATATTTCCAAGACCATTATTGCTCATGTGCCCATTACAGATGGCCTTGTGCAAGAGACGGGTGATTTTGAACTCGACGGGGTTACATTTCCTGCCGCTGAAGTGCAGGTGGAATTTATGGACCCTGCCGACGGTGATGGCGCGATGTTTCCCACTGGCAACCTTGTGGATGATCTTGAGGTGCCAGGTGTCGGCACATTAAAAGCCACCATGATTAACGCCGGTATTCCCACGGTTTTTGTTAACGCCGAAGAAATTGGCTACACAGGCACCGAGCTGCAAGATGCTATTAATAACGATGACAAGACTCTTGCCATGTTTGAAACCATCCGCGCCTACGGAGCTGTGCGCATGGGTCTTATCGATCATATCGATGAGGCAGCGCAACGGCAGCATACGCCTAAAGTCGCCTTTGTTGCCAAGCCTGCGGACTACGTTTCTTCCAGCGGTAAACAAGTGCTTGCGACCGACATCGATCTGGCAGTACGTGCCTTATCAATGGGTAAATTGCACCATGCCATGATGGGCACGGCCGCCGTTGCCATCGGTACGGCTGCGGCCATTCCAGGCACGCTGGTAAACCTAGCTGCAGGCGGAGAAGAACGCAGTGCAGTGCGCTTTGGCCACCCCTCCGGCACCCTAAAAGTCGGCGCAGAAGCGCAGCAGGTTGATGGTGAATGGACAGCAACCAAGGCCATTATGAGCCGCAGCGCCCGTGTGTTAATGGAAGGCTGGGTTCGTATTCCGAGTGATAGCTTTTAAACGGCAGGTATTTGAGTAGGCGAAAATGAAAAGGGGCTCAGCTTTTATACAAATCTTAGATGCTGCTCCCTTTTTTCTGCAGATAGGTGAGGCTTTATGCAGATTATCAGAAATTTAAGTGGACACTGCGGAGTTTCCTGTATATGCTTTCTTGCAGCTAGAAAGAAGGTCTTTTATTTATATACTACATTTCGCTGTTTTATTCGTAATTCGTAATAACTCGTCCTGCAGTTTTTAAGTTTCAGTCAAGATTTCAGTGCTACCCAAGCCTTTAAAAAGGCCTAAATACGAACAAAATCAGGATGTTATTATGTCAGATACAGTAAACGGTACAGTTAAGTGGTTTAACGAATCTAAAGGTTTCGGTTTTATCGAACAAGAATCCGGCCCAGACGTTTTCGCACATTTCAGCGCTATTGAAGGTTCAGGTTTTAAAACACTTGCTGAAGGTCAGCAGGTTCAGTTTAAAATCACACAAGGCCAAAAAGGCCCACAGGCTGAAAATATCGTTGCAGTCTAAATGTTTTGTTGCTACTTACCCTTAGGGTAAGTAGCTTAATGAAATAAAAAAAGGGCGAGCCTGTATGGGCTCGCCCTTTTTTGTGTTGTAAAAAAATAATATAAGCATCGTTGCCTGTAAATTATTCAAATAAAAGGGATGCATGAAAGCCAAAAAAGCCAGTGATACAGCCGGTTACACCAGCGCAATGCGAGCGATTGCAAACCTTGCTCCCAAAGATAAAAAATATCTCATTGATCCGTTTTCCATTGAATTCTTACCCTTTCCCTGGTCATTGACCAAACCTCTATTTCAAGCAAAATTATTCGATCCGCTTATTTATCGGTTCGGAATGAAAGCGCCAGACAAAATGGTAGGCTTTCCAGGGATGACGGCCTTGGCATGTCTGCGACATCGTTATATCGACGATCAGATTTTATTGGCCTACGAGAAGGGCATCAGGCGTTTTATTATATTGGGAGCAGGGTACGATACACGCGCATTAAGATTTAGCCTGCCTGATGCTTCAATGCTGGAAGTCGATCACCCCGATACGCAATTAAGAAAAAGAAAAATTCTACAAAAAAAACACCTGCAGCCCAGCTGTCGGCTCGAATTTGCGGCGGTGGATTTTTCACAGTCCTGGTCAGAAGAGTTATTTTCTCATTCCTATATAAAAGAAAATACCAACGAAGCCACGATGGTGGTTTGGGAAGGCGTGAGCTGTTATTTACATGAAGCTGACGTCGTTAACACTTTCGAAACAGTTAGCCACTTACTGAAGGCCGGTGGGGTATTTGTTTTTGATGCATTTTCCGCCGAACTTATGAAGCCCGATACACGTATTGAAATATTAAGAAAGATGCGGGATTTTGTTGATAAAAAAGGCGAACCTTTTTATTGGGCAGAGGATGAAGCCCCTTTAAAAAAAACACTAGCTCAATATGGTTTTAAACAGCTTGATTCTGCCAGTATCTATGATATTGCTGCCGACCTTGCTGAAAAAGAAAGCCTGTCTATTTCAAAGGACGAAATATTGAAATATTTGGCTATGTTTCGTTGTCAGCGCTAGTGAGAATACTAAATTGATTAGCAGATGACAGCTGAAGGACACTGGCTGATTAAATAGTACCGGGATTTTAAAATCCATGTGGTACCTGGTCTATACGGAGGGTTTGTCTTGCTTTCCAACTTCTCCTATTTTATGGCTGGTTCAGCGATATGGTCATTCGCCGGTGTGGGATTCATCTTGATTCTTACGTTGCTAGACCGACATCTGAGGGCTGACCTTTTGCACAAGAAAGCTACCCTGGTCGGCTACTGCGTTTTCCTTATAGGGAGCTGTGCCGTACCCGTTGTGGTGCATAGTACGTCGAGTACCCAGAAGGAGAGTGCGTGGCGCTAATATTCGTTTCCCTTCTTTCGATCTTATTCTGTATTTTTCTGCCCTAGTTTCATACGCCGGAACGATTTGAAGCACTAGGTTGGCAGAATATAAGCGGGTAATGTGGCTGAAAACCTAAAAGCCAAACGCGTTATTGCATTTCGTCCTGCTCCTGGCTCCATAAAAGCATTAATGGGTCAGAGAATTGATGCTTCGGGTTAATCTGTTAATGCCAATTACTCTGACCCTTTTGGTTTTAGTTATATTCCAGTAGGGGCTCGATAAAAATGCGCTTTTTCTAATACGCCTCCAGTGCTATATTTTCATCGGACCCCTAAAGATTTAGGTCACCCTGTACATTACGGTGAGGACATCAAACTGACAAAGCCTGTGAGTGAGCCCCTGTGTGCGATGGGCGGCTTATATCCGGGCAGTGTTGTATTGAATAGAGGAGTACTTGTTATGACATCCGCCACACTCGACGTTAGGTCTCCCTACAATAACGAGTTATTGGGCAGCGTAAAGTGCGCTAACTCTCTCGATGTAGACACCGCATTAAAAACCGCTTATGAACTGTTTCGTTCCCGCCGAAACTGGCTATCTCTCACTCAGCGCATAGAAATACTACAGAAAACGGCCCAAATTATGGGTGAGCGCGCAGATACGCTTACATTGCAAGCGGCGAGAGAGGGTGGTAAACCTCTAATGGATTCGCGCGTGGAAGTCCGTCGCGCCATTCAGGGGATTCATTGCTGTATTGATAGTTTACGAAACGAGGGCGGGGAAGTGGTTCCCATGAATATAACTAGCGCCTCAGTCGGTCGGTTGGCGATGACCACAAAGGAGCCCGTCGGCGTAGTGGTGGCTGTGAGTGCGTTTAATCACCCCCTGAACCTTATCGTTCATCAGGTGGCACCTGCCATTGCAACAGGTTGTCCGGTTATTGTTAAGCCGGCGAAAGACACGCCGCTGAGTTGTCTAAGCTTTGTTGAAATACTCTATGAAGCAGGTTTGCCAGAGTCTTGGTGTCAGGCCCTCGTCATCGACGATCATGAGCTTGCAGAGCAATTAGTAACGGATGAGCGGCTGGGGTTTTTTAGCTTTATCGGCAGCGCATCGGTGGGATGGATGCTGCGTTCAAAATTAGCTCCCGGTGTACGCTGTGCTCTTGAACATGGGGGCGTTGCCCCGGTGATATTGCTTGACGATGCCGATTTAAGCTGTGCCTTACCTTCGCTTACTAAAGGTAGCTTCTATCACGCTGGGCAAGTGTGCGTTTCTGTACAACGGATATTTGTCCATCAGAGTATTGCTGAAAAATTCGTAGCAGCGCTCGCTAAATCAGCAAGCCAGTTAAGGGTGGGTGACCCGACATTAGAGAGCACCGAAGTTGGCCCACTAATTCGTCCAGCAGAGCAGCAACGGGTTAATGACTGGGTTCAAGAGGCAATCAAAAGCGGCGCAGACGTACTTTGTGGGGCGAAGGTCAGCGACCACAACTGTTATATGCCAACAGTACTTTTTAACCCCTCTAATGATTGCAAAATAAGTAAGCAGGAAATATTTGGTCCAGTGGTAGCCGTATATTCGTACACAGATATCGATGAAGCACTTCGTATAGCGAATAGATTAAACGTTCCTTTCCAGGCAGCAGTTTTTACACAAAACATCGATAATGCAATTTCTATCTATCGTCAGTTTGATGCTTCAGCTGTAATGATTAATGACCACACTGCATTTCGGACGGATTGGATGCCATTCTCTGGTTTACGCAATGCTGGTTTAGGCGTTGGTGGGATTTCGCATACCATGAGAGATATGCAAGTTGAAAAACTATTAGTGCTAAATTCTCCAAAATTAATTGGCCTGTGAAAAATAGCGTATGAAAGTCGGCGTAGCCACATGAAGTCGTCACATACGGTTCATCACAAAGTTTATCAATTAAAGCACCACTTTCCCCGTGTCCTATCTTATAAGGACAAAGTGCCAAGAGAAGAGCTGCTAGGAAGAATGCGAGAGCTTAACAAGCATTCCATATCCACATAGTTTGTGGAGTGGGTGAGCAAAAAACACCTACGCATTCAGGTGATTCATCCCCCAGAATATTGCCAAGTGGAGTTGGGAAACGGATCAAGGGCAGTAATTCGAGTAAACGTTTGCCCCTGTATCGAGAAAAGGTGCGGGGGTAGGGATTTCTCTGCGCTACAATAGGCCGATTATTCGCAGCGTTATTTTTTGGTCTGAGCTAAACCAAAATTTTAAGATGAAACCCAATCAGGACGTGCCGTTTAGTCGACGCGTACCCAGTTTGGGTTTATTGCTATTAGCCGCTAGTTTACTTTTACTTACGTCAGTAACCTCATTCATCCGAGAATTGAGCGTGTACAGAAATCACTGCGTTGCTTTTTCATTTTAAACAATACTGCAACGCAGTTGAAAACGATATGAGTACTCATGTCTCGAATCTTTCACTGATTTTGACTAGGCCCAAATTTCCAGATCAGTGGGTACAGGTTTTTCATGCACATATCCTATACGATGTATATTGATGAGGTGTTTATAGTCTAAATTTTCTGAAATGGAATTGTTTCCCCATGACCCGCAACCGAGTGTAGTGGTCGGCGCGAAGCCATTTTGTAAACTGCCCCCTGCGGTCAACGAGCTTGCTTCATTAACGACTAGACGACTAACAGGTAAAGATAAGCCGGCATTCATAATGCGTGCATCATTATTAGAATGAATTGCACTCGTATGACCTTTACCTTCTATATTGAGATTGAAGCGGGCTATCTCTAACGCATCGCTGAAGCTATCATATTCAAATGCGACCATAACAGGGCACATTTTTTCCTTGCGTAAAATATCGTCATCGCGATCATTCGATTTAATTAGGATCACCTTGGCGTCATCGGGGATTTCTATACCAGCCATTTCTGCAATAGCTTGTGGGCTTTGGCCAACAACTCTACCTGCGATATGTCCGTTTTCGAAAAGCACATTGCGTAGTTTGTCGGCTGTTTCTTGATCATCAATATAATGAGCGCCTTTGGAGGTAAACGCTGAAATAACTTTGTCGTAATCATTTTTTTGTGCGATGACCGATTGTTCGCCAGAGCAGATAATTCCATAATCAAATTTGCGCCCATTAATGACCTTTTCTGCTGCAGCATCGTAGTCAATATCTGTGTCCAAAATAACCTGGACATTGCCTGGGCCTACACCAAAGGATGGTTTTCCGCTACTGTAAGCAGCTACAACCATCGCTGGCCCACCTGTTGCGACTAATACATCTACTTTCTTCATTAGTTCGTTGGTTTTATCAATGCTGGGGTTTTCGATGCACTGAATAAGATTATCGGGGCCACCTAAGCGTTTTATTTCCTCGTTCATCAAATTAACGGTTTGATTGCTGCATTTTTTTGCCCTTGGGTGTGGAGCGATGATAATGGAGTTTCCACCTTTCAAAGCAAACATTGCGTTACACATCGGAGTGACAATGGGGTTAGTGGTAGGTGTTACTGCGCCCACTACGCCAACTGGCTTTGCGATACTAACAATACCATTACTATTTTTTTCATCAATAATGCCAATAGAGGGCTTACCTTTAAGGTTGTTCCAAATGGCTCGCGATTTACCTCTATTTTTAATTAGCTTATCCTCGTAGTTTCCCATACGAGTTTCAGTTACCGCATTCTGGGCAAGTTCTTCTGCATTATCGTAAATTACTTTCCCAATCGCTCGCACTATTTCATCAACTTTTTCCTGAGAGAATGTTGCATACTCTTTCTGCGCGATTTTTGCTTTTGAAATCATTTCATCAATCATTGGGCCACCTTTTCTTCTATTAAAGAATATTAACTCGACAAGATAAGTTGCAAACTGTTTAACCGTGTTTATAGCTCAAGGTAGTACTAAATATTTGGTAAAAATAACCCCCCTTTACGTAAAACTATAGTGTGATTAATATACTGATGTACTTCAAAATATCAGCTAGACGAATTTATCTTTGATGCTTTTTTAATACGGGAAGTAACCTCGTTAGAATTTTCTGAACTCTGTTTTTTCGTGTTAATCTCAAAAACATGTGGTTTAACTTTTCTTTCATCTAGCGAGTCGCCTAGCTTTAAACGCATAAAAGCACTGGTGGTGTACTGGACGTTGCTAGAAAAATAGTTGCTATCCATGTAGTCAATAAAGGTTGAATAGGTTTCTTTAATAAGAGGGTGCATTTCACACCCATTGTAATTTGCGACAAGTCCAACTTTATGGCCGTAGGACTGTATTTTTTCTTCTAAGGTATACTGTATTGTTTCCACGTCTTTTCTTGTTTGGATGCTGTGGCCTTCTAAGTTTAAAAAGAGAAGGTTGCGAGAAGGGTCATAGCTAATGCGCTCTTCAAGTTCACTTTGCAGTAATACATTATCTAGAGCCATAGGGTTGTCGATAAATATTCGACTATCCATGATGATAGGTTTGTTAATAATTGGAACGAAATCCATATGGGCGAGGATATCTTTTTCAATATCGATACCCGGTGCTATTTCGGTAAGCTCTAAGCCTTTTTCTCGAAGCCGGAATACACATCTCTCGGTGACGTAATAAACCGGTTGAGAATTCTTGATGGCATATTTTCCGTTAAAAGTAATCTGCTGAACGGCGCTAATAAATTTCTTTATTTTTCCTTCCTGTTTTATATGCAGCATACCTTCGCTGACTACGACGCGCAGCCCGCCTGCGGTAAACGTGCCTGCGAAAACCAATTTACTGGCGTTTTGGCTAATGTTTATAAAGCCGCCCGCGCCAGCGATACGGGTGCCAAATAAACTGACATTGACATTGCCACACTGATCAACTTGAGCCATGCCGAGGGTGGCCATGTCTAATCCACCACCATCGTAGAAATCAAACTGCTGATTTTGTTGAATAATGGCGTCAGTATTTATAGCTGCACCAAAGTTGAGTCCAGCCTGAGGCATTCCACCTATTACCCCAGGCTCGGCGGTAAGGGTGATATATTCGAGAATATTTTCCTCTTGGGCGACGGAAGAAACTCCCTCTGGCATACCGATACCAAGATTAACGATTCCCCCCATGGGTAATTCGAAGGCCGCTCGCCTTGCAATAATTTTTCGATCGTCCAGGCGAAGGGGCGTTATATTATTGAGCTCAGTGGTGATTTCACCAGAATAGGCAGGGTTGTATTGGGTCGCGTAGGTCTGATAATGGTTTTTTGGTTCAGATTGAACAATACAGTCGACCATTACGCGTGGCACATGGACTTTTCTAGAATCAAGACTGTTGCGAGCAGCAATACGTTCAACCTGTGCGGCTACAAAACCACCCGAGTTCTTTGCAGCCATAGCTATAGCAAGGTTATCGAGATAAAGCGCTTCACGCTCCATGGTAATGTTGCCAGCGGGGTCAGCTGTGGTTCCTCGAAGAAATGCGGCGTGAATGGGAAACGCTTTGTAAAATAGCCATTCTTCACCATCAACTTCCATAATACGCACAAGGTCTTCAGTGGTAACAGAGTTTAGTTTTCCGCCACTTTCACGGGGGTCAACAAAAGTGCCTATGCCCACTTTCGTTAATAATCCTGCCCGGTTCGCGGCAGTATCTCTAAACAACTGAGTAATAGTGCCCATGGGTAAGTTGTACGCCTCAATCTCATTCGCGACAGCCATAGCGGCTATTTTGGGAACAAGCGCCCAGTGTCCACCTATAACTCTTTTGAGGAGGCCTTTATGTGCAAGGCGATTGGCGCCCTTATCAACGCCATCTCCCGGAGCAGCAGCAAACACTAAGGTAAGGTTGCGAGGGGAGCCCGTTTCAAGAAAACGCTTTTCTAGGGCAATGATTAATTCTTCTGGTGTGCCGGTACCCACAAACCCAGATGTGCAAACGGTATCGCCATCTTTAATAAGAGCAACAGCGTTGGCGGCGGATACAATCTTATTTTTTATAGACATTACGTTATTCCTGCTGTTCTGGTGGCTTTTATTGTCGTTCCATCAACCAATTAACGATTCCCGGAGCGAGGATAGCTTGTGACCGTCCACTAACAAAAAGACCAACGTGCCCGGCGTTTAATGCCATTTCTGTGTAATCTGTTGTACCCACATGGCGTGATAATGCGGAAGAACAATCTGGGGGGATAATATGATCTTGCAATGCAAAGATATTTAGCACTGGCATTTCCAATTTTTTTAAATTGACCTGCTGACCATTCACGATGATTTCATTTTTAATAAGTTTATTTTCCTGGTAATAGTCTTTAAACCATTGTTTTGCTGCTTCCCCAGGGTGGTCTGGCCTGTCTGCAATCCATTTTTCCATGCGCAAAAAGTTTATGAGCGAATCGTCATTCTGGGCCACATCAATAAGGTCTAAGTTGTATTTAGTTAGGCTTCTAATTGGTGTCATCATTTGGAAAAAATAGCCCATAAGTTCACCAGGCATGCAGCCATTTGCATCAATGAGCTTGTCGATGGTTTCACTATCCCAGCTGCGAGTTAATACATTTAAAAGACCATGGTCGAAACGGTTTTCTTCCTGGTCGGCATGAAAATCGATAGGAGTGATAGCGAGCAACAAATTGTGTACTTTTTCTGGGTAAAGGCAGGCGTAACTTACGCTGAATGTTCCGCCTTCACAGATGCCCATCAGGTTTATGGCATCGTAATTGGTTTCTTCACGAATAAAGTCAATGCATTCATCCATATAGCCATCGATATAATCGTCAATAGTTAGCCATTTGTCGGCGCGATTTGGTTCACCCCAGTCGACTGTATAGACATCGATTCCCTCCGCTAATAGGTTTCTTACCAGGGATCTATTTTCTTGTAGGTCAGTCATACTTTGCCTTCCTATCAGGCCGTATACAATGAGTACCGGTTGTCCGATTTTCTGGTCAGCTATGGCTTTGTAACGATATAAGGTTGTTTTATCACTACGAAGTTTTTCCTCCTTTGGTGTCGTAGCAATATCCACATCACTGTCAGTTATGTTGCTGAGTTTTCGACTGGCATTTTCAAATTTTTCCGAGAAACTCTTGAAGTCATTAATAATTGACAATGTTTCACTCATAACAAATTGACCATATTGATTTCATATTTTATCGATCTGCTTTTGTTTTCACAGCAGGCTTTCTTGTTGAAGTGGTTTTGCTTTTGTTGGAATTATTTGATTGTCGTTTTTCTTTACGCAGTTCTTTTATTTCTTTATTTAGTTCATATACCTTTTTATGAAGGTCATCGATTTCACTTCTTGTCGGCAGGTGATAAAGCTTGCAAGATTCTTCTACGATAGTTTGTTCAGCTAGGCGGTATTCTGAGTTGGCATCGATGGCCTTCTTTTGAGCAGCTAAGTAGCCCTCAGATTTCTGCATTTCAACAAGAGCTTGGTTTGCGATGTTTAACCAGTTATCCGTTAGGTCTTTCCAGCTGCTCGGTGGTGTTTCCGATTTTATTTTTTCCTCGGTATCTTCACAAAATTCCTCATAAGCCTTCATCCAGGTCTGCATAACGACGTTAGAATATTCTGATATATCTTTCTGTAAGGTGTTCCATTTATCGGTAACGGAGGCGAGTTTTCTATCCAGATTGGTAATGCCAGCAAATGAGGGGTTGTCACTGAATTGTCTATCAAAAATAGCTGGGTTCTTAAATGCGTTAGTCGTCCAATATTCAGGGCTCATTGTTTTTGTAAATATTTCAAAATAGTTTTCGTTCTCTGTGTCGCTATTTGTTTCTGTGCTCCAGGCAGAATTATTCGATATAGATTTCCAAAAGCTTTCATTGTTTGACCATAATTCGGATAGCGTGCTTTCTATTACTTTTTCGGAATCATCAAAATAATCCTGTGTGGTCTTAGGTTTAACTGGTGACATTGCTTGGGTGTATTGCTGTGTCAGTCTTTGGCTACTTTCTGCAAGCATCGCCATTACAGGGTTGTTTTCGAAAGGGAAGTCGTTTGTTTTTTTCGAACCACCGTCTTGGATGTTTTTTGAATAGGAATCCAATACTAACTGTTGTGTTTTAAGCCATTCATTTGTCATGTCCTGTGCTTGCTTGAACCAGTCCATCAATTTTCTCCTGATTAGAAGGTAATAACCTGTCTAACGGCTTTACCTTGTGCCATTAGGTCGAAGCCTTCGTTGATATTCTCGAGTTTTAAGTGCCCAGTGAGCAGTCTATCTACGGGCAATCGTCCTTGTCGGAATAGAGAGATATAGCGAGGAATATCTCGCATGGGTACGCTGGTGCCGATATAGCTGCCTTTTAAGGTTCTTTCTTCTGCAACTAGGCTTACCGGGGCTAATGCAAACCTTTTATCAGGGTGAGGAAGCCCAGCAGTGACGGTGGTGCCGCCTCGGCGTGTCACGTTATAAGCGGTTTCGAGTGCTGGTACGGCACCGGCCAGTTCGAAGGCATAATTAACACCCCCTTGTGTTGCCTCACGTATCTCGCCCACGCAGTCAGGCGACCTGGCGTTAAAACAGTCCGTTGCCCCCAATTCTTTCGCAAGTGCTAATTTGCTGTCGTCGAGGTCTACCGCAACAATGCGGCTTGCGCCTGATAGTCGCGCCCCAAGGATAGAAGCCAAGCCCACGCCACCTAATCCGACGACGGCAACTGTTGAGCCAGGCTCTACTTTTCCTGTGTTGACGACTGCTCCGACACCAGTGAGTACTGCGCATCCAAATAATGCAGCTTGGTCAAGGGGGAGATCTTTATCTATTTTGATGACAGAGTTGCGTGACATCGTGGCGTACTCGGCAAAGGCGGAAACCCCCAGGTGGTGACTGACGCTTTCCTCATTGCGTGATAGGCGTGAGCCGCCTGATATTAGCGTGCCGGCATTATTTGATTCCGCACCAGGTTCACACAGAGCGGGACGGCCCTCACAGCATGGCAAGCAGTGTCCACAGCTGGGGACGAATACCATAACAACGTGATCGCCTACCTTTAGATCCGTTACAAAGTCTCCTACTTCTTCGACAATGCCCGCCGCTTCATGGCCAAGTACCATCGGCGTAGGGCGAGGACGGCTGCCGTTGATGACGGATAAGTCCGAATGGCAGAGCCCTGCGGCAGCCATTTTAACCATGATTTCACCAGGCCCGGGGGGCTGAAGGTCAATATCTTCGATTCGGAGGGGTTTGGAATTTGTGTAGGGTGCCTCTGCTCCCATTTCATTTAAAACTGCGGCTTTTATTTTCATACTATTTTAATCCCGTTATCCGTTAGATCTAGG
>Ga0209121_10001840_pt1 | contig 22086 bp, 21 predicted proteins | sample Cruoilmetagenom3_FD_187292 | JGI IMG/M metagenome (GOLD analysis project Ga0209121, IMG submission 187292) | Oil polluted marine microbial communities from Coal Oil Point, Santa Barbara, California, USA - Sample 3 (SPAdes) (version 2) | ecosystem: Environmental > Aquatic > Marine > Oil seeps ...
TGGCAGAATACCGGCCGGACAGGCGTGAAGGTTATTCTGAGGAGTTGATTCAGGCCGCAGTTAGTGAAGTTGAGAAGGCAGTTGCGCCCCTGGCTTTGGAAGGCTTGACATTTGGGGAGAGCGTGGATAATGGACGATATGCGAAAATGGGCCGTTGGGCTTGTTTTGTTATTTCTGGCCTGTCTGGGACCAAGAGTGCAGACTTCAAGCCGGACTGTTGTGGCTCAGCAGCCGCCCGATTTCCCGTTTGGGAAAATAAACCCGCCCCCGAATGTGCCTAACGCACGGTATTTGGGTAAGTTCAAGGTTACTTTTTACTGGGTGGTCGAGGAGAAGGATTATCCAAAAGGCCGAGCAGTGGCGCTTTATGATAAGAAAGGCAAGCTGGTCGGGAGATTTCCAAGGTCTTTTGTCAGGGATTTCAAGCGGGAAGCTGCGGCCCAACTCAGAGATGGCCGGCGCATCAGTTATATGAAGAATGCCAACCGGGTTATGGTTGACAGCCAGTTTTGCGGTTATGGGGGGCACAAGCTGAGCGAACTGAAGTCAATCGCGGTGGACCCAAGGGTAATTCCAATTGGTTCGATGGTTTATATTCCGCAGGCAGAGAAGGTTACCCTTCGTGGCCACACCCTGAATGGTATTTTCCATGCCCATGATATCGGCAGTGCGGTTAAGGGTAAGCATATCGATATTTTTGTGGGCTCAAAACAGAATATTGAGGCGTTCAAGTCAGCGGGGATACAAAGCCTGGGTAGCGTTGATGTTTATATCCTTGAATAGCATTTTCTTACCGCTGGTTGGATAAACAACCGCCATTCTCTTCCATTCCTGGTAAAGTTCTGACAGTGTGATAACGCGGATATTTGTATGGTGCATCCAGTCCATCAACTCGGTGAAATCGGCCAGATTCCACTGGGTGAACACTGTGGGCTCAGGAACTATCTGGTGGAGCAGCAGGATGGTTATGTCGCGCTTTGCAATACGCTGCTTGAGAACGGCCAGTTTTGTTTCTCTGCGGAGTTCGATTGTAGGCAGGCGGTATGGTTTGACCGACAGGTCCGGATTTCCCGGTCGGACCGCCCGGCCCAGTTTATAACCGGCACTTTTGACCATCTGGCGGATTTCGGCATTCATATCACCGTAGGGATAAATGAAGGTGATGACTCTGATGTTGAACAGGGATTCGAGAATGGATTTGGAGCGGGAAATTTCGCGCCAGGCTTCAGTACTGTCAATCCGGGTAAGAAATGGATGGGATAGGCTGTGGCTGGCGATTTCGATATTGCAGGAGTCAATGAGTTCCTGGATTTCCGCCCGGTTCATGAATTCGGCTCGTGGTTTGTTCGGTGGTTCGCCTTTGCGGATATAATTACAGATGACGCCGAGCGTGATAGGCATATTGTATCGCTTGAGGAGCGGATAGATATTGGTATAGACCGAACGGTAACCGTCATCTACAGACAGAATAACAGTCCGTCTGGAGAGGTCGGGTATAAAATTGCGTGTGGAAGCCGATTGTTGGCAGTCTCGGCTGGGCGCCGGTTCTGCCCGGACAGAGGCGAACAGAACAAACAGGAATAGATTGCACAGCACCCGGTATCATAACCATCTAAGAGGTAGTTTTCCAGTAATCCATTTGACAAAATGGTAAGGTTTGGCAAACTTCTCCAGTATGAGAATCGCATTGGCCCAACTCAATCCGGTCGTAGGTGATATTTCCGGGAATCTGGCCCGGGTTGAGCAGACACTGGAACAAGTCAGAAAGGAAAGTCCAGACCTCGTGGTCCTTCCAGAGCTTTTTCTTGTCGGCTATCCGCCAAGGGATTTACTGGAACATAAATGGTTTATTGACCGGGCTGAAAAGGCATTGAATGAAGTTAAGGCCATTTCCTGCAAATACCCGGAAACCGGGATTCTCCTCGGCACAGTATTAAGGACCGGGAATAAGATAGGTAAAGGGCTTTATAATGCAGCAATGCTTATTCAGAACGGCCAAGAGGTTTTGCGCCAGCCAAAGACACTTTTGCCGACTTATGATGTGTTTGACGAAATGCGCTATTTTGACCCGGCACCAGAGCTGAAGATATTGGAATTCAAGGGTGAGAAAATTGGCGTCGGTGTATGCGAGGATGCGTGGAACGGGCCTGAGATGGCAGGTCACGGCCTCTATGATACCGACCCGATTGCAGTCATGGTCCGGGCCGGTGCTAGCCTGATTATAAATGTTTCTGCTTCGCCTTTTTCAGCCGGGAAAGAAAAGCTGCGTTACCGGTTGATTCGTGGTCATGCCCGGCGTCACCGATTGCCGTTTGTGTTCGTAAATCAGGTCGGTGCAAATGATGAGCTGGTATTCGATGGCCGGAGTATGGTGCTGTCTCCTAGTGGTGACCCAGTGCTGGTGATGGACTCTTTTTGCGAGCAGGTTTCAGTTGTTGATACAAAGGCCAGTGGTAAGCCGGATGGTTATTATCCTCAGGCGCAACTGGAAACAGTTTATCAGGCACTGGTTCTGGGTGTAAGAGATTATGTCAGGAAGTGCGGGTTCAAGAAGGTGGTGCTGGGACTCTCAGGCGGGATTGATTCTGCAGTAGCCTGCTGCATTGCCGTGGCAGCGCTTGGCAAAGGGAATGTTCTGGGGGTGACAATGCCTTCAGAGTATTCTTCAAAAGGCAGTGTTGATGATTCCTGGCAACTGGCACAGAATCTTGGCATCCGGTTTGAGCGTCTCCCGATTTCCAGCATCTATCAGGCATATCTGGGGACATTAAAGAAGCAGTTTACCGGTAGGGAAATGGATGTAACCGAAGAGAATATTCAGGCGAGGGTCAGGGGGAATATCCTGATGGCAATATCAAACAAGTTCGGTTATCTGGTGCTTTCGGCAGGTAACAAAAGCGAACTGGCAGTTGGTTATTGCACGCTTTATGGTGATATGAGCGGTGGATTGAGTGTCCTGGCGGATGTTCCAAAAACAATGGTGTATAATCTTGCCCGGTATATCAATCGGGAAAGGGAACTGATTCCTCAAGCGATTATTGAGAAACCGCCTTCGGCCGAGCTCAAACCGGACCAGAAGGACCAGGATACCCTGCCGCCTTATGACATACTGGACAAGATTCTGGCCGGTTATGTGGAAGAGGGTCAATCTTCAGATAAAATTGTCAGGGCAGGTTTTGACCGGGAAACCGTCAACTGGGTCATTCGCGCGGTCAACCGCAATGAGTATAAAAGGCGTCAGGCCGCACCAGGACTCAAGGTTACAAGTAAGGCTTTCGGCATGGGACGCAGGCTGCCGATTGCAGCCCGGTACAGGACTGATTAGCGTTTAAGCAGCTTATATAGTTTTTCGATTGCCGGCAGGTCAGGCCTTAGACGGTGTGCTTGTCTGGCAAGTTCGCAAGCGGACTGGGTATCGCCTTGGGCTGCATAAAGGATGGACTGGTTGTAAAGGGCCGGGACAAAGCATGAGTCCAGCTTGAGTGCTTGCAAGTAGTAATTCTGGGCATGAGCAGAATCGCCCAAGCGGACAAGAATGGTGCCGAGCCGATTGGGAAATACCGGCAGGTCAGGGTTCAGAATTATCACCTTTTTCATATGCCGGGCTGCACTATCAAGCAAGCCCTTTTCTTCGAATCGGTCGATGAGTGCGAGCTCGGCTGGAACAAAGCAAGAATCCGCACCAAGCGCCTTATAGAGCTCAGAGTCGGCTTCAGCATCTCTTCCTGCCTTGGCCAGGGCGATTGAACGGTTGAAAAGATAGGTTGCGGAATTGGGCTCTTCCTCGACCGCCTGGTTGAGATAAACCAGGGCGCTTTCTGGTTCACCCGCGGCAATGAATGCCAGGCCGAGGTTGCCCAGGACCTGAGCAGAATGGGGTCTGAGTTCATTGGCTTTCTGCAGGTGGTGCAGGGCCTGGCGATAGTCACCCTGCGTCCCATAGAGCACGCCGATATTGATGTGGGGCCGGACATAGTCATGGTTAAGCCTGATTGCCTTTTTATAAAGTCTGATTGCCGAGTCAGGATAGGTAAACCGGACGGTATTGGCAAGATTGGCATATGCGCTGGGTGCTGTCGGTGCCTCATGAATCATGGTTGCAAATAAGGTCGGTTCATTGCGCCATATGGGCAGGCGGGTTATTGTATCGGTTCCAAGTACAAGAATAAGTCCGCATACGGTTATACTGATGAACTTCCGGCCGGCAGCACGGCCGCGGAAAATGCGAGACAGAAACGTGATGACAATGATGACCAGACCGGTAGAAGGAAGATAAAGTAACCTTTCCGCAGCCTGGGGTCCGATTGCGATAATGGTCACGGGCAACAGGAACAGTATTGTCCAGGCGTATCCGAAGAGTAACACGCGGAACCGGCGCCGGATTGCAAGAAGTAGTGGTGTAACGATGAAGAGCAGCGCTAGAATGGCATTTGGAGTGAGGTTTGCAAAGCTGGGGTCAACAGGGAATTTAACCTGGTGGGCAAAAGGCCAGAAGAACATTTTGATATAGAGACCGAATGTGTTTGCCGCCTCAATGAAATGATTGAACGGCAAGTTTGGGCCTGGCAGGGTTCCGACAACATTGTTGCGCAGCATAAGATAGCCGGCCACTATTAACAGGGTCGAAGTAATCAGCAGCCAGTGATGCCGATTGTATCGTGACTGGGTAAGCAGGGGTGCAAATGCCACGAGCAGTGGAAAGAGAATTGCGGTTTCCTTGCTCAACAGGGCAAGGGCAAAGCCAATCAGGACCACGGGCCACCACCAGTAGTTGCGTTTGCGCAGGGAGCGAACCAGGGCAAAGCTGGCGATACAAAGAAATAGTGTTAATAAGAGGTCGGTGCGGCCGGAGACAAAGGCAACGGATTCAACATGGGAAGAATGCATGGCAAAGAGCAAACCTCCAAGCCCGGCCCAGATTCCGGAATGGAACAGTTCCCAGATTATCAGAGCGACGACAACAGCAACCAGTGCGCCCAGGATTGTGTTGATAAGATGGAAATAGCCAGGATTGAGTTTGGCGAGTTTGAGGTCGAGCCAGAAAGTGAAGGTTGTTAAAGGCCGGTAAAACGATTGAGCAACACCGCCGACCGGGTCAGGTGCACCGGCCCAGAAATTCCTGGTGAACAGGTCCCACGGCTTCGATTGGGCAAGGAGCTGGTTATTACTGATAAGCGATGTGTCATCCCAGACAAAATCATAATTGACAGTTGGGATATAGACGAGGACTGAAGCAAGTGCCACTATGCCCAAAACGAGCGCAATCCCGGAACGGGTATGCAACCTTTGGGCTAATGTTGCGTGAGCCACTCAGGAAGTTTCGCAAGGAGTTCCCTGATGTCAAGAATAGGCGCGTTCTGGTTTGACTGTTGCATAAGTCTTGGTATGTTTATTACGATAATATGTCCATAAGGAGGAAAAAAATGGCTGACAAAATAGCAAAGGTTTTGCATAGGGCAGTGCTTTTCGGGGTCGGCGCAACTTATGCAACTGCCGAAGGGATAAAAGCATTCGCCAATAATATGGTCAAGAAAGGCGAGTTAAGCCGGCCCGAAGCCGAGAAATTCGCAGAGGATTTGACGAAACGAACCAAGCAGGTCCGGTCTGAAATGCAGCGGGTTGTGAAAAAGGCTGTTTCCGGTGCATTGCAGAAAAGCGACATCGCTTCTCGGGAAGAGTTGAAGCGGCTGGAGAAACGGATTCGGCAATTAGAGAAAAAGCTTGCCAAGACAAGAACCCCACGCACATAGGGCCCTAAGAATAGCGGTAGGTCGGTAATGAATCTTTTTGGCTGGGGCAGGCGACAGCGCGAGGCAACACGGCTGGCCTTTATTTTTCGGGTGCTGGCGAAGTATGGATTTGCCGAGCTCGGTGTCAGGCTCGGGCTCGAGTCTATGTCCGGGATAAGGGAACGACTGCTGAGAAGGAGGAAACCGCACCGGGAAGTAGCCGCACTCAGCCGGGCCGAGAGACTGACAAGGGCGCTAATCGAGCTGGGGCCGACTTATGTCAAATTGGGACAACTGCTTTCGACAAGGCCAGATGTGATGCCGCCAGACTATCTTACTGCATTGTCCAGGCTTCAGGATAGGGTGCCGGGTGTGCCTTTGGAAGAAGCGACTGAGGTATTCCGCGAGGAGCTGGGAAGCTCACCTTATGATGTTCTTAAGGAATTCGACCCGACACCACTGGCAGCCGCTTCCCTTGCCCAGGTGCATCGGGCCAGATTGAAAAGCGGTGAGTTGGTGGCGGTTAAGATTCAGAGACCCGGTGTTAGCGATGTCGTTGAAGGTGACCTGAGTATTATGGAGACGATGGCCCGTTTCGCTGAACGACGGCTCCCCGAGTTTGCGGTTTATGACCCGGTTGGTTTGGTGCATGAGTTCGGCCGGACTATCCGTGAAGAGTTGGATTACATCCACGAAGCACAGAACTGCGACATCTGCCGTAAGAATTTCAAAGAGGATGAAGATGTGTGCATACCCAGGGTTTTCTGGGATTATACTAGGCGTCGCGTGCTGACAATGGAATATATCGATGGTATCAAGATTGCCGATATTCCCGTTTTGGAAAAGGCCGGGGTCAACCGCCAGGATATTGCAGATAAAGGGTGCAAGGCTTACCTCAAGATGGTTTTCGAACACGGCTTTTTCCAGACCGACCCTCATCCGGGCAACCAGGTTGTGCTTGAAGACCAGAGGTTGGGTATTCTTGATTACGGGATGTTCAGCCATATTGACGAAAATACGAGGGAAGAGTTGACTGACCTGCTTCTGGCTGTTTACCATCGGCGTGTGGATGATATTGTCCGGTTCTTAATGGATATGGGCCGTGTCAGAGGACAGGTCGACCAAGCCCGTATTCGTGCCGATGTCCAGGATTTGCTCGACCGTTACTATGGTGTGGAATTAAAGCAGATTGCTTTCGGCCAGGTGGCAAAAGACCTGCTTTTGGTTATGCGTAAGAACGAGCTGAGGATTCAGGTCGGACTGGCGAATCTCTTGCGCGGGTTGGCGACGGTCGAAGGAACAGGACTTCTGCTTTACCCGGAATTCAATTTTATTGAAGCGATGCGGCCTTTTCTGGAAAGGATGGTCTGGCGCAGATTCGGGCCGGCAGCATGGCTGCGCAATCTGCGTCGTTCACGGATGGATATCGAGGCGTTGATTCGTCACCTGCCGTCAGATGTCAGGACAATTGTCGATTTCTTGAAGCAGGGGCAGTTGAAGCTTGCCCTTGATAAACGGGAATTGCGGGATGTGACGCGAGGGCTTGAGCGTTCTACTAATCAGTTATCCGCGGCGATTGTGCTGGCTGCGATAATCGTGGGTGCATCCCTGCTTGTGGTTGCAGCTCCAACCGGGCTTAAAACTGTGGTTCCGATTGTCGGCATCGTCGGATTTGTGATTGCGGGTATATTAGGACTATGGCTGCTCGTGACGATATTGCGCGGGGGAAAGCCTTAGCGTTGTCTTAAATGGCTAGGTGGCGGCTATCTTGTTGAACAGGGGGAAGATAAGTTCCTCTTCCCTTTTCAGGCGAATCTTGAGGATTGTCAGCAGGGCGCCGTGGTCAGTGGCAAACTCTATGAGTTTGGGTTTACCCCGCTCGTATTTCTTGAAGAAATTCTCGGCCAAGTCAGTAACAATCTTCAGGTCATCGTCCAGGCGTTGAATCTGGGCACAGAGCGTCTTATCCTGTTCGGCAGCTTTTTCGAGCGCCGGGTAAAGTCTGGCTCTCTCTGAGCTTATGTAGTTCCGAAACAGTTCCCGCACGCGGTTGAGTCTTTCCTGACCTTCATCTGTACGGAATTGACGCGGACGAATCCCGGCTAGGGCACGTTGTAATTCGGTATGTTCGGTTCGCAATGCCTTTAGTAGCTCGTGCAGATTTTCTCCTTCCCAACTTTGCTGAAACATTATTATACAATATTCCTGATAGATTTCAATAGATTTTTGGAGGAATCCTAGCGGGGAAGTGAATTCCAGAAAACTATGTCTTTGATGTGGTGGCGGCGGTGTTCTTTGGGTTGGAAGTTCGGTTTCGGATACCCGACTGCGAACAGGGCGATGGTTCGGTAAGCTTTTCTTTTGAGGCCCAGGTGCTTGAGCAGTCCGCGGCCATTGAACCAGCCAATCCAGCAGGTGCCGAGTCCTTGTTCAGTGGCGGCCAGGATGAAATGCTCGCCGGCAATGCCGGCATCAATAATCTGGAAAGGTGTTCCCTGGATACCGCCGCCAAGTTTGTTGATAATAAGGCTTTCTTTCACAAGTAAGGCTACAAGAACCGGTGCTTTGGAGAAATGGCGTGATGCTGAATAAATGCCGGTAAATACCGCTCGGGCCAAGGCCATTTTCTTTTCAGGATCGTCAAATACGATGAAACGCCAGGGCTGGCCGTTCTCAGCCGACGGCGCGAGCCGGGCTGCTTCAAGGCACAGTTCCAGTTTTTCCTTTTCCACCGGCCGGTCGCTGAATCTCCGCACCGAGCAGCGCTTTCGGCAGAGGTTTAGGAACTCGGATTCAACAGACATTTCTCAGGATTTTGGGCAGGATTTGTCCGGCTTGGGCTTCCAGGTGGATATCCACAAGGTTGCTGAGACCGGTGGGTTTTGGGTTGATGTCAACTATCATTGCGCCCTGTTCATGGGCATGAAACGCCCATTCGACGATGTATCCGAATGACGCTTCGGTGCCGATGATAAAGCAGATGTCAATATTGTCGGTCAAAAGATAATGGTTGATTTTCTCAATGGGCTGCCAAGGAAGCTGTTCCCCGAACCAGACAACATCCGGCCGCATAATATTGCCGCAAGGACAAAGAGGCAGATGTGTCTTGGGAACTTCACGGTTTTCTTCGATGGTGCCGTCCCGTTCGCAGCGCAAGCGCCAGATTGAACCGTGGATATGGATGACTTCTTTTGAGCCGGCACGCTCGTGCAGGTCATCGACATTCTGGGTGATAATGAATACCCTTTTGCCGATTTTCTCAAGCCGGGCCAGTGCTTTGTGACCCGGGTTGGGTTCTGCTTCAGCGATTTCCTGACGCCTTTTGTCGTACCATTTCCAGACTTTTTCCGGGTCTTTTCTGAAGGCTTCTGGTGTGGCGTATTCGGCCGGGTTGAATTTCTTCCAAAGGCCGTTACCGGTGCGGAAAGTCGGGATGCCTGATTCAGCCGAAATCCCGGCCCCGGTTATGACCATAATATTTGAGGCTTTTGCGAGTTTTTCCCGAACCTGGTTTATATCTTGCTTCACCTGCCTTGCCGGAACAGGAGTATCTTTCCTTTCACGAGCTCGGCGACCGATTCACGGCCCGGACTCAGGTATTTGCGCGGGTCAAACTGACCAGGATTTTCATTCAGAACTGTCCTGACTCCAGCCGTGAATGCCAATCTCAGGTCAGTATCAACATTCACTTTGTTGATGCCGTGTTTTATCGCCTGGATGAGTTGCTCTTCTGGCACCCCTTGCGCGCCCGGTATTTTTACGCCGGATTTCTGGCAGCGGTCAAGCAATTCTCTGGGAACGGTTGAAGCGCCGTGCAGGACCAGTGGTAAACCATTAGTTAGCGCCTTGACCTGATGCAATCGGTCAAAATCAAGCCTGGGCTTCCCTTTGAACTTGAACGCACCGTGGGATGTGCCGATTGCCGGTGCGAGTGAATCTACACCAGTGGCTTTAACAAAACGCCGGGCCTGTTCCGGGTCAACCAGAAATGAGTCCCTTTCAGCAACAGAGATATTGTCTTCAATCCCTTTGAGCCGGCCGAGTTCGGCTTCAACCGATACCCCTTTTTTGTGGGCGATTTCTACTACCGTTTTGGTCTTGGCGGTGTTTTCTTCAAATGCCAGGTTGGATGCATCAATCATCACCGATGTGTACCCGGCATCAATGCAGCGCCTTATTACATCCAGGTTGCGGCCGTGGTCAAGATGAAGACAAATAGGGGTTTTTGTGCTTCGGGTTGCAGTTTGTGCCATTGCGACAATATAGTCGAGTCCGGCGTATTTTATTGCGCCTTCGGTCGTGGCGATAAATACCGGGGTTTCGGTATGGTCCGCAGCAGTGACGATTGCCTGAAGGAACTCCAGATTATTGAAATTGAAGGCGCCGACCGCATAACCCTGGCGGTTTGCTTCGGCCAGTATCTCTTTGCCCGGGACCAGGCTCATGCGCTGACAGTCTCGGTTTCCACCTGGGGAAGCAGTTGGTCGATGTCTTGACACCGGCACAGACCGGTCCCAGGGTTCAGAGTCGCGGCCGTGCCAGAAGCCACGGCCCGGCGCAGACAATCGGACAGGCTCTCTTTTGAAACCAGACCTTTGATGAACCCGGCAACAGCACAATCACCGGCACCGATTGTGCTTTTCACTTCCACTTCGGGTGGCTTTGCGTGCAATGCCCGGTCTGATTCGACCATGACGATTCCACCTGGTCCGAGCGATACAAGAATTACCGACACGCGGTCCTGAAGGGTCTGGCAATAGCGGACGATAGCCGGGATGTCTTGCAGTTCTGTGCCGGCTAGTTCATTGAGCTCACGACGATTGGGTTTGATTATTGTCGGATGCGCCCTGATGCCGTAACTGAGCGCTTCTCCTGACGTGTCAAGCAAGGTTCTGACTCCCTTATTGTTGCCGATGCGGACCATCCGTTCGTATACGGTCGGGGTCAGGCCGCGCGGAAGCGAGCCGGAAATGACGAGGAAATCGATGCCGGACAGACGTTCCAGTTTCTCGACAAAGTCCATCAGTTCTACTGGCTGGATTTCAGGACCCTGGGCGAGGAGTACGGTTTCGTGCTCAGTGGACTCATCCTGGATGATGATATTGGTCCTGATTTCGCCTGACATGCGGGTGAAGTCACAGGCGATGCCTTCATTCAGCAACCGGCCTTCGAATTCTTTGCCGTCAAACCCGCCGATGAATCCCAGAGCGATGCTGGGAACGCCCATTGCCAGAAGTGCACGTGCCACATCGATTCCTTTGCCACCGGCATAGCGTGCTTCTTTATGTATGCGGTTTGGTTGTTCTGTTTTCAGCCCTTCAACATAAAGGGTCCGGTCTAGGGCAGGGTTCAGGGTGACAGTGTAAATCATCTTGTTGGTAACAGATATATTCTAATAACCGGATGCCGGGTGTCAACGCATTCGTAAAGAGGTAAATCAGTATCCAATTTTCTTGAGAGGCAATCCTGCTAAGATGGGGACAATTTTAAGTTATCACTTTCTATAGACTTAAGCCAGAATAGCTGCCTGTGACTCAACCGATGACCCCAGCCCGGGGCGCGCCCCCATTCTGCTGGGGGTCTTGCTGGCTGATTTGGAAGGTTAAGGTATGGTGAAAGAAACGGGTTAGCGTTCTGAGTTGCAGATTTGGCTTGACAGAAGGGTTCAGGATGCTATAGTTAGGTGTGTCTAACAATTTGGCTGGTGCTCTGGGATTGAGCCAGAGCGCCGAGGATTATCTTGAGGCGGTATTGGTGCTTGGCCAGAGCGGTCGTATGGTCAGGGTTACCGATTTGGCTGAGCGGCTTACAGTAAGCAAACCTTCGGTCGTGGCCGCGCTGGCAAGTCTTGAGGAAAAGAGTTTGGTAAGGCATGAGCATTATGGCGGGGTAGAACTGACTGCGGCCGGGAAGTCGGTCGCCGAAGAAGTATACCGCCGGCACCGGCTATTGCATGAATTTCTGCGCGATGTGCTCGGGGTTCCTGATAAGATTGCAGCTCAGGATGCGTGCCGGATGGAGCATGTGCTGAGCCCGGAAACTGTAAACCAGTTGGTGCGGCTGGTTGGGTTTTTTCGGACCCATAATGCCGATGATGCGATTTTATTGCACGAATTGCAGAAATGTCTGGAAAAGGGGCAATGTTCAAATGTGAAGGTTAAAACCGAGACCGGTAATGGCAAAGCCAATCACGGAGGCAGAATGAAGAAATTGAGTGATTTGAAAGTCGGAGTCAGGGCGATTGTCAAAGGGCTGAAAGGGGACCACACAATTCGACGCAGGCTGATGGATATGGGCTTGGTGCCTGGGGTTGAGGTCAAAGTGAGTAAGGTTGCGCCTTTGGGTGACCCGATAGACATCGAAGTAAAAGGGTATCATCTTTCTTTGCGCAAGGATGAGGCCCAGGTGGTTCTGGTAGAGGAGATAGAATGATACCTTTATCAATGATGAGCTCGGGCGAGCAAGGCCGGGTCGTTCAGATTCGGGGTGGTCGGGGTATGAGAAACCGGCTTGCGGATGTCGGCATCAGGGAAGGGAGTGAAATCGCGGTGGTGACCGGCCAGAGACGCGGGCCGATAATGGTTTTGCACGACAACACCAAAGTGGGAATCGGGTTCGGCATGGCACATCGGATTATGATAGAACCGACAAAGAGGCAATGAGATGGTAGGCAAGCCGATCAAAATAGCCCTGGCAGGAAACCCGAATTCTGGCAAGACTACTGTTTTCAATGCGCTGACCGGCTCGAGGCAGTATGTTGGCAACTGGCCTGGTGTTACAGTAGAAAAGAAAGAGGGGAAGTTCAGGTTCGAAAACCATGAAGTGACTGTGGTGGATTTGCCCGGTACATATTCTTTGAGCGCTTATTCGCTGGACGAAAAAGTGGCCCGGGATTTCCTCGTGAACGAGAAGCCGGATGCGGTTGTCGTTGTGGTTGATGCTTCGAATCTGGAACGGAACCTTTATCTGGTGGCCCAGTTATTGGAACTCGGGGCCAAAGTGATTGTTGACCTGAACATGATGGATGTGGCAAAAAGCCGCGGCATCATGATTGACACCCAAAAGCTGGAGCAGATACTGGGCGTCAAGGTAGTTGGAACAGTAGCTTCGCGAGGTACTGGTTTGGACCGATTGCGCAGGATGATTCATGACATCCGTAAGGACGAACCGCCACCCGGATTTAGGATTCTTTATGGTCGGGACTTTGAAGCCGCGCTTGATGGTTTGTCCGGATTGATTGAGGAACACGGGTTGACCCGTAGCGTTTCTGCACGCTGGCGGGCATTGAAGCTGCTTGAAGGTGATGCGACCGAACTGAAACTTCTGGAGACTAATCCGGATGCAGAGGCTGTCCGCGTTGAACTGAACCAGATTCGGACCAAGTTGGAGCATAAGTATGGCTATGATGTCGAAACCGCAATCGTTGAGCGCAGATATGGTTATTTGAACGGTGTGGTCAAGGAATGCACGCATCGCAAGCCCGGGGTTGCTGGTCGGCTGACAATGTCGGACAAGATTGATAAAGTGGTGACCAACCGGTGGGTCGGAATTCCGATATTTTTGCTTTTGATGTGGGGCACATTCCAACTGGTATTCAAGCTCGGCGACCCATTGGTTGGTTATATTGAGGCTTTATTTGAATGGTTTGGCGGTGTGGTTTCAACTACTCTGGCCAGCTCACCAGCCTGGCTGAGTTCTCTTATGGTTGACGGTCTGATTAACGGCATCGGGTCGGTCCTGGTATTCATTCCTAATATTGTAATTCTGTTCCTGGTTATTTCCCTCCTTGAGGATTCAGGTTATATGGCAAGGGCCGCTTTTGTGATGGACCGGTTTATGCACGCGTTGGGATTACACGGCAAATCTTTCATCCCGATGATTATCGGTTTTGGTTGCAATGTGCCGGCGATTATGGCGACCCGGACTCTGGAGTCACGCAAAGACCGAATTCTGACCATTCTGGTAAATCCTTTGATGTCGTGCTCGGCAAGGTTGCCGATATACACCTTGTTTACTGCGGCGTTCTTCAGCCGGAACCAGGGTCTGGTGGTGTTTTCGCTTTATCTTATGGGGATTGTGCTGGCGATTGCCATGGCCAGAATTTTCAAAGGTATTTTCTTCAAGCACGAAGTAGCACCTTTAATTATGGAATTGCCGCCGTACCATTTGCCTTCGATTCGCGGGGTGCTGACCCATATGTGGGAACGGGCCTCGTTGTTTGTGCGCAAAGCCGGAACTATTATTGCTGGAGTCGTCGTGCTGGTATGGCTTCTGGCCAGTCTGCCCTGGGGTGTGGAATATGCATCACAAGCGTCGATTATCGGCAAAATCGGTGTGTTCATCGCACCGATTTTCTCACCGGCTGGGTTTGGTAACTGGCAAGCCGCGGTTTCTCTGACTTTTGGGATTCTGGCCAAAGAAGTGGTAGTTGGAACGATGGGCACGCTTTATGGCGTCGGAAAAGAAGGCTTGACCGCAATCGTTTCCGGACAATTCACCCCGCTTTCTGCTTATGCGTTTATGGCGATGTCTTTGCTTTATATTCCATGCATTGCATCCATTGCCGCAATCTGGCGTGAGACCAATTGGAAGTGGACTCTGCTCACTGTCGGCTACACACTTGTGTTGGGCTGGCTGGTGGCGGTACTCATCTACCAGGTTGGGAGCCTGTTTACATGATTCGCGAGATTCTGACTGAGATGCGGCAGGGCACGACTACGGTCAAGAAACTAAGCCGGAAGCTGAAGATCGAGAAGAGCGCACTGGAAGAGATACTTGGGTTTATGGTGCGCAAAGGACTGATTCGCGAACTTCATCCAAAATGCCGGCCCAAAGGATGCCTTGGTTGCCCGTATCAGGGCAAATGCCAGGATATGCCGGTCATCGGATACGAGGTTATCACGAGTGAATCAGGGGCTGAATCGGACCAGACCCGGAACCCGTCGAACAACTCGCTGGCCACAAGGAACGAATAGGTCATGGACAGAGGTTCGTTGTGCGGCTGGCTTTTATTTTGGGCTGGATGTTAGCCGCGGCTAACTAGTGGATAGGAAAGTCCGGTTTGAGAAAAAGGAGAAAGAGGAGGAAATGTCGATTGAGAAGTTTGGCCACTCTGACGTTGGTTGCGTTCGGTGCGACCTATATGGCGATGGTGTTTGCGGACCGGGCCGGAGTAGTGCCTTATGCGATTCTGGGCGTGGTCCTGTTCGGTCTGGTCGGGTTCAGTTGGGCGATGTGCGAGCGCACCCGGGCAAAGCCGGTCCAAAGCAATCTGGGGTTTGCACATGGTGATGATTGCCCAACTTGAGTTACTCGGCCCGTTCCACTGGGTCGCTTTCTTAGCTGCTGTGTTTATTGGTGGCGTAATCCTGTCCGTGCTGCGGCTGCGGCGGGTACGGACTACCGGTGCAGCAATGGCGTGGGGTTTGTGCTTATTGCTCTCTGCTTGGGCCGTGCTTGAATACGTCTGGGCCTGGCGCTTGATTCCCGGACCATATTCGATATCCTGAAGCCATAACCAACTATGAACAGTAACATCTGGTTTGCCTTAATGCTGTCGGCCCTTGCCGGGCTGGCAACTACCGTGGGCAGCGTTCTCGGCGTCGTGGTCAGAAAGCCAGGGCCGAAGTTTTTGTCAATGAGCCTGGGTTTTTCGGCTGGCGTAATGGTTCTGGTTTCGTTTGTGGAGCTTTTGCAGACCGGGGTTGAGACAGTTGGATTCCCGGCCGGGATAGCAGCATTCTTTGGAGGAATGATTGTTATGTTCCTGATTGATGTTTCGATACCGCATTACTATAAAGCTGAGAAATATACCGGTTGGAAGAAAGGCTCACCAGCATTGATGAAAACCAGCCTGCTGGTGGCTCTGGGAATCGGCATTCACAACCTGCCTGAAGGGATGGCCGCATTTGCCGGTGCGCTGCAAAGCCAGAACCTTGGGATTGCGATTGCGGTGGCGATAGCGATTCATAATATTCCAGAAGGTTTGGCAGTTTCAGTTCCGGTTTATGCGGCAACCGGTTCACGCAAAAAGGCGTTCTGGTGGTCGTTTCTGTCCGGGGTTGCGGAACCGGTCGGGGCCGGACTTGGGGCTCTGGTATTGATGCCGTTTCTGACACCGGCGGTTTTGGGTTGGGTCCTGGCGGCGGTCGCCGGAGTGATGGTTTTCATTTCCTTTGATGAGCTGATACCGGTGGCCCATTCTTATGGGCACGAGCACCTGAGCATCTTCGGTGTCATTATCGGCATGGCGGTGATGGCATTGAGCCTCTGGCTGCTGGGCTAGAAACTCAGGGTCAGACCGACCACTAATTCCTTCTTGACAATCTGTCAGTAGAAGTTATACTGACATCATGAAAACAAAGGAACTTCTGAGGTCGCTCGGTCTTTCGAGATATGAAACAGAGGTTTATGATGCCCTTGTCAGGGTGGAAAAGGCCAAGGTTCAAGACTTAGCCAGGATGGTTACAGTGCCGAGACCGCAGATATATGTAGCGTTGGGCAAGCTGATGAACAAAGGGATGTGTAACGAAACCAGAGGAAAGGTAAGTTACTACTCAGCAGTCGCACCCGGTGTTGCTTTTCAGGATGTGCTACGGAAGCAGGAAGAGGCCCTCCAGGCCAGGACCGAAGGCGTCAAAAAACTGGCTGAAGTCTTTGTGCGGTCTGAGAAGGAAGATGTGCCCAATGACTTTGTGCAGGTTCTCAAAGGTCGGCAGATAAAGGAGTTCATGGACAGAATGGCGCAGGATGCCACCGATGAGGTGCTGACTTTCTTCAAATCGGCTCAGGAGAAAAGCGAGAAATCACTCGAAGGTGCGGTGAAACTGGAGGCAAGCATATTGAACAGGGGCGTCAGGGTCAGGTGTCTTTATGAAAAGGAAGGTATCATGAATCGGGAGATTGTGCCGGTTCTGAAAAAATTGCTTGGGTATGGAGAAAAAGGCAGGGTGGTTAGCTCAGTGCCGATGAATATGTCTACTTTTGATAACCGTGCGGTCCTGTTCACACTAACCAGTGTGAAGAACGATGTCACTGTATTTGTTTTCAATCATCCGGCACTGGTTGCCACGATGAGGGCAAGCTTTGAGTTTCTCTGGCAGAAAGGCCAGGACTTGGCAGCGGTTCTGGAGAGCAAAGAGGAGGAGCAATGAGGTATTTTACGATAATCGGAATGTTCTGTGCCTTGCTCGGGTTTTCACTGGTGCAAGCACAGACAGATTCAGGGTATATCGGCCGGGTTGATACCATTGGCGGCACAACTTATGACTGGCAATTTGACCTTTCGGTCCGGCGCAGGATTGTGAATTCGCCTGATTATGGAATTCATGTCATCTGGCTGCATTCAGCCGACACTTGTCCGTTCTACAACGTGAGCGGCCGGTACAATTTCTATGACTACTCGGCCAGGAGTTGGAACTGGATTGACCCTGATTTCATGCAAGGCGGGGTGAATGTGTTCACTGACCGGTGCGGCTATCCTGGTTTGGACGCTGACCCGACGACTGGAATTGCGGTCATCTCTTGCCATACCGGTTTTCCAATCCATCCGGTTGTTGCCCGGGATATGGCGCCTGGAGGTGGAGTGTTTGAGTACTGCATCGGCCCTGAAGGATATCTATGGCCGGTGATAGCAATCGGCCAAGGTGGACTGATACATGTCGGGCTGATTGATGATGCTTCCAGGGAAGGGGTATGTTACAGCCAGATTCGCACTTGGTGCAGTTGGGACAGTGCCGTTTCCATCGCTGTGACGTTCTATCCTGACCACAACATCGCCTCCAAGGTAACGCAGAATGTGTGCCTGGGCTGGACCGATGATAGCACGGTCGTTTTCCGTATCTCGACTGACGGCGGCACAACTTGGCAACCAGCCGAGTGGCTGTCACTGCCGCCGGCATACAGCGGAGATACAGTGCCGGTTGTTTTCACCTGGTTCCCATTCTATGACCATCATAACAGGCTGCATATCCTGGTGGATGTGATGCCATATATCAACGGCCAAGGGTATATTATGCCGGCCGAGATCTGGCACTGGTGCCCGGCAAATCCTGACTCCTGGTCTCGTATCCACCGGGCCGGATGCGCCCCGCAGAATCTGAGAGCACCGGTTGGGTACAATGCAATATATGCGTGCCGCTCAAGCATTGGCGAGGACGATGAAGGAACCCTTTTTGTCTCTTGGGAGCAGTTCGATTCGTCCAATGTAGAGCCACTCACAGACCTCCTGCGGGCCGGAATCTGGCTAGCTTCGTCCCAGGACAACGGTATGACCTGGAATCCGGTAAATAGGCTGACACCTTTGAATGCTGTGTCTCATCGTTTCCCGTGCATTGTTGACCGGATGGTAGCCGGTGCTCCTGATACGGTCGTTGTCACTTACCTGATGGACCCGCATGCCGGGTTCTTTGTCATGGGCCAAGGCCCGGCTGACTTGTGCCCGATTGTATGTCAGTTCGTGCCTGAGAACCTGCTGGGTGTCCATGAGGAACGCGGGACGCAGCACGTTCAACGCTTCATGCCATCAGCTACAATCGTGCGCGGGGTGCTGTACATTCCTGATGCGTCAGGCGTCGGGCGTAGCGCCTTGAGCGTTCTGCTCGACATCACCGGCCGGAAGGTTGCGGACTTGCATCGTGGCGTAAACAACATCCGGCATCTGGCACCGGGTGTGTATTTCCTGCAACAAGGAAAGAACAAGACAACCAAAGTCGTTATTCAAAGATAGGAGGAGGCTATGCGAAGTACGGTTGTGATGCTACTTATTACAAGTGTCGCCTGGGCGCATATCGGCACGATTGATACGGTCGGCGGCACCACTTATGACTGGCAGTTCAACGGGCCGGTGTACCGGATGCTCTGCAACTCCCCGGAATACGGCATTCATGTTGCCTGGATGTATTCGGCCTCGACTCAGACTACTTTCCCGGACCGGAGAATGCGCTATAACTTCTACGATTATGGGGCAGGTGAGTGGAACTGGATTGACCCTGACTATATGCAGTCCGGCGTGAATGTAGAAACCGAGCGTTCTGGTTATGGCAGCCTGGATGCAGACTCTGCAGGTCTGGCAATCGTTTCGTGCCATAGTGGCACGCCAATCCATCCGTCTGTTGCCCGCGATATGGCACCGGGTGCCGGTATCTTCGAGTATTGCAACGGTTCACCGGTTATGGATGATTACCTCTGGCCGCCGATTGCAGTCGGCCAGAACCAAACCACCCATTGCGCATGCCTTGATAATGCAAGCAGGGACCTGTTGTTCTACAGCCGGGTGCCGGAGTGGTGCAGGTGGGATACGGCAATCCGCATTGCACCGCCCCAGCCAGGCCCGATGTTTCCATCGCACAATATCGCGGCATCCAAGGTCAGCCCCAACGTAGTCATTACCTGGGTGGACGCCGAGAGTGCACCGAGCCCCGGGTTCTATCGGGAGTCAAGCGATGGTGGCACGACCTGGGGTCCGCCAACGCAGCTTCCATGGCCTCCGGCATTCAGCGGTGACACTCTACCGTCTTTTCATCTAAGTTCGCTGTTTCCGTACTACGACCGGCATGACCAACTGCATATCGTTGCGGCAGTGATTTCATTCTTCCACGACCGGCTCTATCAGATGCCGGCTGAGATATGGCACTGGTGTTCATTCAACCTCCCTGAGTGGAGTAGGATTCACCGGGCCGGGTGCGACTCAGCCAATCTCCGTGGCATAATCGGGTACAACAGTCTCTACGCAGGCCGGCCCAGCATCGGCGAAGATGCCTATGGCGGACTATATGTCGCCTGGGAGCAGTTCGATTCGTCCAATGTCGAGCCAGAAACAAATCTTTTGCGGGCAGATATATTCTATGCACGGGATAATTATGACAATGGCATGACCTGGCAGCCGGCAGTGAAGATAACGAATCCGGGCACAGTGTCGCACCGATTTCCTTGCGTGATTGACTACCTATACGCAGACACCGTTTGCATCAGGTACATGATAGACCAAGTTGCCGGATTCTTTGTCCAGAATCAAGGCCCGGCAACCGATAACCCGATAGTTGTGCACAAGGTTTGGGTACCGGTTGGGATTGGCTCAGAGCCGCTTGCTGAGGTTGTCGGTTTTGAGCTCGCAGCCAGGCCGAACCCGTTTTCCGGGCATACCAGGCTGAGTTATGTGCTGCCGAGTTCAGGCCGGGTGCGACTTGCAGTCTATGACATGACCGGTCGGCAGGTTGCGCTGCTGGTTGACCGATTTCAGGCTCCAGGCCGCTACTCGGTGAACTGGCACACGGCAGACCTCAGTCCGGGTGTGTATGTGGCTAAGCTGAAAACCAGCAGTGGCTCAACTGTGAAGAAACTGGTGGTGCAGCATTAGCGAGTAAGCAAAAGGCGGCACAGAGCCGCCCTTTTGCTTTGTGCCGCGCGGCTTAGTCGGTCCGGGCCAATGCACCCATCGGGTCCCAAGGAGGAAGCAAGACAGGCTTTGTATCAAGCACTTTGAGCAGTTCCGGGGTTAGGTATTTCTTGCTGACCGTGATTTCATAAAGGTATTCGTCGAACCATTTGTCAGACATCATCATATAGCCTTTGTTACCGATTTTATCTCCCCAACTGTTCTCAACCCGCCATTTGATGGGTTCGCCGGCATCGTCCAGGTCAACGCCGGTGAGAACCATTGCATGGGTCATCCTGGAGTGGCCATAATCAAGGCGGCCGGCTTTGTCTAGCTTGAAAGGAGCGCCGTAGACCAGTTCATAATCGTAAACATTCTCATCCAGAATACCGAGTTTTCTTTCCATCATCTTGCCGACATCACAGCCGAACCAGACCACCTGGTTGTCAGCAATCATTGCGGCCGCGGCTTTTTTCAATACTCCAATCGGGACATTAAGATAGCGGACAATCTGGCCGCCGGTCACGTTACCGAGATACTGAACCGTATAGAGCTTGTTGTATGGTTTGTCTTTTGTCGGTGCGTTTATCAGACAGACCATATCGTCAAGGTCAACCCCGACGAATTTGTCAAAGAATTCGATCGGAGTGATTTGGCCGTGGCGAAGGAATTTCTTGTCCTTGTTGCGCCATTCCCATAGGAAAGTCGAAGGCGGTTTTCCAAGGTGGATGACCAGCATCCGAAAGAACTCTTCCATCATAGCGCCTTTCTTCTGACGCATTTCATCCACAGAAGCGTTTCTCAGCACCTGGGCGTCTTCTCTGAGTTTGGCAACAAACATGCTGTTCATTATCCGCGAATCGCTGCTGTCATGGGTTTCCGGCATTATTGATTTGGGCACAACCCCGTATTTCTTGACGAGGTTGACGAACATATCCCATTGACCGCCGTCAGGAACCGGGTCGGTAAGTAGCCACATGACCAGCCGACCATTCAATGGTTCGTTACGGGTTTCGATAATGTTCTCCAGAAAGAAATTCGCCTTTTCCAGTTTGTCCCAAAACATGAGATATGCCTGAGACAGCTCGAATTTCTCCGGCTTCAGGTTCATCTTCTTAATCGCGGCCAGGCGAAGGGCGTTGAGTCCGGCAAACAGCCAGCACCGACCGCTCTTCTTCTGATTGGTGGCTTCAGGTGTTTCTATCAGATTGGAATAGGTATGGCTGGTCTGATTTACCACATCCTGGTTCAATGCTACCGCTTCGATGCCATTCTTGGCGACCGCATTCAGAGCAAGCCGGTTCTTGGGCTCGGCATCAAACGCAGCCGAGAAGTTCGATATGTCTTCAGGACTGATTCGTTTTTCCATTCTACATCTCCTTATCGCTTTTACTGAAGATATAAAATTTACCGATTTTTCTTTCAAGTTTCAAGGGGCCGTTATCCTCCATAAGCTTTGTTACTTCATCTGTGGTGTAGCTTCGGCCTGAACTGACCTCGGCACCTTTGCCGGTTTTATAAGCCAGTGTTCCGGCCGGTTTCAGGACCCGATATAGCTCTTGGATTAAAGCCGGAGGATTCTTGACCATCGGCAGGACATTATACAAAAGGATAACATCAATTGATTCGTTTGAAAGTCCGGTATCCAGACCGGAAAGAATTGTTTCGACATTTTCCAGCCTCTTTTTCTTTGCCTTGGTTTTTACTGCTTTGATAGCAAGCGGGTTAACATCCAGGGCATACACCTTGCCTTGGTTCCCGACAATTTTTGCGGCCGCTAGCGTGGAAAACCCGATACCGCAGCCGTAATCCAGGACAACATCGCCCGGTTTGACTCCGGCAAGAAGGACTTCCCTCCGCTTGCGGCGGAACATGCCCCGGACCGTCATTACGGTCGTCATCAAACGGAAAGAAAGACTTGCCGCTTTTATATCAATTTACCTGGACCGGAACATCGACATCAAATGCTGTTCCGTTCCAGGA
>Ga0209121_10001841_pt1 | contig 22079 bp, 19 predicted proteins | sample Cruoilmetagenom3_FD_187292 | JGI IMG/M metagenome (GOLD analysis project Ga0209121, IMG submission 187292) | Oil polluted marine microbial communities from Coal Oil Point, Santa Barbara, California, USA - Sample 3 (SPAdes) (version 2) | ecosystem: Environmental > Aquatic > Marine > Oil seeps ...
AGACTTCAACGGTACCACAAAGGAGGTCCCTATGTCTGCAACAGTTTCACTGACACCATTGTACCAGTTTCCCGGTTGGGTTGTAAAGAAAATCTCAGTAAAGATCCCCGCCCTTCCGGGCGGGGCTTTCTTAAAACAACCGCAATTCCTCAGGCCGTTTCTTCCTCTCCTCATGAAACCGGATGTATTTCTTGATCACTTCACTCGTTACTTCGTCTCCAACCGTTCGCACAAAGTAACCGTCCTCCCAGAACTCTCCACCCCATAACTGCTTCCTCACCCTGGGAAACTCTTCTCGTATCTCTCTCGCACTCACTGCCTTAAGAATGCCTACCACCTTCGCTATCGAGTACTTCGGCGGGAAACTGATGAAAATGTGTACGTGATCCTTAACAACCTCCAACTCCTCAATCTCAAACCCATGGTGTCCTGCTATCTCTTGGAATAATTCCCTTACTCGTTCCCGGATATCTCCTCGAAGTACCCATTTCCGATACTTGGGTGTCCACACTAAATGATATTTGGTATCATATACACAGTGGCTGGCTCTTTTCGTAACCATACCACCACTCTACATCATTGTGCTGCCTCCGGCAGCAAGCATTCTTATCCCCGCCCTCCCGGGTGGGGCATGCGAATGCTATTTTTCGTCAATCACCTCGACCTGCACCAGACAGGCTTACTTGTACCGAGCACAGCCATCCAACGTTACCTTGACCTTGTATGTTTATAAAGGGAATACATCAGGCCCAGTAATCGTTGGAGCAAGGGTACAGGGCCATGATGGGGCTGGAAACTCGTTCGACCAGACGACCAACTCCAGTGGGTATGTAACAATAACTGGACAACCGGGGACGTGGCACTTTAGCGCATCGAAGAACGGGTACCAAACGAATGCCTGGGACCAGAGTATCACTTCGACTACGACCCGGCATGCGTACCTGACAGCGAATGCACCAACGAACGTCACCCTGACTTTGTATGTTTATGAGAAGAGCGTTTCTGGGGGAGTGGTTCCGGGAGGAATCCCAGGGGTGGAGGTAACCGGTCAAGATGGGGCTGGAAACTCGTTTGAGCAGACCACTAACTCCAGTGGGTATGTAACAATAACTGGACAACCGGGGACGTGGCACTTTAGCGCATCGAAGAGCGGTTACCAAACGGATACCTGGGACCAGTCAATCACCTCGACCGGTCGGCGGGATGCGCTCCTGCAGCGGAAGCTTCCCTCTTCTTGTACGTACACGATTTCCCCGACTAGTCAGAGCTTTGGTGCCTCGGGCGGGAGTGGATCGTTCAATGTAACAACGTCTCGCTCTGACTGTGCATGGACAGCACAGGTCTCTTACCTCGGTCCACAGTATGAGTATTGGATCACGATTACTTCCGGTAGCAGCGGAACAGGGAGCGGTACGGTTCATTACACAGTTTCTGCAAATAGTGGGCCTCGCACTGGATATATCACGGTGGAAGGACAACAGTACACGATCAGCCAGGCGGCAGCTACGACGTCCTTCAGCAGGACTTTGGCCGTACCATACATTCACCAAACATATGATACTCCCGATGATTTTGTTGGTAGTTGGGCTTGTGCTCCTACATCTGCGGTGATGGTTCTTGCGTACTACGGAAGACTCCCGAAAGATCCTATATGGGTCTCCCACCCTTCGCCTGGGCATTATAGCAACTATGGGAAGTATATATCAAGGGAATATACCTATGGTGGGTATACTTTTCCAGAACAGCATACTGAAAACACTTCTTGTGGAGTTGCAACCGGGAAGGGAGCCTGGGGATATATTTGGAAAGATTCAAGCAGTGGCGTACTAAAGAATCTCGAAAAATATCTTACACTCCATGGGTTTACCGTCTCTTATGCTCATTATGACGAACATTCTGCTAGAGACCTAGTTCAGCAAGAGATCGATAATGGCAGGCCCCTTATCGCGCGTACCCTTCTCTCACGTTATGGTCATTATGTTGTGATCGTAGGTTACGAAATCAGTGCTAACGGAAACTTCTTGTATAAGGTAAATGACCCATTTGGGGAAAAGCCTTATGGAAATCTGTGTTGGGGAAATTATGATGTTCAGCAACCGGTTACGTACTCTTATTCACAGATGGGACTCGGTGATCCTACACGGGGATTGATAACAGTAAAGGCGTCCTCTCCCCCACAAAGGGTCCTTCAATCGATCGCGGCTTCGCCGACGCCGGTTAATCTGAATATCGGTGCCACCAAACAGCTTACGATCACTGCTTGGTATACCGATGGTGCTACAGCAAATGTCACTAACGGCGCTACTTACACGAGCAGTAACACATCTGTGGCTACTGTGAGTAGCTATGGGCTGATTACTGCTAAGGCTGCTGGCTCGGCCACGATCACAGTGAGCTACACAGAAGGTGGGGCCACCAGGCAGGCAACGGTTTCTGTGACCGTTGCTACTACTCCTAGCGGCACCACCAAGACGCACACCTTCTACAAGGGCTGGAACCTGGTCTCGCTACCGCTTACGCCGAGCAATCCTAGCCCGAGTGCCGTGTTCGACGAGGTAACCGGGACCCTCTATCTGTATCAGTGGAATCCTAATACTGGAACGTGGAAGAGAACCGATAAGGGCACCCTTACCACTGTTGGCCCAACGGGCGGCTACTGGCTATGGCTCCCCACAACTACTACAGTGTCTGTAACCGGTGTCCTAGTAACTGGCGACCAGACAAAGCAGCTTGGTAAGAAAGGTTGGCAGATGATTGGTGTTCCGTATCAGGTGGCCTGGGGCAGTGGAAGCGGTGGCTCAATCAGCGTTACCAACGGATCTCAGGCGAAGACTCTTGCTGAAGCGGTCACTGCCGGTTGGATCTACGATACGATCTGGGCGTACGACACGAGCAGCAAGAGCTGGATCAAGACATCGGTGTCCGCTGGTACAACCCTTGATCCATGGAAAGGCTACTGGATTTACACCTACGTGGGTAACCTTGAGCTCAGGTTCTCGCAAACTGCCGGACCTGGTGGCACACATCCTTCTCCGAGCAGCGCACCGCATGGACTGATTGCTCCTATGGGTAATCCTCCTGTTCCGGGCTCACCAATCTCTCTCCAAACGGACGAGCTCGTATTCGGCAACTCGCCGAACCCGGTGACCGACATCCACACCACAACCTTCGAGGTCAAGGGTGCGGCAGCGGCGCTAGTCGACGCGATCAAGGTTCAGATCTTCGATCTCTCTGGCCGATTGGTCTATGAAAGCGGTGAGATCCGTGGTAAAAGTTTGGATTGGCACACGGAGAACCACTACGGGGATATCCTGGCGAACGGGGTCTACCTGTACAAGATGTACGCCAAGATTGGCGACGAGTGGATCGAGAGCAAGACCAGGAAGCTTGTGATCTTGAGGTAGAAAGGGAAGGCAAAACGTCGCACACCTGTCTGCTCCTTATAGCCGCACAGGCAGGCGGGTTGCGACGGCTACGTCCGTTCGTGGTGGTGTTCGGATCGGTCCTCGCAGCCCGAGAGGATTTCGTAGCGGCGGAGCTTGCCTGCCTGTCATATTTTTCTCACGAAACAGAAGCTTTCACCGCAGAGGACGCTCGGGGGGTGTAGTAAATTCCAAATTGGCTACTACACCCCCCAAGCACACAGAGAAGGAAAGCAGGATTGAGTGATTGAACCTCCTAATCTCACCTCCGGGCCAGAGGCCGATCAATAAACTACCCCACCGCAAGCGGTCGGGGTATTAATAGCATCACGTCACACCGGCGAAGGCCGGTGTCCACGAACGAACCACTGGATTCCGGCATACGCCGGAATGACGATATTCGCAGCAAGCTACAGTCGTAGCAAGCTGCGGGGAATCCAACCCGCAGAGATTAAATTTCAGGCTATCCTGGGGCCTCTTTTGTCATTACTTTCCGGCCGGTCAGGGATTGTGCCTTGCGCGCGTGAAGGAAGCGGGCAAAGTCCAACACCTCCTGTTCTGCCTCGTCAGGTAGGTGGGTCAGCAGTGCTGCAATTCGCTCGGCAGCCGGCACCCAGCTTTTCGTCTTAGCCCGCCAGATAACGGTGAACTGATCCGGGCTCAAAGCCAAGAAGGCTAGTGTCTCACCCTCTTCATTTACGAACTCTACCTCATAGACATCACTGGGGTGACAATCTACGATAGTGCCCTGCATTCCGGAACGTAGACCGCGATCGGGAATATCCTCTATCAGTTCGATTACGTCAAACAGATCAGGCAATTCATCTCACCTCCTTGGCCCATGTAATAAAGAGAGATGAAAATATTACACGGGCCGAGTAGCATAGGCCGCAGTTATAATCCATTAAATCCTCACTCTACGTCCTCAATATCCACCTGAAGCTTTCTTTACATAGAGCGTCACCAAACGGGCTTCATCACCACCAGGAGGAACAAGCCAGCCCGTCCGCACAACGGCCTGCCTCCCTTTCATTCCCAAGATTAACAAATCAACAGCGTAGCGCCGTCCGAATTCATCCTCGCTGTGAAGAGTTGCTTCGCTTTCCAAGGCTTTATCCTCGATCTGGGCCACTAAATCGACGTAATTCTCCCGAGTAAAGCCAAGCAATTCTTTGAAGACCGCGGCCTTATAACGTCCCCAAGGAGCCTCGGGGTCCAGCGCATAATCGGTCAGCTTGCGGGGGTCAATGACCACGCGGTTGACAATATCTGCTAAGTTCACGTCTCGATCTCCGTTTCAAGTATAGCACAAAGGCCTGGAGATGCCACCCGATAAAATCCGGCTTTCAGACCTCTTTCCCTGTTGAAAAGTCATCTACCACGACTGCCTGGTGGCCTTCGACGATTAAGGCATCCACCACACGGAAGCCGATGAACCCGGCCTCTCCCTCATGCGGGAATCTGCAACAGCCATCAATTAAGTTCAAAAACGATCCTCAAAGCATGATCGATTTCTTCCAGCTTTGCAGGCAATAATTTTCCACGAATCCTAACCAACCTATGACGACGATCTATAGGTCGCGTCTGCAAACAATCGGCTATAGATTTCTTAGAAAGGCAATTACCTTTGGAGGGATGAATTTCTATGTTGGTTACAACTTGAGCCTTTTTGGCGCTCCATGCGGTTATTGGAACGACTTGAATGACCGGAACCATCTCATTATATACATCGTTAGTCACAATGACGCACGGCCTTGTTTTTCCGGTTTCAGAGCCCAAAGTTGGATCAAGATTGACCTCAACGATCATACCTCTTTTCAGCACGGTCATTTCGGCCATCCATTAAGCGCCGTTCCAGTTAAATCTTTTAAATCATTGTCTTTTAAGTAGATATCAGAATATGCGACGGCTGAGAGCTTTAGTCGTTCAAGTTCCATCTCTCTCTTGTAATGGTCTATAGCTGCTCGAAGCATCGAGCTTTTGTCCTTGAACCCGTACTTCTTATGATCGCGCAAGAAATGCGCTTGTGATTCTTCAACGCTGAATTTTGCCTGTATCATATCCCCCCTTTTTGGTGCTAAGATTGGTGCCTAAAGTACGGGCCTATTATAGGGTCCAAATTGATGGATATCAAAGTGATGCGTTATGGACGACAAGAGACGGGATTGGGGATTAAAGGAGTAGGAAGTAAAGGGACAGATGATGAGTAACGAGTGATGGTGAGAAGAGCCTTCCCTTGAGACAGTACGTTGAAGTCGAACGGCAAACATCGGACACCCGTCTACTTCGTGGACGCGACAGGCAGGCAAGGTACGACGCTACAAAATTCCGGCCCTGGGACTGTTTTTGGCTTAGGCAGCTATCAGTTTGTTTGTCCTTGGTGCAATCATTTCACCGCCTCGGGAGATCGGGTGATTGAGAGATTGAATAATTGGTAGATCAGGAGATTGGGCAGTAAAATCACCAATCGTTAAATCACTAAATTACTCAATCCCTCGCTCCCCCTCTCTCCCGACTACTCGAGGGCCTCGTAAAGGGCATCATAGTTGCAGCTTGGGTTCCAGAAGAGGTACCCGTCTGCCCCTGCTTCTTTCGCTGCCCTCACCTGGGCACGAATGTAGTCTTCAAGGCTCATTTCAGGCGGGATCGCCTGGTCGAAGGCCTGCAAGAAGGGGCGAAACGGCGTCGTGACTCGTGCTTTGCCAGTTGTAAGCGCCTCTTCTACCACGCGGTAGGGATCATCTTTGTAGTGCTGTTCCCTGTAGTGGGAAGGGTAAAGCATTGGGGAGACGAGGTCGGCGTAGGATGCCATCTCCTCCAGAGATTGGCCGATTGGGTCAATTCTCTTCTTGTTCCAGTTCCACATTATACGGCCGAAGATATCAACCGATATGACGACTTGACCGGAGAGGAGCTTTCCTGCCTTTTCCAGGAACTGGTTCACCGCTTCGTAACGCTCTTCGTAAATAGGGATAAGTTCGCCTCCGTCCGGGAAACGGATGTAGTCAAATTGGATCTCGTCGAAGCCTAAGGACGCTACCTCTTGGGCGATCTCAAGGTTGTAGGCGATCGCCCGCTCATCGCTTGGATAAACCCACGGGCCCTGCTGATTAAGATAGGTGGCTAGCTTAGGATCGTAGAAGAGAACCTGTCTGGCGATCAGGTAGATCCCTTTTCCCCGCAGGGCAGGTAGGAGTGAATGAAGGTCAAGTCGGCCAGTGGAGGCACCGATCTTTTTCGTGAGTGAGACGGTGCTGTTGTAGGTTACCTCACCGTGCATGTTCTTGACATTGATCACCACTGCGTTCAGTTTCCCCTCCCTGGCCGCTTCAAAGATCTCTTTGAGGCACTCTGGCTTGGTGAGGGCATACGAAGTAAGGTAGACCCCTACCCGATTGTGAGGGGAAGGAAGCCCTGCCTCAAGTGGCAAGCCCTGATCCACCCGTGCGCCGGCGAGCAGGACGAAAATGAATCCGACGATCAGGAAGCGGAAAATAGTCGAATGTGCCATGCATGCGAGTATATGCGGTTTCGGTCCTCTGTACGGTCATCTTCGTGTTATTTGTATAGGACTTTTGGCACGTCTCATCGAGGGATGGGGTGGGGAATTAACAGGGACACTCAGTCTCCTGTTGCAAGATCGAAGGAACAAAGCCACGGAATATTCTTGGGTTAGCTCAGATAGGATCTGATGAGAGAGGAAGCACGCTCTTCACAGGTTGCACACAACGCCTTCACCTTCTCCACACCTTTTTTATTAAATTTGTGCCTTGAGTGATACGCTGGAGCTCACTTATTGTGGGGCCCTTTATGCATCGCTATAATGATCTAAAGTATGTTGTGGTTGTCTTCCGGGTGGATGGCATAATGAGAGCAAAAGGAGTCAATTGCATGAAGCGCACGGTTTTTCTTTTCCTATTGGGTGTTTTGTTTATTGCGAGTATAGTCGCTGCGGCGGGTTCGCATGATCCGATCACCATCCTCGGCAACGGGGACTTCACAGCGGAGAACGGTGTTATTTCGGGGAGTGGAACTGTTGAAGACCCTTACCTGATTGCTGGTTGGGAGATTAGCGTTCCGAGTGGGGTGCCCTATGGAGTCAAGGTGGAAAACGCGAGTGTGAGTTTCATCCTGCGTGGGCTTGTAATCAGCGGAGCGATGGAGGCGCAGGGAGCAGCAGTCCGCCTCGGGTTTGTCTCCTCGGCCGTAATTGAGGATTGTACGGTCGGTTCGTCGATGAACGGAATAGAAATTGCATCCTCTACGGATGTGGTTGCTCGCCGGTGCATCCTCTACGTCCAAGGGCGGGGGCTACGGGTTCTTGGCGAGACGCCGGCCGAGTACAGGCATCAGATCGAACAGAGCAATGCCATAAACGACTACCCGGTTTACTACCTATATGGGAAAGATGGGGAAACAGTAAGCGGGATTCACTCGAGCAACCTGACCGTGGCGGCAAGCCGCAGCATGACGATCACGGAGAACGAGATCGTCTGCGGGGATGGCATGCACCTTGCCTTTGTCGAGGACTCACTGATCAGTGGGAATACGGTCCACCGCCTTGAACCTACACTAAGTGAGCACGGGATCAGCCTCTACCGCTCGACCGGGAACACGGTAAGCGACAATTTGTTGAAGAACAACCGCCGTGCCGGGATGCAGTTGTGGCTTTCTTCGGGAAACAGCATATTGAACAATCAGCTTCTGGCGAACGATTACGGCTTGATCATAGCTGCCTCAGATGACAACCGCGTCTACGATAATTGGGTGTATGCCAATCCAACCGGGATTGAAATAAGCGCTGGTTCCACCGGAAACGAGGTGGCGAGGAACACTATCTGCCCCATCTACGACAAGAACCCGCAGTACGGGATCGTTATTAAGCAGGCAGTGGCGAACCGCGTGGAGAAGAATGTGATCGTGGAGAGTGAGATCGCCGGGATCTTCCTTGACACTCAGGCGAACAGCAACACCGTCGTGGCAAACACGATCGTTGCTGGGGCGTACGGAATGTTGATAGTGGGATCAAACAATGAGATCGCGCGAAACCTGATCGCACAGAACTCGGATGGGACCTTGTTTCGTCCTACATTTGGCAAGCCAGTGATTCGCGGAAATACTTTCTACAACAACGTGTTCACAGATAACAGCCATCGTCACATCAGCTTCAACGACGACTCTGAGGGTAACCGTCTCTATCGTAACTTCTTCCTCGGGGCAGTGATCTCAAACGTGCGGATCTACGATCCCGGCAGGAATACGTGGACCGTATCCGGGGAAGGGAACTTCTGGGAGGACTACGATGGATGCGACGCGGATGGTGACGGGTTTGGCGATGATCCAGTCTTGGTGCTCCCAGCTGGAGTGAATGACACGGCGCCCTTGCTCTCACCGACTGGGGCTAGAAACGATCTCGGGGTCCTTTCCACCCTAGAGGAGAGGGTCCTTGCCGTGCTGACTGAGGGTGGTAATAAGGTGCAGATTGCTGCACTCATTGCGGATGAGGGATACGAGCGGTTCGTCGGGTTCCGCGGTTTTCCCGCCCTCCTGATCGAGGATTTCCCTGGCATCCTTTTTGACTACGGGGAAGAGGTCCAGGGTGGCCCCGGCCCCACTGACAAAGCCTTCACCATGGAGAAGGTCCCCTTCCCGCTCGACATCGCCTTCTTCGATCGCAAGGGAGCGCTTGTGGGGAGCACGACTATGGAGGCGGATTCCTCCGACCGGTACACAGTTAACAGTTTATTTCAATACGCACTTGAGCTGCAAAGCGGCTCGCTCTCCGCATGGGGTATCGGCGCTGACTCGCGTCTGATCCTCCCGGAGGAGGGAGAGGGGTAAGTGGGTCGTATTTCTGCGGTTATCTTCGATCTCGATGGCACCCTGGTTCGTTATCGAGGGGTTGAGTTTGAGTCGAGCTGGGGCGCGATTGCTGCTGCCGCTGGAGTGAAGGCCCAATCGCAACGCCTGCTCGACGAGTATCTTCCGCGCCGCGATGCCTATCCCGAGTGGGTAAAGCGAGACGCCGAGCTTCTCACTGGTATTTCTGTGCAAAGCGTGACGGAACGAATCTTCCCGCCCCCCTATGCTGCCGGTGCCCCTGAGGCGATAGCCCGGCTCCGCGGCCGTTATCAGTTAGGAATCCTTTCTTCTGGGGTAGACCTCGTCGCAGAACACGTGCGTGACGACCTTGATCTTGAGTTCGCTGTGTCTAATCACGTTTTTATTGAGGGCGGACGTTTCACGGGTAAGAGCCAGACCATCGTTGACCTGTGGGCGAAGGATGCGGTGATGAGACAGATCGCAGAAAAACGAGGCCTTGCGCTTGCGGAGATCTGCTATATCGGCGATCACATGAACGATGTCCCAGTGATGCGAATCGTCGGCCTATCAATTGCTTTTAACCCCAAGGATAAAGAGCTAGAGCAGATCGCCGATTACGTAACGCACGACTTTGCAGAAATTCCGGAACTCATCGAGAGATTCGAAGATAAAAGATGATGTGACCGCGCGGCTCACCCGAGCCGCGCGGCTGGTTGCTCGCGTTAGATTATCTTTGCTTCCCTACGGAAAACTGAAATAGAGGCCAACTCCTCCACTTGGATCCCAGGTGCCCGAGAGCGCGCCCCACACATAGAACGAGAACCAATCGAGCCCGAATCCGATATCGAATCGCTGTTGGGAAAACCCGACCGGTATCAGAGAGAAGGTGGTTTCACTGGCGATGCTGAATCCATCGACACCAAGAGAAAGGTCAAACCAGACATCGTCGGCAAATGCAGGGTAGATTGTGGCCGATGTTCCAATTCCGCCGGAGAACGACGCTCCATTTAGCGGCATGTCAAACATGGTTGCCTTGCCGTAGATGCTCGCTGAGTCAAATGCGAGAGGAAAGGGAAAAACTCCCATGGATAGCTTGCTTCCAAGTGTAAGCCAATTCCATGTGTACGCGAGTCCAAAAGCCTGGGAAATACTGAAGGCTGACGCATAACTAAGGGAAGTCGTGCTGGATAGCGTGAAGCCAGCAAAATCCAAGTAAAGGCTGAACCAGGAAACATCCGCAAAGGGCGGATACACCGTCGCTTCGCTGCCGAGCGTTGCGCTCAGACTTACTACATCCTCCTGTGCCCCTACCCCCGCCGTCATCGCGAACAGGAGAAACAGGGCAATGAGAATAAGGCTTAACCGTCTCATGTGAAACCTCCTCTTTGGACAGTACTCGAACTAAAGAGTAATAAACGCCGTGTTGCGAGGAAACGCTAAGGTTCGATCTGTTTTCTCACTTGCGCACTGACACGGGTGCGGGGTGTCCACACTAAGCGGTGACAGGTAGCCCCAGTAAACACCCCAGTCGGCGCTCCTAGGCGACTGACTTGCAGATGATACAAAGGCTGATGGTGACAAGGCTCTAGTCGCTTTAGGTGTGGCGATAGAGGAGGCTCCTTTGGAAGCTACTTCTTGGGTAAACGATTTGGTTGGTTACGTCCCGAAGATGCGATCCCCAGCGTCTCCCAGTCCAGGAAGAATGTATCCGTGCTCATTTAGCCGTCGGTCAAGGGCGGCTGTGTAGATGGATACGTCCGGGTGGGCCTGGACGAGAGCCTCTGCTCCCTCGGGTGCGGCGACAAGACAGAGGAACTGGATCTTTTTTCCACCTTCTTTCCTGATGAGATCGACCGCAGCAACCGCGCTTCCACCGGTGGCGAGCATTGGGTCAACGATGATCACCTGCGCGTCTTCAAGCTCCGCTGGGAGCTTGGAGTAGTATTCTATCGGCTGCAGAGTCTTAGGATCCCGGTAGATCCCGATGTGACCGACCTTCGCGGTGGGAATAAGGTTTAATACACTACCAAGCATCCCCGTTCCGGCGCGCAGGATGGGAACGAGGACAATCGGCACGTCAAGAACTTTCCCGATCGTCCGCTCAAGCGGAGTCACCACCTCCACCTCACGTAGAGGGTAGTCGCGGGTTATCTCGTAGACCATGAGTGCGGTCAGCTCCTCGAGCAGGAGGCGGAAGTTGTGGTTATTGGTAGCGATGTTGCGCAGACGGGTCAGCTTGTTCTGGATCAGTGGATGGTCAAGGATGTGCAGATTCGACATCAGTCCCCCAGAAACGTGGTATCACCTTTAAGATACCAGATCTGACCTTCTCTCACAAGAAACGTCCCCGTGGAGTGTCCTTCTTAAGAGGGCATGGAAAACTCGGTTCATCTGCGTTCTCGTCATTGTAAAGGATTAGTACAGGCAGAGGCAATCGCCGATGGTCCACCCCCAAGGGTATCACTTGACAGTATTGGGAGTGAAGGAGTATTGTGTGGATATCTGATAATTCTCACGGCTCTAGGACATCGCTCGCCTATCAAGGCCCATCTAACAAATCATGTAGGAGGTGGATGTCATGAAGATTTGGCGACTATGGAGTGGAGGACTGGTACTGACGCTGGTGGTGTTTATTTCGTGCGCCATTGGCTTGGCACAGGTTGATATTTTTCTGCCCGGGACCCAGCTAGGGACCTACACCGGCAACGCGATCGATTTTGGGGCAGTGCCAGTGGGGACGACCAAGACGGCGACGTACACATTCAAGATTCTGGAGACGAGTGCCACGGCAGGAACGGTGACACAGATCGCATTTCCGGGTGGGTACCTCTCAGCTCCGCCGTTCGGTCTAACGAATCTGCCAGCGATTCCGATCACGATCCCCCCAGGGGGGTCGATCACGTTCCAAGTTACGTTTACGCCAACTGCGATCCAGCTATACACGGGCCAGTTTACCATCACAGTTCAAGGCGGCAAGCCGCTACAGGTAAAGAAGCAGACTGTCACCCTCACCGGTCAAGGGGTCGCTCACACAGGTGAGGGGCCCGAACCGATCCCAACAGAGATGGTGGATCTTTCACTGACCGGTAAGGAGCCCATTACCGTTACGCTCCCCACCACCACTGAGGATACGGCCAAGCTGGAGACGAAACTCGATACCGTAGGGAGTGTCCTCGCTGAACTGCGTAAGAAGCTGGATAACCTGGGTTGGTGGCTCGGTAAGCTCACCGTGGGCTATCCGATCGGGATCGAGCCGTATTCGACCAACCCCATGCCGGAGACGGATCTCTGGAGACTTCTTGCGTCGCTCGAGGCGAAGCTCGATCGCTTAGCGCAACAGCCGAGTGAAGTCACGGCCCCCGACATAAACATCACGATTATCGAGATCTACAACATCATCGTGGAGATCAACCAGTTCATCATAAACCTCGGCGGAAACGTCGCTGGGCTCGAGGCAAAGCTCGATCAGCTTTCCAGCGACCTATTTGATCTGTGGCTTGACCTGATGGACATATTGGACGACCTAAATGGCATGTGGGACGATCTAAACGGTATGTGGGGCGACATGCTCGATAGATTCGACGATGTTGAGGATGCCATCGCAGCTAATACGAACGCGATCAAGGCATTGCAGGCGTCAAATGCTCGCATTGAGGACAAGCTGAACCAGCTACTGGGGCTCCCTGCTGCACCGACTACGGCGAAGGTTACCCTAACAGTGACTCCAGAGTTAGTAAGCGCTTCGGACCACAGCGCGACCCTAGAAGGCGTGGCGGGCGCGGTTGAAGGCGATGTCCTCGTCAACATCTATTGGCTTGGACGGGATAACTGGAGGCCGGGGGTTACGGATCCCTTCTGGTTTGACAGTGTTACCGCTAATCCCAACGGGTCGTTCTCGTTTACAAAGGACGGTTGGGGGAGCTCTTGGCCTGTATGGTGTGAGATTACCCAGACGAACGCCAGTGGTGAGAGCGCACCGGTCAGGGTATATCTCTCCACATTGATGATAGGTATGTAAGGCTCTGTTGCTCGTAGGGGGCGGATGAAAGTTCTGCGGTCTGTTGTCTGCCTGGTGGTAGTGGCAGCGGCCCTGGCCGTTAGTGGTGCAGATGCTGCCGCGCAGGCGCAAGTTCAAGGGTTGGTGGAGAAGCTGGCCAGTTCATCGGCTGACGAGCGAAAAGAAGCGCGGGAGGGACTGCTGGCGCTTGGTGCAGCAGCGGTCCCCACTCTCATCCTGGCGACTGAATCGGATGACGCGACCGTGCGTTGGGAGGCGGTGAACCTGCTCGGTGTGCTGGATGATCTCCGTGCGACGGACGCCGTGCTCCGGGTTGCGATGACCGATCCCGACGTCCACGCCCGCTGGCGCGCAAACTGGGCGATCACTGTCCTCGATGATGGAACAGTCGTTCCCTGCCTGATAGCGGCCCTGTGGGGGGAAGACACGACGGTCGCCTGGAATGCGGCGGTCACGTTGAGCTTGTTCGGCATTCTCGAGGCGGTTCCGTTGCTTCACGAGGGGCTCAAAGTTGATGGCTGGCAACAGTGGGAGGCGGTGAACGCCCTTGGCCGGGTGTGGAACGATGAAACCGCTCCCAAGCTGATCGTTGTTCTACAGGGAGGATCGGAGGATGTCCGCAAGGAGGCGGCCCTCTCGCTGGGACGGATCGGAGGGGACGAGGCTATCGCAGCTCTTTTCGAGGCCCTCGCTCATGACACTTCCCCTGAGGTTCGCTGGCGCGCGGCGATGATGATTGGTCGCATCGGTGACATAGTGGCCATCTCACTGTTGGAAGACATACTGAAAGTAGAGACTCATCCGCTAGTAATTGGATATATTGTGGGTGCAATCGAAGCATTGGTCCCTCCTTGATGTTCCTCGAACATCCATGGCCTTTGTTGTTTTGTGCGAGCCGCGATGGGAATCGACTCTACTGGGCCCTCTCTTCTTTGTAGAGCAGGACCATGCCTCCAGCGATGAGTGGTAAAAGAGCGACGGCCGTCATCACGGGGACGAGGCCGTAGAGGTCGGCGAAGAAACCAATCGGAGTCAGAACCAATCCTCCAACCCCCCAAGCGAGTCCCATGACAAGACCGGTCTTCCCAGGGAGGGTCTCCTGTGCTGCCACCATGCCGAGGGGTTCATAGCGTGTGTGTACCCCGCGACAACCCGATTTCAAGTGGAATAGCCACTGGTGATTGGCTATGGTAAGTGAAACGCGAAAGGTCTTGGGACGAGTATGAAACAAGCCTTTGTTAGCCTGTTCGTCGCTGTCGCCGTTGCCATGATCGGGGTGGGGATTATCGCTCCCATCCTCCCGCTCTATGCGAAGACATTCGCGGCGAGTGGCGTGTCGATCGGACTGGTCTTTTCCGCGTTCTCCCTCTCCCGTAGCCTCATTGGGCCGCTAGTCGGTCGCCTCTCCGATCGGGTGGGGCGAAAGCGCATTCTAATGATTGGGCTTGCCGGCTACGCCGGTGTCTCTCTCCTTTACGTCATGGCGATGAGTCTGTGGCAGCTCGGCCTGTTCCGCCTTCTGCAAGGAGCGGCTTCAGTAATGGTCACCCCGATCGCCCAGGCCTACATCGGGGATATCACCCCGCCCGGCAGGGAAGGGCGTTACATGAACTTCTTCTACTCCGCGATGTTCCTTGGGATGGCGCTTGGACCGCTCCTCGGTGGAGGCTTTAGTGCGGTGTGGTCGTACCAGGGAGCGTTCTATGCGATGGGTGCCTTGAGCATCATCGCTCTGCTCCTCGTTTCAGCCGCCGTACCGGCTGACCACGCCCACAGTGGCGACTCCCACAACCGCTCGCGCGAGATCGTTCCACTGCAGCATGTGATGCGAAACGATGCAGTGAAGGGGATCTGCGTCTACGTAGCAACGCGTGGGTTCTGGCGGCAGGGGTTCAACACCTTCTACCCGCTGTACGCGGTGGCGACGGCCGGGCTCGGGGAGGCGAGCATCGGGATTGTCCTTTCGGTATACATGCTCGGCGGCGGCCTTCTTCAGATCCCGTTCGGGTTCCTTGCTGATCGCTACCCGCGCTTTCCCCAGATCGTCCTCGGAAGTACCGCCGCTCCGCTTCTCCTCATCGCTGTCCCGTTTGTCCGCCACGTGTGGATGGTAGTCCTCATCACCTTTGTCATCGGGGCGCTCTCCGCCCTGTCACGGGCTTCGATCATCGCTATCCGTACCGAGCTCGGGCGGACGCACGGGATGGGAACACTCGCCGGATTGCAGGGCGGGGCGTTTGCTCTTGGCCAGATGGTCGGACCGCTGGCGTTCGGTGCGGTAGCCGACCTAGTCGGGCTGGCGGCGGTCTTCCCGTTCGGAAGCGCAGTGGGCCTTCTTGGGACTGGATTCGTCGTCGGCTGGTTCCGGCGCTGGGGAAGGCGTCAGCCTTGTCCCGTAGAATGATTCGCCCTGTGATGGATTAAAGAAGTCCTTCTATCATCTTCATGCTAAGGTCGTCCGGGTGGCCAACATAGCGGATCACGCCCTGCCGATCGAGGAGAAATGTGTGGGGGAAGCTTTTAACCTCATAGAGTTGTTTGATCGGGTTTCCACTCTTTCCTCCTGGCTCCCAGACGCTGATGAAATCGGTGTAGTTGTTCTTATCTAAAAAGTCGATTGTGTCTTGTTCATCTGGGTCTGTACTGACGAGGATCACCACCAAGCCCCTTGACGAGTACAGATTATACACGTCTTTAAGATGCGGCATTCTCGACTTACACGGAGGGCACCACACTCCCCAGAAGTCGAGCAGGACGACAAGACCGCGGGTGTCAGAGAGGGTGATCTCTCCGCCATCGGTGGTGTGCGCAGTGAAGCCTGGGGCGGTCTTTCCAACAGTGAGGCCGACCGACGGGCCGACATCGTTCACCGTAATTGTTTGGTGGTCTTTGGCTTGTTCTCCACGCACGTCGATGGCGGTTAGCGTGGCGATGAACACTCCGCCTGTGTGGTAGGTGTGGTGGATGATGATGTTTGGGTTAGCACCTTCCTCCGGGTCGGAGCCATCTCCAAAGTCGAGCAGGTAAGAGATCGCGTCGCCTTCAGAATCCTCGCAGTAGGACAGATCAAAGGAGACATCAAGAGGCGCTGGTCCACTAATCACCGCGGCACTCAGGATAGCGATCGGAGCCCGGTTGCCCAAACACCCGGCGATCCCTGAGACCACCATAAGCATGAGAATGAGAACTAAACTACGATTGGTTGACCAATGCTGTGCCGAAGCTTTCATCTCTTTGTTATATTATCGTAGTTCGGCGATGCTGGTATGGAGCGCGACCTGTTTCAGTTAGACACTCTCCCCCGTGATTCATACGACTGATGTCCTGCGCTACATGCGACGGAGGCAGGGGGACGACATCGAGAGGATGGCGCGGTTCGATTAAGAATGCGATGCAGGATTTGCGACTTTCCCCATAAGGCAAGTAGGCTTGACTCGCCTTAGCGCCAGCGCTAAGATGGGGTGTGATCGAGCGATGCTAACTAAAGATTTAGCCTTTTTGCCGCTTCTCATCTACATTAATGTGCCCCGTTGAGGGGCGATTCTGCAGACCCTTGCGGTCGTTCAATCCTTAGAACCATTTAAGTGTTAGAGTTTGTCTGTGTGTAAGAAGGAGATACGGATGAAACGTTATGAGAAACTGATAAAAGACCCGATTGCACGTGAGGAGAAGGTCCTCACCCTGTGGGAGAACAAAGAGATCTTCAGAAAGTCGCTTGATGCAACAAAGGGTGGGCCACGCTACGTTTTCTATGAGGGACCGCCGACAGCGAATGGACGACCGCACTTTGGTCATCTGATGCCACGTGTATATAAAGACCTCTTCCCCCGCTACAAGACGATGCAAGGATTTTACGTGGCTCGTAAAGGTGGCTGGGACACGCATGGCCTTCCGGTGGAACTTGAGGTGGAGAAGGAGATCGGCGTCAACAGCAAGCCGGAGATAGAGGCCTACGGCGTGGAGCGCTTCGTCAACCGATGCAAGAAGTCGGTCTGGCGGTACAAGGCCGAATGGGAACGTATGATAAAGCGAATGGGGTTTTGGATTGACCTTGAGAACGCCTATATCACTTATACCGATGACTACATCGAGAGTGTCTGGTGGGAGCTCGCCCAGATGTTTAGGCGTGGCTTTCTCTACCAGGGGCACAAGGTTCTTCCCTATTGTCCACGCTGCGGGACTGGCCTTTCCTCACATGAGGTAGCGCAGGGGTACCGTAAGGTGCAGGATCCTTCTATCTCTGTGCGGATGAGGATCGTCTCAGATGATGGGGCACGCTACAAGCAGGAACGCCCAGGCAGCACCTCACTTCTCACCTGGACAACGACCCCATGGACCCTGCCGGCGAACGTTGCTTTGGCTATTGCCGTCGAAGCCACTTACGCTGAGGTGGAGCAGTGTGGGGAACGACTGATCCTCGGCAAGGCGTTGCTTTCAGCGGGTTTAGAAGGGGACTACCAAATTGTGCGTGAGTTTCCTGGTGGGGATCTGGTTGGCCTGGGCTATGAACCGCCCTATCGGTTGGTGGTTGATCCCCGAGCCTACCGCGTACATGCGGCAGAGTTTGTGAACATGGAGGAGGGAACAGGGATCGTCCACACCGCACCAGCATTTGGCGAGGACGACTACCAGCTTGGCCAGGAGAAAGATCTCCCCTTCTTTCACCCGGTCGACCTTGCCGGAGCCTTCACCGAGGAATTTCCTCTCTGCGCGGGGACCTTCGTCAAAGAGGCCGACCCGGTGATTATCGAGGATCTAAAAAAACGCGGTCTTCTCTACCAGCACACACTCTACGAGCACGACTACCCGTTCTGCTGGCGCTGCGGGACCCCGCTCCTTTACTACGCGATGGACTCCTGGTATATCCGAACCACTGCGGTGAAGGATCAGCTGATCGAAAATAATCGTCGGATTAACTGGTATCCGTCACACGTTGGTGAAGGTCGGCTTGGTGATTTTCTCTTGAACCTCAAGGACTGGGCCCTCTCCCGCGATCGCTACTGGGGAACGCCACTCAATCTCTGGACTTGTGAGGGCTGCGAGAAGGTGATCGCCGTGGGGAGCCGGGCTGAACTGGTGGATAAAGCACGCGATAAGGAACTTGCGCGCACAGTTGAGCTCCATCGACCGTACATCGACCGCGTCGCCCTGCGCTGCCCGGAGTGTGGTGAAACAATGCGACGCGTCCCAAACGTGATCGATGCCTGGTTTGACTCAGGTTCGATGCACACTGCCCAGTGGCACTACCCATTCGAGAACAAGGAGGAGTTCAAGGAGAGCTTTCCTGCTGATTTCATCTGCGAGGCGACCGACCAGACGCGTGGATGGTTCTACACACTGCTCGCTACGAGCACGATCATTCACGGGGAGGCCCCGTTCCGCAACTGCATCGTCACCGGCCTTGGCCTTGATGCGGACGGGATCAAGATGAGTACGAGCAAGGGGAACGTCATCGATCCCTGGGATCTGGTCGATCTCTATGGTGCCGATTGCCTACGCTGGTATCTCTGCGCATCGAGTGCGCCGTGGAGATCGAAGCGCCTCGGCGAGGCCGACGTGAAGGGACCACTCTATCGCTTCCTCGATACCCTACGCAATACCTACGACTTCTTCGCCCTGTACGCCTCGATCGACGGTTTCGATCCAGAGGATCACCACGTGGAGGAAAGGCACTTGGGCATCCTCGATCACTGGATCCTCTCCCGGCTTTCTTCCACGACGAAGGCGGTGACCGAAGGGCTCGACAACTACGATGTAATAACTGCTACAGAGGCGCTAGAGGGGTTCCTCGACGAGGTCTCCAACTGGTACATTCGCTCCTCGCGGCGGCGGTTCTGGAAGGGAGGGATGGGGCCGGACAAGATTGCGGCCTACACGACCCTGTACCAGGTGCTGGTGAACCTAGTCAAGCTTGTCGCTCCGTTTGTTCCTTTCATCGCTGAGGCGATCTACCAACAACTGCGTAAATCCTCCGATCCTGAGAGTGTTCATCTCTGTAGCTATCCGCAGGTGGGCGAGGTATGGATCGATACTACTCTCGAGGGGGAGATGGCCCTTGCGCGCAGTATCGCTTCGCTTGGGCACCAAGCGCGCAACCAGGCGCAGGTTAAGGTCCGTCAGCCTCTTTCTCGTGCCATTGTTGAAGTGGCTTCCGAGGCGGAGGGTTGCGTCCTCTCTGAAGGGGTTCTAACTCTGGTTAAAACGGAACTGAACGTGGCCGCGGTGGAGATTGTCTCGACTCTTCAGCCCTACTTCCACGAGGTGCCCGCCCCCAACTTACGCACCCTCGGCCCCCGCCTGGGCCCGTTGGCTCAACAGGCGGCTGAGTGGATCAAGAGCAAAACGGCGGCGGATGCTCGTGAAGCGTTGGCTTCCGGCAGCGTAAAAGTCAAGGTCGACGGAAAGCCGGTGGAGATTAAGAAGGAGGATATCTCCTTCCAAGCGGTCCTTTCCAAAGGTTTCGTACTTGTGGAAGAGGGAGCCTTGCGCCTGCTCCTCGATACAAACCTCGATGAGACGCTACGTGAGAAGGGGCTCGTGCGCGAGCTTGTTCACAGCATTCAGCTTCTACGCAAAGAGGCAGGCTTCGAGGTGACCGACCGAATCGTGCTCGGCTACCGGGCCGATTCGCCCCTTGGGGAAGTTCTCGCGAAAAACCGCGAGACGATCGCGGCCGAGGTTCTCGCACTTGAGGTGAAACCCACCCTTGCAGGGGACTACGAGTTGCAACAGAAAGTAAAGATCGAAGGTGATGCGGTTGTGTTTGGATTATCACGGACTACCTACCCTAAAGGAGCGTGAAGGAGGGGAAAATGGCGACGGCGGTTTTGGGGATGCAGTGGGGAGATGAGGGGAAGGGGAAGATCACCCATCTTCTGGCGAAACAGGCTGATATGGTTGTGCGTTTCAACGGTGGCCCGAACGCTGGCCACACCATGATCGACCGCGGGGTGAAGTTCGGGACGCACCAGATTCCTGCAGGGGCATTCTATTCAGATACTTGTTGTGTGCTGGCGAGTGGGATGGTGGTCGACATGTGGGTCCTGCGGGAGGAGTATGAGGCGATATCTCATCATTTGGGGCGAGAACCACAGCTTCTTGTAAGCGAAAGCGCACATCTCATCCTCCCCTATCACCGAATTCTGGAGGAGCTTGAGGGGAGCGGTGCGCGCATCGGAACAACGCGTCGGGGGATTGGAACTGCTTACCGAGACAAGGCAGCCCGTGTGGGAATCCGCGCCGGGGATCTGTTGCACCCACAGCGGTTGTGCGATAAGCTGAGCCACCGGCTTGATCTTCTGAAGCGAATGTGGCCGGCTTCATCGGAGATCGCCTCCCTCTCGGTTGAGAGTCTTTCCGAGACCTTGTTGGCTGCCTCGCAGCCGTTCCTGGAATCGATCACTGATGCTTCTGCGGCAATCAGGTTGGCTCTCAAGGAGGGGAAGGTCATATTTGAAGGGGCACAGGGAGCCCTCCTCGATCTCGATTTCGGGACCTATCCCTATGTTACCTCTTCCTCCACTACATTGGCCGGGTTGGGAAATGCCATTGGAATTCCTTTCCCCCAGGTCGAGCAGCGCATCGGGGTGGTAAAGGCTTACACAACGCGTGTGGGTGAGGGCCCCTTTCCCACTGAACTTGCCGATGAAGAAGGGGGAAAGCAGTTACGTGAGCAGGGTGGAGAGTTTGGAGTCACCACCGGTAGGCCGCGACGCTGCGGTTGGCTCGACCTGGTTGCCCTGCGGCACGCCGCCGCCCTGAACGATCCTACCAGGCTCGACATCACCAAGCTTGATGTCCTCTCAGGAATGGCGGAGATCAAAGTCTGCCGGGCATATCGCTTGCGAGGAAGCAAGATCACGGATTTTCCCCACGGCAGGGGGGAAGAGCTAGCCCTCTGTGAGCCAATCTATGAGACCTTCCCTGGTTGGGATGAGGAGATCGGAAACGTTCGCAAACTTGAGGAACTCCCCCAGGCGGCTCGAGATTACTTGGAAGTGGTCACACAAGAGGTAGGCGTGCCGATAGGGCTTGTCTCGGTCGGTCCAGCCCCGGAGGAGACGATTGTAACCTAGCTTTGACAGTCACGAAGGCGCTTGCTATAATCACCCTCTCGACAAATAAGGAGCAAGATGATGCAACGGAGCTTTGTGGCAAAGAATGAGGAGATCGGGAAGAGCTGGAACCGAGACTGGTACCTAGTTAACGCTGAGGGAAAGCGCCTCGGGCGTCTGGCGAGTAAGATCGCTATGATCTTGCAGGGAAAACGTAAGCCTATCTACACTCCCCATGTCGACACGGGTGACTACGTGGTGGTAATCAACGCCGCCAAGATTGACCTGTCAGGGAACAAGTGGGACCAGAAGCTCTACCGGCGTCACAGCGGTTATATCGGTGGCCTAAAGGAGATTCCCTACCGCCGGCTTATTGAGAAGAGGCCAACGCTCCCAGTGCGGGAAGCCGTGCGCCGCATGCTTCCCAAGACCACCCTCGGTCGTCGCATGCTCCGTAAGCTCAAGGTCTATCCCGGACCAGAGCACCCGCATACTGCACAGCGGCCGAAAGAGATCACCCTGTAACAGAGGCTCCTCTCTGTTTTGAGTGGGTAGCTAGACGTTAAGCTTCCTTACAATCTTTAAGTAAGGAAACCAGGAATCCACCGAGGAGAGACAAGACCGTAGTTCTTGATATAAGGAAGCAAGAAGTCGATTCTTTTCCTGGTCTTCTTGCTTTCTAAGAGTTCAAAAAGACCGCGGTCCAACTTGCCAATTATTAATCGAGTTTGCTTACGCGGGAGCATCTCTTAACAGTTTAAC
>Ga0209121_10001842_pt1 | contig 22074 bp, 17 predicted proteins | sample Cruoilmetagenom3_FD_187292 | JGI IMG/M metagenome (GOLD analysis project Ga0209121, IMG submission 187292) | Oil polluted marine microbial communities from Coal Oil Point, Santa Barbara, California, USA - Sample 3 (SPAdes) (version 2) | ecosystem: Environmental > Aquatic > Marine > Oil seeps ...
AACGCCCCGATCAACGTGTCGGATAAACTGGGCCGGATGCTGAACGAGCTGGAGCACGCGCATATCTATATTGATCAACTGCATGGGCGGCTTGCTGAGCAGGATGTGGTTAACCAGAACCTGATGGCGCGGCTGGAGCAGCTTGAACATCTCGTAACGCAGTAAACTGCGCGGCTAAAGCGTTTCGCGTAAAACCTGAAACAGAGGTTTTGCCCGAAACGCCTACAACGTCCCTATGTCGCAATGCGTGTCGCCATGTGTCTGCCTCGGGCGAAAGGTGATACGCTTTAGTCCTCGCCCTGCGCCTCGGCCCGCGATTTACCTGACACATTCATCGCCAGTGTTGCGGCCATGAATGGATCAAGATCGCCGTCCAGCACGCCTTTGGTGTCGGATGTCTCATGGCCGGTGCGCAGGTCTTTGACCATTTGATAGGGCTGTAGAACATAGGATCGGATCTGGTTGCCCCAACCGGCATCACCTTTGGCCTCATGGGCCTCGTTGATGGCCTCATTGCGGCGGTCCAATTCCAACTGATACAGCCGTGATTTCAGGGCCTTCATCGCAATGTCACGGTTCTGGTGCTGAGACTTGACCGATGAGGTTACCACGATCCCCGTCGGGTTGTGGGTGATGCGCACGGCGGAATCGGTGGTGTTGACGTGCTGCCCGCCTGCGCCAGAACTGCGATAGGTATCGACCCGAATGTCAGAGGGGTTCACCTCAATTTCGATGTCGTCATCCACCACCGGATACACCCAGACCGAACTGAACGACGTGTGCCGCTTGGCCGCTGAATCAAACGGGCTGATACGCACCAGACGGTGCACACCCGCCTCGGATTTCAACCAGCCATAGGCATTGTGGCCGCTGATCTTATAGGCGGCGGATTTGATGCCGGCCTCATCGCCCGAGCTTTCTGATTGCAACTCTACTGTATAGCCGCGCTTTTCGGCCCAGCGGACATACATCCGCGCCAGCATCGACGCCCAGTCACAGCTTTCGGTGCCCCCTGCCCCGGCGTTGATCTCAAGGAAAGTGTCATTGGCATCCGCCTCACCGTTCAGCAGCGCTTCCAGCTCTTTTTCGGCGGCGCGTTTGGCCAGCTTGTGCATGGCGGCTTCGGCTTCGGTGATCACCTCCTGATCATCCTCCATCTCGCCCATCTCGATCAGCTCGGAATTGTCCGACAGTTCCTGCTGAATGGCGTTATGTGTGTCCAACGCATCCACCAGCGATTGGCGCTCGCGCATCAGCTTTTGCGCCTTGGCGGGATCATCCCACAGGTTGGGGTCCTCAACGCGGGCGTTGAACTCCTCCAGCCGGTGCTGGGCGGTTTCCCACCCCATACGCTGGCGCAACAACTCCAACGAGGTTTCGATTTCCGAGGCGAGGGTCTGAATTTCGGCGCGCATTGCGGTGGTCCTTAGTCTGCTCAATGCCGGGTGATACCAAGGCCGCGAAGATTGAACAAGATTGCATGAGCCACAGATGACAGATCACATCACAAACACGCAGCCCGAACCCGCAGTTTTCTGGTACCGGCCAGCGCATGAAGGCGATCTTAGTGCTCTGGAAATGCTCAGTGACATTGTGCAACATCTGCATAGCAAAGCGCGTCCAGACAGGATCACAGCAGAACTGAGCGCCCAAAGCGTTTCGCTAAATACCTGCATCAGAGGTTTTGCCCGCGCGCGCGCAACGTCCCTATGTCGTGCCGGGTCTCGCCTTTTGCCTGCCTCAGGTTAAGGGCGATACGCTTTAGGCACGCATCAGCCCTTCATCTCACAGCCACCCACAAAAATACCGAGACGCACCATCAGGTGCGATGAGGCGGCCAGTCAGAAGCGCCCTTAATACAGCCCACCTGAGCTGAGTGACCCAAACGTTGCCTTCTGCCCCACTTGCGCCTTCTTGCCGGTTGAGGTGGTGATCTCTTTCACCTGCTCGCTTTCACCGACACTGAACAGATCCAGATCATCGCCCATGGCAAAGCCACCGTCAAACATGATGCCAAAGATTGGCTCTTCGCCTGCGCGGAAACATTCCGACACCACATATTTACCCGAGGCATCGCCCGACAAGCGCGCGCCCGAGGTGCGGTCAATCTTGATGAAATCACACCCCTCCGGAACGGCAAACTTGCCGCCGCCGTATTTGGGGATGGCTTTGGACATAAACCGCTGAAACACTGGCCCGCACATCGTGCCGCCATAGGCCCCGCGCCCCATCGGGCGAGGCTGATCAAAACCGATGTAACACCCCGCCACGATATTGCTGGAAAAGCCGATGAACCACACATCACGCGCCTCGTTTGTGGTGCCGGTTTTGCCTGCGATTGGCACAGGCAGGTTCACGTTTCGCGCAGCCGTCCCACGATCTACCACGCCGCGCATCATAGAGGTCAGCTGATAGGCCGTAACCGGGTCCATCACCCTTTCACGATCCGACACAATGCGCGGTTTGCGGCCCTCAGCAATGTTGGGATCACCACATTCCGTGCACTCGCGCTGATCATGGCGATAGACAGTTTTGCCGAAACGGTCTTGCACTCGGTCCACCAAAGTGGGTTCAACCCGCTCGCCACCATTGGCGAACATCGCGTAGGCCGTAACCATCTTGTAGAGCGTGGTTTCCTCAGACCCCAAAGAATTGGCAAGGAACCGGCGCATGTTTTCGTAGACACCAAAGCGTTCTGCATAATCTGCAACCACATCCATGCCGATTTCCTGCGCCAAACGGATGGTCATCAGGTTGCGCGATTGCTCAATCCCGGTGCGCAAAGGCGTTGGGCCATAGAATTTGTTTGATGAATTGCGCGGCCGCCACAGGCCTTGGGGCGTGTTGATCTCAATCGGGGCATCCACGACGATGGTGGCGGGTGAATACCCGCTGTCCAGTGCCGCTGCATAGACAAATGGTTTAAAGCTTGAGCCAGGCTGCCGCTGGCCTTGTGTGGCGCGATTAAACACCGAATGCTGATACGAAAACCCGCCCTGCATGGCGATCACCCGCCCGGTGTGCACATCCATCGCCACAAAGCCGCCCTGCACCTCAGGCACCTGGCGCAAAGTCCAGCGGATAAAGTTGCCGCCATCCGTCATGCGGCGCACATGCACCACATCGCCCACGCCAAAGGTTTTTTGAAAGTTGCCGGGCAGCCAAGCAATGTCCTTGCGCGGCACGACATGCGGCTCGGCCTCGGTTTCCTGCACGCCCTCAATGCCCATGCGCATGCGCTGATCGCCAATTTCCAGCACCACGGCAGGATGCCATTTGCCGTTCAGTTCAACGTCACGGCTCACGGTGACTTGGCTCAGCGCCTCGCGCCAAGTGGCTTCGTCAACCAGCGCTTCGGGGGGCAGTGTCTTGCCCGTACCACGCCATTTGCCCCGGCCCCGGTCATAGCGCTCCAGCTCTTGTTGCAGCGATTGCGCGGCGACGCTCTGCATTTCTGGGTCAATCGTGGCGCGCACGCTCAGACCACCGGTGAAAAACTCGCCCTCGCCAAAATCGCGGCTCAGCTGGCGGCGGATTTCATCGGTAAAATAGTCGCGTGGGGGCAGCGCCTTGTAGAAGGGCTCAAAATCGCCGTTTTGAACCGAGCGCACAGGCTGCGCCACTTCCACATCATATTGCGCCGTTGTCAGATAGCCGTTTTCCTTCATCTCTTCCAAGACAAAGTCGCGCCGCGCGCGCAGGCGATCCATCTGGCGCACCGGGTGGTAATCCGATGGGGCCTTGGGCATGGTGGCCAAAAATGCGGCTTCATGGGGGGCCAGCTCGCTCAGGGGTTTGTTAAAATAGGTCTGCGCAGCGGCAGTGACGCCATAAGAATTCTGGCCAAGGAAAATCTCATTCAGATACAGTTCCAGAATATGTTCTTTGTCCAGCGTATCCTCGATCCGCGTGGCCAGGATGATTTCCTTGATCTTGCGTTCGGCGCGCCGATCCCCCGACAGCAGGAAGTTCTTCATCACTTGCTGAGTGATCGTTGACGCCCCGCGCACGTTTTGCCCGCGTGATCGCACCGCCTCGACAAACGCCGCGGCGATCCCGCGCGCGTCATAGCCCTTATGGGTATAGAAATTCTTGTCTTCCGCTGAGATGAACGCATTTTTAACCAGCGGCGGGATGTCCTCAGCCGGGGTAAATAGCCTGCGTTCCTTGGAAAATTCATCAATAATGCGCCCCTCACCCGAATAAATCCGGCTGATGGTGGGCGGCGTGTAAGTGGCCAGGCTTTCGTGGCTGGGCAAATCCTTGCCATAGATGAAAAACACTGCCCCGATGGACAGCGCGATCAGCATCACACCCAGCGTCAGCAGGCTGAATATCGTGCCGAAAAAAGACAGTATGGCTCTTAGCAAAGCGGCCCCCGGTTTGACTTGAATGTCATATAGTCACGGGCAAGCACCGCGTCAAAACCCAATCGCGGGGAAAATGTGCCAGTTTCCGCCAATGCGCCTGCCCCCGTCACTGGCGCGCCAGATCAGATGTTGCTTCATCCGCTCGGCGCCAGGCCATGATGGCGTCCCGGATGCTGGCCGCCATAACCGCGCGCCACTCGGGATTTTTCAGATTGCCACGGTCTTTTGGCGATGACAAAAAGCCAAGTTCCAACAACACCGATGGGATGTCGGGCGATTTCAACACCGAAAACCCGGCGCTGCGCATCGGCCGCCCGGTCAGTTTCAACCCACGTTGTTTGATCCCCAGTCGCAGCGCTTCGGCCAAACGATCAGCGCGCGGTTGTGTTTCCATGCGCGCCAGATCAATCAGGATATCGGCCACCACATCATCCTGCCCACTCAGATCAATGCCAGCCAAGATATCAGTCCGGTCATGGCGTTCGGCCAATGCGGCACTGGCCGCATCCGAGGCACTTTCGGACAAGGTATATACCGTCGCCCCATGGGCATGCCCCTCGCTGAGCGCATCGGCATGAAGCGATAAAAACAGATCCGCCCCCGCCTGATGGGCAATCGCCACGCGGCGCTCCAATGAGACAAAACTATCAGTATTGCGCGTCAGCATCACCTCAACATCGCCGGACCGCACCAATAGCTCTTTCAGCTCAATGGCAAACAGCAGCATCAGGTCCTTTTCCAACACCCCCCCCTGGTCCGCGCCGGGGTCAATCCCGCCATGGCCCGGATCAAGCATGATCAACATCGGACCATCCTTGGGGGCGACCTGCACAGGTTGGTCCGTTTTGGGCACCTCCCAACCGGGCAAATCGGGCGCGCCGACCGCCATGGCAAACGCCTCGGCTTCACTGGGGATCAACACCACCTCCAGTTTTGCGTGCCCGGTTTGCGCGACAAGCTGCAAATCCGCGCTTTCCAGCGCGTAAGGCCCATCCAGATCAACCACCATGCGTGACCAGCCGGGCCGAAATCCGCCCATCCGCAATGCTGTCACCCGCTCGCTATGATCCAGAGCAGGCCCCTCAATAGCCCCCCAATCCACCTCGCGGAAATCCAGCACCAGGCGTTCAGGGGCAGCCAGCGTGAACACCCGGTAGGGCACGCCCTGGCTCAGGTGCAGGTTCAGGGTGATCCCGTCCTTCGTATCAACCACGCCCGAGCCTTCAATCTCAAGGCGCGCCAAACCGCTGAACTCTTGTGCAACAATGGCCCCGGCCCAAAGGCCCAGCACACATGCCGCGAAGAATTTGATCAATCTGCTCACCGCCGGTTCCCGGTCTGTTGGTCCGCCTCAGGTTTACACGAACCCTGCCTGCTTTGCACAGGCCCCCGGCTTCATCTTTCCAAAAATACTTAATCGGACTTGCATCACCCCGCGCTGCGTTCGCCCATATAGCGGCTGAGGCGTGCCAGCCCTTCCTTGATATCCGCCGTTGCCCGCGCATAGGAAAACCGCAAAGTGCCCCCGCCACGCACCGGGTCAAAATCCAGCCCCGGTGTGACAGCCACGCCGACCTTGTCCAGAATATCACGCGCCAATGCCCGGCTGTCATCGGTGATCTGGGACACATCTGCATAGACGTAAAACGCCCCATCGGGTGGCGCGATATTGCTGAATCCGGCGCGCGGCAACCCCTCCAGCATCAAGGCCCGGTTGGCACGGTAGACATCCATATTGGCCTGCAACTCTGCATCACATTCCATGGCCGCCAAGGCAGTGATCTGGCTGGCGTGGGGCGGGCAGATAAACATGTTCTGCGCCAACCGTTCAATCACACGCACTTGATCGTCGGGCACCACCATCCAGCCGACGCGCCAACCTGTCATGGAAAAATACTTGGAGAAGGAGTTGATTACATAGACATCATCGCTGATTTCCAGCGCGCTGACGGCTTTGGCTTCATATTCAATGCCGTGGTAAATTTCGTCGCTGATGAAACTGGCGTTTTGCGCAGCGCAGGTCTCGATCAACGCACGCAATTGCGCCTCACCCAGCATGGTGCCACTGGGATTCGCCGGGCTGGCCACCATCAGGCCATCCAGATCACGCCCCTCCAGATCAGCAGGGACAGGTTGAAAGCGGTTTTCCGCCGCTGTCTGAATGTCCACCGGCACCATCCCCAATGCCCTAAGGATCTGGCGGTAACTAGGATAACCCGGTGCGCCGATGCCGACGCGCGCGCCTGTGTCAAACAGCGCCGAAAACCCCAGCAAAAACGCCCCGGACGAGCCGGGCGTGACAATCACCCGCTCGGGGTTCAGGTCAATATTGTACCATTTTCCATAAAGCTCTGCGATGCGTGCGCGCAAAGCAGGCAACCCCAATGCCACCGTATAGCCCATCGCGTCACTTTGCATTGCTCGCGTCAAAGCATCGCGTGCGCCCTGGGGGGCGGGCGTTCCGGGTTGGCCCACTTCCATGTGAATAATGTGCCGTCCACTGGCTTCGGCCTGGGCTGCGGCTTCCATCACATCCATCACAATGAAGGGATCAACCTGGCTTCGACTTGAGTTCCGCATATTCATTCCTACACTAGGGGTGTATCTGTTTGGGACCTCTTAAGAAGTACCGGATCATTAATGAAGCTTTTTCGCCTGTTGGCCATCTCTTTGATTATGACGTTGTTGCTCGGGGCGCCAGCGCGCGCACTGACCTTACTGCGTGACCCCGATATCGAATATGCGCTGAAACAAATTGCGACGCCCATTCTGAAGGCCGCAGGCCTTAGCCCCACACGCACCGATATCCTGGTGATTGATGATCACAGCCTGAATGCCTTTGTGGTTGATCGCTCGGCTATTTTTATTCACTCCGGCCTGATCCTGAAGATGAAAAATGCCGCGATGTTGCAATCTGTCATCGCCCATGAGGCCGCACATATCACCAATGGCCATCTGGTGCGCCGCCCTGTTGCCATCCGTAATGCGCGCACGGCCGCCGGAATTGGCGCGGTGCTGGCGGGGGCTGCTGCTGCGGCATCAGGCAATTCTCAGGTCATCGCCGGGGCGGTGGCGGGGGCCTCCAACAGTGCGATGCGTTTGTTGATGGTGCACACCCGCGCGCAGGAAAACGCCGCCGATCAATCTGGATTGCGCTATATGGCCAATGCCGGGGTTGACCCGCAAGGCGCCGTTGACGTGATGGAGATTTTTCGCGGTCAGGAAGCGCTGTCGGCCTCGCGCCAGGACGCCTATGCGCGCACGCATCCGCTGTCGTCAGATCGCTACCGCGTGGTGAAACGTCTGGCCACTGGCTATGCTGGACGCGCCAAAGAAAACCCCAAGGTCGACTATTGGTTTGCGCGCGCCAAGGGCAAGCTCTCGGCCTTTCAGCGCTCTCCCAAATGGACCCTCAACCGGGCAGGCGAATACGGGTTTCAAGACGTCAAACTGATGCGTCAGGCCGTGGCCTATCACCGCCAGTCAAACCTGCGTAAGGCGCTCAAGGCTATGGACGGGGCCATCGCCGCGCGCCCCAAAGACCCCTATTACCGCGAATTGCGCGGCCAGATCCTGATGGAAAGCCGGCAGATCAAATCCGCCATTTCTGCCTATGGTCAGGCGGTGAATCTGGCCCCGAACAATGCGCTGATCCTTGGCTCTTATGGCCGGTCTCTGCTGGCCGGTGGGCAGGTGAAAAAAGCCGCGCAAGTGCTTGAAAAATCTCGTGCCCGTGATGGGCGTGATCCCCGCGTTGTGCGCGATCTGGCTGCCGCCCACGCCAAGCTGGGAAACAACGGCATGGCGGCGGTTTTGACAGCAGAACGCTATGCCATGTCGGGTCGGCTGAAAGACGCCGGCATTCACGCCAAACGCGCCTCGGATTTGCTGCCGCGTGGATCTGCCGCTTGGCAGCGCGCGCAAGATGTGCTTTCTGCGGCCAAAGCCGCCCAAAAGAAACGGAGATAACCGCCATGATCCGCCCTTGCCTCACTGCACTGGCCACGTCCCTTTGCCTGACCCTACCCGCTCAGGCATTGGATATCGTCGGCATGACCGAAGCCGAGCGCACGGTGTTTCGCGCCGAAGTGCGTGCCTACCTGCTGGAGAACCCGCAGGTGATCATGGAGGCCGTCGCCGTGTTAGAGCAACACGAACAAGTGGCCCAGAAACAAACAGATGTTGATCTGGTATCAGCCAATTCCGCTGATTTGTTCAATGACGGATATTCATGGGCTGGTGGAAACCCTGAGGGTGATATCACCTTGGTCGAATTCATGGATTACCGCTGTGGCTATTGCCGCAAGGCCTTTGACGAAGTCGAACAGTTGATCGAACTCGACGGGGATATCCGCTTTGTCATCAAAGAGTTACCCATCCTTGGCGAAGAAAGTGAGCTGTCTTCGCGCTTTGCCATTGCCACCCTTCAACTGGCCGGGGACGAGGCATATAAAGCCACACATGACGCGCTGATCACCTTCAAGGGGCCGATCAATGACACGTCTTTGGGCCGGATTGCAGAGACACTTGGCCTTGATGGGCCTGCCATCCTGGACCACATGAACAGCGATCAGGTGACCGGTGTGATCACCAAAAACCGCGAGCTGGCGGGGCGCATGCAAATCTCAGGCACGCCGTCATTTGTGATGGATGACCAGATGCTGCGCGGCTATCTGCCTTTGGAGGGGATGATGCAAATGGCCGAGGAAATTCGGGCGAATTAAAGTTAGCGTTTTCACCTCCCGGGCCATTGGCAGTCCCCGGGGTGGCGATCCTGATAGACATTCTGAAGCACTTTATCTCGGCTAAAGCGTTTCGCGTAAAACCTGAATCAGAGGTTTTGCCTGAAACGCCCGCAACGTTCATATGTTGCGGAGCGCATTGTCTTTTCCCTGCCTCAGGTTAAAGGCGATACGCTTTAATCCGCGCGCAGAAAATACGAGGCACCGCCATCAGCCATATCGCCAGCCCATAGAGGGGGGCTGACGATGGCCCGGGGCCTGCGGCCTGTTAACCGGGCTGGGGTAAATCAGCCCCCTACTCCGCTGCTTGCGTCTCGGATTCGGTGCCCGCTTCAATCGCCTCGGCACGCTTTTCGACCTCTTCAACGATGTGATCGACCATCTGTGCATTGCTCAGTTTATGGCTGGCCTTACCCGCCAGATAGACCATGCCAGACCCTGCCCCGCCGCCGGTAAACCCGACGTCGGTCATCAATGCCTCGCCCGGCCCGTTGACCACGCAGCCAATGATGCTCAGGGACATAGGCGTCTTGATATGTTCCAGCCGTTTTTCAAGCGTTTCAACGGTGCGGATCACGTCAAACCCTTGCCGTGCGCAGCTCGGGCAACTGATGATATTCACGCCGCGATGGCGCAGCCCAAGCCCTTTGAGGATCTCATAGCCAACCTTCACTTCTTCCACCGGATCAGCACTCAGGCTGACACGAATGGTATCTCCAATCCCCATCCAAAGCAGGTTTCCCATCCCGATGGCCGATTTCACTGTGCCGGTTGTCAGGCCTCCCGCCTCGGTGATCCCCAGATGAATGGGCGCGTCAGTGACATCGCCCAATTGTTGATAGGCCGCGGCGGCCATGAACACATCTGACGCCTTGACCGAGATTTTGAATTCATGAAAATCATGGTCCTGCAAAATGCGAATATGATCGAGGCCAGATTCCACCATCGCATCGGGGCATGGCTCGCCGTATTTGTCCAAAAGATGCTTTTCCAAAGACCCGGCATTGACGCCGATCCGCATGGAGCATCCATGATCGCGCGCCGCTGAAATCACCTCGCGTACGCGGGCCTCATTGCCGATATTGCCCGGATTGATCCGCAGACACGCCGCACCGGCCTCGGCCGCCTCAACCCCGCGTTTGTAGTGGAAATGAATATCGGCCACGATGGGAACGGGGCTTTCTTTCACGATATCTTTCAATGCCTTAGAGCTGGCCTCATCCGGCACAGACACCCGCACAATATCCGCGCCCGCATCCGCCGCAGCCTGCACCTGCGCCACGGTTGCGGCCACATCGGTGGTGTCGGTGTTGGTCATGGTCTGCACAGTGATCGGCGCACCGCCTCCCACAGGCACATCACCCACATAAATGCGGCGGCTTTCGCGGCGCTCAATATTGCGCCAGGGACGGATGGGGTTATGGGTCATGGAGCGGGCCTGTCAGATTGCCAAAGACGTCACATCACACATAGGGCAGCTGTGCCCCTGTCGCAATCTTGTGACTGTTGATTGTTACTGTTGAGGCTGTGCAGTTGTCTGCAATTCGGCCACATAACGCTCAAGATCGCCGTCTTGGGTGATGTCGGCAACCGCATAGGCCTCCATGAGCGAGGCGCTTGCCAAAGACAAATTCGATGTGACCGAGCCATTCGGCCCCGCAGGTCCATAATGTTGGCCATTCACGGTGAAATAGATGGCACCGCTTTCGCCGACACGCAGGGTTGGCGGCTCTTCGGTGGCGGGCACATCATAGGTGTCACCGGCGTTCATGATCGCCTCATAAATGACGCTGCCATCGGCACCACGCACCCGCACCCAAGCGGCACGCACGGCGACCAATTGCAGGCCGGGGCGCGCATTGGCCAAAACCTGCGGCTGAGGGCCAGCCACCTGGTTTTCAGCCAGCACCAACGTGCTGTCACGATCAGCTGACGGCAAATCTCGGCTCAGCGTTCCACCACGGCGTGGATCAAGGGTTGAGATCGGCGCATCACGCGCGACCATGACCGGAACATCCAGCGCCTCGGGGCGGTAAAGCCGGTCAAGGACTTCATCGCTGGGCGGTTGAAATGACGTGATCGTATCAGGGGTGATCACGTCTTCATTCTCAATCGCCATCCCGGCAAGAGGATCAAGATCAACCAGAACATCCGGCGTGTTTTCAACAGGAGCCACAGTCACGCGCTGCACTTCGTTCAGCACCGAATACCCGCCATATCCGATGGCCCCAATCAAGGCGAACAACACCAAAGCCGAGCCAATGGCACCCGGTTCAATGCGCGCCAGAAAGCTTTCGGATGCGGGCAAAAACGGTGTGGCAGAGGCCATCAGTGGATCGGTTTCGCGGGCTTTGCGGGCAATGCGGTCATTCGGTTTGCGGATCGAGGAGGCCTCGGCCGACATACCATGTGCGATGGAAAAGCCGCTTTCGGTGCAAAAAGAGCGAAACGCGCGGTCCGGATCCATGTTCAGATAGCGGGCATACGACCTGACATAACCGGGGATGAAACCAGGGGTGTCAAAGGCATCAGGATCGGCGTTTTCGATGGCGGCAATATAGTTGGCCTTGATGCGCAATTCACGCTCGACATCCAGCAGGGATTTACCAATGGTGGCACGTTCACCGCGCATCACATCCCCCAAACGCAGGTCAAAATCGTCGAACCCCTTAGGATCAACGTCTTCAACGATCTGTTTACGTTTGGATCGGCGCCCGATCATCTGTCCCGCCTCATGAGTGTCCCTGGGCCGCTTACCACTACCGAAAGTCCCGATTCGGATACTGCCCCGTTTATTTTGGGTAAGTTACCATACTGCAAGGGATTATGCACGGTTTGAGGCAGCGGCAGGGCCAATTGGGGGAAATCGGCACGATTCAGCCGAAGTCAGGCGCTGAGCTCAGAGCGGTTCAATGCACAATGGCTCCAAAGTGCGTCCATGGCATGAACCAGCGCATCCATTTCATCGGGGCCGTGCACGGGCGACGGTGTAAACCGCAACCGCTCGGTGCCGCGTGGCACCGTGGGGAAATTGATCGGCTGGACGTACATGCCATAGCCCTCAAGCAGCATATCGCTCAGCTTCTTGGTGTGCACCGGATCGCCCACGATCACAGGCACAATATGGCTGCCATGATCCACGATCGGCAGGCCCAACCCTTTGAGACGGGTTTTCAGAATCCTGGCCTGGGTCTGGTGCTTTTCGCGCAAAGCCTGATCGCGTTTCAAATGCGCAACCGAGGCCGCAGCACCGGCCGCCACAGCGGGCGGCAACGATGTGGTAAAGATGAACCCCGGCGCATAAGACCTTACAGCATCACACATTTTGGCCGATGCGGCGATATATCCACCCATCACGCCATAGGCCTTGGCCAATGTACCATTGATGATATCCAGACGGTGCATCACGCGGTCTCGTTCCGCCACACCTGCCCCGCGCGGGCCATACATGCCCACGGCGTGCACTTCGTCAATATACGTCAGCGCGCCAAATTCGTCGGCCACATCACACATCGCCTCAATCGGGGCGAAATCGCCATCCATGGAATAGATCGATTCAAAAGCAATCAGCTTGGGCGCATCCGGATCATCCGCGGCCAACAGCTCGCGCAGGTGATCCAGGTCATTGTGTCGGAAAACCCGCTTGGCCCCGCCATTACGGCGCACGCCTTCGATCATGCTGGCGTGGTTCAACGCGTCAGAATAAATAATCAATCCGGGAAACAGCTTGGGCAGAGTGCTTAACGTGGCATCATTGGCAATATAGGCGCTGGTGAACAGCAATGCCTGTTCTTTGCCATGCAGATCGGCCAATTCGGCCTCAAGCCGCTTGTGATAGATGGTTGTGCCCGAGATGTTGCGGGTCCCGCCCGAGCCGGCGCCTGTGGCGTCAATCGCTTCATGCATCGCGCTTAGAACAGCCGGATGCTGGCCCATGCCCAGATAGTCATTGCCGCACCATACGGTGATTGGTTGCTCAGATCCGTCAGGACGGCGCCATGTGGCGTGGGGGAACTGGCCATTTTTACGTTCGATATCAATGAAGGTCCGATACCGGCCTTCGTCATGCAAACGGGCAATCGCCTCATCCAGCTTTGCGGTATAGTCCACCGACATCCCCTCTTCGTCTTTTTAGCACCGGTCATTCCCTGACGTATGCAACTCTGTGCATATATGTCCGCAGAGCGTTGTACCAGTTATAACTTTCATACCCTGCCTGTAACACACTACAAATAGACAAGGTGCCGCACTTTGACTTTGATCAAGTTTCTGGACAGTGCCGCGCGCGCTGTTACGCTCCGCATAAAATTGACATCCAGATGAGGCCAACACATGTCCCTAGACGCCATTTTATCCCGCATTGACGACCAATTACCTAATGCCATTGAGCGGCTGACAGGCTTGTTGCGCATTGCGTCGATCTCAACCGATCCGGCCTATGACGATCACTGCCAAAGGGCTGCTGATTGGTTGGTGTCTGATTTGCAAAGCATTGGAATAGATGCCAAAAAACGTGAAACACCCGGACAGCCAATGGTGGTTGGCCATATGGATGGCCCCGGTCCACACCTGCTGTTTTACGGCCATTATGATGTGCAGCCGGTTGATCCGCTGGATTTGTGGAACTCGGATCCGTTTGACCCAAAACTGGAAGATACGCCCGCCGGTCAGGTGATCCGTGGGCGCGGCTCATCTGATGACAAAGGCCAGTTGATGACCTTCGTTGAGGCCTGCCGTGCCTACAAAGACGTAAACGGCACATTACCCTGCAAGATCACGTTCTTTTTTGAGGGCGAAGAGGAATCAGGGTCGCCCTCACTGATTCCCTTTATGAAAGACAACGCCGCCGAGTTGGGTGCGGATATCGCGCTGATCTGTGACACCTCCATGGTGTCCCCTGGTGTGCCGTCGATTGCCAGCCAACTGCGCGGGATGCTGAAGGATGAGTTTACCCTGCATGGCCCCACCATTGATCTGCACTCTGGTCATTATGGCGGCCCTGCGCTGAACCCGCTGCGGGAAATCTCGCGCATTATCTCTACCTTTCATGATGATACCGGTCGTGTGGCCATTGACGGGTTTTATGAAGGGGTGCACGAGGTGCCCGCTGATCTGCTGCGCCAATGGGAGGACTGCGGGTTTGACGAGCAAACCTATCTCAGCTCGGTTGGCATGACCCAGCCGCATGGCGAACAGGGCTATTCCACCCTCGTTCAGCAATGGGCGCGCCCCACATTAGAGATCAACGGCCTCTGGGGCGGCTATCAGGGTGCGGGAACCAAAACCGTGATCCCAGCCGAGGCACATTGCAAAATCACCTGCCGTCTGGTGGGCGATATGGACCCTGATGTGTTGCGTGATCGTTTGCGCGCACATGTTGAGGCGCGCCTCAGTCCTGATACGCGGATCACTTGGAACAATGACCTCGAAGGATCAGCCGCAGCAGTGATGAACACCAAGCGGCCCGAGTTTGAGTTGGCGCGCCAAGCGCTCTCTGATGAATGGGACCGCGAAGCGGTGCTGGTGGGCATGGGCGGCTCCATTCCGATCGCGGGGTTTTTCAAGGATATTCTGAACCTTGATTCCATGCTGATCGGCTTTGCCCATGATGACGATGCGATTCACTCTCCGAATGAGAAATATAATGTGGAGAGTTTTCACAAAGGCATGCGCAGCTGGGCGCGCATTCTGGATCGGCTCAGCGCTGGGTAAGCCACGCGACAAGGCAGGCACACCCGCCCTAGGCCCAAAAGCAGCCTAAGGCGTGGGATTTTCTTGTCACTGGAAAGGGAGATAGTGGCGCGGTTGACGGGACTCGAACCCGCGACCCCCGGCGTGACAGGCCGGTACTCTAACCAACTGAGCTACAACCGCGCATGGGGGGGTGATTAGTCAAAGCCACGATCCCCGTCAATGGGCAATGCACCGAAAATTTCAAAGAAATCTCACAATGTCTTCGCGCGCGCCTGCCCGCCTGTGATCAGTCGAAATCAGACAGGGCAGCGCGCACCATCTGCATCCCACCAAGCCGCCTGAAAAGCTGTAACAACTCTGACTGTCTTGTGGGGTCTGGCGTGTTCAAGGCCAAATCCAACAGGTCAGCCGCCTCGGACGGGCGCAATACAGGGCGCGCGCCGGTCTCTAGTCTGTGTTGGATAACGAAAAGCAGTGTTTCCTGATTTACGCCATCCAGCGTCTGGTCTCCAACCATAATACTCGCTACCCTCACTGCCCGACGCAAAATCTATAATTGACGTAACGGCATCAACGTCAATATAAATGACTCAAAGTCCTTCATTTAGGACTAACCGCCGGGGGGCATATAACCAGTGACCGATTTTCATCACCGACTAAAGACTCTCATTCAGAGTTCTGACTATGATTACAAAAGCCTTTCTTTGAAGATTGGCCAGGGAGAGCGCTATATCTCAAACCTGCTGTCCAACCGCAGTGATCCTGGGTACACCAGTGTGGTCAAGATCTGCTCTGCTCTGGGGTTGACCCCTAATCAGATCGCCGGGCTGGATGATCAGATTACCCTTGCAGGGACAGATGTGGATGCGCGTGTGGTCTCTGCCCATGCTGATCGTATCCTTTCCGCTGTCACCAAAGAGGCGCACCGAAAGCTGGCCACACGTGGTGCACAACCGCTTTTGGATGATGTGCTCAGCTGGTGGTATCAACAGGGCGGTTTGCTGGCGAATTTTGACATGCTGTCCGAGCATGTGGACCTGTACCGCGCCCCCAAATCAAATGCCCGCACACCTGACCCCTACAAAATTGGCCACCAAAGCCTGGCAACCCGTTCGTTCGGGGTCAATTCAACCGAACATCTGCGGTATCTGTTTTCCACCTTCGACAGCAAACTGTCGCAAGAGGTGGCGATGTCCCATGTGAACACCCTCAAAGGCGATCCTCACCTGTCCATTCAAGAGATTGACGTCACCCTGCCCGGTCACAGCTTTCCGTTGCGCTTTGTCTATAAACGCCTGCTGCTGCCGGTGAAGGATACAGGCGGCAATGGCTATGTGCTGAATTACTCACAAGCCCTCGAGTGACCCTGCATAATGCTGCATTATATGGTCCAGATGCAGGGTCGGCACTGCCACCAGCCATTCTGAATCGCCACGCCCTTCAGGGACAGGCTCGGCCCATTTGGCCACACCCGGCAACTGCACGGAAAACCCATAGGTGGTGGCAAACCCGCGTTTGACATCACGATCACGCATCATCGCATAAACCCAGTCCACCGGCCATTTGATGGCAATACAGCATTGCAACAGAATCATAAAATACCGCAGCTTTTGTCGGGATCCGCGATGATCCGGGTGCACGAACAACTCCCCGATATAGGCCAATCGACCATGAAAGCCAGGGGGCAGCGCATCGGTGAACTCCAGCAACGTCTCACCTGAGTCATGGGGATACTGGCGGCGCATGGTGCGGATCATATAGGCACCCATGTTTTCGCGGCCGATATTGTCGTACCGCGTGGCAACGGCGCTGACATAGTGACCGTTTTCTTTCATAAACAGCCAAAACCCGGATTCTTCGGTGAAGTCGTTAAAGCCGGACGAGAGTTTCGCCGTTTGGCTTTGCTTGCCCATGTCCTCAATAAGGGATTCCGCATGGGCAAAATCCGAGATCATTTCAACCTCACACCCCTTCTGAGCAAGGGCTGTGGTACATTCACCCCCCACCTTTATTACGTCTAAAGAGTTAGCCATCCGCACATCCAATCACCCTAGCGCCCCCCTCAAGACTCAGAAACTCAATAAAATTTTACACACCAGGCTCAGACGTAACCGGTTTAGAATACGAAGGAAAAGGGGTGCATTGATTAGAAACAGTCTATTTCCTCTGTCACAGGCGTCGTTGTACCGCCAACATGCAACCCTAGATTGCAACTGACCTGAGAAAGGGAATGCGATCTCCTATAGCCCACATCCAACTCAACTTGTGTCGGCCAAAATTAAGAGGACCGAAAGGCTCATGCGCAGGCCATATGTGGCTCTCATAGACATCACACGTCAGTCGGGCCACCCTCGCGCGGCATCACTGCAATTCTCAAATGGGATATATGGTGGGTGATGAGAGACTCGAACTCCCGACATCTTCGGTGTAAACGAAGCGCTCTACCAACTGAGCTAATCACCCGCTCCGGGCGTATTAGACAAGCGCGCGGAACTTCGCAAGAGGGCAAATGCGAGAAGTTAAAACGTTTCGCAAAAACCTGAATGGCCCTTTCAGATGAAATACAACGAAACGTTCATTTATCTCGCATTATTTCCAATACTTATGCCATCCGGCCAAAGCCAAAACCGCTAGTTGTCCGGTTCACGCAGGCAGGTTTCCACCCCGTTTTCCACAAAATAAATGCAGCCCTGCTCGCGGGTCTGCATCGCCATATCATCGTAAGCCATCCCTTGGGCCAGCCCGCGCATCATCAGGCTGGTGATGCCGTGAGTGATGGCCACCGTGGGCCCGCGCATGTCGTCCAGAAAGGTCTGACATCGGGTGCGTAGCTGTTCTTCGGTTTCGCCACCGGGGGCCTTGGTGAACAGATCAAACTCGTTGTTCAAACTCAGCTCTTGTGTGAAGCGGTCGTAAATCTCGGGGCGCAGCATGCCTTCCCAGTCGCCCGCCGAAACCTCTTGCAGGCGCGCATCCAGCGTCATCGCTTTGGAAATACCGCGCAACGCGATTGTCGCCGTGGCGCGTGTACGCCCCAGCGGGCTACAGATGATTTTTGCGCTGGGATGCGCTTGCATCAAAGGTTGCAGCAAACGGCCCTGTGCTGCGGCCTGCGCTCTGCCCTTATTGGTCAACGGAGAATCCTTGCGCCCCTGCACGCGCTTTTCTACGTTCCACTCGGTCTCGCCGTGGCGCAGGATCAACAATAGGGGCAAGTTCATTTCGGATTATCCGCCCATCAAGACATGTAGGTTGGTGAGGGGTGAGGTGAGTAACCCCAAGACATCATCGAGATGACGATGCGTCTATTCCCCAAGCCAATCGCGCGGCATCGCAAGATCTTTGCTCACTCAGCGGCGGCGGCAATTGTTGCGCCGATATCACCCGATGCCTTGTGATTGCCTTTGCTTTGGCGGATTTTGGCGACGATAATGCGGGCGTTGGGCGTTTCTTTGGTGCGGTTTAACTTTAGCTTACCCATGGGCTGCAAGTTAAACTCGCGCCCATCTGCCAGCGCGTCGCCCAAAACTTCCAACATCGCTTCAACCACGGGTTTTGCGTCTTTCTTCTTGGCTCCGGACAGGCGCACAACCTTCTCGATCAGTTCCTGCTTCTTCAATTCCGGGCCGGGCAATCCTGGCGTTGCCTCATCCGCCTTAGTCGATTTTGTCGTCATCACGGGCTTGGGGTTCATCATTGCTCTGGGCGCCACTTCGGTGGGCGACGGCACCTTCTTGATTGGTGATTTCGCCTTGGCGGGCGCTTTGGGGGCGGCGCCTGTGGTCTTTTTGCTCGATGTGGGGGACATGCTCTGCCTCTTTCCAGTTTTTACCTGCAATTTATCCACAGGCTATGTTTACGTTTTTCCTACATAATACTGCCTCTTGGCCGATCTGGCCACCCATATGTTGACGCAAGCCGCACAAAACCGCTAAATAGGGCACAGTGGGATACCTGTTTGGGGAACAGCTTTGAAATATCTAAGTGTAGCATTTTTACTGGCCGCAGCGCCCGTTTCAGCATCCGGGCTGGCGGATCCTGTGGTAACGCCCGACGTGGTTGTCGCCGAGGCAATAGCAGATTCGTCCAACGCGGATGGGTTGATCGTGGCGATCTGGCTGGCCACTTTGCTGGCCGCTGCCGGTGGCGCGTTCTAAACCAAGGCGCCTGGCCAAGCCCCCGTCTAATGCGTGAATTTGAGTGATGGTAACCAGTGTTGTGTTTCCATATCGAAAACATGCAAATTTCGGAGGCTAAACTTATGACTAAGATCACATTTATTCTGGCCACATGTGCCTGCATTGCGACAGCACCTGCCCTTGCCGACGGTGATGGAAGCCAAATCACCCCACAAATGGTTGAGAGGGATGCCGCCAACAGTTCGGCTGGCGGTGGAATTATAGTCCCTTTGATCATGCTCGCCTTGGTTGCAGCGGCCGTCGCCGCAAACTAAGCGCGAGCACAAGGAAAAAGGGCACCCGTTCTGGGCGCCCTTCTCATAACATTTAATTGCCGGTCGGCTTAATGTGCAGTGGCGGATGGCCCCTGCCCTTCGGCTCTCAGGGCGGCGGCGGCCTCTTCGGCGGCCTCATCCCATTCCACCGGTTCGGGTGCGGACACCAGCGCATGTTTCAGCACTTCGCTGACGTGCTCAACCGGGATAATCGTCATCCCTTCCTTCACATTGTCAGGGATCTCGGTCAGGTCTTTTTCGTTCTCTTTCGGGATCAGCACGGTTTTGATACCGCCGCGCAAGGCTGCCAGCAGCTTCTCTTTCAGCCCACCGATGGCCAGCGCATTGCCACGCAACGTCACCTCGCCAGTCATGGCGATGTCCTTGCGCACCGGAATGCCCGTCAGCACAGATACAATCGACGTCACCATTGCCAACCCGGCACTTGGCCCGTCTTTTGGCGTCGCGCCTTCGGGCACATGAACGTGAATGTCCCACTTTTCAAACATGGGCGGTTTCACCCCGATTTGCGGGCTGATTGAGCGCACATAGCTGCTTGCAGCATCAATCGATTCCTTCATCACATCGCCCAGCTTGCCGGTGGTTTTCATCCGGCCCTTCCCAGGCAGGCGCAAGGCCTCGATATTCAAAAGCTCGCCGCCAACCGACGTATAGGCCAGCCCCGTGACGACACCCACCTGATCGGCATCTTCTGCCAAGCCATAGCGGAACTTTTTGACGCCCAGGAAATCACTCAAGTTGTCGGGCGTTATCTTGACGGATTCCACCTCTTTCTTGACGATCTTGGTCACGGATTTACGCGCCAGTTTGGCAATCTCACGCTCCAGATTCCGCACGCCCGCTTCGCGGGTATAGTGGCGGATCACGTCGGTCAGCGCCGCATCTGTCAGCTCAAACTCGCCCTTCTTCAGGCCGTGGTTTTTGACCTGCTTGTCGATCAGATGTTGTTTGGCGATCTCGCTTTTCTCATCCTCAGTGTAGCCCGCCAGCGGGATGATCTCCATGCGGTCCAAAAGAGGCCCCGGCATGTTGTAAGAGTTCGCCGTGGTCAGGAACATCACATCGGAAAGGTCATATTCAACCTCCAGATAGTGATCCACAAAGGTGGAATTTTGTTCCGGATCAAGCACTTCCAGCATCGCTGAGGCCGGATCCCCTCGGAAATCCTGGCCCATCTTGTCAATCTCATCCAGCAGGATCAACGGGTTGGTTGTCTTTGCCTTTTTCAGCGATTGGATGATTTTACCGGGCATGGAGCCGATATACGTCCGGCGGTGGCCACGAATTTCACTTTCGTCGCGCACGCCACCTAGGCTGATGCGAATAAACTCGCGCCCTGTTGCTTTGGCCACAGATTTACCAAGCGAGGTTTTACCAACGCCGGGAGGGCCAACAAGGCACATGATCGGGCCTTTGAGTTTTTTGCTGCGTTGCTGCACGGCCAGATATTCAACAATCCGCTCTTTGACTTTCTCAAGCCCGTAGTGATCTTTGTCCAGCACCTCTTCGGCGCGGCTCAAGTCCTTTTTGACACGGGATTTTTTGCCCCATGGCAGGCCCAGCATCCAGTCCAGATAGTTGCGCACAACAGTTGCCTCGGCGCTCATCGGGCTCATGTTTTTCAGCTTTTTCAGCTCGGCTTCGGCCTTATCCCTGGCCTCCTTGCTCAGCTTGGTTGCGGCCAGTTTGGCCTCAAGCTCGGCCATTTCGCCTTCGCCCTCTTCGCCATCGCCCAACTCTTTTTGAATGGCCTTCATCTGCTCATTCAAATAATATTCACGCTGGGTGCGCTCCATCTGAGATTTCACGCGGGTTTTGATCTTCTTCTCAACCTGAAGAACGCTCATCTCGCCCTGCATCAGGCCATAAACCTTTTCCAGCCGCTCGGACACGCTCAGCGTTTCCAGCAGGTCTTGCTTCTGGTCCACTTCAATGCCCAGATGCCCCGCCACCAGATCGGCCAGCTTGGCAGATTCGGTGGTTTCCGATACAGCGCTCAGCGCCTCTTCGGGGATGTTCTTCTTGACCTTGGCATAGCGCTCAAATTCGGCCGTGACGGTGCGCAGCAATGCCTCAATCGTGGTGGCATCACCGGGCATTTCCAGCAATGTTTCGGCGCGGGCCTCAAAATAATCGGGGTTTTCCAGATATTCCAAAATGCGCACACGCTGCACGCCTTCAACAAGCACCTTCACAGTGCCGTCGGGCAGTTTCAGCAGTTGCAGAACATTGGCCAGCACACCCGAATTATAAATTCCGTCAGAATTCGGGTCATCATCACCGGGGTCGATCTGGCTCGACAGCAGGATTTGCTTGTCGTCTTGCATCACCTCTTCGAGGGCACGCACGGATTTTTCACGGCCCACAAAAAGCGGTACAATCATATGCGGAAACACCACGATGTCGCGCAAAGGCAGCACGGGGTAGGATGCGTTCAGTTGGTCTTGCATGTGTTATTTTCCTGTTTTGGCAAGAAGGCTCTGGTCCCGATTAACGGCAACGCCCGGCCTCCTCCTTTTGTCAGAAGTCTTAATTGGGGTTCTTTCGCCCCATTTCAACCTCAGTGCGCGACACAATGCCTTGCTCGCCCGACCGGGGCAAGCGACAAATCCGTCAGGTTTTTTTAAAAGTTTGTGGCCTTCAGGCCAATGCAAGCGCGGCCACACAGGCCACAGACATCCAGCCCAGTGCAAAAAGTGAGAAATTGACCAGCATGATATACCCCCCCAGAGGTTTGATACCTTGGATCATACCCTCGGGGTGTTAAGGCTTCCTATGCAGGTTTCCCTTACCT
>Ga0209121_10001843_pt1 | contig 22069 bp, 22 predicted proteins | sample Cruoilmetagenom3_FD_187292 | JGI IMG/M metagenome (GOLD analysis project Ga0209121, IMG submission 187292) | Oil polluted marine microbial communities from Coal Oil Point, Santa Barbara, California, USA - Sample 3 (SPAdes) (version 2) | ecosystem: Environmental > Aquatic > Marine > Oil seeps ...
AGTACGGAAATTGCGGTGACGTGCGCCGTAGTGGCCTTTAGCGGCTTTAACTACTTTGCGGTGACGGGCGTGGGTCGTAGGACCGGATGTAACTCTCATGGATCAGACTCCCTTAGCGCGCGTACGGCATGTATTTTTTGACGATGCCTTCATCTGCTTTGCAAAGCACTGTTGTGCCGCGAGCATTACGAAGGAACTTGTTTGAACGCTTGATCATGCCGTGGCGTTTGCCTGCCTGACCAGCTTTCACACGACCCGAGGCCGTAACTTTGAAGCGCTTCTTGGCGCCTGACTTAGTCTTCATCTTGGGCATTTCCATCTCCTTATTTAAGGCGTGGTAGTAAGCACGACTCGGCATACCCTTAGGCCGGACGCACCAGTGAAGGTGGCGTTGTAGAGATTCGCAGCCCGTAACGCAAGCGGAAAAGTGCTGTCATGCACCCGTAATTATCTAAAAGAACATCGTTACAAATTTAACAAACACACCCGGGACGTCGCTAAAAACAATCCCGCCCGAAGAATTCACGTCCGCCATATAAAGCAACCCGGCGCCCAGCAGAAAAAACGCCATACTTTTGCGTAGCGGTTGATCGTGTGCACCTGCTGAGAACAGTAACAAAATGGCGAACACAGCCATGCTGCTGCCACCCAGTAAGAACATCTCGTATTTCGACACTTCAAGCCCCCTTTAAAATGCGAAGGCCACGTTATCACCCTACTTAGTCCTCGTACACAAACTTTTCAGAAACAGATGCTACACGTAGAATATTAGTCGATCCGGGCACGTTAAACGGTATGCCGGCGGTCACGATGATTTGCTCTTCGTCTACCGCAAATCCATCGTCACGCGCGATTTTTGACGCAGCCTTAACCGCCAGCTTGAACCGCTCGACCTCATTAACAACCACGCAGTGCAACCCCCATGTCAATGACAGCCGCCTTGCCGTTTTTGCCTTTGGAGTCAATGCGATAATAGGTACACGCGGTTTTTCTCGCGAAGCCAAAGAGGCTGTCGTTCCCGAATGGGTAAAGCAGCAAATCGCCTTAACATCAGTCGTCTCGGCAACCTGTCGTGCAGCAATGGTAATAGCATCCGCGACCCGACCTTCTGACGTGGTCCGGGAGGCTTCGATCACCTGACGATAAATTATGTCCCTCTCTACGCTTTCGGCCACATTATTCATCGTTGTGACTGCTTCGATAGGATAGTCACCAGCAGCTGATTCTGCCGAGAGCATCACCGCGTCGGCCCCCTCATAGATCGCCTGCGCCACATCGGACACCTCGGCTCGTGTTGGAACGGGCGAGGAAATCATGCTTTCCATCATCTGGGTTGCAACGATCACCGGCTTGCCAACGGCACGACATTCACGCACCAGGCGCTTCTGGATGGGTGGCAAATCCTGAACGGGTAGCTCCACACCAAGGTCACCGCGTGCAACCATAATACCGTCAGCGGCTTCAAGAATTTCGTGGAACGCGTCAACCGCCGCAGGCTTTTCAATCTTGGCGATGATCGCCGCACGGTCCTTCACAAGAGCGCGTGCCTGCTCGATATCTTCGGCCCTTTGAACGAACGAAAGTGCCAGCCAGTCAACACCCAGCTCGCAAACGAACTCCAAATCTTTCAAATCTTTTTCCGACAAAGCGGCCAGCGGCAGCACAACATCGGGGACATTTACGCCCTTACGGTTCGAAATCTCGCCACCAACAACAACCGTTGTCTCGGCATAATCTTCTCCGCACTCGATAACTTCCAGCTTAATGCGCCCGTCGTTAACCAAAAGTGTGGAGCCAACTTCAAGAGCCGCGAAAATTTCGGGATGCGGAAGGTTAACGCGCGATGCATCGCCTTCGTCAGTATCTAGGTCAAACCGGAAAACGGCACCTTCATCCAACATCTCGTGACCGTTCAGAAAAACACCGCAGCGAAGCTTTGGCCCCTGCAAATCCGCCAGAATCGAGATCGGCCGCCCCATCTCTTCTTCAATGCTGCGGATCATTGCGTGACGTTCACGGATATCCGGATGCGCCCCATGGCTCATGTTCAAGCGGAAGACATCAGCCCCGGCAAGGAACAAGTTCTTGATCATCTCACGGGTATCCGAGGCCGGACCGAGAGTCGCCACGACTTTCACATTTCTTTGTCTACGCATCTTTTTTCTTCTTCCATTCATACAATTCAGTCGGGCCTTGGAGCGATATATAGGAAAATTTGTTAAATGTCCGTAATAAACGGGGAAATATCCTGTCTTTATGGTCGCAACATCTGGTTCATGCTTGTGACAAGGCTTATCTACACTCTGTAGATGACAGGAATATAACAAATGCCAGACTATCCCGCTTTCGAAATTCTCAACCCCAACGGCAAGACACCCGTGCTGTTGGTTTGCGATCATGCATCCAACGCAGTACCGGAATCCGTTAACGGTGGCACGCTTGGCTTGCCCGATCACGATATGAAGCGCCACATCGCTTACGACGTCGGGGCGCGTGGTGTAACCGAACACCTAACCGAACTGCTGGACGCCCGCGCGGTTGTGTCCCGTTTCTCCCGCCTCGTGATTGATCCCAATCGTGGCGAAGATGACCCGACGATCTTGATGAAGTTATACGACGGCTCCATCATTCCGGGGAACCGCTATGCGGATGATGACGAAAAAGAACGCCGCCTTGATCTGTTCTACCGTCCCTATCATGCCGCCCTACACCGCCAGATCGACATGATGGTGGCCGAGGGGCGCTCGCCCGCGCTGGTTTCCATCCACTCCTTCACCAAGCAGTTGAAAAACCGCAAGCCCCGCCCTTGGCATTTGGGCGTACTTTGGGCGCGCGATGGCCGCCTTGCGAAACCCTTCATGGAATACTTCGCCAAAGACGACGATGTTTGCATTGGCGATAACGAGCCCTATTCAGGCGAGCTTGAAGGCGATACTATGTACTTCCACGGAACGCGCCGTGGCTTGCCGCACATATTGATCGAAGTCCGCAATGACCTGATTACAACCCCCGAAGGTCAGTTCGAATGGGCCGACCGCATCGCGCCAGCCCTTTGGGTGGCATTGGAAAACCTTAAGAAAGAAACCGAGAATGGATGATCAATCCCGCCTTGAAATCGAGGCCGCCGCCTTTCGCAGCCTTGTCGCACACCTACAAGGTCGCACAGACGTGCAGAACATCGACATGATGAACCTGACGGGCTTTTGCCGTAACTGCCTAAGCCGCTGGTATATGGAGGCCGCAAATGAACGTGGGATCGAAATGACCAAAGACGCCGCGCGTGAACATGTTCACGGCATGCCCTATGACGAATGGAAAACCATCAACCAAATCGAAGCCGACGACGAAAAACAGGCCGCCTTCAAGGTCGCCTTCACCCACACACACGGATATTCACAAAAATGATACTACGCATCGCATTCGCAATCACCCTTCTACTAGCCCCAATAGCAAAGGCCGAGCCCCCGCGCGTCGTCACCAGCATCGCACCCCTTCAAGGTCTGGTTGCGGATATTATGGCTGGCGTTGGCACACCCGAACTACTGCTGTCGGAACCGGTTTCCCCGCACGACTTCGCCATGCGCCCCTCCCAAGCCAGGGCGATTAGCAACGCTGACGTTTTGTTTTATATCGGTCAGGATTTGGAACCGTGGCTGGAAAAAGCATTGCAATCCCGCGACGACAACAGCCTTGTCAGCGCCCTTGGAAACATGCCCAGCCTAAACAAACTAGAGGCCCGCGAGCTTGACGAATTTGGTGAAGTTCACGAAGAGCACGATCACGATCATGACCACGAGGGCACCTATGATCCACACATGTGGCTCGACCCTGAAAACGCGCTGATCTGGTTGGACATAATCACCGGCGTGCTGGAAATCGCCGATCCTGACAATAAACTGGCCTACCGTACAAACCTTGCCCGCAGCCATGCCGAAATTGTCACAGCCACTGCAAATGCACAACGCGCACTCAGCCCGCTGGCAGATGTAGACTTTATCGTCACCCATGACTCCATGCAGTACCTTGAAGATGCTTTTGGCCTAACAGTTATTGGCGCATTCTCTGCCAGCGACGGGCAGGTTGCCGGGGCGCGAAGTCTGAATAAACTGCTTAACATCATTGATGACAAAACCTGCATCGTCGAAGACCTAACGCATCCGAACGCCATAACAGCCAACTTGCCTGAAAGCGTCAAGCATGTGGTGGTTGATCCGATGGGGTATGAGCAATTGGGCGAAGGATATTATCCCCGCTTATTGACAGCCATTTCGGAATCCCTGTTGGAATGCCGTGACTGAGCCCTTTCCATTACCAAAATATCAAGGCAATCTCCGCTTATGTCCAACGACCCAATCGATAGAACCGGCCTGCGCCGCGAATTCTGGAAACGCTTCCCGCTAGCCGACCTCCCCTTGCATGAATGGGAGGCATTATGCGACGGTTGTGGCCGCTGCTGCATGCTGAAACTGGAAGATGAGGACACGGGGCGTATCGCTTACACCAACATCGCATGCCGCTTGTTCGATGATTCCTCCTGCAACTGTGGCAACTATGCACTGCGCAAACAGATGGTCAAAACCTGCGTGATTGTTCGCCCGGACAACCTTGATGAAATCCTACACTGGATGCCTGCCACCTGCGCCTATAAATTGATAGCCGAGGGCAAAACCCTGTTCGACTGGCACCCGTTAATTTCCGGCACCCGCGACAGCGTTGATAAGGCCAACATCTCTATGCGTAATAGCACAGTCCCCGAATTCGAGGTTGGTGAAGACGACCTCTTAGATCACACCATAGAAGGAATGACGTAAATGTGGTTCACCTCTGATAACACTGCCCCAGTTGCGCCGGAAATTATGGCTGCGATGATGGAAGCCAACGAGATTTACAGCCAGTCCTATGGTGCCGACCCGATCATGGACCGCGTCCGCGATAAAATCCGCGATATATTCGAGGCACCCGAGGCCGCTGTATATCTGGTCTCGACCGGAACCGCTGCAAATTCACTGGCGCTGTCCTCAATGGTGCAACCTTGGCAGACAATTTACTGCCATCGTCACGCACACATACAAGAAGACGAATGCGGGGCACCAGAATTTTATACAGGCGGTGCCAAATTAACATTACTGGATGGGGCCGATGCCAAAATCGACCTTGCCGCATTCGAACAAGCCGTCCTTGCAACGGGCCAAGTCGGGGTTCACAATGTGCAAAAAGGCGCACTCTCCATCACTACAGCCACCGAAAACGGGGCGGTTTATGCTGTCTCGGAAATCGAGGCCCTCTGCACTGTAGCCAAAGCCAACGACATTCCTGTCCACCTTGACGGCGCGCGTTTCGCCAACGCTTTAGTCTACCTCGGCTGCACCCCTGCCGAAATGACCTGGAAAGCTGGCATCGAGGCCGTAAGTTTCGGCGGCACAAAAAATGGCTGCATGGGGGTTGAAGCGGTAATCCTATTCAACCCTGATCGCGCGTGGGAATTCGAACTCCGCCGAAAACGTGGCGGTCACCTGGTTTCCAAACACCGCTATATGTCGGCGCAGATGGACGCCTATTTGACAGATAATCTGTGGCTGGACCTGGCAATAAAGTCCAACGCTGCTGCTTCCAGATTATCGGCTGGCATTCTGGAACTTCCGGGCGCAACCCTGCTGCACCCAACAGACGCCAACATCGTTTTTGCAGGCTGGAAACGTTCGGGGCATCGTGCCGTGCAAGACGCAGGTGCGCAATATTATTTCTGGCCTTTCGATCAAACGCTCGATGGCGACCCCGATGAAATTTTGACAGCCCGTCTGGTCTGCAACTGGGCGACCACTGACGCGGATGTTGACAACTTCCTACGCATCATCGCCGAATAAAAACCCCCGAACCACGCGTGTGAATTCGGGCGCGTGGCTGATCGGCCCCATATGTCCGGTGTTTTGAAGAACTCGCCGCTGGACGTTTGGCAGCGCCGCCTCCAGAAGGTTGTTCAACAGCCCAATAGCCTCAGGCGACCGCGCCCCCTCCATCAGTAGGCACGGCACCTGAAGTTCTGCGATATTCTCCAAGGTCACTGGCCCCACGCGTTCATCGATAACCGAATGCGTGTTTTCCAAAATCAACGGGATAGTCTTAAGCATGTACTTCTGCTGTGCCTCCGGCATCACCTGAAACCCGCCATTACTACCCCAGCGATCCAGAAACGCCTCCGCCGCCTGCTGCCACTCACCTGCCGTTAGGTGTCGCGAAACCGCCTCGGCGTCTGCCATTTCCCGCCGATAAGCCTCGGGATTGCCTGCGGCTAGCAACGAGAAATACACCGGTTCATACATCAAGACACTAGCAACCAGTTCCGGACGTTCCACGGCACACCGCAATGCCACGGTCGCACCAAAACTGTGGCCGATCAAATGCGCCGGACTATCCATACGCTCCAACACGGCAATCGCCGTCTCGCAAGCCTGATCCTGAATATCCAGCGCCGGATCAAACTCCGTCGCCCCGTGCCCCGGCAAATCAATCGCAACCATCGCCAATCGATCCGCCAGCCCAGGCATAACGCCACCCCACGCACCAGAATGCGCCAGCGAACAATGAAGCAACACAGCAGGCACACCTCCACCCGCATACCGAATACCCGTTTTTCGCCCTGCAATACTCTCGACCGCCATGAGTTCCCTCCAAATAAATCCCCTCAGTCCTACCCTACAGGCTTTGCAAGTGCGAGCAGTTTTGTTACACCGTCACAAGCACCGATCAGTGATTCCTACAGCCCATGAAAAGGTCCATCACATGAGCACTTCGAAGCCCCCCAAACTTATCTCCGGCAACGCGAATAAACCCTTGGCCGAGGCCATAGCGAAGCGCATGGCAATTCATCAGGGTCGCCCTGTAGAGTTGGCCGATGCCCGCATTGAGCGCTTCAATGACAGCGAAATCTGGGTCGAGGTTTACGAAAACATTCGCGGCGAGGATATGTTCGTTATCCAGTCCACTTCGAACCCGACTAACGACAACTTGATGGAGCTGTTGATTATTACTGACGCGCTTCGCCGTTCATCAGCCAAGCGTATCACAGCGGTTATTCCCTATTTCGGATATGCCCGTCAGGATCGACGCACCAAAGCGCGCACGCCGATTTCGGCGAAACTTGTCGCCAATCTAATCGCCGAAGCAGGCATCGAACGCATCCTGACCCTTGATTTGCACGCAACGCAGATTCAAGGGTTTTTCGATATCCCCGTGGACAACCTCTATGCCGCGCCCGTATTTGCCTTGGACGTGAAACATAACTTCAAAAACTTGCAGGACGTTACTGTAGTTTCTCCAGACGTTGGCGGCGTAGCCCGCGCGCGCGAGCTGGCCAAGCGCATCGACGCGGGCCTTGCGATCGTGGATAAACGTCGCGGTGCACCCGGTGAAATTGCTGAAATGACCGTTATCGGTGATGTGACCGACCGTATCTGTATAATCGTGGATGACATCGTCGATACGGCCGGAACGCTTTGCAAAGCTGCGGACTTGCTAATGGAAAAAGGCGCAAAAGAAGTACACGCCTACATCACCCACGGCGTTCTTTCCGGTCCCGCTGTTGTGCGCATCGATTCCTCCTCGCTTAAGTCGCTGGTGGTCACTGATTCAATTCAGGCCACACCGGAAGTTAAAGCGTCAAAGAAAATCCGGTTTGTTCCAACGGCCCCGATTTTCGCCCAGGCAATGCTGAACATTGCAAACGGCACGTCGGTTTCATCGTTGTTCAAGGACAAGACCTTGGGGCCTATCTACGAAGCGTACTATCCAGACGACTAAACGTCCCAGATTTCTTCGCTCTCTACTTCACCGATTGCCATCCAGTTTGCACGTAAACGGGCGACTTTTGTGTCGCCCCATGTCTGAAATACGGCCGTGAAACTGGTCGTGGTGATATCTTCTGCCGCAAGCTCAACACGTGTGTTTGCAGCGTTCGAGATGTCCCACATCGCAAACCCCAGGTGCATGGCTGGTGGGTTCAAGAACGGCTCGCTGAATTCAACATTCACGCGCCGCACGCGCTTGCCTTTTCCAGACCACATTTCGCCATCGTCAGCAAAATCGGAAAATCCGTGTGCAAGGCCGGAATCCACCCCGATTCTATGACTATTCAACTTTTTCATTTCTACACTTAATTAAATCGCTAATATTATTGTGTGCAACAGTGTACCTTCAAAAAGAAGGTTCAAAAAGAAAAAAAGAGCCTCAACATCAGTGCTGGGGCTCTTTTCGTGAGTTTAGCTAAAAACTTAAAGGCTGTGACGCAGCAAAAGTTCTTTATGACCAGCGACACGGCGCGCGGCCTCGGCATTTTCATGTGCTGCGGCTCTTTCAAGTTCAGCCTCAGCCCTTTCCAGAAGGGCCTGTAGTTTTTCCTTGGTCGCTTCACTTTTCAGTAATGCTTCCTCAGCTAGAATAGTTGTACCTTCGGCTGAAACCTCGGCAAAACCACCGGTCACAACGTATTCGGTCACATCGTTACCGTTGTTAACTTTCACAACGCCGGGGCGAAGTGTGGTCAAAAACGCAGCGTGGTTTGGCATGGCAGTCATATCGCCTTCCATACCTGGAATGTTGACACTGGTTGCTTCGACCGAAGCGAGCTTGCGCTCCGGTGAAACCAGATCAAATGTCATCGTATCGGCCATAATAGGACCTTTCGATTAAGCAGCGTCGGCTGCCAGTTTCTCGGCTTTCGCGATCACATCCTCGATACCGCCAACCATGTAGAAGGCACCCTCGGGAAGGTGGTCGAATTCACCAGCAACAACGCGTTTGAACGAGTCGATTGTGTCTTCCAGCGGAACCTGAATACCAGGCGAACCAGTAAACACTTCGGCCACATCGAACGGCTGCGAAAGGAAACGCTGGATTTTACGCGCACGCGAAACAGCCAGTTTGTCTTCTTCCGAAAGCTCGTCCATGCCCAAAATCGCGATGATATCCTGAAGCGATTTATAGCGTTGCAGGATTTCCTGAACGTCACGTGCAACCTGATAATGCTCTTCACCGACCACAAGCGGGTCAAGAATACGTGATGTCGAACCAAGTGGATCAACCGCAGGATAGATACCAAGCTCGGAAATCGCACGGTCAAGAACGGTCGTCGCATCAAGGTGCGCAAACGATGTCGCAGGCGCAGGGTCGGTAAGGTCATCCGCAGGCACATAAATCGCCTGAACCGAAGTAATAGCACCACCCTTGGTCGAGGAAATACGTTCCTGCATCGCACCCATGTCTGTGGCCAGCGTTGGCTGGTAACCCACAGCGGAAGGAATACGGCCAAGAAGCGCGGACACCTCGGAACCAGCCTGTGTGAAGCGGAAGATGTTATCAACGAAGAACAGAACGTCTGTACCAGTTGCATCGCGGAATTCCTCGGCCACGGTCAGACCGGACAAAGCAACGCGCATACGCGCCCCCGGAGGCTCGTTCATCTGACCGTAAACAAGTGCCACTTTGGACTTGGTCAGGTCTTCGGGAACGATAACACCGGATTCAACCATTTCGTAGTAAAGGTCGTTACCTTCGCGTGTACGCTCGCCCACACCGGCAAATACCGAGTAGCCAGAGTGCACTTTCGCGATGTTGTTAATCAATTCCATGATCAAAACGGTTTTACCAACACCCGCACCACCAAAGAGGCCGATTTTACCGCCCTTTGAATAAGGCGCAAGAAGGTCAACAACCTTGATGCCAGTTACCAGAATCTCGGATTCAGTTGCCTGATCCGCGAAGTCCGGCGCAGTACCGTGAATGGACCGTGTTTTTTCAACTTCAACAGGACCCTGTTCATCAACAGGCTCGCCAACCACGTTCATGATGCGGCCAAGCGTACCATCGCCAACAGGCACCATGATGGTGTCGCCAGTGTCTGTAACTTTTTCACCACGAACCAGACCCTCGGTGGAGTCCATCGCAATTGTACGAACCGTATTCTCGCCGAGATGCTGCGCAACCTCGAGTACAAGACGGTTACCGTTATTCTCTGTTTCCAGAGCGTTAAGGATCGCCGGAAGCTCGTCTTCGAACTGTACGTCGACGACCGCCCCGATTACCTGTGTGATTTTACCTACAGCTTGTGCCATTTTGGTTTCTCCAGTTATCAGAGCGCTTCCGCGCCCGAAATGATCTCAATAAGTTCGTTTGTAATCGCTGCCTGACGTGTGCGGTTAAACTGAATTGTCAGTGCGTCGATCATGTCGCCAGCGTTACGGGTAGCGTTATCCATTGCGGACATACGCGCACCTTGTTCTGACGCGCCGTTTTCAAGCAAGGCTGTGAAAATCTGCGTCGTGACCGAGCGTGGCAACAAGTCGGCAAGGATAGCATCCTCGTCAGGCTCGTAGTCGTAGTTCGGCGAGATCGCGTCATCACCAGCGTCCTCGAACACGGCAGGGATAAGCTGCAATGCTGTCGGCGTTTGATCCATAACGGTACGGAAACGGCTAAAAAACACAGTTGCCACATCAAATTCGGACGCGTCAAAACGTGCCAGAACATCTGTCGCAATTTCCTGCGCGTTCACATAGCCGACGTTTTTCACGTCTGTCATGTCCACATGTTTGATCATGAGGTCACCGAATTCACGCTTCAACTGCTCGCGGCCTTTTTTACCAACTGTGATCAGTTTCACAGTTTTACCGGCGGCAACCAATTCGTCAATTTTCAGACGCGCCAATTTCACAATTGACGAGTTAAAACCACCGCAAAGGCCACGCTCGGACGTAGCGACGATCAACAGGTGAACATCGTCTTTGCCCGAACCAGCTAAAAGGCGTGGCGCAGTGGGGCTGTTGGCAGCCCCTTTAGCCAAGTTTCCAAGAACCACACCCATCTGCAACGCGTAAGGACGCGCGGCTTCGGCGGATTCCTGGGCACGGCGGAGTTTCGCCGCCGCAACCATCTGCATGGCCTTGGTGATCTTACGAGTGCTTTTAACACTGTCGATCCTAGTTTTTAGGTCTTTGAGGTTCGCCATAAGCTAACTCCTTCACCTTAGGCCAAAATTACGCGAAATCTTTCGCAAACGCTTCGATTGCTGCTTTAACGGCATCTTCCAGATCACCTTTAACCTTACGGTCGTTGTTGGTGATATCTGCAAGAAGATCAGCATTCTTCGCACGCAAGTGTGCAAGAAGACCAGCTTCAAAACGGTTCACGTCTTTTACTTCAACACCGTCAAGGTAACCCTTGGTGCCTGCGTAAATCACGATAACCTGCTCGGCCATAGTTAGCGGCGAATACTGCGGCTGCTTCAGCAGCTCTGTCAGGCGCGCACCACGGTTTAGCAAAGCTTGTGTCGAAGCGTCGAGGTCGGAACCGAACTGGGCAAAAGCCGCCATCTCGCGATACTGCGCCAATTCCAGTTTGATCGAACCCGCAACGGATTTCATTGCGTTTGTCTGGGCCGCCGAACCAACACGCGAAACCGACAGACCAGTGTTAACCGCAGGGCGGATACCTTGGTTGAACAAATCGGTTTCAAGGAAGATCTGACCATCGGTGATCGAAATCACGTTGGTAGGAATAAACGCCGAAACGTCGCCACCCTGGGTTTCAATGATTGGCAGCGCCGTCAAAGAACCGGAACCGTGATCTTCATTCAACTTACAGGAACGCTCCAGAAGCCTTGAGTGAAGGTAGAAAACGTCGCCCGGGTAAGCTTCGCGTCCAGGTGGGCGGCGAAGAAGCAAGGACATCTGGCGATAAGACACAGCCTGCTTGGACAGATCATCATAGATGATCAAAGCGTGGCGGCCATTGTCGCGGAAATACTCGGCCATAGCTGTCGCAGCGTATGGTGCAAGGTATTGCATCGGTGCAGGCTCGGAAGCCGTCGCAGCAACGATGATCGAATAATCAATCGCGCCAGTTTCTTCCAGCTTTTTAACAAGCTGTGCAACTGTCGAGCGCTTCTGCCCGATCGCAACATATACACAGTAAAGCTTTTTGCTTTCGTCATCGCCAGCAGCGTCGTTGTACGCTTTCTGGTTCAGGATCGCATCAAGCGCCACGGCTGTTTTACCTGTTTGGCGGTCACCAATAACCAACTCACGCTGGCCACGGCCAACAGGGATCAGGGCGTCAACGGATTTGATACCAGTCGCCATAGGCTCGTGAACCGATTTACGGGGCATAATGCCAGGCGCTTTAACGTCTGCAACACCGCGTGTTTTGGTTTTGATCGGGCCTTTGCCGTCGATCGGGTTACCCAGACCGTCAACTACACGACCAAGAAGCGCATCACCCGTAGGAACGTCCACAATGGACTTCGTACGTTTAACTGTGTCGCCTTCTTTAATGTCACGGTCTGAACCGAAGATAACAACACCAACGTTGTCGATCTCGAGGTTCAGCGCCATTCCGCGGATACCACCGGGGAATTCAACCATTTCGCCAGCCTGAATATTGTCGAGGCCATGCACACGCGCAATACCGTCACCAACGGATAGCACGCGACCGACTTCAGAAACTTCGGCGTCTTGGCCGAAATTCTTGATCTGTTCCTTGAGGATTGCAGAAATTTCCGCAGCTTGGATGCTCATTATCCGACCTCTTTCATTGCGTTTTGAAGATTAGCGAGCTTTGAAGCAACCGACGTGTCGATCATTTTCGAACCCATTTTAACAATAAGGCCACCGATGATTTTCTCATCGACGGCCATATTAATAGTGACATCCTTACCTGTGCTCTTGGAAAGAGCTTTAGCAAGGCTTTCTTGTTGTGCCTTTGTCAGCTTCTTGGCTGCTGTAACGTCGGCAGTAATTTGACCACGTGCATCAGCTGAAAGCGCCTTTAGCGCAGCAATCATTTGCGGCAACACAAACAGGCGACGGTTCGAAGCCATCAAAGCCAGCGTATTCGCAACTTTCGGAGAGACCTTCATCTGCTTGGAAAGTTCCGCCATGACATCCCCTTGCTGCTTACGTGAATAAACAGGCGAGGAAATCAGATCACGCAACTCGGCGCTTTCATCAAGTGCTGCTGCCAATGCGTCCAGATCAGCCTCAATAGAAGACAGTACAGAAGACTCTGTGGCAATTTCGAACAGTGCTGTCGCGTAACGACCAGCCACTCCCGAGGTTAAAGAACTAGTGTCAGACACGTAAATCCTTCCAATCCAGTTTGCCCGACCTTGCTTGGCCGGATTGCATTAGCGTTTCGGGCTCGCATAACAAACCCTTTGAAATCCGCGCGGTGATACCAGAGGTATTACTTTGAGGCAAGTGGTCGAGTGTTTTGTTCCCGAAAAAATTTCTTTTTTATTTCAATGGGTAAATTGTAAACACCTTATAACTGCGACGCTTTGCGCTCAATTATTCTCAACAAAATTCGTCTCTTAGATAAGAGAATCCGACTTTATGCCGAAATGGCGTCGAATCTAGAGGTCGACGCTGTCCGATACCTCGTTTCCAGTCCGGTTGGCTGCGGGTTTAGGTTTAGGCTTTGCCAAGCCCTCCAACACATCCAAAGGTTTCTTCACTACCTCGCGCAGGCCGGACTTCGGCGTTGCATATATCTGCTTTGTTGCTTCAACCAGTATCGCACCTGCAACCATGCTCGAATCAAGGCGTTTCCCTACCCCTTCCCAGAACCGTGCTGATTTCAGCCAATACGGTTTATGACTAGGCGGCGCATATAACGCGGAAATATGTCGTTCAGGATGAAATCGATACTTTCTCAACTGCGCCTCCAGTTGCGAAAGACTGTAAGGTCGGCCGTATCCGAACGGCGTACCATCGCGGCGCGCCCAAAGGCCGGAACGGTTCGGGACGATAAACACCACCTGCCCCCCGGGTGCCAATACGCGCCAAATTTCGTTCAGCAACTCGCCGGGGTGATCGCACGTCTCTATGCCATGCCCGACAACCAACCGATCCACATACCCCGCGGGCAAAGGCCAGTTGAACTCCTCCACCAAGGTCGAAAGGTTTGCCTCGCCGGGTGGCCAGTGCATAACACCCTGTTGCCCCGGCATAAGGCACAAGACTTTCTCGGAGTTGTGCAGGAACGGCCGCAAAAACGGGGCGGCAAATCCGAATCCGGCAACAATCTGCCCCTCGGTATTTGGCCACAACTCGCGCAGGCCTTCCTGCAACGAACGCTGGGCAGACCGCCCGAGTTTCGTTTTATAATAGAAGGCTCTAAGATCAACGACATCCAAATGCATTGCATCACCCTAATCTATAGGTCAGACTTTCGTAAACCTCGAAGGAGCCCAACATGACATTAGAAATCGTAACTATCCCCTGCCGCACTGATAACTATGCCTTTTTGCTGCGCGATCAAGCCACTGGCAAAGTGGCCCTAGTCGATGTACCCGAATCCTATCCTATCCAGAAAGCCCTGCAAGACAGAGGCTGGAAACTGGATATGGTCTTGCTGACCCATCACCACTATGACCATGTCGACGGATTACCCGAACTTGTCGAAGAATATCACCCGCAAGTGATCGGTGCTAAAGCCGACGCCAACCGCCTCCCTCCGCTCGACCTCGCGCTGAATGAGGGTGACACCTTTACAGTGGGTGAAACCGAGGGACATATAATAGACGTCTCCGGCCACACCATCGGTCACATCGCCTTCCATTTCCCCACGGCCAAAGCCGTGTTCACTGCCGACAGCTTGATGGCCCTTGGCTGTGGGCGTCTGTTCGAGGGTACGCCTGAAATGATGTGGGCAAGCCTTTCCAAACTCGCTGCCTTGCCGGTCGATACCCTCGTTTATTCAGGCCACGAATACACGGCAAGCAACGCCAAATTCGCCCTGACGGTGGAGCCTGAAAACACTGCGCTCCAAGCCCGCTCCGCTGACATCACGGCCAAACGAGCGGCTGGTATTCCAACAGTTCCGTCAACATTGAAAGAGGAACTCGCCACCAACCCGTTCCTTCGCGCTCACTTGCCCGAAATGAAAACGGCGGTAGGCATGGAAACGGCTTCCGACGTGGAAGTCTTCGCCGCCATCCGCAAACAAAAGGATGATTTTTAGGAAATTCCCCCGACATCACGACTTTTTTAGTCGCCTTTTCAATAATGCAGCGAATTTCCCCTTGAACATGGGCAAATAAACCCGAAGTTTACACCTAAGAGGTATCGAACCCTCACACTACGGTATTCCCCGTGGGATGAATTTTGAAGGATACGTAACATGCCGTCATTCTCGAACACGCTCGAAGCAGCCATTCACCAAGCAATCGCGCTTGCAAATGAACGCCACCACGAGCTGGCAACACTGGAACACCTGCTGTTCACTTTGGTCGACGAACCCGATGCTGCGCGGGTGATGAAGGCGTGTGGGGTCAACCTCGATGCGTTGCGCAACACCTTGTCCGAATACATCGACACCGAGCTGGATTCCCTGATTTCGGATATTGATGGCTCCGAAGCGACACCGACAACCGGTTTTCAGCGCGTAATCCAGCGCGCCGCGATCCATGTGCAATCGTCAGGCCATAACGAAGTGACAGGCGGTAACGTCCTCGTCGCCATGTTCGCCGAACGGGAAAGCCACGCCGCCTACTTCTTGCAAGAACAGGACATGACCCGCTACGACGCGGTCAATTTCATCAGCCATGGCGTCGCCAAAGATGCACGTCTTGGCGAAGAACGTGTCGTTCAAGGTGCGGACGATATCCGCGAGTCTAACGCTGAAGTAGACGGTAAGCCCGAAGAAACCGCGCTTGAAAAATATTGCGATGACCTGAACCAAAAAGCCCGTGACGGCGATGTTGATCCACTAATCGGGCGCCAACACGAAGTCGACCGTTGCATTCAAATCCTGTGCCGCCGCCGCAAGAACAATCCGTTGTTGGTTGGCGACCCGGGCGTTGGTAAAACCGCCATCGCCGAAGGTTTGGCGCGCATGATTATTGACGAAAACGTCCCCGAAGTTCTGGCGAACGCTACGATCTATTCTCTGGACCTCGGCGCATTGCTTGCGGGAACCCGTTATCGTGGTGATTTCGAGGAACGTTTGAAAGCCGTAATGAAAGAACTGGAAAATCACGATGACGCCATCATGTTCATCGACGAAATTCACACCGTTATCGGCGCTGGTGCTACATCCGGCGGCGCGATGGATGCCTCCAACATCCTGAAACCCGCACTGCAAAGCGGCAAGCTGCGCTGCATGGGTTCCACAACGTATAAGGAATTCCGTCAACACTTCGAAAAAGACCGCGCCCTGTCGCGCCGTTTCCAAAAGATCGACGTGAACGAGCCGAGCATTCCGGACTCCATCAAAATTCTCATGGGTCTGAAACCCTATTTCGAGGAACACCACAAAATTCGCTACACCAACGACGCGATCAAATCCGCCGTTGATCTGGCAGCACGTTACATCAACGACCGCAAACTGCCCGACAAAGCCATCGACGTGATCGACGAGGCAGGTGCCGCGCAAATGCTGGTCCCTGAAAGCAAACGCCGCAAAACTATCGGCACAAAAGAAATCGAGGATGTCGTCGCGAAAATCGCCCGCATCCCGCCAAAGAACGTATCCAAAGACGACGCAACGGTTCTGAAAGACTTGGACAAGAACCTCAAACGCGTCGTGTTCGGTCAAGACACAGCGATCGAGGCGTTGTCCTCTGCCATCAAACTGTCCCGTGCTGGCCTGCGCGAACCGGAAAAGCCCATCGGCAGCTACCTGTTCGCTGGCCCAACCGGTGTGGGTAAAACCGAGGTCGCCAAGCAATTGGCCGACACTCTGGGTGTGGAACTCCTGCGGTTCGACATGTCCGAGTACATGGAAAAACACGCCGTCTCCCGCTTGATCGGTGCCCCTCCGGGCTATGTCGGGTTTGACCAAGGCGGCCTGCTGACCGACGGTGTTGATCAACAACCGCATTGTGTTTTGTTGCTGGATGAGATCGAAAAAGCCCACCCGGACGTGTTCAACATTCTGTTGCAGGTCATGGACCACGGCAAACTGACCGATCACAACGGCAAACAGATCGATTTCCGCAACGTCGTGCTTATCATGACCACCAACGCGGGCGCCGCCGAGCAAGCCAAGGAAGCGATCGGGTTTGGCAAATCTCGCCGCGAGGGCGAGGATACCGCCGCAATCGAGCGCACGTTCACCCCTGAATTCCGCAACCGTCTGGATGCGGTCATCAGCTTTGGCGCGCTGCCCAAGAAGGTCATCATGATGGTGGTGGACAAGTTCATCCTGCAACTCGAAGCGCAGCTAATGGACAGGAACGTCACGTTCGAACTGTCGCCCGAAGCATCCGCATGGCTGGCCGATAAAGGTTACGATGACCGTATGGGCGCCCGCCCATTGGCGCGTGTCATTCAAGAACACATCAAAAAGCCACTGGCCGAGGAATTGCTGTTTGGCAAGCTCGCAAAAGGTGGTTTGGTGAAGGTCGGTGTGAAGGATGGTGAGATCGATCTAGCAATCGACGAATTACCCAAGGCACGGATCGGCAGTAAAAAGCCACCGCTGCTAACCGCAAAATAATTCCAGGGCCGGAGCTAAAACTCCGGCCTTTTTGTACATAAAATACCTGCTCAAGTACCATGTGCATCAAGATCATATGTCAAACAAATGTATGGATCACGATTATGGACAACAGATATAAAGACCGCGAAGATGCTGGCGAAGTGCTGGCCGAGCTGCTGAGGCAAAAAGCCTATCCCAACCCAGTAGTGCTCGCCCTTCCTCGCGGCGGTGTTCCCCTTGCCGGCATTGTCGCCAATAAGCTGAACGCTCCGCTAGATTTGATACTGGTCAGGAAAATAGGACTGCCCGGTCAACAAGAAGTCGCCGCAGGTGCAGTCGTTGACGGTAATCCACCCGTTCTGGTTTTCAACGAAGATTTGATGAACAGACTGGGCCTTACACAAGAAGACCTCGCCGGAACAATCGAGAAGCGAATCCAGCAAATCAATGAGCGCCGCGCCAGTTACTACGCTGGTCGAAAACCTCTGTCGGTTAAGGGCAAAACGGCAATCATAGTTGATGATGGCATGGCCACCGGTGCAACGGCACGCGCGGCGGTAAAAGGCCTACGGGCACGCGAACCAAAAACCATAATTCTGGCGGTACCCCTTGCGACGAAAGAAGCCTACCAACGCCTTGGAACCGAAGTTGACGAGATCATCTGCCCTATGATTCCAGAACCGTTCTTGTCCGTCGGCAGCCACTATCGCCGCTTCGGTCAGGTCGACGATGAGGAAGTCATTCAAATCCTGAAAGGTTTCGCGGTCTAGCTCTATTTCTCGGTCAGCTTAAGCTCGATCCGGCGGTTCGCAGCCAAAGCCTCGGGGCTATTACCCAGCGCCACCGGTTGGAACTCACCAAAGCCCGTCGCCGCCAAACGGTTGGCTGGAATGCCCTCGCGTTCGATTAGGTATTTCACCACCGACAACGCACGCGCCTGTGACAGTTCCCAGTTATCCGCAAACTGCGAGCTGGACCCGACGCCGGTTTTATCCGTGTGCCCGTCAACGCGCAGCACCCAGTTGATCTCGTCTGGAATTTCATCGCCAATGTCACGAATAACCGCCGCAACCACCGCAATTTGCGCCTTGCCCCCAGCCCCGAGTTCCGCCGAGCCGGGTGCAAACAGCACTTCGGAAGAGAACACGAAACGGTCCCCGACTACCTGCACACCTTCACGGCCACTCAAGACTTCACGCACACGCCCGAAGAATTCTGACCGGAAACTGCGCAGGTCAACCGCCTCGGCTTCAAGCCGCTCGCGTTCCTTCGCTTCCAGTTCTGCCCGCGCCTTTTGCTCCGCCGCCACCCGTGCCAATGCGGTATTCAAATCCGACCCGAGCGTCTGAAGCTGCACCTGCGCCTCGCGGTCCGCCGCCTCGGAGGCGTCCAACAAATCTTGCAGCGAATTCAACTGTGTCCGCAGCGCCGCCGTTTGCTGGTTCAACAACGCGACCTGCCGCTGGCTTTCCGCAGATAACGCCCGTTCGCCCGCCAACAACTCGTTGGCTTGTTCCAACAACGCAGTCTGACGGTCAATCTCGGCAACGTTCTCGGCCTCGGAATTATCCAGCTTCCGTTGCGCGGCTTCTGCCGCCGCCAACAACGTCAGCGTATCTTCGGCCTTCTGGCGTTGCTCTTCCAAGGCCAGCGTCATCGCTGTCAGCTCTGTGTCCGCGTTTAACAGCCGCGCGCGTAATGCCTCCGCCGCAGCCGCCTCGACCAAACGCGCGGCTTCTGCTTGGCTTAACGCGGCCAGCTCGGTTTCAGTCTCGCTAACCTTGTTTTCCAGATCGGCAACCAACGCTTCCAACGCATCGGCCTTCGCTGCTGCCAATCGTGCCTGCTCGCTTTCCGCGTCGACCTCCGCCCGCGCCCGCGCCAAGGCCAGCTGCGCCGCTTCCTTCTGGGTTAACTCCAAGTCCCGTGCCGCATCCAGTTCCGCGATGCTCGCCCGCGCCGCTTCAATCTGGCTCGCTTGGTCCTGCACCGTTTGTTCCGCATTCGTTAAAGACGACTCCAAACTGGTGTTGCGCGTAATCAGCCCCGCGACTTGCTCCTCAAAACTTGCGATCCGTACGTTCGCCGCATCGCGATCATCACTAAGCGAAGCCACCAAGGCCGTTTGCAACTGCAACGCAGCCTCGCTGTCAGACAGCTTGCTGTCCAGTTCGCCCAACTGGTTCGAAAGGTCCGTTCCGCGCTTTTGCTCAAGCCCCAATGCCTGCGCCAAGCCTGCCACTTGCGTCGACAGTTCGTGCAATTCCACATCCTGCCCCGTTATTGTCTCGCGCATTACGCTTTGGATGACCATAAAGATCGACAGCACAAACATGATAACCAGCAACAGCGCGGTCATCGCATCCACGAAACCGGGCCAGATATTAGCCTCGGCACGTTTCCCTGAACGCCGTGCGCGGGCCACGGCCTAACCCTCGCCCTGGTTAACTGCTTGCTGAAGCGTATAATTAAGCGTCGCAAAATCCTGCCGGATTTCCGCAATAGAATCCTGCCGCCCTGAAGACATCTCCTCAAGAACACGCAGCAACTGCATATCGATATTACGCAAACGCATCCGCGCCTCGGCATCCATGCCCTCACCCATGTTGCCCAATGCCTCCACGAGGCGATCTTGGCCAATCGCGATCTGTTTCATTACTTCGGGATCATCGCCACCTTTGCCACGTGACTGGTTGCTAATCTGCTTGGCCAAAACACTGATCGCCTCGGCCAAGGACGCTAGACGCCCATCGGTCCGCATGCGTTGTTCTTCGCCCCTCATCACCAGCTCTTTAAGGCTATCAATCTGGTGCGCTGTCTGCTCCATCAATCCCGATACAGCCGAGCCATCAATGCCCGCGGATTCATCCCCGCCAAACCCGACTTTGGTAATCGAGGACAACCATTCCTCAAGCTCCATATAAAACCGATTCTGCCCGTGCCCTGCAAAAATCTCCAGCAGACCAACGACCAACGATCCGGCCAAACCCAGCAAGGAGGACGCGAATGCCGTGCCCATGCCGCCCAACTGTTCCTCAAGGCCCGACATCAGCTGGTCGAATGAATCAATCGAACTGCCCCCTTCGGTCGGGGCCAGCGTGCGGATTGTGTCCACAACGGCCGGAATAGTCGTCGCCAAGCCATAGAACGTACCCAGCAGGCCCAAGAAAATCAGCAGGTTCACAATGTAGCGCAGAATGTCACGCGCCTCGTCAAGTCGTGTGCTTACTGAATCCAGAATTGACGCCGCCGAAGAAGAGTTAATCGACTTGCGCGACCGGCTATCACTCAGCAACGCAGCCAAAGACGCCAGCAGACGCGGCGCCTTAACAAATTCATGCCCCGGACGGTCCAGCGCGAACCCTTCGATCCAGTTAACAGCCGAAAATAATCCCCGCATCTGCCAGAAGCTGGCAAACACCCCGAAAACGAAAACGCCAAGGATAAATCCGTTCAGATAAGGCGACACCAGAAAGATCGGCGAGACCGTCGGGAACAACAAATATCCGATGGCCACAACGATCACCATGACAAGCAACATTGTTACAATTTGACGGATCGGTTGAGTGAACTCGGGGTCGTTTCTTGTATCCAGGAACATTGTGCAGCTTTCCTTGCTGTTTCACCTATGATTTTTGCCACTGTAGAGTCGATCACGCAGAATTCCAACAGTGTTCTCAAACCATAAATTATTTGCAATTTCACCACAAAACCCCATATGTAATGGATAATTAACCAAGGCCGCGCGGTGTTCCAAACGCCCGGCATAATTTTGCAAAAAGCACGCTGCCTAAATTCAGGCACGAGGGAAGGATATTACATGTTAGAAGCAATCGGCGCACCGGCACTGGCCATTTTGGTCTTCGCCATCATCATGCTTTACCTGATGGTAAAGACAGTTCCACAGGGTGAAACATGGACAGTCGAACGTTTCGGACGCTACACACGCACCCTTAAACCGGGCCTGAACTTCCTGATCCCGATCATGGATAAGGTCGGTGCAAAAATCAACATGATGGAAACCGTTCTGGATATCCACTCGCAAGAGGTGATTACCAAAGACAACGCCATGGTTATGGCCGACGCTGTTGCATTTTATCAGGTCGTTGACGCCGCCCAAGCCGCCTACGAGGTGCGCGATCTGGAACGCGCTTTGACCAACCTTGCGATGACCAACATACGTGCAGTTATCGGCTCGATGGATCTGGATGAAAGCCTCTCGAATCGTGATTCCATCAACGTCCGTCTTTTGGCTGTTATCGACGAAGCTTCGCATTCCTGGGGCGTGAAAGTTACCCGTGTGGAAATCAAAGACCTCGCCCCACCCGAGGATATCAACGAGGCGATGGCCCGCCAGATGAAAGCAGAACGTACCAAACGTGCCGACATTCTTCAGGCCGAAGGTCAGAAACAGGCGGCAATTCTAGAGGCCGAAGGTCTGCGCGAATCCCAAATCCGTGAAGCCGAGGGTGCCCGCGAAGCTGCCTTCCTTGACGCTGAGGCCCGCGAACGTGCCGCCGAGGCCGAAGCAAACGCGACACGTATGGTGTCTGAAGCGATCGCAAAAGGTGACATTCAGGCGATCAATTACTTTGTG
>Ga0209121_10001844_pt1 | contig 22069 bp, 20 predicted proteins | sample Cruoilmetagenom3_FD_187292 | JGI IMG/M metagenome (GOLD analysis project Ga0209121, IMG submission 187292) | Oil polluted marine microbial communities from Coal Oil Point, Santa Barbara, California, USA - Sample 3 (SPAdes) (version 2) | ecosystem: Environmental > Aquatic > Marine > Oil seeps ...
AATAGCGTTTCTTTTTTGCTTGTCCATCAAGTGAGCATATCAGTACAGTTTCGCTTTGTCCTTACGTTCGCCCCCGTTGCTTCAATCTTATCGGTTAGCGATCAATGTATTCCTGATACGCACCAGTCACCCATCGGGATTAAGGCTGTTATATTATGGCATCAGCCCCTGGTCCATCTTTGGACCCCAGAAAACCATTGGTTCCATGCCGTGTCCAATTGTTTGTGTCACAAATCTTATGGTTATTAACCAACCCCATGAAGGCTCACGACATGGGCGAATCAGATAGATTAAAACGAAACAATACCTGTATATCTGTGGATGCAGCAGGTTCCAATCAGACCTTATGGATTTTCACCAACCCCACTACCGGTTCACTGCTGCAGCCGTTTTTATTATCGAAATAATTTCTCCTGATCAAAGGGCACCTGATCACGCATGACATAATATGATGCACTACAGAGTTTGTTGCTCAGTGCCTTAACAGCAACTATACCGTTTGTCTGTGCCTCCTTACGCTGGAAGAAGCGTTGTGCGTACGGATATGATCGTTTCGCATGATGAGCAGCTTCCACATATGCCCAGGAGAGATACTTGTTGCCGTTTTTGGCGTTGCCGGTACCTTTCTTCTTACCGTTCGAAAGTCGTTCACTCTTCACACACCGGCAGTATGATGAATAGTTGCCGACTTTCGGAAAAGGATTGATGTTATCCACTTCCAGCATAATGGTCAGACCCAGAATAGTCCCGATCCCCGGAAGTGTGAGCAATGGTGCAAACTCTTTCCGTAGTTTGACCCGTGAAAGAACTGACTGTTCGATAAGACGAAACTTCTCTTTCAAGAACTTCATGATCGAGATGCTGTTCCGAGCTGCCAGTACGAGACAGGGATCTTTGAACAGTTGTTCAGCATCGTCTCCAGTAAGGCTTTTTATTACACTGCCTGACATGTTTATACCGAGATTCCTGGTAATCATGCTCTGTAAGCTTAATATATGGGTTACCCGCTGTCTTACCAGCATCATTCTCCTGCGAAGCAGATCCCGCACAGGCCGTTCTTCTTTCGGATAAACATATCCTTCAGGTAAGATATTTAAACGTAACAGATGGGCAAGCCAGAATGAATCCCATCGATCATCGGTATGTTTCAGACCTTCATACTGTTTGATTGCCGACGGATTGGCCAGATGGATTGTATAGCCATGATCCTGCAGACCGTCCACCAGCCAGTACCAGTTGTAGGTGGATTCGACAACGATGCCTTGAAGGTCTTGTTGAAACGGTTCCAATGCTGAGAGTATGACATCCAGGTTATTGGGCAGTCGTTTTTTAAAGAGCCGTTGATCTTTATCGTTGATGATACCGATATAATTATTGGTTGAATGTAAATCGATTCCGGCGTATACTTTCATTTGACACCTCCTAGATCCATTTAGTGTATTTTACACTGGACCATAGCACTTCCTGCTATGGTTGGGGAGGTGTCGCTTTATATAAACCAGGGCACCTTGATATGGTTATCAGGTCTTGCTTTTTGCCAACCTTGATGCAATTTTGTGACCCCCCTGACATACATGATGGCAAAAAGCAAGACCTGACCCCCCTTATGTAACCGCCCTCAACTACTCCGACTGCGTTTTTTCCGGCCTGGTCACCTTCCCTGTCATGACATATTCATGGATGCTCGCCGCGGCAATTTTTCCGGCGCCCATTGCAGAAATCACAGTAGCAGCGCCAGTTACGATGTCGCCTCCCGCGAAAACGGCTTTCTTGGAAGATTCGAGCGTGTCCGGGTCACATTCCAGTGTGCCCCAGCGGGTGGTTTTGAGATCGGGCGTGGTCATTGGAATAAGCGGATTGGGAAGGTTACCGAGCGCGGGAATAACTGTGTCGCATTCGATAATGAATTCGCTGCCCTCGATGAGTACCGGCCTGCGACGCCCGGATGCATCAGGTTCGCCCAGTTCCATCTTTATACATTCCACGGCTTTCACCCTGCCATTTTCGTTGCCGATGATCCGCACCGGGTTGGTGAGAAGTTTGAACTGAATACCTTCTTCCCCGGCGTGGTGAATTTCTTCGTCCCGCGCAGGCATTTCTTCGTGGCTTCGCCTGTAGACTATTACGGATTCCGCTCCGAGTCGGATGGCGGTCCGAGCGGAGTCCATCGCAACATTGCCGCCACCGACAGTAACGGTTTTCCTGCTCCTGATCGGTGCGGTGCCGTATTCCGGGAACCTGAATGCTTTCATCAGGTTCGACCGCGTTAGGTACTCGTTTGCCGAATAGACGCCCACGAGATTTTCACCTGGTATACCCATGAACATGGGAAGTCCCGCGCCGGTGCCGATAAATACTGCATTGTAACCGTTGTTTAAAAGCTCATCTACAGTGCGCGCTTTGCCGACCACGTAATCCATGATGATCTCGACGCCGAGTTTTTTCAGATAATCGATCTCGGACTTTACGATTTCTTTGGGCAGGCGGAATTCGGGGATGCCGTATAACAAGACCCCACCCGGTTCGTGAAGTGCTTCGAAGATCGTGACACTATGTCCTAACTTGATAAGATCACCTGCAACGGTGAGTCCTGCAGGCCCGGCCCCGATGATGGCTATCTTTTTTCCTGTCGGTTCAGCGATCTCAGGTATTTTTATTTTACCGGCTTTCCGCTCGTAATCAGCGGCAAACCTTTCGAGACGCCCGATAGCTACAGGATCACCCTTCTTACCGAGAACGCACTTGATCTCACACTGGGTTTCCTGCGGACACACGCGTCCTGTAACGGCAGGCAAAGCATTCTGTTCTTTTAGCTTCCATGCCGCCTCAATAAATTTACCTTCCGCGATGAGACTGATGAAGGCAGGAATATCTATGTTAACCGGACAACCCGTTACGCAAAGCGGCTTCTTGCATTTGATGCAGCGCTTTGCTTCCATCACGGCGAGTTCTTCGGTGAAGCCGTACGGCACTTCCTCAAAATTATACTTTCGTCTTTTAGGGTCCTGCTCAGGCATCTTCTGCCTGGGAATCTTTTTTCTTTCTTTTGGGTCCATGTCAGTTCCTAACTTCTGCAGTTGTGCATTTGGAGGGGCTCCTGGGGCAAGGCCTCTATTTCTTCTTTTCTGAACGTGGCCTGTCTTTGTATCAGTTCAATCCAGTCGATCTTCAACCCGTCCAGGAACGGGCCATCCACACACGCAAATCTTGTATCCTTCCCGACAGTGACACGACATGATCCGCACATTCCCGTGCCGTCCAGCATAAGCGAGTTCATCGCGGTCTGAGTCGGGATGTCATGTTCCTTAGTAACTTCAGATACGAGCATCATCATAAAAGTACAACCGATGATGTAAGCCTGGTCGATCTTTTCTCCCCTGTCAACCAGCATGGATATGACTTCCTGTATACCACCCTTCATTCCTGCGGAGCCGTCTTTTGTAACGATAACCAGTTCATCGCAGTTTTGAGAAAGCTTGTCCTGCCAGTGGAGCAGGTAATGGCTTGATGCTTCCTCGATGCAGATAACCCTGTTGCCGGCTTCTTTCATGGCACGGGCAACAGGAAGTATAGCGCCGACACCATAACAGCCACCGGCGCAGACGACTGTGCCGTATTTCTTGACCTCGATCGGATTTCCGAGTGGCCCGGTCAAATGTGCGAGATATTTGCCGGAGCGGGTGTTAGCCATCTCGCGACTCGATCTGCCCATTTCAAGAATAACGATTGTAATGGTGCCTTCTTTGCGGTCAAAATCCGATATGGTGTACGGAATCCGCTCAGATTTTTCGTTCACCATTGCTATAACAAACTGGCCGGGTTGACACTTTTCTGCGATTACCGGCGCGTGCACCGTGATCATATGGGTATTAGGCACAATTTCTACCTTTTCAACAATCTTGAATGGTCTCTCTTCTGTGATTTCCTCTTCTGTTGATTCTTCTGTGGTCTCCTCCGGAATAAGACCCTTAAGTGCACAGACAATGTCGGTGAGCCTGTGCCCCCTGTAAAAAAGTGGCAGGGCAGCAACATCATCGAGGGGTGACGGATCAGGAGATACCGGAATATCATAATCCACGCCTTTTTCACTCAATTCCTTGTTAATATCGGCCGTGGATTCAAAATCGAACCCGGAAACACCCATCTCTTTAGCAATATCACAGATAATCCTCCAGTCCGGGAACAGACCTTCAGGGGATATAGCTGCGGCAGTGAGTCTTTTAATATCTCCGGCGGAGTTCAAGAAAGTGCCGTCAGTCTCCGCAAGCACTGCGGCAGCAATTATAACATCTGCCGCCTTCTCGGTCTCGGAGGGGAACACATCGGAGACAACAAGTGCCTCAAGTCTTTGAAGAGTAGCCGAATCGAGGTAATTGCCGGTCGAGTAGAGCGCTTTTACCTCTCCTTTTTCTATGGCTTCGGCCACCGGGCCGGGTTCTATAACGAGGTTTTCGCCGTCGTTTTTAGCAATGGCAAAGTTATCAGATTTCATGACTTCTTTTGCAAATTTGTTCAGTAGATAAATCTCCTCACGGGTAGCCGCCGGGTCGGCGATGAGAGCAATTTGTTCTCCTGAATAAGGTCCAAGTTTTTCCACGGCCCGGGCAACTGCATCTTCATACGTGGTCTTCATCAGGCCGTCTTCAGTGCGCACCTGGTGCGAAACCAGCCGCGAAGGACTATCCAACAACTGCGGCAGCACAAACCGGCCCACGGCGCAGATACGGGCTTCTCTCGTAAACTCGGTCATTTCGGATCCGATTACTTTCCCATTCTTTAGCTTCAGATGAACAGAACAACCATGCGGGCAAAGCATACAAGTGGAGTCTTCTGTTTTATCCGGAGCTCCATACCACTTTGCAAACCTGTCTGATAGCGCACCTGTAGGACAGATATCTATGCACGCGCCACAGAACCGGCAATCTGTTTCAGTATGGGACCTGTTAAAAGCCGTTCCGATACGGGCATCCTTGCCGCGGTTGATGAAATCGATCACACCTTTTTCGTTTATCTTTTCGCAGATGCGGGCACACCGACCGCAAAGGACGCACAGGTTGTAATCCCTGTCCATGAAAGGGTCGTTCCGTTCAATATCCAGATTCCTGTAGATTATTGGTACTTCGAATTCGTTGATTTCGTATTCATCGGCAAGTTTTCTCAGTTCGCAGTTATCTATGTTGCTGCAAAAGATGCAGCGTGTGGCTTTGCCGGTCTTAAAGGGAACTGGCCGGTACTTCTCGCATAACTCACGGTGATTACAGACTAAGCATGGGCTTGTATGACCGCTCAGCATAAGCTTTATTACTTCCCTGCGGAGAGCAATAATGTCAGGTGAATTTGTTTTGACGACCATACCATCTGTTGCGGGTGTCGTGCATGATGTTGGATACCCGCGGATGCCTTCGATTTCAACAATACACAAACGGCAGGCCCCGTATGGTTCAAGAGCGGGATGTGCGCAGAGAGTGGGAATTTCGATCCCGGCTTTCTGCGCGGCCTCCAGTACTGTATCGCCTTTCGCGGCTTTTACTTCTCTTCCATCTATTGTAAGTGTTATCTCACTCATTGTTGTTTTCGCTCCCGCTTTTCCGGACTTGTGGTCCCCCGTTGCCGGAACTTTTTTCCACCGCGCCGAAGGGGCATACGCTGAAACACATACCGCAGCGTATACATTTTTCTTCGTTGATGACAAAAGTCTCTGGTGGTTTCACGGAACCCGTAATCGCGTCAGTCGGGCATTCCTTCTTGCAGAGTCCGCACAACTTGCACGCCTCGGTATCAATCGTATATGTCAGAAATGCTTTGCATGCGAGGGCCGGACACCGGCCCTCATTGATGTGGGCCTCGTACTCATCCCGGAAATACTCGATGGTGGTGAGAACCGGATTGGGAGCCGTCTGACCGAGCCCGCAAAGCGAGGCTTCTTTGATAGTTTTGCATAATTTCTCCAGCGTGTCGATGTCCTCCGGCTTGCCATTACCTTCTGTAATGTTGGTTAGGATGCGGAGCACGTGTTGTGTGCCCATCCTGCAGGGCGTGCACTTGCCGCAGGATTCATCTTCTGTGAATGACAGGAAGTACCGTGCGATATCAACCATGCAGGAATCCTCGTCCATAACAATCATTCCACCGGAGCCCATAATTGAGCCGACTTTTGCGAGCTCGTCAAAGTCTACCTTCATATCGAGGAATTCAGCGGGAATGCAGCCCCCCGACGGGCCACCGGTCTGTACTGCCTTAAATTTCTTGCCATCCGGGATGCCGCCGCCGATTTTGAATATTATGTCGCGAAGGGTTGTTCCCATTGGAACTTCTATCAAGCCGCAATTTGCCACTTTTCCGGTAAGGGCGAAGACGGCGGTACCAGGGCTTTTTTCGGTGCCGATCCCGGCAAACCAATCTGCCCCTCTGTTTATAATTTCAGGGATATACGATAGAGTTTTGACGTTATTAATTATGGTTGGTCTTCCCCAGAGTCCTTTCTGTGCGGGGAAAGGGGGACGTGTACGGGGCATGCCTCTTGAGCCTTCGATAGAGGCGATCAAACCGGTTTCCTCGCCGCAAACAAAAGCTCCCGCACCCTGGAATATTTTCAAGTCAAAGCTAAAATCGCTACCTGCGACGTTATCGCCTAAGAATCCCCTCTCTCTGGCCTGCGATACCGCAATACCGAGACGCTTTACAGCCAGTGGATACTCCGCACGTACATAAATAAAGCCTTTTGTTGCCCCTATGGCAAAGCCCGCGATGATCATTCCCTCTATGACCTGATGAGGAGTAGCTTCCAGAATGGACCTGTCCATGAATGCGCCGGGGTCGCCTTCATCTGCATTGCAGATTATATATTTCTGATTCGCTTTCTCGTCGCGGCAGAATTTCCATTTTACGGCCGTGGGAAAACCAGCGCCACCTCTTCCGCGAAGCCCCGACTTTTTAATCGTTTCGATAACCTTTTCAGAGGTCATTCCGTGGAGCACTTTTTTGATTGCCTGGTATACACCTGCATTGATAGAATCCTCGATTACCTCCGGGTTGATGTGCCCACAATTTTTCAGGACTATACGTTCCTGGCCCGAGTAGAAAGGAATATCCTTGTAGCATTTGATCGGCTCATCGGTTACTGGATCACGATAGAATAGACGTTCGACCGGCTTGTTATTTTTCAGGTGAGATTCGACAATTTCCGGGACATCCTTTTCCTGAACTGCTGAGTAGAATACCCCTTCAGGTTCGATGATAACGATCGGGCCTCTCTGGCAGAAGCCGTGACAGCCTGTGAGCTTCATGTTTATTTCTTCAAGGCCTGCCTTTTTGATTTCCGCTTCGATAGCATCATAAATGGCAATAGAGCCCGAAGACACACAACCCGTTCCCTTGCAAACAAGAACAGTACGGTCATTTTCGTTTGGTCCCGTCATTTTTTCTCCTTCTTGTTACCGGCCTTTAATATCCTGGTCGCCTTTTGGGGAGTTAAATGACCGTGGACTTCCTGGTCGATCGTCATGCACGGGGCCAGCGCGCAGCAGCCTATGCAGGCCACGGTTTCGAGAGAAAAGTTACCGTCGTCAGTAGTCTCACCTTCTCTGATGTTAAGATGTCTCTCGACATGTTCGAGTATTTGATCCGCGCCGCTGACGTGGCATGCGGTTCCCCGGCACAGGCACACCATGTGGTCACCCGGGCGCGTGAACCTGAATTGCGTATAAAATGTGGCTACACCGTATATATAGCTTTGGGAAACATCAAGGTGTCTCGCGATGCCCTCCACCGAAGATTCGGATATGTATCCGAACTTATCCTGCACTTCCTGTAAAATCGGTACGAGACTGTCACGGTGCTTCTCATAACTATCAAGCATCTCTCGCATTTCTTCTGCCGTATCTTTATTTGCCGTTTGCAATTTTTATTTTCATATCCTTCCTGCTTGTTGTTTTTTATTGAAATAATCTGTCAGTATCTGTTCATGGTCAAACATAAGCGGATGGGGAAGATTGTCTGCGGTGAAGACCCCGATTTCGGCAGCGTCATCTGCCGCAACAGGTGTTCCCTTTCCTCTGGCTGTGAAAACGGTGGAGATGGTATGATGGCGGGGGTCCCTGTCAGGTTTTGAATAACTGTGCATCTGTTTCAGAAGTGTGACATCCAGCGATGTCTCCTCCTTTGCCTCTCTTATCGCTGCCTCCTCGAGAGATTCTCCATAATCCACAAAGCCTCCGGGAATTGCCCATCCGATAGGCGGGTTTTTTCTTTTGATAAGGATAATTCCCCTATCTTCCAGTTCAATTATTATGTCAACTGTTGGTAAAGGGTTTCGGTAGATTCCAATTTCTGCACCGCAGCCGGGGCAGATAAGTTTAGTTTTTACCGCCATAATGGTTTTAAGTTTAAACCTTCAGTTTTTTCGGGGCAAATTTATGATGAGAGGGAGTTTAAGTCAAGGATAAAAAAATATTTGTAGAGGTATGGAACAATAGGAATGCATTAACACAGTCAATGATAATTGCTTGACAATTAGAAGACAATCAATTAGCCTAAATCATTAAAAGTTAATTTAGGGGATAGATATGATGGTAGGAGTGCTGATAATAACCCATGGTAATCTTGGGTATGAGTTGATACAGGCTGCTGAATTGATAAAGGGAAGGTTAGATGGAGTGCTTGCTATTTCGGTGGATCCGACGAAGGGTACTGAAGAATTAAAAAAAGAAATTACCTCAGGCATAAAGAAGGTCGAAAAGGGTAAAGGTGTCTTAATCTTGACAGACCTTTTTGGAGGCACTCCTTCAAACATCTCTTTATCTTTTTTGAAAGAGAATAAGGTGGAGGTAGTCACCGGTGTAAACCTCTCCATGTTGCTTAAACTTTCGGACATCAGGGAAGAGAAAAACCTGATAGAAGTTGCTTATTTTACTAAGGATTATGGGAAGAAAAACATATCTCTCGCCAGTGAAATTTTAAACAAAGAAGTCGTCAATAAATAAATTTTATGGTCGTTTAATGGATATTTCACTTGTAAGAATTGATTGTAGACTTATTCATGGTCAGATATTGGAGGCATGGATTCCTCATATCAAGGCATCATGTGTTGCGGTTGTGGATGATGATATGGCGAGCGACTTTTTCTGGAAGTCGGCAATAAGGATGGCCGTTCCGGATGATGTTGAAGTTTTAGTAAATAGCGTAGAGGAATTTTCTGAAAATTATTCTTATAGTGAAAAAGAAGGTAAAAAGACGATAGTCCTGTTCTGTGATGTCTATAACGCCTTTAAAGCATACCGGTCTGGTTTTGAATTTGAAGAGTTGAATATAGGCAATATGCAGAGTGAAGAGAATAGAAGATACTGTACTCCGGCGGTATATTTATGTGAGGAGGATATAAAAAACTTACAGTTTCTTGTAGACTCGGGGGTCAAGGTAGAATTGAGGTGTGTTCCGAGAGATAAACCACTTGATTTCCGTGATATGATGAAAAAAATCATGCTTCCGTGAAAACCCTGTCCATAACAAAACTGCGCTTTATCCCTTCCGGTATTCTGAGGTGCTTTTCTTATAATCACATTTGTTTTCGAATTTTTTAATTAAAAGTGGTGTGTAGTGAGTTACTGCATTCGATCAAATAAAGCAGCAGATGTTGAGATAACAGAAATGAGACTTGAGGATCTTAAGGAAGTTATGGCAATCGAACGTAGTTCCTTTATGACGGCATGGTCCGAGAGGATGTTCATGGAGTCATTGATTTTATCAGCGTGCCATAATCTGGTGGCGAGGACAGAGGTAGAAAATGGTCAGGAAGTTGTGGGATACATCGAATTTTTGATAGTTGTTGATGAAGTTTATGTAAGGAATATAGCTGTGCGGGAAGATTCCAGAATGCGAGGAGTGGCCTCAAAATTGATGGTGGCAATGATGAAGATTTCGCATCATCAGGGGGTAGAGCGAGCAACCTTAGAATCGCGTAGGTCTAATACATCTGCCGTAAAACTATATGAAAAATTTGGTTTTGTAGTAAAGGGAGTAAGACCTCTCTATTATTCAGATAGCGGAGAGGATGCTCTGATTATGTGGGCTGACCTCGAAGAGAGCTTTAAAAGAGTGGGTGTTTAATGATATCTGGGAGAATAATTTTAAACCGGGAAATTGCTAAAGATCATTTTTTAATTTCTTTGAAGCTTTCTAACCATTTTGGTTCTGCTGAATCGCCATTCCAGGGAACTTCTCCCGGCCAGTTTGTCATGTTGAGGGTGAAGGGAAAAGAGTTTCCTCTACTGGGAAGACCGATGAGTATTTATTCCATTTATCCAGGTGATAATGGGTTTATCATAGAGCTTCTGTACATGGTTGTGGGGAAAGGGACTTACATAATTTCACGGCTGAAACCGGATGAAGAGGTATATATCCTTGGTCCACTGGGCCGGGGATTCGATATCTTTCCCGATCGCGGTTGTGTTGTGCTGGTTGCAGGGGGTGTTGGTATAGCCCCCCTTTCTTTTTTGGGTGAACATTGCAGGAAAGGCGCCGTTAACAGGTCTCTAAAAATAATTTGTTATGTGGGCGCGCGGAGATCGGATCTCCTTGTCGGTCTGGACAGGATGGGGGAGATGTGTTCTGATATAAGAATAAGCACCGATGATGGCAGCAGAGGGTACCATGGTTTTGTGACAGAACTTTTTCAGAGGGATATAATATCTTTCAGCAGTAGTGATTCGGTGGTGTATTCCTGTGGGCCGTCTCCCATGATGAAGAGACTGGCCGAGGTATTGAAGGATCATCCTGTTCCCTGTCAGGTATCTGTGGAGGAGAGAATGGCATGCGGTGTGGGGGCATGCCTGGGATGTACCATCAACACAAAATCCGGCTATAAAAGGGTATGCAAAGACGGTCCTGTTTTTGATATAAAGGCAATAGATTGGGAATGATATGAAGAAACAAACTGTACCACGAATGAGTGTTAATATTGGTGATCTGGAACTGAAGAATCCAGTTATGACCGCTTCCGGGACCTTCGGTTACGGAGAGGAGTACTCTCACTATATTGATCTGAACCGTTTAGGTGCCTTGATTGTCAAGGGTATTTCCTTTGGAAAGAGAGAAGGTAACCCTCCTCATAGGATTATGGAAACGCCCTGTGGGATGCTCAACGCCATCGGGCTTGAAAATGTTGGTGTACGTTCTTTTGTTGATGACAAACTCCCCTTCCTGGAAAAATTTGATGTTCCCGTAATAGTTAATATCTTTGGTGAGACGGTCTCCGAGTACAGAAGGGTTGCAGAGGCATTAAGTAACGTGAGAGGGGTGAGTGGTCTGGAGGTAAACATTTCCTGCCCCAATGTGAGTAAAGGTGGTGTCGAATTTGGTGCTGATCCCGGTGTAGCGTATGAAGTTACCAGAGAGGTTAAAAGCGTGACCGATCTTCCCGTAATGGTCAAGTTGACTCCCAATGTAACAAGTATCGTTGAAATAGCGGAAAGTGTGGAAGAGGGAGGGGCGGATACCATCTCTCTGATAAATACATTAAAGGGTATGTCGGTAGATATTGAAGAGAGGGTCCCCTATTTGAAGAACATTACAGGTGGTTTGTCCGGGCCGGCGATAAAGCCGCTTGCTCTCAGGATGGTATGGGAAGTGGTCAACAGGGTATCTATTCCTGTGATCGGTATTGGGGGAATCATGAATGCCACAGATGCCATTGAGTTCCTGATTGTAGGAGCCGGAGCCGTTCAGATAGGGACAGCAAATTTTGTCAATCCCCGCGCCACAATAGATATCCTCGAAGGAATTGAAGATTATTTAATCAAGCACGGTATCCACGATATTAATGACCTGATAGGGACACTGAAAGTTTAAAGGATTTTTTGAAAAATTCTTATAGAAGGAATCCGTTATGGGAAAGACAGAAATAATCGTTGATGGTGTATATCTTATCGGTGGACCTGATATCTCGTCTCCTGAAGATGCAACGGTATTTATACTCGATTTTGGTGGAGAGCTGGTTATGATAGATTCCGGTGCCGGAAACAGTTTCCGGATACTGGTTATGAATATGGAAAATGCTGGTCTCAATCCACAGGACATATCAACATTGATACTCACTCACTGCCACATTGACCACATCGGATCGGCACCCTTTTTCAGAAAAAATTTTGGTTGTAAGCTGATTATCCATGACCTGGATGCCAATGCTGTTGAAGAAGGTAACTCGACATTGACCGCGGCTAACTGGTACGAAACAACTTTCCCCCCGACACCTGTGGACAGAAGGCTTACCGGTGATCATGAGATCCTCCAGTTCGGAGATGAAGAACTTCACTCTGTTCATACACCTGGACATACACCAGGTTCAATATCACTGTATCTTGACAGGGAAGGAAAGAGGATACTCTTCGGTCAGGACATCCACGGTCCTTTTCTTCCCAGTTTCAGATCCGATATCGAAAAGTGGAAAATTTCCATGAAAAAACTCCTTGCCCTGAAAGCTGATGTCCTCTGTGAGGGGCATTTCGGAATTTTTCGTTCAAAGGGTGAGGTTGAAAAATATATTAAAAGGTATCTGAGAGAGTATTCATAGAAAAGGCCGAAGAGCCTTTGTAAGAATTATAATAGTGATGTGATGTCCAATAAAACCATTGAAAGTGGAACAATGGCGGGAGATCTCCTTCCGGTCGTCCAGAAGAACCAGAATAACAAGAAGGTAAGTACTGAAGAGTTTATAGGTGCAGTTGCTAAGAGATTGCGAAAGAAGTTACATGGATAAACCTAATCTGAAAGATATGACCCTGGAGGAGATTGAGGGATTCATATCGGATCTTGGAAAGGAGAAATACCGGGCAAAACAGATCATGAAATGGTTGTATCAGTCCGGCACCACATCCTTCGATGAGATGACAAACCTCTCAAAGGACTTCAGAGACGGGATGAACAATATTGTTAGGATAAGCACCCTTGAAATCGTAGAAACCCAGACATCTAAAGACGGCACCAAGAAGGTACTCTTTAAATTGGAGGATGGTAATTTTATTGAAAGCGTTCTCATCCCCGGGGCAAATCACTGGACCTTGTGTATATCCACACAGGTTGGATGCATGATTGGGTGCAGGTTTTGTCTTACCGGCATGTACGGTTTTAAAAGGAATCTTCTTCCTTCCGAAATAACAGATCAGATTACAATGCTCCGCTTTAACACGCCCGAGGGAGAGAATGTCAAAAATATCGTTATGATGGGAATGGGAGAACCGCTTGAGAATTATGATAATACCCTGAAGGCGATCAGGATCATGACCACCGATTGTGGCCTTGCCATCTCAAATAGAAGGATAACGCTGTCTACCTGTGGTATTGCACCCATGATTCACAGGTTAGGAAAGGATACATGTGTCAATCTTGCCATATCCTTAAACACTCCGGATGATGAAACGAGAAATTATCTTATGCCGATCAATAAAAAGTACCCTCTTGAGACGCTTATCAAGGCCTGCCGAGAATATCCGATGCCGAGGCGCAGGAGGATCACCTTTGAATACATCCTGATAGAGGGAGTAAATACCTCAAGGGAAGATGCCGAGAGATTGGCCCGCTTGCTTCGTGGGATACGTTGCAAGCTTAACCTGATTCCTTATAACGAATATCCGGGGTCGGTGTTTAGAACACCTGCAGAGGTAGATATTGAGGCTTTTCGAAAGATTCTCATTAAGCATAATTATATTGCTACCATCCGTGCAAGCAGGGGGGGTGACATTCTTGCCGCCTGTGGGCAACTAAGCGGTCGGTAAGTGAAAGAATAAACATTTATAACCTTCCTGATAAGGTTATGGTAAACGAGAGGTTGCAAAACTACCCAAAAGCGGCATAAAGCTTTGGGAATATGATTCTGAGAGCGAATCAAGATTTTTTCGGTAACAATTTAATCGCAGAGAAACGACCGCAAATCCAACTGTTTGATCCGCCGTAGGCGGAGAGTTTTGGATTTGCAGTGAAGCGAGATTTAGAATTGTCGAAAAAATGTTTTGAGTATCGAAGAATTATATTTTTCAAAGTTTTCAGTAAACATGGATGGTGAAAGGAGTTGCGATGAAACTATTGGATGATGTTTATGTTTATGAGTGGACAAACCTGTTTGATAACAATTGTAACAGTTACTACATAGGAGGAAGTGTCCAGGCAATTGTCGATCCGGGACTTAAGAGACATTTTCCTGCGCTTCTCAAGAGCATGGAAGAGGATGGAATAGACAAAAATGATGTGAAGTATATCATCAATACACACTCTCACCCGGACCATTACGAAGCATCTGCGTTGTTCAGTGGTTCAGATGTTAAGATAGGACTAAACGATAAAGAAATGGAGTTTTTTGATTCGGAAGGCGCTGAAATGTTCAGGTGGTTCGGCCTGAAAGTTCCTGAGATAAATATAGATATTATCCTGAAAGAGGGGAGTATTACCCTTGGAGATGAGACCTTTGAGATCCTTCTTACTCCCGGTCACTCGCCCGGATCAATAAGTTTATACTGGACAAAGAAAAAAGTTCTTTTTTCGGGAGATGTGATATTTCATAATAATGTTGGCAGGACGGACTTTCCCGGGGGGAGTGCCGCGCTTCTTAAAGAAAGTATTGTGACCCTTTCGAAACTTGATGTCGATTACCTCCTTCCCGGTCATATGGGGATTGTTCCGGGGAGCGACAATGTTAAGCAGAACTTCCAATCTGTAATAGATAATGTCTTTCCCTATATTTGTTAATGAAGAAGGGAGGATCTTCAATGACCACGGAAATTTCAAACTTTTATCTCTCTTTTTCTACAACGTCTGACACCGACACTATCAATATCACCCACCATGTATCGGATAAAGTTGCCGGGACCGGCATATCTGATGGACATGTTCTGCTCTTTATCCCCGGTTCAACCGCAGCTCTGACCACAATCGAGTATGAAAGCGGTGTTATTGAAGATCTCAAGGATGCAATTGAACGTCTTGCTCCGAAGAATATATTATACCGGCATGATGCCAGATGGGGGGATGGAAACGGATACTCCCATGTAAGAGCCGCCCTTTTGGGTCCGTCCCTCACGATACCTGTTATTGATGGACGGCTGACATTGGGGACCTGGCAACAGATAATCCTCCTCGATTTTGACAACAGGCCAAGGCAACGTCAAATTATTGGCCAGGTCTTCGGCAGCAAATAGAAAAACCCTATTTTCCTTATAGGTATTCAGCTTCCTTTTTGCCTTTTTCTTCGTTCACAAAGTAAAACAAGATACCGCCGGCTATAAAAAGTAGTGAAACGGATGAAATACCTACCCGCGACGCGATATGACTGCTGTATCCCATCGATTTGACCAGAAGGCCGGTTACACCGATGAAAACCGGTCCGATAACGACTGCGAACTTGCCAATCATGTTATAAAATCCGAAATATTCTGCCGATTTATCAACGGGAATTATCTTTGTGTAAAATGAGCGGCTGAGCGCCTGTATCCCACCCTGAACCAGCCCGACTATAACGGCAAGGATATAGAATTCGTTTATGCTCTGCATGAAAGCGCCCCAGATAGAAACAAACAGGTAAACTGCAATGGCAATAAAAATGGCACGTTTGGTGCCGATCTTTTCCCCTAAATAACCAAATCCTATGGATGATGGAAAGCCGACGAACTGGGTAATGAGCATGGCAAGTATGAGATCTTTGAACTCAAACCCGATAGACATACCATAATCAAGTGCCATACGTATAATTGTGCCAACCCCGTCAATATACAGCCAGTAAGCCGCCAGAAACAGAAAGATAACTTTTAAATGGCGAATTTCATGGAAAGTATTTTTTAATTGAGTAAGACCGGCAGTTATCGTATTTAGAGTTGATTCTTCCTCTATGCGAGAGGACTCTTTTACAAACAGAAATACAGGAATTGAAAAGACGGCCCACCAGATACTTACTGAGAGAAAAGAAAACTGGACCGCCTCTGCGGCACCGGTAAATCCGAATGTTTCCGGTCTGAGTACCATCCATACATTAACCGCAAATAGGATTCCACCCCCTAAGTATCCTAAGGAAAACCCCAGGGCGGAGACTGAATCCATCCTTTTCTCGGATGCAATACTCGTAATCAATGAATCATAAAAGATGTTTCCCCCTGAGAATCCGACGATTGCAAAGATATAGAGCGCAATTGCCATTGGCCAATTCCCCTTTGAGACCAGATAAAGGGATGAGGTCATCACAACACCGATAAAGGCAAAGAAAAGGAGAAAATTCTTCTTTGACCCTCCCCTGTCCGCAATGGCGCCGAGTATCGGTGCACAAAGAGCCACGGCAATACCGGCAATAGAGTTTGCCAACCCGAGCTTTGCCGTACTCACCACCGGGTCGGCACCGGCACTCCAGAATTGCTTGAAAAAAACTGGGAAAAATGCGGCCATGATGGTCGTGGCAAAGGCTGAATTAGCCCAGTCATACATCGCCCAGCCGAATATAGCTTTTTTGTTATCAAGTTGCATGGTTTACAACCCATTTCTATCAGGAATTGCCCACAAATACAAATGTCACAATAGATATAAATATTTTTGTTGCAATATTATGATCTATTCTACTACATAGTATTTTCCCATGGTGAAAGATATGAATGAAGAAATGGTGGCAGCTTTAAAAGACTGGTTTTTCGGATATGTTAGGATATTTGAATCAGGGGATGACGATTTGCAGCAAAATATAGCCCTGAAGGAAGAACATACCAGACGGGTGTGTGGAGAAATTCTGGACATTGGGGAAAAGCTTCGATTAAGCGATGAAGACCTTCTCCTGGCCGAGGTCATTGCTCTTTTCCATGATATTGGCCGATTTGAACAGTATGCTCATTATCGAACCTTTGTTGATCTTTACTCTGTTAACCATGCTGAGCATGGCGTAAAGATACTTCAGGAAAATGGTGTTCTCAACAGTCTCGATGAATCGACGCGAGAGCTTATTCTACGGACAATTTCATATCATAACCGTGCGGTTCTGCCACAACAAGAGACAGAAAGATGTGTTTTCTTTACTAAATTGCTCCGTGACGCCGACAAGCTGGATATCTGGAAGGTGGTTACTGATTACTACCGGCGGAAGGATGAAAAGCGAAATGATGCGCTTGAGCTTGGCCTCCCCGATACCCCGGGAATTTCAGATGGTGCATATAAGGATTTGATGGAGGGGAAAATCGTGGACATTACACACCTGAAGAACCTAAATGATTTCAAATTGCTTCAGATTGGGTGGATCTATGATATCAACTTTGCACCCACCTTCCAGCGCATCCGTGAGAGGGGCTATCTGGAGATGATCCGTGATGTTCTGCCTGAATCGGACAGGATGGAAAAAATCTTTTTTAGGGTTCAATCATACCTGGATGAGCACACAAAAGACATTTAGAACACCGCACTATAACTTACCGAGTGGCCCCAAAATATTCACACTTTGAAACCGTAATCATAATAAAGCTGTATGAATTTTTCGATTTGATGGCATTGATTAAGGCATTTATAACAATAAATCACAAATTATCAATCTATGATTTTTCAACCTCAATCGCAGCTACCTGCTCTCCGGAAACCAACCATCTGCCATTCATCACCCGGAACCTGTAAACACCGAATCCGATAAAGAGTGCCAGACCTGCCGCAAAAAAGAGTGTCCGGAAACCTGCCCATTCTCCGATGTAGCCCAGTATAACAGACCCGACAAAGACCCTGGCATCAATCCCGCCTGTGAAAATCCCTGTGATTTTTCCACGGATATCGATAGTTTCGTCTCGTATAGCCAGTGCGTTCAGGCATGGGAAAAGGAATCCATGCCCACAGCCTGATATTAAACCCGAAAGAACCAAAATCACGTTTCCTCCCAGGAGGGTCATAGTCAAAAGGCCGCCCCCGGTCAGGATCAGCGCATAGGGAATGATCCGGTCTTCCCCTATCTTGTCCGCAAATCTCCCCCCGAAAAACCTGGTCAATACTGCGGCTCCGGAATAAGAAATATAGTAAAGAGAGATGAAAGCGATGTCCTGCTCCCTGGCAAAGGGTGAAGCAAATCCGATAAACGCTGACAATCCAAATCCAAAGAGAAGGGCAAGCAAGGCCACGGTTAAAGTCTTCCCCCTGAGCAGGACCGAAAAGAAGGACTGTGACGACTCGCGTGAGCTGCGCGCATAGGATTCGGGGAGGTGAATGTGGAGCAAAAGTCCAAGGGTTCCCATTCCTCCAGTGACAAGAAAGAAGATGGAAAAGCCGAACTTCCTGATTATTGTTTCAGCAATGATGGGGCCAACTGCCATCCCTATAAGACCCGTAACTCCAAACATGCCGATTCCTTCATTTAAGCGTTCCAAGGGGACAATATCGGCAATATAGGTAAACGCAGACGTGAAACAAATAGCCAGTCCCACACCATGCAAAACCCTCACAAAAAGAAGGGGAAAGTAGAAGTTATGGAGATTTCCCTGAAAAAGCAGGTATGTAATAGGGAGTATGCTTATGATAATGCATCCAATAGTGTAGCTCTTCTTCCGCCCGACCCGATCTACCATATTAGAAATCCATGGGCGACAGAGGACAGCGGAAAGGGCAAATATGCCCATAATAATTCCTATATCCGACCTGGAACCTCCATGGTTCAGAATATACAGAGGGAAGAGGAAGAAGGCGCCAACACTTGATACGGTAAACAAGTTGGCTAAGGCCATGGTAATAAATGTCGAGCTATATAACATGGAGTCCCTTCATGAGAATTTATTAGGAGGCTGTCTGACAGCTATTCTTTCTAACATATGTTTTCCGATTACGCTACATCAGTCAGACGGTTATCATGCTTCATATCCAACATTTTCTCTTTTGCCAAGGGTAATTTTTCCGCGAAATCGGGGACCGCCACTGATTCTTTGGCACATGGGACTGGTAAAAGAAAAACCACTCTCGTAAGAAACGATTATATACCCGGAAACCTGATAGGTGATTAAGAAACGTATCTGAGAGAATTTAATGGAACTATTTAAATAATATGACCAATATTATGGAACGGGGTCATTACTATAAGAATTTTGGGATCTCGCCCAAACTTTTGACAAACCAACCAATATTGATCGCCATAAAAGTTACGCACAATGGCAAACCATTTATAATAACCGATTTGGCAATTTTGTTACGTACAGCAGGAAGAAATAAACGAACAGGAAAATGGGATAAATTTAAATTGCATACAGGAAATCAATATCATAACTCCATAATCAATTCTCACAGTGAAGACAGCTGCTATATAGCAGCTACCAAACAGAAGGACATCCTATATTCTTCTATTTCAATCACAAGTAACATCCCAGCCACATCTTCTCAAGCGTTATTCAAGTTCCTCCTTGCGGATTTTGCTTTATTAAAATTCCCGCAGCAAGCTGCGCGAAATACACTTGCTATTCATTTCCAATTAAGAGAAAATGAATTCCATGACTTCCGGCCATCTATATCTTACGTCCACAAGTAGACTTGCCCGCAGGCTCCGCCATAAATTCCGTATGGAGTGCATACAAAAAGGGATAAAGGGATGGAAGCCCCCAAACGCCATGAGTCTCAATGCCTGGCTTTCCCATGTGTGGTCAGAATCCTGGCCTGAAAAAATACCCGCACCGGAACTTTATAAGATAAATCTCTGGAAAGAGTTAGCAAAAAGCATCCCGCCACCACAACCACTCGAACCCGACTTCGGTCTCTATCATCTTCTTGATGAAAACTACAGCACCATGGTCCGGCATAAAATTAACCCCTGCTCCGGCCCACCCTCTACACCACTTGTTGAATGGCGAAGGAACATCAGCAGAATGTTTAAAGAAACTCTTGATGAACTTGACCTGTTCCACCCGTCGGAATTTCCCTCTTGTGTAATGAAGGCTATTACAGAAAATATTATCACCTGCCCCGATAGGATTTCACTCGTTGGTTTCGAATTCCCCGCACCGTTAGAAACCGACCTCTTTGAACTTCTTGAAGGCAAATCGTATGTTGAATACGAAGTAAGCGTTCAGCAAAAACAAAACCATCTCGAAGCGATTACCCTTCCCTCACCCGAACAGGAAATTATCTATCTTGCCCATCGCCTTATTGAAGATACGGGGTCTTTACCCCTGCACCGCATAGGGGTTGTCGTACCCGACTTCAAATCTTACTCCTGTATGATTGAGAGAAGCCTTAAAGAATTGATGGGGGAAAAACCGCCTGAGGGGACATCGTGGTTTAACATTACTCTCGGTATACCTCTCATTGACTCCATGCTTATCAAGGCCGCCCTCATTCCCCTGAGACTAATGTCGGAAGGTGAGTCCCGTGAATTGTTTCTCTCTCTTATCCTGTCCCCCTACTATGGGTGCTGGCAAGGAAAACGTCACGATTGTGCCAGGGCGGATATAATCTGGAGAACTCACTCCATTGAATCGGGTCTTGATAATCTATTAAATTCCTTGAAAAAGAACGATCCGGAAATGCTGGGGGGAATCCTTTGCGATGAAGCGAAAGATCTTCTCAAATTCGCCAGGCTAAATTTCTCCCGCAGAAAAACAGCCGATTACTGGATAAACGCTGTTGAGGAACTATGGTCTTCGCTTGGCTTCTCCGTCACTTCCGATGAAAAGGACACCATAGACTCAGGACATCTTAAGGAAATCATCCACGATATTTCGGCCCACCTCGGCCATGTGGCAATGGATGGACATGAATTCTGTTCATTTCTTACACACATTGCAGCTAATAAGATTGCCCAGATCAGCGCACCAGAAAACGCAGGTATTCAGATATTAGGGCTTATAGAGTCCCGCGGCCTCGATTTTGACAAACTCTATGTGCTTGGACTGGATGACCGGGCACTCCCCCAGCCTGTGAGACCGCTGCCTCTTCTGGATACATCGGAGCGGAAACTAATTCAGGGAGGAACACCGGAAAGCCAGTACGAATTTGGGCTCAGGGCATTTTCAAATCTTATCTCCTTAGCTCCGAGTGTAACGCTCCTGAGGGCGGAACAGGAAAACTCAAAACCCCTGTCTTCCTCACCCTTCTGGCCCAAAAGCGAATCAGAAAAATACCTTGATATCTGGTCCGACCCTGGCCCTGCATGGGTGAGAGCAGACTGGCTCAGATCAGCCTATGAAGGATTGCAAATTGCCGCCGTCGGAGGCGAGCCGAAAATTGCCGGCATAAAAACATCGGATGACACCTTACTCGAAGGAACAGTGCTTCCTCACAAAATGTCGGCAAGCAGGATAGAAACAGCCATTATCTGCCCCTTCAGATTTTTTGCTGATGCCATTCTGAAGATAAAACCCCTGGAGGAGATGAGACCTGGTGTCTCACCTATGGAACGAGGGAGCAGGATTCACAGGATACTGGCCTCTTTTACCGGAGAAGTCCGAAAAAGGGATATCCATTTAGAGCTGGACAGACAGAAGGCCATTAAGCTCCTATCCGAATGCGTGGATGAAGGGCTGAGAGATGTTGCCGATCGACCCCAATGGGATGTTGAGCGCCGTCTTCTTCTCTCTGAAGATTCACCCCCCGGTATGCTCATTTCCTGGCTTGATGCTGAAATAAGACATCGTCAGGATGGATGGAAATGCATCACCGAGGAGGCGAGTTTTAAAGGACTGAAACGTGACGGGTGGTCATTCCCACTGGAAGGGAGAATAGACAGAATCGACTACCATAAAGACGAAGGGCTTATCTGCTGGGATTACAAGACCGGAAACCACCCTAACCAAAAGGACGTTCTGGAAAGACTTACCGCCCCTCAACTTCCCGTTTATCTGCTTGCCCTGCGCACAGGAAAGGTCCCGGATATGAATAAATACTTCAATCAGGAGACACGCTTCTCCGCAGGCTACATGCAACTGAAAACTCCGGCCAAAGTAAGAATGAACAAGATCAGAGGAATGGAAGAATCGCTGGATAAATGGATACAGGTGATAGACGATATAGGAAAGATTCTTCAAATGGGGAATTTCCGTGCCAACCCTTATCCCGTGTCGAACCTTGAAAATAAAGAGACAGCCTGTGAAAACTGTCCTTT
>Ga0209121_10001845_pt1 | contig 22065 bp, 21 predicted proteins | sample Cruoilmetagenom3_FD_187292 | JGI IMG/M metagenome (GOLD analysis project Ga0209121, IMG submission 187292) | Oil polluted marine microbial communities from Coal Oil Point, Santa Barbara, California, USA - Sample 3 (SPAdes) (version 2) | ecosystem: Environmental > Aquatic > Marine > Oil seeps ...
TTCAAATTCTGGTTTATTAATCCATCTTTCCCACTCATCTTCGGGAACAAAGAAAAAATCTGTCATTCTTCCTTCTCTGTCCTCCCTCTTTTTAAACACTGCTTTAACTCGTTGTCCTTTCTTAATTTTTGAAGGTATTAAATTTTCTGAAAATACACCTTGAAATAATGCCGTATCTGCTTCATCTAATTTAATAAAAGCACAACCGTAAGGGACGTTTTGAATAAATTCTGCAGCTCCATACCACACTATCGTGCTAACTTGAATCGTACCTGAATGTGGAAGCTCGATCCAATCGGTATCTTCGTAGCATTCTGAGCAGTTAATTCTTGGAGGCATCCATACTTTACCGCACTTCTTGCATTTCGTTCCTAATAACTTCTTATTGTTCTTTAATTCTATGAAGAATTTTGATTGCCCGCCCATAGTATACTTATATTCTATTAGAATTTTATCCCTAATTTCATGTGACTGAAATTCTTCACTCATGGTTTTTTCAACCCCTCCTCGTTTGCCATTATAATAATAGCAGCATAAGCTGCACCAGGCCCACCAATTGAATGCGCTAGAGCTCTTCCTTTTTCGATATCTACTTGGTGTTTTCCCGCATCACCTCTTATTTGAAGTGCTGCCTCACCAGTAGACATAATTCCCGTCGCACCAACAGCATGACCGCTTCCAATTAATCCACCTGAAGGACAACATGGGAGTTCTCCCTCTAACCAAGGGCCTTCTCCAGGTTTTTCAAAGGTTTTTTCAATCCATGGACCACCTTCACCAAATGGCACAAAACCTAACTCTTCGTAACTAATGACTTCTTGACCTGAAAAAGCATCGTGAAGCTCTGCTAAATCTATTTGGTTTTTAATCTTATTATAGTCCAATCCCGCCATTTTATAAGCTACTTTTGCTGCGTAAATATTTGAATACAACCGCCCTATTTCTTCCCTATTACCGATAAAACAATCGGTATTTGCAGCGCCTACCCCTGTAATCCAAATAGGTTTTTCAACACCTAGATCCTTCACTTTATCCTCTGATGCTAAAATTAAAGCTGCTGAACCCTCTGAATAAAGACAACAATCAAGCATCTTGAAGGGATGGCATATTATTCTGGAATTTAATACATCTTCTACGGTTATTTTCATTGGAGATTGGGCTTTAGGATTATTTATCGCGTTCCCATGGTTTTTTACGCTAACTATAACCAATTTTAACTAATTGTTAAAATTTAAAGCCATTTGTTCTTCGGTTGGATTACCGAATTCTTCAAAGTGCGCGTTAACCATGCTAACATACGAACTTGCCGCCATCATGCCCATAGGATATTTACGAGATGTGTAAGATATTACAACATCTTTTCGTAAGTCATATCGGCAGAATAAGCAATTGCATTCAAAACCTCTGGTGTTGTCGTACCCGTTTTTTCGTCGTAGCAATCGTTGCATTTCTCTACACCAAGACAAAGGCATAGATCCGAAAGACCTGAAGCAACTTCCGCGTAGGCCATTCTCACGGTATATCCACCTGTAGCGCCCCCCGAAGCGATTCGGGTTCCTGGTTTGTTGTTCATTCCGATATACGAGTTTATGAAAATATCCGGCATGAATTGTCGTTCGAACAATTCGTTGTAAATACCGTAAACAGTAGATTCTAAATCTTTATGAGTTATTTCAGCCCCAATTTTGTTCGAGTCTTCCAAAGCGAGTTTAGTTGCGTCATAGGCTAGTTCAAAATGCGTTTTGTCCATATATCTTGCTTTAAAAGGAGTAATTCCAACTCCAATAATAGCTACTTTTTTCATTTTTCTCATTTTAATTGTGTTATTTTAAATTTGATTTTAATTATAAGTTATATTAGATTCGTTTGTTAATTAATATTATAACGATTTCAGAAATGAGTATTAAAAAGAGATTTCTTTAAATTTTTACATTATCAAGGTCTCGCTTTGTGAAGAATGAATTAGCTTTTTAATGGTATCTTTTAAATAAAATTTCAATTTAATATTCTTATGAGCAATCAAGATTTAATTTTGTATGAATTGAGAGGACGTATCGCTATAATCACAATCAATAGACCAGAAAAAGCGCATTCATTTAACGGTGACATGTTAAAATCTCTACACGCGAAGTTGATTAGAGCAGATAATGATGAAAAAGTTAGATGTATTTTGATAAAAAGTACTGGTCAAAAATTCTTTTCTGCGGGTTACGATTTGAAAGAAATTCAGGGTGATCCAATGAATGTTGCTATTATTCAACAGTGGGGGAGAAAGGTCAATGAAACAATGATTATTATGAAAAAACCGATAATTACGCAAATTCAAGGCATTGCTATTGGTTTTGGAGTAATGTTAATATTAGCTTCTGATTTAAAAGTGTTTGCAGACAGACCGAAAAATGATTTATATTTAAGATTACCAGAACTTGCAATTTCAGCATTTCCACAGACAGGAGCAACATTATTGCCCTTAGTGGCGTTTGGTTTCAACTATGCGAAAAATGTGCTGTATACCGCTGATAAAATAGGACTGAAAGAACTAAAGAATATTAATTTCCCTACCAGAATTTTTCCACTCGATAAAATAGACTCAGAATCCGTTACATTTGCAAAAGAAATTAGTAAATATCAACCAAAATTCTCAATCTTCCTAAAATCAATGTTAGCTATTATGGAAAAAGGGCGTATTAAGTCCTATTTTGACTTAGAAGATGAATGCGGGAAGGTGGCTTACGATAACAGCATTAAAAACTTAAAGGAAATAGATGATTTTATAAAAGAGTTACATCAGAAATACACTTAAATATTATAATTGAGGAAATACATTTCGATTTCTTTTTTTATTTATACTTAATAAGAATGTCTTTTTTAATTGCAAAAAAGTACTATTGCTTTAAAAGGAGTAATTCCAATTCCAATAATAGCTACTTTTTTCATTCTTATCAATTTGATTTTTATTTAAAATTTTTTATTGTGATTAATTTTTTGTTAGAATCCTAATTAAATTTTAATTCTCAAGTATCTGAAAAAATATTAAAGAGATTTTTATTTTTTATTTTTTTTAACTTTTTTGTAAATTATGTAAGTGTTGTAAAACGAGAGAAAACTTATGTTATAATAAAACTTATGTTAAAATAATACTAAATTTAAACATTGAAATTATTTAAAAGTTGAAATTTTTTAATTCATAATATGGTTAAAATATCGCCTCTAAAACCGTTTCTTCCTAATAATCCTGAAGAATTCTGCACTAATCCATATGACATTATTGGAAAAGAGGAAGAACAGCAACTAAAGAAGATTCCTCATTCATTGATTCATCTTATTTTACCCGATGGTAAAAGCGATCAGAAATATCGAAACGCGGCAAAAGTATATAAACAGTTTCAAGATAATAAAATCATCACTAAAGAGCCTTTACCAAGCGTTTTTGTCTATCGTCAAGAATCTGATCAATTTAATCAGCAAGGATTAATAGTAGGGCTTGCTCTTAAAGATTATGAAAAAGGTAATATAATAAAACATGAATCTACCAGAAAGAAACCACTTTATGATCGAATTAACCACATAATTTCTTCAAATGTGTCCGCTGGACTTGTATGGACCATTTTTAAAGCAAATAATGATATTAATTACTTAGTAGAACAAATTAAAAAAAAAAAGCCTAAATTTGATTTTAAAAAGTATAATTATCGACATTTACTTTGGCAAGAGACAAACCCAGCTATTATTCAACAATTAATAGAATTATTTAAGAAAGAGAAGGTATTCATCGCAGACGGTCATCATCGAGCAGCAAGTGCTGCTGAATATCGTAAAATAAAATTAAAAAATTCAAATACTAGTGAAGAATCTGATGTTCCTTGGCAATATTTATTGTCTTATATAGCTTCCGACGATCAAATTCGGATTTTATCTAATAGTCGAGTTATACGGCGATTGTCTATTGATGCTAAAGAATTTCTGAAAAAACTAGAAATCAATTTTAAAGTCTATCCTATGAAAAAAGCTTTTAACCCTAAAAAAAAAATCAAATTGCTTTATGTCTTAAAGGAAAATGGTACAAATTAATTAATAAGGAAAAGAAATTTAATTTGATGCGTGATAGTCTTGATGTTGTTATTATACAGGATAAAATATTGACACCAATATTAGGAATAATTGACCCAAGAGCTGATGAGAACTTATTTTTTTTAGGTGGAATTCAAGATCCAAATGAGATGGAAAATTATATTACTGAGAAAGGGAATGATTTGTTAATAAATCTTTTTCCTGTTGATATACATGATTTAGAAGAGATCGCCACAGCTAATGGAGTCATGCCTCCAAAATCCACTTGGTTTGACCCTAAATTATTAAGTGGTTTAGTTTTACACGATCTTACAGAAAAACAAAAAGACTAATAATAATTTTTTTATCACTTTCAATACTGATTATGCTTTTATAAAATTAAGAAAATATTAAAATCAAAAATTTTTTATTGAAACATGCAAGAATTTAACATAAAATCAATATCAAAAGAGATTATTCCTCAGTTACAAAGCAAAATTGATTCAAAAACCAAACCAATTGGTGCTTTGGGTATGTTAGAGCTTGTAGCCCTAAAGATTGGGTTAATTCAAAATACCTTAAGCCCCGAACTGACAAACCCTACAATTATTGTGTTCGCAGGGGATCACGGCATTGCTTCTGAAGGAGTAAGTGCTTACCCCCAAGAAGTAACACATCAAATGGTTTTAAACTTTTTAAGTGGGGGAGCGGCAATCTGCGTATTTAGCAAACAAAACGGAATTAATTTAAAAATTGTTGACGCAGGTGTTAATTTTAATTTTAGTAATACTCCTAATCTCATCAATGCTAAAATCTCAATGGGAACAAAAAATTTTCTTAATTCTCCGGCTATGGATAAAGTACAATGCGAGAAGGCTTTATCTAAAGGCGCTCTAATTGTAAAGGAACAAGGAGAAAAAGGATGTAATATTATTGGATTTGGAGAAATGGGGATTGGGAATACATCTTCTGCATCAATAATTATGTCTATTCTTTGCAATATTTCTATCGAAAATTGCGTAGGACGTGGTACTGGTTTAGATAATTTAAATTTAAAAAAAAAGACACAAATATTGAAACAAGCAATTAAAAAGCACATACCAAATATTGAAAAAAGTAATCCACTTTCTGTGTTATCGACTTTTGGAGGATTTGAAATTGCTATGATATGTGGAGGGATGTTTCAAGCTGCAGAATTGAATATGATCATATTAATAGATGGATTCATAGTAACCTCGGCTTTATTGGTCGCATCAAAGATAAACCCTTCTATTCTCGATTATTGTATATTTTGCCATAAATCAGATGAAAAAGGACATAGTAGTGTTTTAAATGACTTGAACGCAGAACCATTATTAGACCTTAAAATGAGGTTAGGGGAAGGTACTGGCGTTGCAATCGCCTATCCATTGATTAAATCCGCAATAAATTTCTTAAATAATATGGCTTCCTTTGAAGATGCCAATGTAACTAAAAAGACTATATGAATTATATGATAATTAAAAAAATCTTTCGTAAAATAGGTAAAGAAATTAATATTTTTTTTACAGCTTTACAATTTTTCACTAGAATTCCTTGTCCTAAACGAATTAAGTTTTCAGAAGAATATCTAAATAAGTCATCGAGATATTTTTCTTTAATTGGGTGGATAGTTGGGGGGTTATCAGCAGTGGTTCTTTACTTATGTAATTTTGTTATGCCAACTCAAATTAGTATCCTCCTTACTATGATATGTTCCATTTTAGTAACGGGTGCCTTTCACGAAGATGGACTTGCAGACTTTGTTGATGGTTTTGGAGGTGGGTACACAAAAGAAAGAGTGTTAACAATTATGAAAGACTCTCAGATAGGCACATTTGGTGCTATAGCCTTGATTTTAATGTTATCGCTCAAATATACTTGTCTATTATATATTGAACCTATAATTTTACCTTTTATTCTTATAATAGGGCATAGTTTAAGTCGATTTGCGTCAACTTCTTTAATCTATATTCAAGAATATGTACGAGAGAATGAAGATAGTAAGGCTAAACCGCTCGCAAAAAAGATGAGTTTTGGCAACTTTATTATTGGGGGTGTATTTGGGATCGTTCCCTTTTTATTGTTAAGGGATTATTATTATTTCTTCTTAATTATTCCAGTTATTATAACCACATGGATTTTAGGACACAAATTTAAGAAAAAAATAGGGGGGTATACTGGTGATTGTTTAGGAGCGACGCAACAAATTACTGAAGTAATATTTTACTTATTTGTGGTGATTAAACCTTGGATTTATATTTTATCCGTCATACAAGCGTAAATGTTAAGGAAGGAATATGTTATGGTTACTCCGATGTAGAGCTATCTCAAACATTTGAAAGCGAAGTCAATATTTTAAAAGAAAAGATTTCTATTTCTCCTCAAATGATTTTTTACTCAAGCCCATTGAAAAGATGTATTCTATTAGCAGAAAGATTATCGATTACGGATCCTATTATTGATACGCGTATAATTGAATTAAATTTCGGGGATTGGGAATTAAAAGATTGGAGTTTAATTAATAAATCGGAACGCGAAAAGTGGTTGAATAATTTTGTAAATTTTCGTTGTCCGAATGGAGAATCGTATCTTGATTTATATAAAAGAGCTACTGACTTTTTTGAAGCCCTCGTAAAAAAAAAATATGAAAATGTTGCAATTATTACCCATGGAGGTTTTATTCGCTCAATCTTATCATATATCCTAGATATTCCTTTGAAAAAATCTTTTTCAATACAAATAAACTATGGAAGTGTTTCAAAAATCAAGTTCAATCAAGATAATAGTAATAATACATATATAACCGTTGAATATATAAATAGGTAAAAAAAAAGCATTATGAAACCAATTTCGTTTTAGATACAAAATATAAAAGATTGTAAAGAAGTGAATTTAATTAATGAAAATCTTTGTAACTTCGTTAGGTGATGTAATCTATAGAGAACAGAAAGCTATTGTTATAAAATTCAAAGGAAAAAGAAATGTACTTAGCACATCACCATTAAACGGTGCTTATAGTGAAAAATTGAATTATGTTTATAATTATGATGGAACACAAGGCCCAGAAAGGACTTATGTTTTTAAGGAAACAACTTATAAAGAGCATTTAAAAAAAATCGCTGAGAAGTTGGGGTTAAAGCCAGAATTTACTTCAGGTATTAGTACAGCAGCCTCCATAGACAATGTATCGATAAAAGAAGAGTCCTATAAAGGTATTACGACGACTGCTATTGTTACTGCGGGTGTAGACATTAATGGGGGGCGAGCTGGTGATCCCGCTTCATTTGATGAAAGAGATTTATTAAATATAAAAAAAAATAAATTTGGAACTATTAATATTATTTTAGAAATAGATGTAAAATTACCCCCTGAAGCCTTAACTCGAGCACTCGTTATTTGTACCGAAGCAAAAACTGCTGCTTTACAAGAATTAATGATAGGAAGCAAATATTCAAACGATTTAGCAACTGGAACAGGTACAGATGGTAATATTATTATTAGTAACTTGGATTCGTCTATATACTTAACAAATACTGGAAAACATTCGAAGTTAGGTGAATTAATAGGATTATCCGTAAAAAAAGCTGTAAAAGAAGCATTATATAAACAAGAAAATTGCGATCCTGATAGCCAGCATAGTATTTTAAAAAGATTCGAGAGATATGGAATAACGGAAGAGAGTCTATGGCAAATGTATAAAAATGTTTTTAATCAAGACTCAATGACTAAATTAGATTTTATCTATCATTTTCAATCTATAGATAAAAATGATAAACTGGTTGCTGTTTCTTCATTAATAATTCACCTTCTAGATGAGTACCGATGGGGATTATTAGGAAAAACAGAGATAAATGAAGAAATTGAAATGTTATTTTCTACATTAGTACAATCTTTTAATGTAAATAAAGAGATGTTAACTTTAAATTTAAATATGAATAACTTTATCAAAGATATTTTATCAAATTTCGAAAAACTCATCGCCGTCTTAATAAGAAAAAAAAGGACTAATTGAAATTTAAAATCACATCATTATTTCTAGTTTTATAGCTAATTCTTTATTGTCGTGAAAGATTTTTAGATTGATATACAAAAATGGGTAATTCTAATTATGATTTTCATAAAACTTTTAATATAGGAAACTTATCCTATTTTTAATAGGAAACTTATCCTATTAATTATTTTTTAATAAAAAAAGAGTGAAAAGAATTGAAAAAAGAAGGAAAAATTATTACTGCTATTATTATTGTTGTACTTATTGGTGGAGGTACTTCTTTGGGTATTTTTATGGTTTTAAATGCTCAACCAGAACCTTTAACAGGGTATTTATTCACAGACTCCAAAGATAGGCAAGTTAGAGTTCCAGATCATCCTGAACGGATTATATCAATGGCTCCTTCGATTACTGAAACATTATACGAGCTGGAAGTTGACGATAGGCTAGTAGGAGTTACTGATTATTGCAATTATCCTGTTAATGCTTCAAGTAAAACTAGTATAGGAGGTTTTTCAACGCCTAATATGGAAGTGATCGTAAGCCTAAACCCTGATTTAATTATTTCTGCTACTTGGAACACAGAGTCTGTTGCTCTTTTAGAGAATCTGGGATTTGCCATAGTTATCATACTTGCTTACAATCTTGAGGAGATTATTAATAATATTGGAGTAATTGGAAATTTAACTGATGCTGAAACTAAAGGTACAGAAATAATGAACACATTAACAACAGATATGGAAGCGATAACGAATAAAACGAGTACAATTCATGAAAACATCACAGTTGACTGTTATTTTGAAATATGGGAAACACCAATGGTAGCTGGAGGTACTTCATTTATAGATGACATGATTACTAAGGCAGGTGCTATTAATATATTTAGCGATCTGCAATTAGAATGGCCTACGGTTCAACACGAATGGATAATTGGAAGCGATCCAGACGCAATTTTTATTACAGAACATAGTGCACCGTATTATTCTCAGGATGTTTGTAGTAGAACAGGCTATAATGTTGTGAATGCATGTATTAACGCCCGAGTATATTTAGGTAATGACGATATATATTTGCGATCAGGACCAAGAATTATAATGGCATTAGAAAATATGACACGATACCTTTACCCATTTTTATTTACTTAAATATTTAGAATTAATAAATTGTAAATAAATAGAAACAGGTGCAATAATAGTATTAAAAAATTGAACCAAATAAAAAAAATGGTTCTTATTTTTATTTTTTTTTTTTTATTTCTTAGTATAATAATTGCTTTATCAATTGGTAGTGTACAGATTGAATTTTTCAAGATTATAGCTATAATTTTAGATCAAATAGGATTTCCCATTGGTACAGTTTGGACAAGTGGAGAACAAGTTATAATATTAGAATTAAGATTGCCGAGAGTCTTAATGTCCGTTGTTGTTGGAGCGATGTTAGGTGTTGCTGGCGTTGCAGCACAGGGACTGTTCAGAAATCCAATTGTAGATCCTTATATTATTGGCATTGCTTCTGCTGCGGGGTGTGGCGTTTCTTTATGTGTTGTTTTAGGTTTTGCATCTTTACTTGGTTTATTTACTATTCCGTTAGTATCGTTCTTATTCGCAATGTTGGCTATTATTGTTATCTACAAGCTTTCACAAACAAGGTATCGCATGTCTATGACAGTGTTATTATTAGCAGGTATCGCATTTTCTTTCTTTTTTTCAGCATTTACTAGTTTTATTCTCTATTTTTCTGAAGATAAAGTACATTATATTTTATCTTATCTTATGGGAAGTTTTTGGGGTGCGTCATGGGTCGATCTATATATAGTATTCATCGTAATGGTTCCTGGAACGATTATATTATATTTTTATGGTCGAGATTTAAATATCATGGTTTTTGGTGATGATAACGCTCAATCTATTGGTGTTAATGTCGAACAATCAAAACGAATAATTCTAATAATAATGACATTATTAACATCGACAGCGGTTGCATTTTGTGGTTCTATTGGTTTTGTTGGACTAATTATACCGCATTTTATGCGTTTATTAGTAGGGAGTGATAATCGTAAATTAGTTCCCTATTCTGCCGTTGGAGGGGGTCTATTATTATTATGGGCGGATGTTTTAGCTCGTAATCTAATTTCTCCTCTTGAAATACCGGTTGGCATTTTTACGGCTTTATTAGGTGGTCCATTTTTTGTTTATTTAGTTGTTCAAAAAAAGAAATCTGGTGAATTGATGTGAATAAAAATCTATATTTACTAAATTGATTAAATTGGATGTGGTTTATTGCCTATTGAATGTGAAAACATTAGTTTTAAATATTGGACAAAATTAGTTCTTGATGACATTTCCCTCCAATTTGGAAAAGGACACTTATATGGGATTCTTGGACCAAATGGAAGCGGTAAAACAACATTATTAAGAATATTATGTGGTATTTTGAAGTCAAAATATGGTCAGGTTGTAGTAGATGAATTTAATATAAAAAAAATGAAGATATCTGATATTGCCAAAAAAATCGCAGTCGTTGAGCAGTCAACTTCAATTGATTTTGATTATTCTGTTAAAGAAATTGTGAGAATGGGACGATACACGCATGTTGGACGATTTTCAAAAGAAACCTCCGAAGAGAAAAAAATTATTAATGAAATTTTAGAGCAATTTAACTTATCTGAATTAGAGAATCGGGGATTTAATACTCTAAGTGGAGGAGAACAACAAAAAGTAATTATTGCAAGGGCAATAGCTCAGCAAAGTAAAATACTTCTATTGGATGAGCCAACAACTCATCTCGATCTTAATTATCAAATCGAATTTATGGAAAGACTGAGAAAATATGTCAATGATGGGATTATTGTAATAATAGTAATTCACGATGTAAATTTGGCAACTCAATTTTGTGATAAAATTGTTCTACTAAAAGAAGGATGTGTTATAGCCTTTGGGAATCGCGAAGAAATAATAACTAGAAAAAATTTAAAACTAATTTATAACATAGATGTAATTGTTAGAAAAAATCCTTTTTCTAATTCTTTATATATTATTCCTCATAAAATAGAATTTCCAACTTCTATGCGATATAATAACAATTTTAATATAAAAAAGATCCATGTAGTAGCAGGTGGAGGAGCAGCTTCGAAAATATTACCAAAACTGAATGATTACGATATATCAGTTGGTATCGTTAATGTTTTAGACGATGATTACATTCTTGCTAATGAATTAAATTATAGAATTATTTCAGAAGCCCCCTTCTCCCCTATAACAAATAATTCAAGTGAGGCACTAAAAACTATATTAAAAAATGTTGATCTTATTATTTTAGCAAATATTCCATTTGGAATTACAAATTTAAAAAATTTAGAAATCTTAAATGATAGTAATAAAAAAATAGTGCTTTTTGAAAGAAATCCTATTGAAGATCGTGATTTTACTGAAGGTATTGCAACTACTATTTACAACAACCTAAAAAGTAAAAGTAATGTAAAAACAATCAATAATTTGCATGATCTGTTCAATTTTATTGAATCAATGGAGGAATGAAAATTTCATGGATCTTAGTAGAATAATTAACGAAAAAAAGAGAAAGTTAGCACACAACAGCCATGGTGGCGAAATTTATAAAATTAATACTTTACACGATCTTAATTCATTGTTAGATTTTAGTACTAATATCAATCCACTTGTTTCTCTAGACCTTTTTAAACGCGCATATTTAGATTCCATAAATCAAATATCCAGATATCCCGATTCAAAATCAACTTTATTGAAAGAACAATTAGTGAAATATTTCGAGAACAAAATACCAGCAGAAAATCTAATTATTGGTGCAGGTTCTGAAGAATTAATTTCGATTTTTTGTAGTATGATTATCGATTCTGGTGATGAAGTAATAATATACCAACCAACCTTTACTGAATACGCTTGGGCTATTCAAAAAAATGAAGGAAAAATTATCAATGTTTACAGAAAACCGAAAAATAATTTTCAGCTTGAATGTGACCCTATAATTAGTCAAATTACTTCTAAAACTAAAATCATTTTTATATGTAGTCCTAATAATCCTAATGGTTTACTTGATCCTTTAGAAAAATTGGAAGAAATTATAAAAACTGCTTCAGAAAATGATATTCTTATATTTTTAGATGAAGCTTTTATCGAATTTACAGGTGAATCGAATTCTTTTGCAAATAAAATTGCGTTATTTGATAATTTATTTGTATGTCGAAGTTTTACAAAATTTTTTGGTATACCTGGACTTCGAATAGGGTTTGGAGTTAGCAATGCTAACATTATCAATTATATCACAAATGGTCAAGTATTATGGCCTGTTAATTGTGTTGCTCAAAGGGTTGCCCAAGAAATAATAAAATCTAAAGAGTTTATTGATAAGTCTATAAATTTCTTTTCTGAAGAATCAAAATTCGTTGTAAGTGAATTAAAAAAGATTAAAGGGTTAAAAGTCTATCCTACTAACACAAATTATATTTTAATTAATACGAGAAAAACAGGAATTAAGGCGTCTAATATAAAGGAATGTTTACTTGAAGAAAAGATTTTAATCAGAGATTGCTCAAATTACGAGGGATTAAATGGATATTATATTAGAATTTGTATTAAATCAAGAGAATTAAATTTAAAATTAATTTCTTCTTTAAAGAAAATATTTCGCCCCCAAATGCACGAGAAAGGGCTGATTTTAATAAATAAAGCAATGAGGGAAAAAAAATTAACAGATATAGATAAAAAATGTGATTATTACCCCTGCCATACTGAGTTGGGAGATTGTACTTTTTGTTATTGCCCTTTTTATCCTTGTTATCAGACTGACACTGGTGGTTTCGAAAAATTTTATTCCAAGACTGGAGGTTTTATCTGGGCGTGTTCTTCTTGTATTTTTCCTCATAAAAAAGAAAATGCGAAAAAAATTCTTAATGGACTAATAGAATTAGGACAAGATTTTGAATCGATTAGTAAAGAAAAACTAATGAAGTTACGAGCGGCTATTTTAAAACAGAATGGAACTAAAGATGAAATGTAAAGCATTAATGGTTCAAGGAACGACTTCATACGCGGGAAAATCTATGTTGGTTGCGGCATTATGTCGAATTTTTAGCGATATGGGTTATAAAGTCGCTCCTTTTAAGTCTCAAAATATGTCATTAAATTCTTTTATTACTGAAGACGGCGCAGAGATAGCTCGATCTCAAGTAGTTCAAGCAATAGCTGCAAGAGCGAAACCAATCTCTGAACACAACCCTATCTTGTTAAAACCTAAAGGAGATCTATCATCGCAAATAATTCTTATGGGAAAACCATTTGCTGATTATCATGTAAAGAATTATTATTCCGATTTTATTCCACAATTAATTCCATCTATTAAAAAATCATTATTAACATTACAAGAGAATAACGATATTATTATTATTGAGGGTGCTGGAAGTCCGGCAGAGATCAATTTAGCCGATGTTGAAATTGCGAATATGTTCGTTGCAAAATTAATTAATGCACCAGTCATATTGGTTGCTGATATTGATCGTGGGGGCGTTTTTGCATCTATTTATGGTACGATTAAATTATTAAAAACTGAAGAACAAGATTTGATTAAATTTTTCGTTATCAATAAATTTCGTGGAGATGTGAAAATTTTGAAACGGGGATTTGATCAATTTGAAGATTTAGTAGGAAAGAAATGCATTGGTGTAATCCCATATATTCAGAATTTAAAATTGCCTGCAGAGGATTCGCTTTCTTTGGAAGAATCTGAAAGCATTGGAAATTTAGAAGTTAAAATTATTAGGCTACCACGAATATCAAACTTCACTGATTTTGAAGCGTTGAGTTGGGAACCAGAGGTACATATATCATACGTGAATTCTCCTGAAGATTTAGATCAAGCAGACCTTATTGTCATTCCTGGTACTAAAAATACAATAAGCGATTTAAAGTGGATGGAACAAAAAGGTTTTACATCTAAACTACATGAATTAAAGAAATTAGGATATTTAATAATGGGTATCTGTGGTGGATACCAAATTTTAGGAAAAAGTATTATTGATATGAATATTGAAGGTAATTCAATTGGTGAATATCAAGGTTTAGGCTTTTTACCAATCAGAACGGAATTCAAATCTTATGATAAAATAACAAGACAAATAAAAGCTGAGATTGTAGGATTTCCTCCGTTCAACGGACAGCAGATAGATGGCTATGAAATTCACATGGGAAGAATAAACCTTGAATCAGACGCAATACCTTTATTGAGAATTAAAGATAGTTCGAATCAATCTCAATTCACTTTTATCGGAGCAATTAATAAACAAAAAACAGTATTTGGTAGTTTAATTCATGGATTTTGGGATAATGATATATTTAGGGAACAATTTATTGATTATCTATTATTTAGAAAAAATAAAAAAAAGAGAACATATAAAAAAATTAGATATCAAGAAACAATAGAGAAGAATATTCAAAAGATAGCTAAAGTTGTTCAAGAAAATCTTGATATTAAAAAAATTATGAAATTACTAAATATTTAAATTTGAGGGGATTAAATGGATTTTACTTTGTATTCAGATTATTTCATTATAATTAATTGCTTGATAATTCTATTTTCCTTAATAATTGATTTAATTATTGGTGACCCACATTTTAAAAATCATCCAGTAATGCATATCGGAAATACAATCAGTTGGTTGAAATCTAAATTAAGAACTGGTAAAAAAAAGCTAGATAAAGTTTTAGGAGTTGTGTTGTTAATTCTTGCTATATTAACCTTTTGTATACCTATTTATCTTTTTCAAGTCATTTTTTGGAGATTTTGGAATATTTGGATTATGTCCTATTGGGCCATCCCTAACTTGATAAATATCTTAACATTTTCTGCTTTAATGGGATTTATATTAAAATGGTCATTTGCAGTAAAAAATTTAGGGGATGTAACACTACCTATTAGTGAAGCATTAAAACAAAATAACTTAGAAAAAGCTAGAACTGAACTTTCATTGATTGTTAGACGTGAAACGAAGGAACTTGAAAAAAAACACATTCTCTCTGCAACTATAGAATGCATTGCTGAAAGCTCTACTGACGCAGTAACCAGCGTATTTTGGTTTTATTTGATGGGAAATTTATTAGGTATAATAATTTTTACCTATTTTCATATTCATTTTATGTGGTTGTTCTTAGGAATTCCTTTTGCTTATGCATACCGTATAATCAATACTGCCGATAGTATTGTTGGGTATAAAGATTTGGAAAATATTAATATTGGTTGGTTTTCAGCAAGGATGGACGATTTTTCAAACTACTTTCCAACTCGTCTTACAGTAATATTTATGTTATTCGCAGGTTTATTAATGAAAAAAAAAGTTAAAAACGCTTGGAAAATCTTAAAATTAGAGAAAAATAACACAGAGAGCGTCAACGCGGGTTGGACAATGAGCACAATGGCGGGATTATTAAATATTCAACTAGAGAAAATTGGATATTATAAATTAGGAATTCCTATTAAAACTCTTGAACCTTACGATATTAATACCGCTTATAAGTTGATTCGATTAACAGTTATTTTATTTATACTTACGATTTCAACTATAATATTTTCAATAATAACGATATTATTGCTTTAAAATAATAGTAAAAACTCGAATATTTTGAGAAAAATTATGCAAATTGCAGCAATAATTATGGCAGGAGGAAAAAGTTCCCGATTTGATTTTACCAAAATAGAAATAGAATATCAAGAAAAACTGTTGCTTCCACTTGGAGGTAAATATCTAATCGAACATGTTATTGATGCTATACTGGCGTCTAAAAGGATCAATAAGCTGATTATTGCCGTTTCATCATTTACTCCTCATACAAAATCGATTATTAAGACATTGAATTTGCCAATTGAATTAATTGAAACTCCTGGAGCCGGTTATCATTCTGATTTAAAATTCATAATTAAAAAACTCAAACTTGGAATTACAATGACAGTTGTAGCAGATATTCCATTAATTAAACCAGATATATTAGATGAAATCATTAATATATATTTTATATTAAATAAACCAGCACTCACAGTTATGGCTGATATGAGATTATTTAATCAACATGGATTAACACCTACAATTGTATTTCCCTCAGAAAATGATCAGAAAAAACTAATTCCAGTAGGGATTAATATTATTAAAGGTGATGCTATTGATCAACAAGAACTTGATCAAGCAATTCTCATTAGTGAACGGATCGAATTAATTTATAACATTAATACTATCAATGATTATCTTAAATTAAAAAAAAAAATTTGGAAATAAGAAAACCAAATCAAAAAAATATTATTATCAAAAAAATATTATTAACTATCATAATTTTAAAAATAGGAAAAAATCAAATATGATTAAAACTAAAATAACAGAATCATTTGGAATAAAATATCCAATATTAAGCGCTCCGATGGGTCCATTCTACACGACCGAATTATCTGTCGCTGTTTCTGAGGCGGGAGGACTTGGTGTTGTAAGTCATGCAACTTTACAAGGAAAAAGTTCGATAAAGGATATGGAAAAGCAGATAGATTATGTAATTGAACATACTGATAAACCGTTCGGCCTTAACATTCGAACTGCTCGCGTTCAGACTGATCATAAGATTATGTTAAGAAAAGTTGCTCAATTGAGTAATACAAATCCAAAAATTCGCGAACAGTTAATCTATTTGCTAACAAGTGCTGGAAGCCCACGAAATGCTAGTAAGATATTAAAACAAAAGGCACCTCATATCAAGCACTATCACGTTGGTCCAGCTTTATGGCTAGTTGATAAAATATTTGCTTCAGGATGCGATGGTGTTGTTGCTACGGGAACGGAAGGGGGCGGTCATCAAAGTTATGAAGGGATTAGTACATTAGTTCTAGTTCAACAGGTTGCCCAAAAATACCCCGAAAAACCACTAATTGCTTGTGGGGGTATTGCAAGTCCGGAAGGCGTAGCCGCGGGATTAGCTATGGGGGCGGATGCTGTTACTATGGGAACGAGATTTATAGCTTCTAGTGAAAGCGAATTCCATCCTAATTATAAAGCATTAATTCCACCTGCGACAGCTCGAGATACATTGCTTACTACTGGTGGGTTTGGGCCAATAAGACTATTGAAAAATAAATATTGCCTAGAACATGGAGCGCTCATGACAAAAGAAGAAAAAATTAAGCAAGAATTAGCTTACGATCTGGATGGATTTATGGAAGATCTTTATCGTTACGAAATCGTATATACTAAAGGCGATGTGGATAATGGAGCTGTACCAGTGGGGCAAACTTGTGGTCTAATTGACTCAATAATGGATGTTGGCGATATTATTACCAGTTTTACAAATAAAGCAGAAAAACTGCTTAAAAATTTATGTGCTAATATTTCCTAAAAGAATAGGAAATAATCCACTTTTTTTTTTCAAACTCTTTTTGAATTATAATTAATTTTTTTAATAATGAAAACAGCCTCGCATAAATTACAAGAAAAAATTAAAGAATTATCTAACTTAACATATAAGGCAATTACAGAATTATCAAAATGTAAATCGTGCGGAACTTGCGTAATATATTGTCCACTCAATATTAGAAAATTTAACGCAGAGGGAAAAGCTATAACAATTATATCTGAATCTTATTGTGGGGGTTGTTCTGTATGTTTCCATAGATGTCCTAATAAAGCAATTAGATTAGTTCCATTTCGTAATAGACAATAAAAATCTTAATCAAAATTTGATTTCTATTAGCATTTTTCTTCTATATAATCGTTTATTAATATTAACAAAAAAAAAAGGAATAAAATATGTTTTATATAACTTTTATCGAAGTTCTCTTCTTAAAATTTTACCCACTACGGATTTTGGCAAGTCTGGTATGATTTCAATTATTCGAGGGTATTTGTAAGCAGAAATATTTTCTTTAGCCCATTTCGAAATATCTTCCTCAGTAACTTTGCCTTGAAATTCTGGTTTTAAGGATATATAGGCTTTAATATTTTCTCCGACTTCTGGATCTGGAACGCCTATAACGCCAACTTCGTTAACATATTCTAATTGATATAGTAAATCTTCAACTTCCCTAGGAAAGACAGAATGACCTTTATATTTAATCATATCTCGTTTTCGATCTTTAATATGTAAATAACCATCCTTGTCAATACATCCAATATCTGCGGTATGATACCACGTTCGTCCTTTAGAATCCTTCCTTAGCGCATATTCAGTAGCTTCAGGTCTATTCATGTATCCTAAAAATACTTGAGGTCCGTTCGCACAAATTTCGCCAATATATTGGGCTTCATTAGCTCCACAATTCTCACAGCTCTCGTTGGGACATTGAGGTAAAATTTTTGTGCCATCCTCGGAATCTACGATTTTAATTAAAGTATCTGAAACTGGGAATCCCACTGTATTCTCTTTATATTTATGGAATGGTGTAGCTGTTATGATTGGGCTGGTTTCTGACATACCGAAACCTTCTATTATTAATGCTCCTGTTAAAGCTTCAAACCCTTTCTTGACTTCTAACGGTAAGGGAGCAGCACCACTTAGGCAAGCCACTAAATCTGTCAATTGATCTTTAAATTTTGCACAATCTTTATCGAGAGTTATTTTTTGCCATAAAGTGGGTACGCCAGGACCGAAAGCAGCTCCTTCTTTTTTAATCACTTTTAAAAAAGTAGAAATTTTAGTTGGAGGTTGTATAAATAATATTATTTTATACCCACTGATAATTCCTAAATTCAATGCGACACTTAATGCAAATTCATGCGCTAAAGGTAGAATAGCGAACATTCCTCCTTTACCATATGTACTTTCAGTTTCAACTTGTGTTTGAGCCCACATTTTCGCTTGCTCGGCGTTTACAACAAAATTATAATGAGACATCATACAACCCTTAGGAAGACCGGTCGTACCACCAGTATAAATCAATGTAGAAACATCTTCTTTAGGATTTATTTTCACATCTGGTAAATTAATCGGAAGTCCATTTTGTAAAACATCTTGAAATTTATGAAAATTTACATTTCCAACTTTAGTGGGCCACTCTTTCATTCTGGGAACCTTACCTAAAGCTGTTCCTAATTTTGCCTTGATTTTTGGCAGATATTCTGCAACACCTGTTAGAATGATGTCCTTCAAAGTAGGTATCTTACTTAAATCCTTACCGTGTAGATGTTCTTCATAGAGAACATCTAAAATAACCATTATTTTACCTTTGGAATCGTTTACTTGATGAGCAATCTCCACAAACCGGTTTAAGGGAATTACAGGATTCGAAATTGCGCCGATTCGACAAATCGCGTAATAAACAATTATATATTGGGGCGTATTAGGCAAATCAATAACTACCACATCACCTTTTTTAATTCCCATTTTTGAAAGTGCTGTAGCAAACTGATCTACTGCCATATCTAGTTCTTTGTATGTCATTCGAAAACCTTCAAAAAATATAGCCTGACTATCAGGATAGGCTTTAACTGTGTTTCTTAACATTTGTCCTAAAGAGATTTCAGGAACATCAATATGTCTTGGTACCTCCTCAGGCCAATTTTGCATCCAATATTCGTTAATTTCGTCACTCATTTTTGATCACAATTGAATATTTTGTAAATATAATTATATTATTACAATAATATATAAAATTTTAATATAAACTAAAAAAAAAAGTATGATGATGGTTAATGGTTTAAAATAGAATTTTTAAATTTCAACATCTCTTTTATATAAACTTTTATCCGGGATAAAGCTCATCATAATTAAATCGTCTCTAATGTCCCATCCTAATTTCTTATAAAAATCTACTACTTCTTTATTGTATTTCTCGATAAATAAGTGAACTTTGTGTACTTTTTTTTTGCGAAATCTTTCAATTAATTCGTCCATCAGCATTTTGCCATACTTTTTTTTTTGATAATCTGGATCTATAGCAAGATGGTGCACATAACCTCTTCTTCCATCAAAAGCACCCATTACTACTGCTATAATTTTTTCGTTTTCCTTACCAATTAAAAATAAATCAGGGTTTCGCTTTCGTACCTTTACTATCTCATCACGCGTGTCGGATGAGCCTACTTCTATTCCTGATCTTTTCCAAAGATCAATAATATCGTGGTAGTATCGCATAGTAAAAAGTTCTATCTTCATTTTAATCACTGAAATAGCTAATAGAGAGTTTATTTATTTTCTTTCTTATTTCTGTTTTATTTTCAATAATTTCTTTAATATATTTTGAAATTTCCTTTCTTTTATTAATCTCAGATGGAATGGGTAAAATTACATCCATTATTCTATTACCAATTGTAGCAATAGTGCCTTGCACGAAGGTTATTGCTTTTATTTGCTTTTGAACTATGTCTAGATTTAGAAGGTATAATAAAAGGTATGAATCAATATTCTCGTTATTTTTAAGAGTTTTTATCTGAAATATGTGGCTCTGGATAATAATTCTTGTATCTAACTCAGTAATAAATGCCGTATTTCCAATTAGATTTGGCCCACCATCCTTTACTAAAAGAATGTCTCCAATTTCAATATTCTGCTTATCTTTAAATTGGTCGTATACTTCGTTGGAAGTTTTTTTATGCGAATTTAGATCGACTTCCCAATTATTAATTTCGCTAGTACGGATAAACGGAATATCGCCTAAACCATAAACATGTGAACCTATTTCGACCCCTCTCGGCAAATATCCTTTATTTTTTGTGTATATTATTCTATTTTTAACTAAATCACCTATAGAAACTAATTGAAAATCCCTATTATTTTCTAAAGATTTAAGAGTTTTTTCTACGCCTGTGTAATAGTTAGGTATGAAAATATTGTTTTTTATCTGATTTAAACTTAATTTGAAAACTTTTTGGTCTTCAAAGTAGCTGAATTCAGCACTTTCATTAATTTTAAGGTGTAAATTAATTAATTCGTTATTAACAATCGGGTTTTTGTTTTTATCGTATTTTATACTTCCATCCTTATTTAATTTATACAAAACTTTTCCATCTTTATCGTGACCAACATTGTCAACAATTCCAAAATCAATTTTATAATTTTTGGGAATATTTTTTAATTTTTGAAAGAAGAGAATACTAGTTTTATTACAAGTATAAGGCTGAAATGTGTTCTGATCTAAACTAATAATTCCTAATATCTTACCTTTACTCCGTAAATACTCCCAGATATATCTATTTGAAGGATTTCCAAAAAGACCTTCTGGTAAAACAATTCCTAATTTTCCGCGGTCTTTTAATAGTTGTACACATCTTTCTATAAATAGGATCTGAGGTGGTTGTTTTTTAACTAACTTATTTTGCTTAATCCATATATTATTTTTAAAATCCCATTTATGAGCTAAGTCAAAATATATTAAAATTTCTTTAATGTCTATAGGAATTTTAGCTCCAAATGGTGGATTGGTAAACGCATAATCAAAATAGTTATTTTTTACGATTCCTTTTGTTTTTTGTTGGTAATTGCTTGGATCCAAAGAATCTTCGCAAAATATGTTGGAATTGCCCTGACTGATTATATTTAAATATAATTCACATATTTTTGCTAAATAAGAATCTTTATCAATCCCATAGAGATTTGAAATTATTTCACTTTTCTTTTTTTTTATAAGATCTAATGACTACTTTTTCTCCTTTCTCTAAAGGAAAAGCTACTATGGCAATTTCAGCTGTAGCAAGAGCATTTTTAATTCCTTTAACCTCCTTACTTATTGGTACTGGAGAAAAAAGAATGATTGATGCCCTTACTTTGTCATTCTTCTTAAAAGCTAAACGAGTTAACAGAAATAATACATTCGTAGTTGCCGGTGGGTTTTTTACTTTAATACTACGCCATCGTCCTTGTTCTTCCGCACAAAACCAAAATCGCGTTCCAGCAACTGGCGGAATACTTATAATTTTAAGACTTTCTTCACTATAAACCCAATCTTCGTTGTCCCAAGGTGCTAATACCTCATCCCATCTCTTCCAGGATCCAAATGTTGCCTTGGCC
>Ga0209121_10001846_pt1 | contig 22055 bp, 19 predicted proteins | sample Cruoilmetagenom3_FD_187292 | JGI IMG/M metagenome (GOLD analysis project Ga0209121, IMG submission 187292) | Oil polluted marine microbial communities from Coal Oil Point, Santa Barbara, California, USA - Sample 3 (SPAdes) (version 2) | ecosystem: Environmental > Aquatic > Marine > Oil seeps ...
CCAACAGGATGGGGATGACGGCGTATCCGTGAAGTCCCAGGCGATGCATCGTCCGGTCCAGCAGCACGGCGAGCCGTGGTAGATAGCCCACGTCCTCCATGATGCCGAGCATGATGTAGAAGGCGATGATGTACGGCATGACCATGCCGAAGACCACGAACAGGCCGGTGGTCAGCAGCCCGAACGACTGCACGAAATCGATCGCACGGACACCATCGATCATGACGTAGTTTCCGACGAGGAGGTCGTGCACGATTCCGGCACCGCCGAGGGCGTCGGAGAGAGCTATCACGATCGGGCGCCAGAGAGTCTCGAACAGAGGCTCCATGATGAACATGATGATCGTCTCGCCTATGAGCCGAACGGACGCGAATGCCGATACGATGACGAAGGCTCCGAACAGGATGCCTGAGACCGGCCTCACGCTGATCTCCTCGAGAACATCGCGCCACGTGTGATGACGGTGTTCGATGGTCTGCGCATCCGTGACGATCGAGCCGATGGCACACCATACGTCACCTTCCGGGAATGCTGCAGGCGCCGGTTCCTTGGCGACCCGTTCCACGGAGTCAACGAGTTCCTTGATGCCCATACCCGCGAGTGCTGACGTGGCGACCACAGGTACCCCGAGTTTGGCGGACAGTGCGTCGGTGTCGATGTGGATGCCGCGATGCTTGGTCTCGTCCCAGAGGTTGAGGGCGACGACCATCGGTATGCCGCGTTGACGGAGTTGGAGGGTGAGTGCGAGATTCCGCTCGAGATTAGTGGCGTCGACGACGTTCACGACCACTCCGCCGTCTTCATCGAGGATCTTTCGTGCGACGTCTTCTGCAGGGCAGGTGGGATCCAGGCTGTAGCTGCCCGGGACGTCGATGACGGGGACGCGCCCCCCGGCCAGTTGCATGAAGCCCTCAAGGAACTCCACGGTGGTGCCCGGGTAGTTGGAGCTCATGGTACCGATGCCGGTAAGACGCGAGAAGACCACGCTCTTTCCCACGTTGGGGTTCCCAACGAGGAGTATTCGTGTGGGGATCACGTCGTATTCTGTCCATGTTGGTCGTGCGCGTGGGTTTTGTGAGACGCACGTTCCACGCGCACGCGGCGTGCGATGCCGCGTCCCAGTGCGACGCGGAAGCCGTCGCACTCGACGGTAATTGGGCCACCGGAAGGCATTGCCCCGAGTTTGGTGATCGTCTTTCCCGCGCGCAGGCCCATGTTGGAGAGACGAGTTTGCAACTCTCCTCCGCCCACGATGTCCTTGAGGACCGCTTTCTCACCCTGCCGGAGCATGGTGAGCGTGTCGCCCTCAACGGACGGGTGATTCCGGCATGAGTGATGGTGTCGTCTGCCGAACATCGCGTTCACCTCCCCGGAAACTGCGATTGAGTGCATGAATCACACATTTAGTCTACCAACATCAAGCGTGTTCGTATACATGAAGTAAGCCCTGAATGCAGGAGAAGTGCCGATACGGGGACAAAGAGGACCGATGTCATTATTTGATCTTGGGAATATCACCCCGTGTGCTTGCAGGTCTACCACGCGACTGCGGGCTTCGACGCCAGGGGAGACTCGGGTGGTGGCGACCTCGGCACAGGACGTCTTCGACGAGTTCCTGCGCAACAACCAGAACGCTGACGCCGCAGTGGAGGGGCGGCTTGTCTATCAGTAGAGGCAGATCGCATCTCTTGGTCATGGTGCAGAGAGCCCTGTTGGGTCTGTGTGGTGCATTCTGGTTCTCATTGGAGTTGCTCTCGATCACGGGTGTGGTCGACTTCGGCCTGTCCGCAGGAGCCACAGTTCTCGGCGTTCTCATGCTGGGAAACGGTGGTGCACTCCTTCTTGCAGCGAGATTCTCACTCACGGGTCGGAAGCTGATCGATTACGCCACGATCGCTTTGGCTGGCACCAACGCTGTTCTCAGCATCACCGATGAGGTGGGTCTCATGGACATCGTCTCTTTGATCGTATGCGGTGCCGTCATCGTTCTGGTCGCACTCAATCTCAGATCGACCGACTGACCCATACTGCTGTGCGAAACGGATTGGACCGGCGAATCGTGTCGACTCGTTCCCTGTATGGCGAACGCGACGCATCTCGATTTCGAGGTTCATCTGTCACAGTGCAGGTGAGGAAGCATCTGCTAATATTCCCACAAGCGAAGGCGGCCGGCACCGCTACTGTCTGCGGGTTGGTCCATGGGGAAGGACCGCAATATGCGCACGTTCGTAACCTCGTCGGGACGGCTGAGGCTGTTCGTAACCGTTGTCCTTGCCCTTTCTTTGGTGCCACTTCCGGGCATCGCCTCTCTTGCTCCCTCGGGCGTCCGACCACTCGGTTCGGTAAGCCTTCAGACGACTGAACCCTCCATGATGCGTGTCGCCGGTGCCGATCGGCTTGGTACCGCTCTCGCCATTTCGCAGATCGGGTGGGACAGTAGCGATACGGTGCTTTTGGCGGCGAAGGACAACTTCCCCGATGCGCTGGCGGGCGGTCCGCTGGCTGCGGCGCTCGACGCACCCATTCTGCTCACTGATCCATCGGAGCTCACTGCGGAGGTCGCCGATGAGATCGTTCGCCTCAGTGCGACGAACGTGATCGTTCTCGGTGGACCGACTGCGGTCAGCCCTGCCGTCCTCGCCGATCTCATTGACGCGGGTATCGCGCCCGAGGCCATCGAGCGTATTGGTGGCGATGATCGCTATGAGACCTCAACGCTGGTCGCGCGACGCGTGATCGAGCTTGTGGGAGGGTGCGACACTGTTGTCGTCACCACAGGAGAGAACTTCCCGGATGCCCTTGGGGCCTCCGGTATGGCAGGATTCTTCGGCTGGCCCATCCTGTTCGTGCGCCCCGACGCAGTTCCGCCCTCCACGGCTGCACTGCTTGCCGAGCTCGCACCTGAGGATGCTCCTGTCTCGCCGATCGCCACCCTCGTTTTGGGTGGGGAGTCGGCCGTGGGAGCCGATGTGTTGGCCGTGCTTCCGGCCGCCACGAGAATTGGCGGCGCTGATCGCTATGAGACTGCGGGCCTGATCGCCGAGTGGGCGTTCTCCCGAGGCGCCAGCTACGATCACGTCTACTTGGCCACGGGCCTTGATTTCCCTGACGCGCTCGCACTCGCTCCGCTGGCAGCGCGCGGCGGATTCCCCGTCGTGTTCACGCGCCCTGATGCTCTTCCTGCAGCGACTGATGACTTCTTCATGAGTCACTGTTCCGCCATCGTGGATGTGACGGTCGTGGGCGGCGCACTCGCTGTCAGCCCCGATGTGGAGGCTGCCGTCGCGTATGCCGCCACTGAGATCGCCAATGCGGACGCCCAGGAGATCGATCCGGCCACGGCGAGTCTGCTCGAGACCATGACACCCGGTGGTGACCTCGTGTTCAGCGGCGACAGTTCACAGCTCGACGGACTGGTGGATGGCGCCGTGCTCTCCTCAGAGCCGACCACCTCCAATCCCGACGGATTCTTCCGAAAGGTCACCGGCGTGGTCGACTCCGGCGGGACCGTCACCGTCCAGACCGTGCAAGCCACGCTGGCCGACGTGCTGGTCAAAGGCTCATTCGATGTGACCGGTACGCCCGATGAGATACCTCCCGCGCTCCCGCCTGCGGTCGACATCTCAGCCGGTACGGGCTTCTCGCTAGCCGTGATGGCGGATGGAACGCTGTGGGGTTGGGGCACCAACACCGAAGGGCAGTTGGGACTCGGCTACGCGGACGGTACGAGCGTGAACAAGATGACTCGTATCGGTGACGATACGGATTGGCGCGCGGCCTCAGCCGGTTGGTCGTACGCGTTCGGCATCAAGCAGGATGGCTCCCTCTGGGCTTGGGGTAACAACAGCAACGGGCGCCTAGGTTTTGACGCGAGCGTGACGCAGCTCAATGAGCCGACGCTCGTGAGTGACGCAGCGTGGTCGCAGGTCGTCGCGTACCAAGGGCATGCGGCAGGCATCCGCGAGGATGGCACGCTCTGGGCGTGGGGATGGAACGAGCACGGCCAGCTGGGCATCGGCGACAAGGTCAATCCGTGGGCGATGATTCAGGTCGGAACAGATACAGACTGGGCGACTGTCGACGTGGGTGAGATCCATACCGTCGCCCTTAAGACAGATGGCTCTCTCTGGGGGCTGGGGAACAACTTCTGGGGCCAACTGGGTCTGGGTGCAACCATTGAGACTCTGAACCCTGCTCGCATCGGCACCGGTCTGTACAAATCAGTGGCCGCAGGGCATCGTCAGACGCTCGCTATCGATCTGGACGGCAAGCTGTGGGCGACCGGATACAACGTTCTCGGTTCGCTCGGTGATGGAACGCAGGCTGGAAAGACCACTCTTGTGCAGGTCGGATCGGATACTGATTGGTCCACCGTGTACGCCGAGGGATATGCCTCGATGGCCCTTCGCGAGGATCGCACTCGTTGGGCGTGGGGTAAGGACTTGGCCGATGGGCTCGGGCTCGAAACTCCAGGTGACCGGCTCGTCCCGACCAAGGGCTCTGAGGATTTCAAGTGGATGCAGCTGGATATGCAGATGGCTGGGGTTCTTGGAACCGACATGCGAGGGCAGCAGTGGGCGGCCGGAGACAACCAGTGGGGACAGCTCGCAGACGGCACGTTTGTGACACGTGCAGCGCTCGAACCGCTGATCGCCGACGAGGCATCACTTCGCACACTGCCGGAAGGCGATTTCACCGGTGAGCCCGATGTGACCCCGGCGGGGATGTCGCCTGCGGGCGAGGTGGCTCCCGAGGAGTATATCGGGCGCTGGTGGGAAGGCTTCGTGATTCGCTACTACCCGGACCTCAATGATTGGACGTTCGAATCGTGGGCGCTTCAGAATCCCAGCGTGTACTACGGACGCTATCTGCGGTTTGACGGCCATGCGAAAGTCAACTTCTCGTTCTACATGAGCGGGTCGTTTGACTTGGATGGCATGCGTGACATGGGCATGTACCTCGCGGTCGACGAGGGTTTGTCCCTATACGTCGACACGACCAAGTATGGTGCGTATTCCGGCTCGATACTCATGTGGCCGATACCCAAGATGCACCTCGCCGTCGTTGGTTTCATGGCGGGACCCGTGCCGGTGTGGTTCAACGTCGATATGGTGGTGCTCACGGGCCTCGACGGCTACTTCAACGCGCCCGCCGTGCACTTCCGTCAAGAGGGTGATCGCACAATCGGCTTCGAGTGGGACCGGTATTACGGGTTCAACCAGGTCAACTATGGGTCCAATGACAGCTACTGCTACGCGCCGAGTCCGCTCGGGACTATGTCGGTCAAGTTCTGGACCAGCGCCGAGCTCCAGACCATGATGTACGGCATCATCGGCCCGTTCGTGAAGTTCACGGGCTTTGGAGAGGTCGAGGCGAACACGGCGTGGGATCCGTGGTGGAAGCTTGAGCTCGGCCTGGATGGAGAGGTCGGGGCCAAGCTCGACTTCTTCGATTCGATCAATGAGACGTGGAGCATCACCCATCCGCTGATCCGATGGACGGTCGCGAAGGCTCCTGGGCCGTTCCCGTACTGATCTCTTCGCGGGTTGAGAACCTGACTTTCGCGAAACCGAAAGCTGAACCGAATATGAGAGGAGGCGCCGGGACTGCCCCAGCGCCTCCTCATTTCGTTCACGTGTGTCTCGCTTGTTTCGGCCTATTCGCCCTTTGCCGCGTTCTCACGCTCAATCGAGGCTTCGTACGCCTCGCGCCCGGCCAGAGGCATCGCGTCCACGACAAGTTCCATGATGGATTTCACGGTGAGGTCCATCTCATACTTCTTGTCCAGGTCTTCCATCTGCAGTCGGCAGTTCTCGCACGGACTGGCGATCAGGTGAGCACCTGTCGCGGAGATCTGGTCGGCCTTGATCTTGCCCGACTTCATACGCAGGTCCTCAAACTCCTCCATGGCGACGAGTCCGCCACCACCGCCGCAACACCACTGCTCTTCGCGGCTGGGGGTCAGGTCGCGGAAATCGGTGGCGAGGGCCTTCACGATGTCGCGAGGCTCGTCAAAGATTCCAGCGTTGCGCCCAACCTGGCAGGGGTCGTGGTAGGTGACCGGCTCGGTGATGGAGTTGGGGTCGACCTTGATGCGACCGTCCTTGATGTATTCATCCATGACTTCTAGCACGTGGCGCACCTTGAACGGATGTTTCTTGCCGCTCCAGACCTCGTGGAACACCTCGGCCACACGGTACGCATGCCCGCACTCGGTGATCACAACCTCCTTCACGCCCAGGCGGAGGGCCTCGTCCATGAAGCGGTCGGCGATCTTGCGAGCCTTCTCGGCATCGCCGATGAAGTAGCCGTAGTTTGCCGCCTCGAACAGCGAGATGGTCCAGTTGGCTTCAGCCTCGTTGAAGATGACGGCCGCTGGCAGGATCGAGTGGGCTCCCGCGAGAGCGACGTAGAGGATGTCGGCGCCCTCCTTGTCCACGGGGATCTCTGCATCCGGGTTGCCGGTGATCGCCTGAACCTGCGTTTCGATGTCTTTGAACCCATCGACGACTACGTCGCGGAACATCTCGAAGTTGTCGCCCTTGAAGATCGCCGCGTCGGCGAGTTGCTCCAGCATCTCGTTCGTCATTCCAGCAGCGGCAAGGATACCCTTTGCCACGGTCAGGATCCACGTGGTGTCGATGCTGAACGGGCAGTAGAACATGCAGCGACGGCAGCCGGTGCAGGCGTACGTGGACTCGTAGAGCTCCTCGAGCAGGCGCTCGTCGGGGTCGCGTCCTTCGTAGAGTTCCGGCACGAACTGGCCGGACTTGGTGAAGTACTTCTTGTAGATCTGGCGGATCAGTTCTGCACGACGGGCGGGCAGGTACTTGAAGTCCTGTGTCGCCACGTACTGATGACAGGCGTCCTTGCAGATGGCGCAGCGCGCGCAGATGTCGAGATACTGCTTGAGCTGGCGATTCATCTTCTTGTCGATCACGCCGGTGAGTGTGGAAATCTGCTGCTTCTCCATGTTACTCACTCCTCACCAGGTTGGCCGAGAAGGCACCGATGGTGTGCACGAGCTTGCTGAACGGGAAGTAGATCAGGAACAGATCCGTGAACAGCATGTGTGCACCCAGCGACCATCCGGTCTTGGAGCTGAGAATCTCCGTGGGGATCTCAGGCTTGAACACGAGCAGACTCTGGAACCACTCGCGGTACGTCTCGGCATGGATATGGCCGACGAAGCGCATGTGGTCACCCATGATGATGATGCCGAAGAGCAGGAACAGCAGCAGGAAGTCTTCAGGGACCGAGAGCTGCTTGTAGGGGCCAAAGGTGCGTCGGCCGATCCAGAACAGGACGCCGACCAGCATGATGATGCCTGCGGTGCCACCGCTCCATGCGGCGAAGGTGTCCATGCCCTCGTCGCCAAGCCAGTTCACCAGGGGCGTGAACTCGTGCAACAGGCGACCATGGCCAAAGAACGCTCCCAGAGCGGCCACGTGGAATGCGAATGCAAAGAACCACATCTTGGGTTCGATCTTGGCGGACTGCGGTGCGATGAAGGTGTCCTTGAATGCCTTGAGATAGCGGCCGGCCGTGGTCTTGGGCTTGGGATACATACCCAGCTTCACAGGCGACTTGGGCGTGGTCACCCAGTCGTAGATGCGCCAACCCATGCCAATGACGAACACGCCGATCCCAAGGTAGACACCCCACACGATGGTTATGTTGAGGAAGAGCTCCATGAGCTACCTTTCGTCGTCGGTCGGCTACTTGACGCGCTTGACCAGGAAGATGAACTCGCCATCGCCCTTTTCAGCCGACAGAACCTCGTTGCCCGTGCTCTTGGCCCAGGCGGGGATGTCCGCCATGGCACCGGGATCGGTGGCGACTGCGCGGATCACGCCGCCGACCTCGACCTTGCTGATGTTCTGGCTGACCCTGACCATGGGAAGCGGGCAAAGCAGACCCTTGAGGTCGAGTTCCATGTCCACCTTGATGTCGTCAGTCATGTCGAGCTCCTTTCGTGGGCCGCGGTTCGCGGCTCTCATCGGCCACGCCAGGCGCGTGACTCGTGGTGCGGTGGTGCCTCGGTGCTAAATGAACAGCTGAATGTCGGCCTCTTGCGCCTTGAGCAGGAAGAAGCCCACGCCGACCGGGTCTTGGACACCGTCGATGAATGCGTCCTCGGGGATCTCCATGACATCCATGGACATCTGGCATCCATACATTCCTATCCCGAGCTCGACGGCGAGGTCGCGCATCTCGATCAGGGTGGAGACGTTGTGGCTGCCCATCATCTTCCCGAACATCCAACGACCCATGCCGCCAAAGCTGAACTTGGAGGGGCTGGACTTGCTGATGTCGCCGCCGTACATGGCGCCCATCATCTTGCCGAAGATCGTCTTGCCTGTGCTCACATTCTTCTTGATGGCGCGCAGACCCCAGAAGGTGAAGAACATGGTGACTTCCATGCCCATCGCTGCGGCACCGTTGGCGATGATGAATGCTCCGAAGAGCTTGTCCATGTCACCGCTCATGACTACCATTGCCAGACTTTTGTTCTCGTTCTCCTGCTCGGACATCTTGAGTCCTCCTTGGTTGACTCGAGGGTTCTTACAAACGGCCCGGTGGGCCGTCCAAGCCTAGGTCGGATCGATCGGGTGCTCGATCACGTCATCGATCATGTGACTCTGGTCGGCGAGGACCTCCTGCATCACTTCAGAGATGAGGTCGAACGCCTGAATGATCTTGGGGTTGGTGATGGAGTAGAAGACCTTGTTGCCCTCGCGGCGCGCTTTGACAACGCCCTTCGATCGAAGGATCGAGAGATGCTGTGAGGCGTTGGCCTGTGACATGCCCGTGGCCTCCACGATTCTGGACACGGACAGCTCGCTGGTCCTGAGGGCGCCGAGGATTCGTTGGCGTTTCTCATTCGCGAGTGTCTTGCACATCTCTGAGTGCAGACAGTAGAAGTCTTGATCCATGTGGAACCCCTTTCCATGCCGGCACATCGAGCGAGGTTAGAACATTCATATATCCTTATGTACCCCGCAGGGATGCAATATCCGCGCCAGTTGAGAAAGATTTCACATAGTTATTTGGTTAACTTAATCCTTGGGCTGTGGAAGCATCCGACGAGTCCCAAACGTGGATGCGCGTGGGGCTCAGTGAGGGGAGGGGAATTTAGTCTTTTGGATTGATCGGGCCGGAGAGTCAGTCGATCATATTGCGGGGTTTTGTGTTCTTCGCGTCTTTCGATGCGACATCTCGGTTCGCCTTGCCCGAAGTCTTTCTTCCGCTCTTGCTGGGGAGACCCTTAGAGGCGGTTCGCTCAATCGGACGCCTCTTGTGCACCTGCTTGCGGACTGCTGTTTTTCCGCCGGTGTCACTCGGATTCGGTGCCTTCGCGGCCTTTGCCCGCTTGGCTGAGGTCTTGGCTGTAGACGCTTTCCGCGCAGATACGTTCCTGACTGAAGCTCGGGTTTTCGTGGGAGCGCGTTTCGCAGCGAGTTGCTCGCGCTCTTCGATAGCGGCGGCCTTCACTGCGCGTTTGTCCACCATCTTGGACGAGGGCTCCTCCGCACGACGTATCGTGGGTCCGCTGTCTGTGGACTTGGTTCCGGACCCGGCCCCGGATCCTCCCTTGCGGAAAGCGAGGAAGGCGAGAACAATGACGGCTCCGATCAGGATTCCGATCACGATACTTGCGTCCACGGCGGTCTCCCAACACTCGACGGCAGTTCGCGTCTCCGTATCGCGAGGGGACTGATGCCCCTGGAGGCCACACCACGGTGACGTGGGAACACCTTATCATTCGCACTCGACACGGGCTGGTGGGCGGCCATTGGTCCGACTGGTCTAGACTGACATCCTCGCCATGAAATGGATAAGGAGATGACATGAGCTACCACATGCGACGCGCCGATCGTGCGATCACCGAACAGGCGGAGATAGAGTCTATTCTTCAGCACGGTCGCTACATCACACTCGCTCTGGCTTCCGAGGAGCCCTACGTGGTGACATTGTCATACGGGTACGAGCCGACCGAACAGCGGCTGTACTTCCATGTGGCCAGTAAGGGCCGCAAGCTCGATATCATTTCGAACGATCCGCGTGCCTGTGGGACGATCATCATCGATCAGGGCTACACGCAGGGGGAGTGCGAGCATCCTTTCGAATCCGTGGTCATGACTGGCGCTCTGAGGCTGGTCACAAGCGATGACGAGAAGCTCCGTGCCATTCGTACGCTCGTGGAGCATTTAGAGGATGATGCAGGGGTGTACTGGGCTTCGAGAAGCTGGCAGATCAGCGATCGTCTCGATGGCTTCACTGCGCTTGCGTTCGAGATCGACGAGATCACAGCCAAGCGCGGCAAGTGATCGATCGGATTCCCGTTCGGATTCTCTTTTTTGCGCAGGTCAGGCGTGCTACGATTAACCAGAATGACCTGCGCGAACGCCGAGATACGTTCCGCGGTGTCCCGATGTCGCCCTGACCGGGTGGCCTGGTAGAACTTCAGGAGGACATTCGTGGCCCTCGAGGGCAACCTGAAAGATTTCTCGCTCGCGGACATGTTCCGTCTGCTCGCGTCCGGAAAAAAGACCGGAACGCTGTACATGGAGCGGGACGATGACGTGGCGGGACGGATCTGCTTCGACAAGGGGCGGGTCTTCTTTGCCAGTTCCAACTGGAATCGCGAATCCTTGGGAAAACGTCTGGTCAAGACGGGTGTGATATCCCAGAAGCAACTTCGTCAGGCTCTTGGTCTCCAGAAGATTCAGAAGAAGGAGAAGGCTGGCCGACGCTTGGGTCAGATTCTGGTCGACGAGGGCTATCTCGAGTCCAAGGTGCTCGAGAACTTCATTCAAGACCAAATCAACGACACCCTGTTCGATCTCTTCCGCTGGGAAGAGGGACAGCTCCGGTTTGAGTCCGATGACCTCTGCGAGGAGGAGGACATCGGTATCTCGGTCTCGGTTGAGAACATCATCATGGAGTCATCTCGCCGCTTGGATCTCTGGAATCGGATTCGCGAGAAGATACCCACCATGGACACCGAGTTCATCATGGCGTCAGCACCGGGGGACAAGTCCCTCGAGATCCATCTCAAGCCCAAGGAGTGGATGCTCCTCTGTTATTTGCACGGGGGCCGTTCGGTGAAGGAGCTCGTTGAGCTCACCGGCTACAACGATTTCGACACTGCCAAGATTCTCTACGGCATGTTCTCGGCCGGGCTCATCGAGAAGCTGGATTCTCTCGATGAGGAAGCCATCGCGGCGGGGAGCTAGAACGCCATGCAGGACAGCGGCGCATCACTGGCAAAAAACCTCACAACAGATGAGTTCGAGAGGTTCCGCGACTATATCCATCAGCATTCCGGCATCTATCTCGAGGAGATGAAGGCGGATTCGCTGCGTATCTCGCTCATCACCCGGGCGACGCGATTCGCATTTCCGACTCTGCGGGAGTACTACGACCTGCTGACATCAAGCGAGTCCGAGTTCAAGGAACTCATGAATCTCGTGACCATCAACGAGACGAGCTTCTTTCGATTCCCGGCCCAGTTCGAGGCGCTTCGCAAGCACGTGGTGCCGGAGATTCTTGATGCAAAGTCAGGCTCCGACAAGGCGTTCCGTGTGTGGTCCGCAGGCTGCTCGACGGGTGAAGAGCCCTACACCATCTCCATGTCGCTTCTGGACTCTGGACTCGAGGGACTCGGCTATTCGCCGTACGTTCTGGGGAGCGATGTCTCGACAAACGCCCTTGCCAAGGCGCAGCAGGGAGTCTATCCGGCCCGTTCGCTGCTGAACCTCTCTCGTGAGATCGTCACGCGGTACTTTGAGCCCACACCGGATGGACATCGCGTGGTCGATAAGGTCCGCGAGCCCATTGATTTCCAGTTCCACAATCTCATCAAAGAGCCGTACCCGCTGGGGCTCATGGGTAACTGGGACGTCATCTTCTGTCGTAACGTCACCATCTATTTCCGACTCGAATCCACTCAGCGTGTCGTGGACAACTTCTACAACAGCCTGAATCCCGGGGGATACCTGTTCATCGGTCATTCGGAGACCTTGACGAGTATCACCGATCGGTTCGAGCCGATCGAGGTTGACGGCGTGTTTCTGTATCGCAAGCCGCTGACTCGTCGGCATCAGACGTTCGGTCAGGTCGTCGAGCAACGGCGGGACGAACGCACTCGGGATCGTGAGCGAGCGAAGCGCAAGGCTCGCAGGGAGGCTGCCGCTCAGGCCGAGATCAGCGCTGCTGCAGCCCGCAAAGCCATAGTTGACGCACCGGCTCAGGGAATTCTTGAAGGTACGGTGGACGAACTCGTGACTCGGGCCAAGAAGCTTTCGGCAGAAGGCGATAAGCACCAGGTTCTGAGTATCATCGAGCGAGTGCTCGCTCTCGATGAGAACAACACCGACGCTTATCTGCTCGCCGCATACGCACATGCCGATGTTGGCGACTATCTCTCCGCTCTCGAAGAGAGTCACAAAGCGCTGGCCATCGACCCGCTTCTGGCTGCGGCACGGTATGTTCTGGGCATCATCTATCAACAGCAGGGTGATCAGATTCGAGCGTTGTCCGAGTTCAAGAAGACGATTTATATCGACCCGGGATTCGTGCTTGCGCATCTCAATATCGGAAACATTCACCGTTCCAGCGGGAACACTGCCGAGTCGTGTCGTGCGTACGAGAACGCTCTTCGGCAACTGTATGCGAGTCCCAACGGTACGTGGACGGCATTTTTGGGCGGTTTCAAACCTGATCTTTTGGCGGCAACTTGTGAGCGCAGTCTGATAGAGTGTCGGAAGGCGCTGGATAACACCTAGCGAGCAGGTGCTCGCCGGTCGAATTGACCACTGAGAACTGCCTTTTGGCAGGAGGGAGTCTGGCATGGCCAACGCGCGGATACTCGCGGTCGACGACAGTCCCACCATCCTTGAGATGATCAAGGCGATTCTGCTGGCTGGTGGCTACGAAGTCATCACCGCGACAGATGGTGCTGAGGCGTTGGAGACGGCACGGGCTGAGATGCCCGATCTCATCCTTTTGGACGTGATGCTGCCTAAACTCGACGGCTATCGTGTATGTCGATTGCTCAAGTTCGACCAGAAGTACAAGAGTATTCCCATCATCATGCTCACCGCCAAGACCGAAGAGGCCGCGATGGCCACTGGTATTCGTACCGGCGCCAATCAGTACCTCACCAAGCCCATCGAGCCGGAGCGGTTGCTCGAAGCCGTTGCCGAGGAGCTCGAAAAGGTACAGGGGTAGGAGATCTCTCCGATGGCTGACTCCAACTCCATCACGGGCCGGGTACTCGACGCCCTCATAGGTTCGGGTCTTCTGACCGCAGAGCAGGTTGCCGCCGTGCGCGATGCCGCCACGGTCGGCGCTACAACTGTGGGAGCGATACTCGCCGACCGCGGATGGGTACTCTCCAGTGACCTGGCAATCGTGTTGGAGCGCGAACTCGGCATACCCTCGGTCGATCTGACCAGTTATGCCCCCGATGATGAGGCACTGCAACTCATCCCGCCTTCTCTGGCGCGCGACCGGAACATTCTCCCGCTCTTCGAGATCGAGGGCATGCTCACTGTTGCGATAGGCGCGGCGATGGACGTGTTCACGCTCGATGAGCTCGCCGATCATCTTGGTATGGAGATCGAGGCTGTGTTGGGCGATGCCCAATCAGTGGCCGACGCGGTCGCCGTCTACTACGCAGGTGCGCAGGACGCCGCTCCTTCTGCACCTGTGGCCGACTTCATGTCCACCGAGGACCTGCTCGCCGAGGAACCTGTTCTTGAGGTGGGTGACCTCTTTGAGGTTCCCGTCGATACGACACCGGTCGTTGCCGAGCCGCTCATTGTCGAGGACGCTGCTTCTCCTGGTGACGTCGTCGCTCCCCAGGTTGAGACGATCGAGCAAGTTGTGGAGACGCAGGTGGACCGCGAAGAGGCGGTCATCGATCTCGATATTCTCGCCGTCGCCGATACGGCCAAGGTGGCACTTCTGGTCGCCGACATCTTGGAGCATGCGGTGCACAAGGGTGCCAATCGCATCCACCTGCTGCCGTATAAGGATGACTTCTTCCTCGTGTTCCGCGTCGCGGGACGTCTTGAGAAGATCGCGAGTGCGCCACTTTCGTTGCAGCGGCCGCTCGTTGATGGGTTCAAGAGTTACGCCAAACTCACGTCAGTGCCTTCTTCGATGCCGGCATTGGGTCGTGTGAAGACGCACATTGCCGACAACGATTTGATCCTCACCGTGTCTGCTGTGCCCACAGTGGCGGGGCAGCGTCTGGTGATCTCCTTCGCGTCGGCGAAGCCCGAGCCGCGCGAGTTGACCGATCTGGGCATGAGCGAGGCCGAGGGTCGGGCACTGCATGCCATGGTCGAGCGCGGCAGGGGGCTGCTTCTCGTTGCAGGACCCGTGGCCGGAGGACGTAGTCAGACGTACTACTCGCTGCTCGCGCATGCGGCAGCGGTGGGCAAGACCGTCTACTCGGTTGAGCAGTCGGTTGAGTATGAGATACCGGCGGTTGCCCAGGTGCTCGTGTCGCCAGGCTCGTCCGTGGGATCGGAAGCGTACTTCGCGGCCGGCATCAGTCAGGACACTGACATTATCGCCATCGACACGATGCAGTCGGTCGAGGATGTACACCTCGCGATCGAGGCGGCCGGATTGGGCAAACTTGTGATCGCCACCTTCTCGGGCGGCGATATCGTGTCGGCCGTTCGGCGCATGCTGGATCTCGGTGCCGAGCCGAACAGCCTGGCATCGGCACTCACGTTGGGAGTCGGGCAGAGGCTGGCTCGCATCAACTGCCCCAACTGCTCTCAGGAGCAGGTAGTGCCATTGTCGGATGCGATCCCTGGTGCCCGCAAGGGTATGACGACCTACGCTGGATCCGGCTGCCCCAACTGCGGAAAGAGTGGTTTCCGTGGAGCGACGGGCATCTTCGAAGTGCTGCCCTTCACTGAGCCCGTGAGGGCGACCATTGCCCGTGGTGCGTCGGCGGATGAGATTGAGAATGCGGCGCACGCTGCCGGGATGCGGTCCATGGCCGCATCTGGCCTGGCGCGCGTGACAGAGGGACTTGTCAGTCCCGAGGAGTTGAACCGCGTACTGCGGTTCTCAGAGTGAGGATCCGAGTGTGAGCCCTACCGACAAGACAAAGGATGGCGCAGCAGAGGCGGTCACGCCGGTGCAGCTTGATATCGAGAAGATGATCGTCTTCTCGCTGCAGGCTCAGAGTTATGCGCTGCCCATCGACTCCGTTCAGGAGATCCAGCAGATAGTCGAACTCGCCGAGGTTCCCACCTCGGTTGCTTCCGTGGTGGGCATGGTCAATCTGCGAGGGTTCGTGATCCCCGCTGTGGATATGCGACTTCTCATAGGCATGCCTCGCGCGGAGTACTCGCTTGAGACACCCATGATCATCTGCCATACGCGCGGGGTGATGATCGCACTCATCGTGGATGAGGTTCGTGACGTGGTCGCGCTTCCGGAGGGCTGTCTGCAGCCTTCGTCCGCGATCCACTCGCTCGCCGATCGCATGATCGGAGTGTGCCGGATGGAGAATGAACTCGTATTCCTGCTGGACGTCGACAAGCTGGTCGATGTCGGCGTGCTTCCCGGGGGAGGTGGGCTGTGATGACGGATCAACCAGTCGTTCCAGGCATGCCCGGAGCCGAAGTCGTGCCCGGCAAGGACCTCGGCATCATTGCGGCAGATGTGCTACGGAGTCGTGCGGAGTCGCTGGCGGCCGAAGCAGAGATTCACGAGCTCGACGATCAGATGGGCATTCTGCTCTTTCGCCTGGGCGATGAGTGGTACGCGATCAAGGTCGAGGATGTGCGCGAGATCGACCAGGAGTACGCGCGCACACCCATCCCCTGCGTACCGGACTTCATCCTTGGGGTTGTGAACATCCGAGGAGAGATTCTCTCGGTCACCGATCTGGCTCGCATGATGAGGATCGGATCGGTCGACGTGACAGGCGACATCCTTCCGGCGATCGTGGTCCACAACGATGATTGTGTGACAGCGTTCGTGGTCGATGAGATCGGTGACATCGTGGACGTGCCGGTGGACTCCATCGAGCCTCCGCTTTCCACTATCGATAAGTTGCAGGCGGAGTTCATCGCCGGCTCGCTTTATGTGAACGGGTCGCTCGTCGGCCTTATGAACGTTTCGCGCATATTGGAACCGATCGTGGCAGTGGGCTGACGACGAATCATCGGAGGATGTAGATCATGATCAAGCGATTCATCGACAAGTTCCGTAGCAGCTTCCTTTGGAAGTACACTGCAGTCAACCTGCTGTTCTTCCTTATATTCAATCTTGCACAATGGGCCGTTGTCATCTGGGTTATCGGCAACGGAACCGCCGACGTGTTCGGTGACATCACCACGGTCAAGTTGGTGGTAGCCGTCGCCGGTCTGATCGTGATGTGGGTCGTGTGGCTTACCGCCCTCATCGGTTTCGGCAATCGGTTCTTCGCTCCACTCGGCCTGGTGGTCGAGTCGGTCAAGGCTGCCTGCCAGGGCGAGATCGGTCATAAGGTCGAAGTCGACACGCCCGATGAGTTCGGTGTGCTTGCACGCTCGTACAACCAGATGCTCGACCTGATCGTCTATCTGATCAGGCAGACGCACGAGTCATCCCGCCGGTTGGGAGAGTCCGCCAATGAGATCCTGGCGGCGACCGAGCAGCAGGCATCTGGTTCTGCAGAGCAGGCTGCTTCGATTTCACAGACGACTGCGACGATGGAGGAACTGGCTGCCACGTATAGGCAGATCGCAGACAACGCCAACCAGGTGGTCAGCATGGCCGAGGCATCTCTCGGCAGTGCCGAGTCCGGACAGCAGGCGGTATTCAACACGCTGAGCTCCATGGAGGAGATCAAGGCTCGTTCGCAGTCTTCGGCAAACAAGATCCTGACGTTGGGTGAGCGGAGTCAGCAGATCGGTCAGGTACTCGAGATCATCAATTCGATCGCCGACCAGACCAAGATCCTCGCGCTCAACGCAGCGATCGAGGCTGCTCGCGCCGGGGAAGCCGGCAAGGGTTTCTCGGTGGTGGCTGTTGAGATCCGCAAGCTCGCCGAATCAGTGGTCAACTCAACGGATGAGATCTCGTCGATCATGATGGAGATTCAGAGTTCGGCCAACGAGCTCGTCATCACCACTGAGCAAGAGGTCAAGCAGGTGCAGACTGGTGTCGACCTCGCTCATGTCACCGGTGAGTCGCTCGATCAGATCCTTGAGATGATCGAGCAGACGACTGTGGCGGCCAAGGAGATATCGGCAGCCACGCAGCAGCAGAAGAGTGCGACCGATCAGGTCGTCAAGGCCATGCGGGAGGTCGCAGCAGTCGCACAGCAGACTGCGGCAGGTTCGCGACAGGTGGCCTCGTCGGCTGAAGGACTCTCCGGTATCGCCAAGGAGTCCAGCCAGGTCGGGTCCGCGTTCAGGATCGTCGACTGATCACTCGATCTGGTCTGCATTCGCCCAACCGTACGGGAAGGACATCGCAATGGTCGAGTTCGACCGCAGCGCTTTCATAGGTAAATTTCAGGAGGAGGCGACCGATCTCCTTCAGAGGCTCAACGAGGGCGTCATCACCCTTGAAGGAGACCCAGGTAATGCCTCGCTGATCGATCAGATGCTTCGCGATGCCCACACGCTCAAAGGCTCGTCGCGCATGGTGGGGCTGATTGAGATCTCTGATGTGGCACATCGGCTGGAAGACGTCATGGTCAAAGTACGTGACGGTGGAATGTCATACGTCCCGTCCATGTCTGATTCATTCTTTGAGGCACTCGACGCAATCGTCTACCTCACCGATACAGCGGGCAAGGATGTGGAGTGCGAGATCGATCTGGAGGCGCTCCAGGTCAAGCTGACAGTGTTGGCCGAGGGTGAAGACGCGGAAGCGCCAGCTCCAAAGCCCAAGAAGGCCGCCGCCAAGAAGAAGCCAGCGAAGAAGAAGGCTGCTGCCAAGAAGAAGCCTGAACCTGAAGTGGTCGACGATGTCGACGATGATGATGAAGACGAAGGTGACGACTCCGAAGAGGAGGCCGCTCCGGCCGCAACCAAAGCCGGCGGCTCCATGAAACAGGAGGATTCGCTCAGGCCCAAGGTCCAGCACACCATTCGCATCCGCACGGCGCAGGTCGACGTGCTGCTAAACCTCGTGAGCGAGGTAGTGATCTCGCAGATCAAGGCCGGGCAGCGTTCGCTGGAGTTGCGGACGTCGCAGTCGGAGCTCTCTGAGATCTGGCAGGCGTGGGTCCGGCTCAAGTCAACGTTGAACGCGCTCAGCACCGAGGACGAGGGCCTGTTCGCTGGAATCGCCGACGACATGAGCATGCTCGACACGCTGCTCTCCGAGCGCCGTCGATCACTCGCGACATTCCTCAAGGACTACACCGACGACGTGTCGCGCACGTCAATCGTTGTGAACGACCTGCAGGAGCACGCCATGCGTCTGCGCATGCTGCCGGTGAGCACGGTGTTCAACACCTTCCCTCGGGCGATGCGTGATCTAGCGCGTTCGTTCAAGAAGGACGTCGACCTCATCATGGAGGGCGGCGAGACCGAGCTCGACAAGAAGGTTCTTGAGGAGATCAACGATCCGCTCATTCACATCATGCGAAACGCTGTGGATCACGGCATCGAGACCGCAGAGGTACGCAAGCAGCTGGGCAAGCCCGAAACGGGCACGATCCGCATGGAGGCGCGTCAAGAGGGGGATCACATCGTCATTCAGATCTCCGATGATGGTGCCGGTATCGACCCGGACAAGGTTCGTGCCGCCGCGATCCGCAAAGGCTATATCAGCGAGTCCGAGGCTGCTGCTATGTCCGACCGCGAAGCGATCTACCTCATCTTCGAGAGGGGATTCTCCACGAGCGCGATCATCACGGAGATTTCTGGACGCGGCGTGGGCATGGATGTCGTCCGCGAATTCATTGTGGAAAAGCTCAAAGGTTCTCTCGATGTTGAGTCGGAAATGGGCAAGGGCTCGTCGTTCAAGCTCACTATTCCCCTCACGCTCGCCATCATCCGCGCCCTGATGCTTCGTGTTGGGGATCAGACCTTCGCGCTCCCCACCGCTTCTGTCGAGGAGACACTTCGGATCGATCCGACCGAGATCCTCAAAGTCGAGGGACGAGAGGTTATTCGTCGTCAGCGCCGAACGGTCCCGCTGGTTCGGTTTTCCGACATCCTCGGTGTTCCCGCTCAGGGTCCTGAGGGCGTAAAGGTACCCATCGCCACGGTCGGATTCTCTGGGCACCGGATGGGCTTCATCTGCGATGCACTCATTGGAGAGCAGCAGATCGTCATCAAGACCCTCGGATCGCACCTGCAGAAGGTCGAGAATGTCGCAGGTGTGACCATCCTGGGTGCAGGCGAGGTCGTGCCGATTCTCAACGTGCCAGATCTCATGCACAACGCGCGCACTCGTGCGGGGCAGCGGACCGGTCCGGTGGAGAAGGGCGTGGACTCTGGTCCAAGCCACATTCTCATCTGCGAGGATTCGTTCACGACACGAGAGCTCGAGAGGTCGATCTTTGAAGCCGCCGGCTACCACGTTGACATCGCCATGGACGGCGCCATGGGGCTCACGAAGCTTAAAGAGGGCCTCCATGTCGACGCGGTGGTGACCGACGTTCAGATGCCCAATATGACGGGCTTTGAGCTCACGCGGGCCATCAAGACCGACCCCGCCCTGCAGGACATTCCCGTGGTCATCGTTACTTCACTCGAACGTGATGAGGAGAAGGCCGAGGGAATCGATGCGGGGGCGGACGCGTATATCACCAAGTCGGTGTTCAATCAGGACACTCTGCTCGATACCGTAGAACGCCTGATCCGCTAAACGAAAGGTCACTCGCCCCATGACTGAGGGTCCGATCCGCGTTCTTATAGTTGACGACTCTCTGGTCGCTCGGGAGATGCTCGCTCAGATTCTCAGTTCCGATGACGGTATCGAAGTGATCGGTATGGCGCGAGATGGCGAAGAGGCTGTCGCCGCGGTGGGGCGCTTGCACCCGGATCTGGTGACCATGGACATCCACATGCCACGCATGAATGGTCTTGAAGCGGTGGAGAGGATCATGGCGTACAATCCGACTCCGATCCTGGTGGTTTCTTCTTCGGTGCATGGAGAGGGGATGGGCAGTGCGTTCGATGCGCTGGCCTGTGGCGCTCTCGAGGTCATCAAGAAGCCAGAGCCCAAGGACTGGGCCGATCTGCAGGACATTGGGCGCGATGTCATTCGCAAGGTCAGATTGCTCGCAGGCGTGCACGTCATCACGCACATCAGCGGGCGTCACGGAGCGCGCTCTTCACATGCTGCCGCTTCTCGGCACAGTGCTGCCATAGCCAAGCGGTCTCTGTTGGCGATCGGTTCTTCCACAGGTGGCCCGTCTGCGCTTCTGGGCGTACTGGGTAGACTCCCCGAGGATTTTCCCGTCCCGATCGTGGTCGCTCAGCACATAGCAGAGGGATTCATTCCCGGTCTCGTGAGCTGGCTTGACTCAGGGAGCGAGATATCGGTTTGCGCCGCCCAAGAAGGGCAGCAGATCGAGCCGGGGGTGGCGTATTTTGCCCCTACCGGATCGAATCTCGAGGTGGACGGTACGGTGCTTCGATTCTCGAAGCCCCTGCAGGGACAACTCTACATTCCCTCTGCAGACACACTGTTCAGCTCAGTCTCGAGCACATACGGCGCACACGCGGTCGGCGTGATCCTCACGGGAATGGGAGCCGATGGAGCGAAAGGCCTCAAGGCTATGAGGGATTCCGGTGCAGTGACCATTGCGCAGGATGAGTCCACCTCCACGGTCTTCGGAATGCCGAGGGCTGCAGCCGAGATGGGCGCCGCGTCCAAGGTCCTTCCCGTCACCGCGATCGCTGGTGAACTCGTCACGCTCATGTGTGACTAGCAGTTGCGCTGATCGCTGTTCGAGTCCTTCGCCAGGTGTGACGCCCGTCACGTCTCTGTAACCGTTCGTCACAAACTTCAGGGTATTCTCCCTCGTTTCCTGCAAAGACGTCGCGCTCGGCATGTTCCTTGCCGATAGAACACTCATGCGCATCGTTGGACTGTGTTTGTGCGATGATGTGCTTGTGCCTTGAATGGGATGAAATCAGCAGGTGGCGCTACCCCGACCGGTATCGAGGTGCGTACCCCGACCGGCATCGGTGACTGACTCCCATGGGAACACGCAACGAACTATGTTGGAAGGGGTGAGGTCCGGTGCCTTATGGCATCTACGCTTCTCGCTGCGACGGCAGGATCGACTCAGTCGTCGATATCGATGAAGCTCTCAGTGACACGCGGCGGGATGCCGCGGTAGTGAGGGTCGTCGACAATCTCTACGATCCTGATGTTCGCGATCGCATCGTTCGTGACATCGCGGACGCAGAACTCGACGCGGTCGTGCTCGCGGGCCATTCGATCGATCACGTCGCCAAGTCCCTCTCTGGACGATATCTCAAAGAGTCGCTTATCGAGGCCGGGTTGAACCCGAACCGCGTGGTGAGCGCCAACTGGCTCGAGCAGGTGGCACTCGCACATCCTGATGATCCGACGGGGGCCACGGCCAAGGCTCGCGCATTGATCAATGTCGCCGTTCTGCGGGCCACGATGGCCGAGGATATCGATGGTGCATCGGCGGAGCCTCGACGATCGGTGATGGTCCTGGGAGTGACCACGGAGGCGCTCGTGGCGGCTCAGAGGTTACTGCAGCTGGGATTCTCGGTTCTCTTGGTCGATCGTGAGAGCGGTCGTGAGAGGATGCTCGCCAGCGACAATGTGCGGGCGACCATCGGATTAGTGTTGGGTCACCCCAACGCCGAGTTCATCGACAACGCGCGTCTCGCTGACGGTCAGGGCTGGGTCGGTGATTACGAGATCACCCTCGAATCGGCAGCTGGTCGTGTATCCCATCACGTGGGCGGCCTGCTCCTCGCTCGGCCCGATGACGCCGACTGGATCGCTGAGTTGCGGCAGCATTTCAAGGTGGACATCGATGATGAGGGATGCGCTCGTTCGGTTCAGCCGTCCACGCATCCCTC
>Ga0209121_10001847_pt1 | contig 22054 bp, 23 predicted proteins | sample Cruoilmetagenom3_FD_187292 | JGI IMG/M metagenome (GOLD analysis project Ga0209121, IMG submission 187292) | Oil polluted marine microbial communities from Coal Oil Point, Santa Barbara, California, USA - Sample 3 (SPAdes) (version 2) | ecosystem: Environmental > Aquatic > Marine > Oil seeps ...
AAGGCACCTTTTTATGGATGAAAATATGGGCTTTTGTGTTATAGGAGAGTCTCAAAGATTATGGCTTAAATTAATAGATCCAAAGGGAAATATATGTCTAACTTTAAAACGAGATGATAAAAGAAAAAAACTCAGCCACAAAGAGATCCTTCACTTCACGAATGAATATATAGGGTTTTCAAAACATGGATTTACAAGAAATGATATAAAAAAAAGCCTGGAAAAATATGAATATAAAAATGTAATAAGGGAAATAAAAATATCAAATAGCAGGATATATCTATTTTTAACTCCTGATGACACTACAATAGAAAATAAATTCCCTGTAGAGGTTTATAGTTTTAAAGGGAAACTAATAAATAAGGGGTTTTCTCCTGTAGTTCCTGAGAAAATTTTCAATAATTTTTTTTATGTTATTAAAACTGATAAAAGTGAAGATGAAGATACGAAAAAACTAATAAAATATAAAATAAATCCATGAACTATTTCTTGCATTATTTTATACACGATCGAAAATTTTGGGTAGTTCGGATTATAGTTCCAGTTATTGCAGCTTTGGCACTTATGGATTTTTTAACTTATATTTTTAATCCCCCAGGTATATCAAACTTTTGGATTTGTAGAATTATTGGTGCCCTGGCAATACTATCTGTGATTGCTTATGGAGTGTATCTTTATATTACTCCTAAAAAAGAAAAAAAGATCATAGAGGAGCAAGCTATTTTTGAAGAGAGAAGAGAAAAAGAGTTCAGAAAAATTATAGAAGCAGACCCTGGATTCCAGACCTTTTGTTATACATGTGAACATTTCAACCAGAAAATCAAGGCGTGTTCATTGGACATAAAGAATCATAGAGCCAAAAAGATGAAGCTTAGTGAAAAATATACATATTGCCTTTACTGGAAGCCTTTATAAATTCGCTTCTATTCTTATTTTCTTAAGTTATCAATTTTTCTGGGTAATGACAGGATAGCACGAATAATATCTATGATCAGATAATAAAGTACAAATAAGATATAACTTAAAAGAGGAAGAAGTCCAGAAAAAATAATTAAACCATAACTCCATTCGATCTTTGCTGATGCGAAAAGCATTCTCTCACTGCTGAAAAGGTTAAATGAGCTGACAAGAAGCATTACAGTACCAATTATTACTCCCAGGCCAAAAAGTATTGGAACCAGTTTCATTATTTTTTTAATGAAAAAAGTAAGGATTCCTATGGCCTCTTCACCTGCAGTTGTCTTTTTTACTATATTAATTGTAACGAGTTCTGGATTAAGGGCAATAAGTGCAACGAATTCCAAAAATAGAAAAAGGCCGACCCCTGTTAGAAGAGCATTAAGAGAAGGGGATTTTATAGCAAAATAGAGATTTACAAGTAATGCAGCAATTCCTCCAATCATTGCCAATAGTCCCAATGAATCCAGGAAAGCAGTAGATGAGAGTGATGTGGGGTTGTTTTTGATTAACATTTCGTCTGCATGAGAAAATTTATCTGCAATATACTGAATAACAAGTACAAGGATTGAAAAAACCAGAGCTGTTAAGAAGAACATAAAGGATTCAAGGCGGATTGCTCCGATAATTCCAATCAAGAGAGCCAGAACTGAAGCAATTAACAAACTGTAGTGCCCGAGGATAGTCAGCCATTTGTTGAAAAAACCCAAGAGTTTAGGTGTTAGTAATTTCCTTATTGATCTGAGTATTTTTTCAATTAATTTCACAAAGAACAAATAATCAAAGCCTTTCCTTTTTTTACTTTTCTTTTCTGTCATACTTCCTCCTTTATACATAATTTAATTTTAAGCTGTAAATAATACTCATTAGGAAAAATTTTAAAGTTATGGAAAAAGAAAGTCAAGTTAAAAACCATATATGAAAAAATCCAGCCTACAAATTTCACATTCAATTTAAATCGTAAAGGAGTGACCCTCGAAAAATATAAATTAATTGAAAAAATAGTGAATCTTATTTATAATTATAAATAAGGTTTAAAATGATTTTTAAGAAACTATTTAATAAAAAGAGGTGGGATAAATTTAGAAAAGACCTTACACAGGGAATTATTGGGAATATGCTTTTTATTCCTTCCGGATCATTTCTTATGGGATCTAATAATGGTGAGATGGATGAAAGGCCTGTTCATAATGTTTTGATTGATAGCTTTTATATGGGTGAATATGAAATTACTCAGAAAGAATGGTATGAAGTTATGGAAACAAAACCATGGGAAAATCTAAAATATGCAAAATCAGGTGATAAATATCCGGTTGTTAATGTAAGTTGGTATGATGTGAAAGATTATATTGAAAAGCTTAATAACTTAACAAGGAAAAATTTCAGGTTACCTACAGAAGCAGAGTGGGAGTATGCGTGTAGAGCTGGTTCATCTTCAAAGTTCTTCCATGGTTCATTAAAATATGGTCTTTCAAATTTTGCATGGTATTATGATAATGCTTTTAAAAAGGATGAGATGTATGGGCATGAGAAAGGTAAAAAAGCCCCTAATAAGTGGGGACTTTATGATATGTTAGGAAATGTATATGAATGGTGTTCTGATTGGTATGGAAATGATTATTACAATAAGTCACCTGTAAATAATCCAAAAGGGCCACGTTATGGTTCACATAAGGTAATTCGTGGAGGCGATTGGTCAAGGACCGACTATTTTCTTAGAGTTTCTTCAAGAAGATATTATTCTCCCCATAGCAAGGATTCATTTATTGGTTTTCGGATTGTGATGGATATTGGGTCAAAAGATGAAGAGGTGAATTGTGTATGAAACTTCTCATTTAGAATTATTTTCAACAATATTATATTTATTGCTAATATTCCTTTCTGTTATTATTTCAGTAATGGGAAGTATGATTATGATTACTTATTTGACAAGAAGAACAATCTATGTAAAAGAAGAAATCGTAAAAAATAGAAACTTTGGGATTGCCCTTGTATTAAGTTCTTTTATTTGGACTATAGGAAGAATGTGTATTGAAACAATAAAACCGATCATGAATGTTTGGTATAATACGTATGCTTCCGGGTTTAGCTTAAAATCAGTTTTGATATTTATATTGGGGATTTTAGGTTCTCTTCTAATTGCTTTGGTTATTGGCGCAATAATTGTTTTTCTTTCGATAAAAGTTTTAATGGTAATAAACAAAGATATTAATGAATGGGAGGAAATTAAAAGAGGGAATACAGCTGTTGCTTTAATCATAAGTATTACAGTAGTTGTTGTAGGTATGTTTTTCGAATCGATTGTTAGTAATTTAGTTATTAATTTGTTTAATTTTTAGATTCAAAATGCAAAAAAGAAGATTTCCTGTTTTGGATATTTTCATTATTTTTATTATTTGTGTTTTTATTATATCCATTTTAAATGGAGAAAAAGGCAATATTTTAGCTTTTTATTCGGATTTTTCAATTCATGGAATTTCTAAAGTTAATAAAACAAAAAGTCATACAAATAGAATAGGTGTAAAAGATATAATAAAAGAAAAGAAAAAAAAGGATAAAAAGGTTTTAAGAAATTTTAAATGGCTGGATCCTGGAAGAATAAAAAGAGAGGTTGTTTTTTTTATTTCAGAGAAAACGATAAAAGAGGAAATTAAAAGTTTTGGAATAAACCCTTTGATATCACACCCTCTTTATCGTAAAAACAAGGGGTTTAAAGTAATTGGAAGAAGAAATTTTTTTATAAATAAAAAGATTGTTGAAAAGACATATTTTATTATTGATTATAAACAGATTTATGAGAGAAACTTAAAATATTTCTTTGATTTAACAGAAGCTTTATCTGTTTCTGCTGATATATTGAAGGGCACAGATCCTATGCCGAAGTTTCTTGCTTTTGTTCAACATATTAAATTTAAAAAACCTCCTGATTATTATAAGGGAAAATTCATTAACAATTTTTTCACACCTCTTTTATGTATTTATGAACAATATGGAGATTGTGATTCAAAATCTATATTATTGGCTGAATTTCTTGGTTCCATTCAGGATTCCAAAGAAAAAGTAGCTATAGTTCTGGTGAGGGGAAATGGAATTTCTCATGCGCTTTTAGCAGTTAAACGAAAACCTCTTCCTGGAATGACATCTCTGTTTGATTGTAAAAAAGGATATTTTATTATTATTGAAACAAGTGCACCGGGATGGGCGCCTGGTTTTATAAATAAACGCATTACAGATGCTTTAAAATCTGGTTTTTTTAGAATGGTCGAATTAAATTAATTCATAATTAAATATCTTATTCCTTCATTACTTTTATTCTCCCTGCAATGGATATTGTGATTTTATAATTGTAATGCTCATTTTTTACATGAATGGAACATAATGGTGAAACAAAACCTGTTTGGGAGAATACTGGGTTTGAATTTATTGAGATGGAGACTTTTTCTCCGGGATTAAAATTCAAGAACTCTTTCCACTTTTTCTCTTTTTTTTCCATAAGAATGAATTTGTTGTTTGTAATTGTTACTTTTATGTGTTTGTTTTTTTCAATTGCCTTATATCTTGCAGTATTAAGTGCAGAAACAATAGTTCTTACTCCATTGTTTATGTTTGCTCTACTTTGGAATGACTGGAATCCTCTAAATCCAGAAGTTAATATAATGGATAATATTGTTGTGCAAATCAGCAATTCAAATACAGTTAACCCCTTATTATTCATAATAGATCTCCTCTATTGAATCAATAAAAAATTCTTTTAAATATTTAAAATCTTTTGTTCTATAATAATTTCCTGAATCAAATTTTGAATTCAAATGCTCTATTTCTATGATGCCTTTATTTTCAAGATCTTTTGCAAATAAGCTTCCTGAAAGTTTTAGATCCTGACTTTTATTTGTGAATTTTCCATTTATAATTATGGAAGCATGAATCTCTGTTTTGTTTTGTGTATCTACAATTATATTTGATTTAGGATTTGCCTGGTTATAGAGAGCATTAAAACTACTTATTAATGTGAGATTTGTGAGTTTGGTTTTTTTTGAATCAAAGTTTTTTGTTTTTAATGATGTTTTTATTATAGTTGTACCTGAGGAAAAGAGTTTTATATTTGAATCTTCTAAAAATCCGGCCTCATCTTTTTGTTCTATTGATCCTATATTACCATTTATAATTATTTTTTCTTTAAAAATTGATTGCTCATCAATTGTATTATCCCAGCACATAAAATATGTGTCATTTGGAGTGTAGCTTATCTCATAACTATTTCCTTCTTTTATTATTTGAATAATTTGAATATTATCCTGTATGGAGAAAATTATTTTTTCCACATTTCCTTGAACGAATATTGATTCTACAACATCATCTTCTGATAGAATGTATATACCTTCATCAATGGGTTCATCTGAAATCTCAAAGCCAAACTTTTCTCTAACATTTCTCCAACTTAAGATGTTCCCTTTGATTTTTAAGGAGTTTAGTAAAAATTCAGAAACATTAAATTCAGTTTTACTATTATTAACTAAAAGATTTTCATGCTTTTTACTTTTAATATTATTCTCTTGCATAAACACATCTTTTGGAATATCTACTTCCTTATTTATAAAAAAAGGTATTAATGTAAAAGGGATTTTACCTGAGATTATTTTTATAATTGCATTTGAACTTAAACATAAGCTATTTTTTTCTGATGTTGCAAGAAGATTATCATTAACTTTTATTTTTTTATAATATTTTTTGGGAGTTGATATATATTTGAATGAGTTTTTTATTAGTATATTATTATTTTTAAAATCTGGGAAATTAGTATTATTAAAATAATCTATTTCAGGATTTTTAAAGTTTTGTAAATTTTCTTGAAATATTTTTTCTCTGAAATTATGAAGATATTGAATTAAGTTTTGATGAATATTATCTGTTTCTAATATTTTTTTTGTTCTTGCTCTTGTAATTTTAGTGTGAATTATAGTATGGGTTAAAAGACTGAGCCCAATAAAAGAGACTAAAATGATAAATAAAATAGAGATTATGATGTTACCTTTTTTTTTCATTTTCATACGGTATTTATTAAAAATATATATCCTCTTATTTGTTCTTTGTTATTTACTTCGATTCTGTAGAGGACTGAATTTGATTCCGGAAATAATTTTATATAGAAATCGGTTACATTTTCTATTAGAGGTTGGAAATATCCTTTGCCTGTTTTCCTTTTTAATATATTTTGTTTTGAATATAATTTGTAATTGATCTGTTTTAGAACAACTATTATTGAGTTTTTTAAATAATCATTTTCTAAGTTTTTTAATAAAATTATTTTTCCGTTTTCTGATTTTTTAATCTCATTAAATTCAAAAACATCATTCTCTATATTATATACCAATACTGGTTTACCTTTTCTGAAGCATTCATTTTTATTGACATCTATTCTTTTTTCACCTTTAAAGTAATCTGTTTGAAAAATCTCATTTGAAATTCCATAGATAACTTTAAAACTCTTCTCTGAATGTTCAAACAAAGGAAAATTAAAGTATTTGGAAGCTTCCTGTAATCTCATTCCACATTTTGTTAGGTCTGTTTTTATTGTATCAACAGTATGAAAAACTGATTCTAATACATCTTGTTTAGAAGTAATCTTTTTTGAGATTATAGAGGTCTCTGAAACATTTGTGATTACAATCGATAAAATAGTTAAAGTTAGAGCTAGAGCTATAATTAGCTCTAAAATGCTAAATCCATTATTCATTTTTTATCTCCTTTATAAATTTTGATTTATAAATAAATTTTTTTTTTATTAAATCTTTATAAGAAACTCTGATTGTGATTTTTTTAAAAGATGTTGTTATGTTTTTTACTATCCAATTAATTTTGAATTCATTTTCATGTTTTAAATGGTCGCCTTTTTTAAGTTCATTTGAATCAAATGTCCTTGAATATAAATAGTATTTGTAATATTCATATTTTTGAACAATTTTGAACCTAATTAAAGAGTTTCTACTTGCATAAATCGAGAATATTAAAGTTCTACATATAAACATAAGAGCTATAAATACAAGTAACAGAGAAAACAGGGTCTCAATTAAAGTAAAACCTCTTTCTTTTTTTTTCGGAACTTTTGATATTAAGATGTTTTGTTTTATCATTTTCTTCCCAAAAGAGAGTAATCAAAATTTGTGCCAAATTTTAGATAATTTAGAGAGCCTTTGTATTAAGGGGTCTTTAGGAATTTAATTTTTTTTAAGTTACAAACTGTTTACTTTTCAAATAACTCAAGTAAATAAATGTTTACTTAATTTAAGAAAGAATTTTGTTCTAGATTGTTGAAGATCATTATCTCATAAAGGTTTTAAATTTAATGTTTCCATTTTTTGAATTCTGGCATAAAAAATGAATTCACTTATGCAGGAGGTAACAATGACAGTTTTAAAAAAAGTTTTATCTATTTTTGTTATTTTAAGTTTCTTTTTGTTGTTAAGCTCAAATTCATTTGCAGCTCAAACAACATCTTCAAAGGCAAGTCTGATTAACATTAACACAGCAGGAGTTAATCAGCTTGTAAAATTACCAAGAGTTGGAGAAAAGGTTGCTCAGAGAATCATTGATTTTAGAAAGAAGAATGGGAAATTTAAACGAATTCAAGACCTTATGAAAGTAAAGGGTATTGGTGAAAAGACATTTAATAGGCTAAAAAACTTAATTAGAGTCTAAATTTATTGGGTCAGGTCTCAATGTCCAATGTTGAGACCTGACCCTTTACTAAAACAGGAGGAAAAATGGGCGAAAAGCTTAAAGAGTTAAATTTACTTTTACTTTACCTTTCAGGATGGGAAGAGGATTCCAAAAATGATCCTGGAGAAAAGATTTATATGGCCTGGAAAGGATATCCTTTCAAGGTTTTAAATGAGATGGAAGAAGAAGATTTGATTGTTCAATTCAGAAATAAACAATTACTTATTCTTACTGAAAAGGGAATAGAAGAAGCTAAAAAAATTAAGAATACATATTCAAGTTTATTAAGTTAAGTTACTATCTTTTAAGGGGAGCATGGTATCATGCTCCCTTTTAAACACATCATTTAAATTATCAATTTATTCTAAATCTGCAGGATGGGTTTTGAGCTTATACCAGGGTGGACAGAAATTTAAGGGAAGGTAAAACACGGATTCCATCAAGGGTTATATAATCTTTTTTACCAACAGCAGAAATTTGATAAGCTTTAACATCCGGGAAACGTTTTTTAAGATATTTTAAGCCCTTGGGAATTTCAGCGTCTTTCCATTTTGCTTCTATTAGATAAATTGGATTCATATTTTCTGTGATAACAAAATCTACCTCTCGACCATCAACATCTCTAAAATATTTTAATTCAAGATCTCTACCTTTTGTGTCCTGTTCAAAATGTACCCATTTCAATAGGTGCATAGCCACCATATTTTCAAATCGTAGGGGAAGGTCCGGAATCAATGACCAGTCATAATGATAATGTTTTTGTTCTTTCTTTACTGCTCTGAGTTTACTGGATCCAAATGGTGAAATTCTGAATATAGCATACGTTCTTTCAAGTATATTTAGCCATTTTGAGACGGTTTTATGGCTGACTTGTAAGTCTTCTCGAATTGAGTTAATGGAAAGAGGAGAACCAACAAGTTGAGGGAGACGTAATGATAGTAGCTCTAAATTTCCCAGATCAGAAACATTTTCAAGGTTTGTTATTTCTTCGTTTATAAGTCGATTGCGATATTCTCTTGACCACCGTTTGGCTTCTACTTCTGATCCACCTAAAAATGGTTCCGGAAATCCGCTTAACTTTAGTAAATCCAGTAATTCATCATATGTATTTATTTTTAATTCTGCAACACTAAAAGGATGGAGTCGTAAGAAATGATACCTTCCCTGCAAAGAATCTCCTCCATATCTGTAATAATCCAGTTTAGCACTGCCAATAACCAATATTCTACATCTATCTCCTAATTTATCGTATAGTCCCTTAAGGTAATTGCGCCATGAATGGTATTTGTGAATCTCATCTAAAACAATTAAGTTTGTAGAAGGTAGTTCTTGCTTTAATATGGCTTCTCTGTCTTCGGAGATATCCCAACTTAAGTAGCCTTTTCCTGATTTCACTATTTTTTTAGCCAACGTAGTTTTACCTACTTGCCTGGCTCCTGCGACAAACACCATCTTTTTTTTTAAATCGGTTTTTATTTGCTCAGTGATATAACGCTTTTTCATATTTTAATTAATACTACTTTTTTTGCTGTTTGTCAATAAAACACGTGAGTTTTTTTACTATCCAGTAAAAACACTCGCATTTTTTGAGTTTTAACAAAATTAAAGATAAATTAAGTTGCTCATTAATAAATAAATTTGCTTTATTTGTGGACAAAGTGTAAAATTTGTTCTGAAAAAATGATAAAAAAAGTTGCAATAATACATGATTGGTTAAATGGAATGAGAGGAGGGGAAAAGGTTCTGGAAGTTTTACTGGATATTTTCCCGAATGCTGATATTTTTACATTATTTTTAGAAAAAAATAAGATTTCAGACAAAATAGAATCCCATAAAATTTTTACTTCATCTTTAAACAGCTGTAGATTTATAAGAAATAATTACCGTTATTTTTTATCTTTTTTACCCCCAGCAATAGAGGAGTTTAACTTAAAAAATTATGATCTAATAATTAGTAACTCACACTGTGTTGCAAAGGGCATTATTCCATATCCCGGTTCTGCTCATATAAGTTATACTTTTACTCCAATGAGGTACGCATGGGATCAGTATTTTATATATTTTGGCAAAACATTTGGAATTAAAAAATTTTTCATAAAACATCAAATATCGAAATTAAGGATATGGGATGTAACAAGTTCATCAAGGGTTGATAATTTTGTTGCGATTTCAAATTTTGTAAGGGAGAGGATCTGGAAATATTACAAAAGAGAATCATATATAATACATCCACCTGTTAATGTTGATTTTTTCAAGCCTTCGGAAAATCCACAAAAAAAATATTTTTTAACAGTTTCTGCTTTGGTTCCATATAAAAACACTCGTTTACTTATAGAAACATTTAATGAAATCGGACAAAAGCTAATTATAGTTGGAAAAGGACCTGAAGAGAGAAGATTAAAGAGAATTGCTTCTAAAAATATTGAGTTTAAGAAAGATGTAACCAATGAAGAATTAAAAGGGCTATATCAGGATGCAAAGGCTTTTATTTTTGCTGGCATTGAAGATTTTGGTATTTCGTTTGTTGAAGCTCAGTCTTGTGGCATCCCTGTTATAGCTTATAAAAAGGGAGGCGTGCTTGATATTGTAGAGCAAGGTAAAACCGGGATCTTGTTTGAGAATCAGACTATTAATGATATAAAAAAAGCGATCAATGATTTTGAAAGATTGACAATAGAACATTTATATATAAGAAAAAGCAGTTTAAGATTCTCAAAGCAGATTTTTAAGGATAAATTTAAAAGGTTTATTGAAGAAGTTTTATGATTAAAAGGAAAAGAAAACAGCTTGTTCAAATTTATATTATTGGTGATATTATTGCTATTATTTTAAGTTTTAATCTAACTTTCTGGCTGCGCTTCTATTCAAATTTTATTGGAATACCAAAAGGCGTGCCAGATTATTATAAGTATTTAATCGTTATTCCATTTTTGATCTTTGTTCAAATTATTTATTTTTCCAACCAGGGATATTATAAGATAAAATTAAGGAGAAATAGGCTTGATGATTTATTTCTTGTTTTATTGAATAGTTTTATTTCGTCTCTTATTATATTGTTCTTTTTCAGCTATTTAAAGAGTTATAGATTTATTGATTTTGAAATATCTCATATATATCTTATTATTTATATCCCTATTTCAGTTTTTTTCATTTTTAGCTTAAGATTATTAATATTTAAGGTATTTAAAAAATTCTTTTTAGTAAAAAATGGTATTTCAAAGATTTTAATTGCAGGCACTAATGATTTTGCTTTAATGTTAGCTGAAAAGTTAAAAAATTACTCTCATTTTGGAATAGAAGTAAGTGGCTTTTTATCTGAGCATAAAGAGAAAGGTGTATTAGGTACTTATAATGAACTTGAAGAAATCATAAAAAAATATTCTATTACAGATCTTTTTATTGCTCTTTCCTTAAAAGATTATGAAACAATTATGAAATTAATTAAAATTGGGAATAATCTGTTGGTTGATATAAAATTGGTTCCAGATATTCTTCAGATTGCTTCATTAAAAGCTGGAATGGAACATATTGAGGGAGTACCTACAATAAATCTTGGTGATATGCCTCTTCACGGTGGGAGATTGGTTTTTAAAAGGATTTTTGACTTACTTTTCACAAGCATTGGGTTGATTTTATTTTCTCCTCTATTTTTAATAATTTCTATACTTATAAAGATAAATTCCAAGGGCCCTGTGTTTTATATACAGAATAGAGTTGGACTTGATGGAAGAAATTTTAGAATGATAAAATTTAGAACTATGATTCATAATGCAGAAAGAGACACTGGTGCTATATGGTCTCCTCATAATGATGAGAGAATTACAAAAGTGGGAAAGTTTTTGAGAAAATTTTCAATTGATGAGTTACCACAATTATTGAATGTCTTAAAGGGGCATATGAGCCTTGTTGGTCCAAGACCTGAAAGGCCTGAATTTGTTGAGAAATTTAAAGGTTATATTCCCAAATATATGCTTCGTCATAAGGTGAAAACAGGTATTACTGGCTGGGCTCAGGTTCATGGACTTAGAGGAAATACTCCCCTTGATAAAAGGATTGAGTTTGATATATATTATATACAGAATTGGACATTTAAACTTGATCTTGAAATATTATGGAGAACACTTTTAAAATTTCAATTTATTGACAAAACTAGTTAATGATAAATAAGAAGATAAGAGATATTTATCATATTCTCTTACAACAATACGGGCCACAGGGGTGGTGGCCTTTAATTGATCTTAGAGATGAAATCATCAATGATATATATTTAAAGAAGGGGTATCACCCGGGAGATTATTCTTTTCCTCAAAATGGTTCTCAGCAATTTGAGATCTGTGTTGGGGCCATTTTAACTCAGAATACAAGCTGGACACAGGTTGAGAAAGCTTTAGATAATCTTAAAAGAAAAGGACTTCTTGATTTTAATATTTTAGATAAAATTGAAAAAGAAGAATTAATGTTAGAGATCAAACCTTCTGGATATTTTAATCAAAAAGCGAGAAAAATAAAAATTTTTACGGATTTTTTTATAAAACTTAATGAAAGAATTCCCAAAAGGGAAGAGCTGTTGAGAATTTGGGGAATTGGTAAAGAAACTGCTGATTCAATGCTCTTATATGCTTTTAAGGCACCTTTTTTTGTGATTGATGCTTATACTAAGAGAATTTTTTCAAGAATTTTCAATAGGTATATGGATAATTATGATGAAATGCAATCTTCATTTCAACATGTATTTAGGAATGAACTTGAATCTAAAAGAGTGATTATTTTCAATGAATTTCACTCGTTGATTGTGGAACATAGTAAGAATGTTTGTAAAAAGAGCCCAAATTGTTATAATTGTATTTTAAAGGATTTATGTGATTATGATTGATAGTTTAGAAAAATTAAATATATCAAAATCATTTTACCCGTTTTTAGACAATTTAAGTAAAGCTGCGGAGATAGAAGATAGAATACCATTTATTGGCAGAGAAAGAGAAATTGAAGCTGTAATGGAGACTTTGCTTCGAAAATTGAAAAACAATCTGCTTTTAATTGGTAATCCTGGTGTTGGGAAAACAGCACTTATAACTGAAGTTGCATCCAGAATAAAAAAAGAAAAAACTCCTCCGATTTTAAGAAATAAGATTATTCTTGAGCTTTCTATGAATACTTTTATCTATTCAAGAGATTCTATTGAGAGTTTAATTAAAGATTTTGAGATGCTATTTTCTGAGATAAAACAAAATAGGGATAAGATTATATTATTTCTTGATGAAATGCAGATGCAGTCAATTGTAGCATTCAATAAAAAAAATCAATACAATCAGATTCAGAATCTTTTAAAATCCTATGTTACAAGTAGAGAATTAAATATAATTGCAGCAACAACACCTGAAAACTATTATAAATTTATAAAGGGTGATGAAGCCTTATCATTAAAATTTTCACCCATTTTGCTAAATGAGCCAAATGAGAAAGAGATGCTTAAAATTTTATATGGCGTTAAGCCCTATTTTGAAAAATATTATTCTTTAAAAATAGAAGAAGTTCTTTTTGAGAAAATTTATTCTCTTTCTAAAAGTTTCATACCACATAGAGCATTTCCTCATAAGGCAATTGATCTTCTTGATATTTCTTGTTCAAAGGCTTCCTTAAAAAAAGAAATAGAATTGAACCCTGACTATCTCTATCAAAGTGTAAGCAGTATTTCAAAACTCCCATATGAGATTGTAAAAAGAGATCCTCAGGAGCATTGTAAAGGTATTCTTGATTTTCTAAAGAAAAATGTGGTAAATCAAAGGAATGCATTAGAAGAGACTGCAAGAATTATAAAATTATCCAGGTTATCAAGACTTGAAGATAATGTTATTAATACAAAACCCGAGGGTATATTTCTCTTTTTAGGACCAACAGGAGTTGGAAAGAGTTATGTTTCATCAAAAATTGCAGCTTATTTATTTGGAATGGATTCTAAATTGAGAGTAATAGATCTTATTGATTATAAAAATCCTGATGATATAAAAAAACTTATAGTTGATGATAAGTCAAATCCAGGTGTTTTAATCCAGGAAGTTGAAAATCATCCTTTTTCAGTTATATTATTTGAGAATATAGAAAATGTTCATTCTTCAATTTTATATTTTTTGGGTAAAGTTTTAAATAAAGGGGAGATTATTGATGCTTTTGGAAAAAAACATTACCTATCAAATATAATATTTATTCTTAGCTTAACAAGTATTGGGGAAACAAGAAAGGAGAGCCATATTGGATTTGTTAAGGGAAATAGAATTTCAAATGAAGTAATTGTTCCTTTAAAAATAATGAATATGTTGGATTGGGTAGATGAAATAATAGAATTTTCTCCTTTAACAAAGGATCATTTAAGGCTTATTGCTACACAAAGAATTGATGAGTTGAAATATGAAATGAGTAAGAAGTATAATATCGTTCTACATATAAATAAAGATGTAGGTGAAGTAATTTCCCATAAAGCTTTACAATCAGGGAATTACGCTCATTCTGTTGTTGATATAATTGGAAAGGAGATAAAAACAAAGATCCTGGATTTTGTTGATAAAGATAACAAAGGGATTAAGTTAAAGGTTGGAATTAAATCTAATAAAATTAAAATAAAAATAATATAGAATTAAATTTTATTAAAGAGATTATATTAAGGGGAAATAGTTAAAATAGAGAGTTAAACTGTTTTTAAACAGAATTTTTTGTGATATAATAACATTTTAAATGTGAGGAAGATATATGAAGAATATTAAACAGACTAGGCAAAAAGGGATATTGTTCTGGATAGCCTCTTTGATTATTATAATAGTGTTATGGAATATGTTATCTAATGTTACTGAGAGTGGGGTTGAGAAAATTGAATTTTCAGAGTTTATGCAAAGAGTAAGCAATAGTCAAATAGCTTCAGCCAAAATAAAAGGGAATGTTGTTACTGGGGACTTAAAAGGTAGTAATATGGGTGATTTAAAGGGAAATAAGTATAGAACCACAATCCCAAATAATTATCCTGATTTGTATACTCAATTGCTAAAAAAGGTAGGAAAGGTTGAAATTGAAGAATTAAATAAAAATGAGTGGCTTTCAATATTATTATCCTGGGCTCCTTTTGTAATACTTATTGTTTTCTGGATTGCAATGATGAAGCAGCAGGGAGGTGGAAAAGCTTTTAGTTTTGGGAAAAGTAAAGCAAAGATGTTTTCTGGTGAAAAAAATAAAGTCACTTTTAAGGATGTTGCTGGTGTTGATGAGCCAAAGGAAGAACTTCAAGAAATTATTGAGTTTTTAAAAGAGCCAAAAAAGTTTCAGAGGTTAGGAGGCAAGATACCCAAAGGTGTACTTTTAGTAGGACCTCCTGGAACTGGAAAAACTTTACTTGCTAAAGCAATTTCTGGTGAAGCAGAAGTACCATTCTTTTCTATATCAGGTTCTGACTTTGTTGAATTGTTTGTTGGTGTTGGAGCATCAAGAGTTAGAGATTTATTTGAAGAGGGGAAGAAACATGCGCCCTGTATTATATTTATAGATGAGATTGATGCAGTTGGCAGGCAAAGAGGAGCAGGGTTGGGTGGCGGACATGATGAAAGAGAGCAAACTTTGAATCAATTGTTGGTTGAAATGGATGGTTTTGCTCCAAATGAAGGTGTTATAATTATTGCAGCTACCAATAGACCGGACATACTGGATTCAGCACTTTTAAGACCAGGTAGATTTGACAGAAGAATAGTTATTCTTATTCCTGATGTAAAGGGAAGAGAAGAAATATTAAAGGTTCATACTAGAAATATCCCGATTTCAAAGAATGTAGATCTTAAAGTATTAGCACGTTCAACACCAGGTTTTACAGGAGCTGACATTGCTAATATGGTAAATGAAGCAGCACTCTGGGCTTCAAGAAAAGGTAGGAAAAAGGTTGAAATGAATGATTTTGAGTATGCAAAAGATAAGGTTATGATGGGAACGGAAAGGAGGAGTATGATTATATCTGAAAAGGAAAAACGAACAACTGCTTATCATGAAGCAGGTCATGCATTGGTAGCTGCTATGGAAGTAGAAGCTGATCCAATTCATAAAGTCTCTATAATTCCAAGAGGAATGGCTTTAGGTGTAACTCAGCAATTACCTCTGGATGATAAATATACATACTCAAAACCCTATTTAGAAGCTCAGCTTTCGGTTCTATTTGGAGGGAGGGCTTCAGAGGAGATTGTTTTAAATCAAATGACCACAGGTGCAGGAAATGATTTAGATAGAGCAACTTCCATTGCGCGAAAAATGGTTTGTGAATGGGGTATGTCTTCTTTAGGTCCATTATCATTCGGGAAGAAAGACGATATGATCTTCTTAGGAAGAGATCTCATGTCTCATCCAGAATACTCTGAGGATACTTCAAGAAAAATTGATGCAGAGATAAGAAAAATTATTGATAAGGCTTATAAAAAATCTAAGAATATTATCTTAGAAAATAGGGATAAATTAGGAAAGATAGCAGAACTATTGTTAGAGAAGGAGTCTTTGAGTGCTAAGGATATTGATTTTATTGTTAGTGGGAAGAAAGCTAAGAAAGGAAGAACGAACTTAAAAAAACCAAGTTAAGATTTCAGGAACAAGGAATGATAAAAAAAATAAAAGTAAATGATTTTTGATTATATATTTAATGCATTTTCAAAATTCAATTTTGGTGATGTTTTTGATATCCTTTTTTTATTTCTTCTATTTTACTATTTGTTACTATTAATTAAAGGCACTAAATCATATCAAGTTGCAGTTGGTATACTTCTAATAGGAGTTTTAGCAATTATTGCAAGTATGTTAAAATTAACTGCGTTTTCATATATTCTTAATAATTTTCTTACATATCTGGTTTTTGCTATAATAGTATTATTCCAGGATGAGTTAAGGAAAATATTGGCTGAGATTGGGAGTAAATTAAGAACAAAATATAATTTAACAGCAAAGAGTGAAATAATTGATGAGATTTTAAATACTGTTGTGGCTCTATCTCTTTCGAAAATAGGGGCTCTGATTGCAATTGAAAGAGATATTGATATAAAGCATTATGTTAACAAACCTGTAAAGGTAGATGCAGAGGTAAGCAAAGATTTATTATTGACTATTTTTACACCTAATTCTCCATTACATGATGGTGCTGTGATCATTAGTAAAAACAGAGTTGTTTTAGCAAGGTGTTTTTTCCCCTTGCCACCGCTTTTGGAATTGAGCCCAAAAGGGACCAGGCATCTTGCGGCTATAGGAATTACTCAGCAGACTGATTGTATAGTTCTTGTTGTTTCAGAGGAAACAGGGAAAATTTCTCTTGCAATTAATGGAGAATTGATCAGGGGACTTGATAGGGAAGGTGTAAAGAGTAGGCTTTTACACTATAACATTTGAAGATGAAAATAAAGGATATTATTTTTAATAATTTTAATTTGAAAGTTTCAGCTCTTTTAATTGCGTTATTAACATGGATTTTAATTACAGGGAAAGAGAGAACTTATTTAGAAGAAACCATAGATGTTAATGTTGAATATACTAATGTTTCAAAAAATATTGATGTGAAAGATATAAACCCTGAAAAAGTAAGAATAAAGGTAAGGGGAACTTCAGATGAAATGAAGAAAATTTCTCCGAAAGATTTTAAATTGAAAATAGATTTGAGGGGTACTAATGAGAGTGTGAAATTAAATAAATTCACAAGAGATTATCTTGAATATCCTGAAAATATAAACATTGTATCTGTTTATCCTCAATGGATCGAAATTACTATTGAAGAATTTTCCATAAAAGAGGTCCCTATAAAAGTGAAATACACTGGTATGTTTAAAAAGGGGATAAGCTTAATTGAAAGGAGTATTAAACCTGAAAAAATCAGGATATACGGGTATAAATCTCAGATTAAAAATATAGATATAGTTTATGCTGCTGAAAGTATTGATCTTTCTAAAATTGATAAAACAACAACCATCAAACTCTCATTGAAAAAGAGAGAGGAAATTCTTAAATTTAAAGATTCTGATGAGGTTGAAGTTACAATAGTTGTGAAAAATAGAAATGTCAAGAACAGAAGAAAATAAATTATTTGGAACTGATGGGATTCGAGCTACAGTAGGAGATTTCCCATTTGATGATAATTCCATTTTAAAAATTGGTAATTCTATTGGGAAGCTGTTTATAGACTCTAATATATTAATAGGAAGAGATACACGTATTTCCGGGAGTTTTTTCGGGCACTTAATCGCTTCTGGCATTGCTGAAAATGCGAAGGTAAGTTCTTTAGGAATCATTCCTACACCTGGACTCTCATATATAGTTAATCATTCTAATTTTGATTATGGAATAATGATTACTGCGTCTCATAACCCATATTTTTATAATGGGATAAAAATTTTTAATAGTAATGGGGAAAAGATATCTGAAAAGAAAGAAAAAGAGATTGAGGATATGTTTTTTTCAATAAAACAAACAAATTCGTGTGATCTTAATCTTATTGATGAAGAAAATTTAAAAAAAGGATATGAAGAATTTTTAATTCGTGTTGCAGGAGATATAGGGAATAAGGGAATCAAATTGGTAATTGATTGTGCAAATGGAGCAACTTTTGAGATTGCACCTATGGTGTTTAGGAAATTGGGCTTTGAAACTATTTTAATAAATGCTAATCCTGATGGAAAGAATATTAATTTACATTGTGGATCTACAGATCTTGAAGGTTTGAAAAAAAAGACTATTAATGAAAATGCTGATTTAGGAATTGGATTCGATGGGGACGGAGACAGAGTGATTTTTATCGATAATCAGGGAAATATTCTTGATGGGGATTATACTTTGTTTGTGCTTTCTGAGTTGTTATCTAAATATGAAAAGGATTTCAATAAGGTTGTTGTTGGAACAAAAATGTCGAATTTGGGGCTTGAAGATGCTTTGAAAAAAAAAGGTATTAATTTCTTGAGAACAATGATTGGTGATAAAAATGTATATAAAGAGATGAACTCTTATAATTCAATTCTTGGCGGAGAACAATCGGGGCATATAATTTTAAGAAATCTTCAAAAGAGTGGAGATGGAATCCTCACAACTATTTTTTTTATAAAGTCTCTATTAAATTTAGGTTTAAAGCCTTCGGATATTTATAAAAAGTTAGATTTATATCCACAAAAAACTGTGAGTGTTTTTGTAAGAGAAAAGAAGCTTTTAGAGGATTGGAAAGAATTAAATGATATGATTGAAAAATTTAATGATAAATATGGAAAATACTCCAGATTATTAATCAGGTATTCGGGTACAGAACCAAAAATAAGAATAATGATTGAATCAAAATCTATAGATGTTATCAATAAAAATATGGAAAATTTTGTAAATTTTATAAAATCAAACATAGGAGGTTAAAATGAAACTGGCAGTAAATATTGACCATATTGCAACATTAAGACAGGCGAGGATGACAAATGAGCCAGATCCTGTGTACGCAGCTGTTATTGCAGAACTTGCTGGAGCTGATGGAATCACTATTCATTTAAGACAAGATAGAAGGCATATTCAAGAGAAGGATTTGGAATTGTTGAGGGCAATTATTAAAACAAAATTGAACTTAGAAATGGCTATTTCAATGGATATGGTTAAAATCGCATTGAAACACAAACCTGATATTTGTACTCTTGTACCAGAAAGTTCAGAAGAAGTAACAACAGCTGGTGGACTTGATGTTGTTTTGTATATAGATAAAATCAAAGAGGTTATAGGTAATCTGAAAGCTGCTGGGCTTGAAGTGTCAGTTTTTGTTGACCCAGATATAGATCAAATAAAAGCCTGCTATAGAATAGGAATAAATGTAATAGAGATAAATACTGGAGAGTATGCAGAAAACTGGAATAATAGTAATGCTGTTTTAGAATTAGAAAAAATTAAAAAATCTGTTGGATATGCGAAAAGAATGAATTGTAGAATTCTTGCTGGACATGGACTAACTTATCAAAATGTATATCCTATTGTTGCAATGAGATATATTGAAGAATTGAATATTGGGCATTCAATTGTTGCAAATTCAACTTTTATGGGGTTATCAGAAGCAGTTAGGAGAATGAAGTACATAATGCATAATGGTGTCAAGACCTGAACCCTATCAGGAGGGAAAATGATTTATGATGTGATTTTTATTGGCGGAGGATCTGCAGGTTATGAAGGGGGAATTGCTGCTGCAAAAAATGGTTTAAAGGTTGCAGTTGTGGAAATGGGCAAGTTAGGAGGCACCTGTCTGCAAAGAGGGTGTATCCCAACAAAAGTTTACCTTCATTCATTAAAGCTTTTAAAACAATTAAAATCATGTTCAAAATTAGGATTAAAAATCAATGATTTTATATTTGATATTGATGATATGATTAAGCAGAAGAATAGGGTGGTTTCCAAATTAACAAAGGGAATTGAGTTTCTTTTTAATAAAAATAATATTGACCTTATAAATGGAGAAGCAAGAATAATTTCTAAAGATACTGTTTTAGTAAATGAAAAACAGGAACTAAAATCAAAAAATATTGTTATTTCAACAGGTACAAAACCTTTAGAACTTCCATTTTTAAAGGTTGATGGAGAGTATGTGATTAATTCGGACATTGCTATTGATTTGAAAAAAATTCCTGAAAAATTACTGGTTATCGGGGCTGGTGCTATTGGCCTTGAAATAGGAACTATTTATAATTATCTTGGTTCTGAAGTTTATGTTGTAGAAATTCTTGATAGCATACTTCCTGGTTTGGATGTAGAGCTTTCAGAAATGCTTGGAAAAGAGTTAAAAAAACAAAAGATGAACATATATACTTCTACATTTGTATCTAAACCGGTAATTAACAGAGATAAACAGACAATAAGTTTTAGTTTTAAGAAACATGAAAATATTTGGGAAGAAGAATTTTCAAAGGTTTTGCTTTCTGTTGGCAGGTCTCCGAATAGTGATAATCTTTTTGATAAATCACTTAATATTGAAAGGGATAAAAAAGGTTTTATAAAAGTTAATAATAATCTTCAAACAGGAGTACCTAATATCTTTGCATGTGGCGATGTTATAGGAGAGCCATTGCTTGCACATAAGGCTTCTCGTCAGGCAATTGGAATTGTAGATTTTATAAAAGAAAGGAAAAAAATTCCAAAATACACAATACCGGCTGCTGTTTTTACATTTCCAGAGTTTGCCTCAGCTGGATTATCTGAAGAGAAGGCAAAAGAGAGAGGAATTGATATAAAAATTGGGAGATTCCCATATTTAGCTGGATCAAGGTCAAATGCGATTGATGAAAAAACAGGAATTGTAAAGATTATTGCTGATAAGAATAATGTTATGATTGGAGTTCACATTCTTGGTGCAGAAGCAGGAGAATTAATGCCTTTGCTTACTTATGCAATCTCAGAAAAGAAGAAAGTCGATGATTTCAAAGAATTGATTTTTATCCATCCAACTCTTAGTGAAAATATCTGGGAAGCTATGGGCGAAGTTTCAGGGTTTTCAATACACATTTAATTAGCTTGCCAACATTTCTTATATATTTTTAATGATTCAATTCGTATCCTTGACATATGATTATTTTTTCTCTAAAATATCATTTCAGAAAATAAAATTTTTCCCAAGGAGGAATTAAATGAAAAAATTTTTTTCTAGGGCAACATTTTTTATTGTTTTGTTTTTGTGTTTTGGGATCTTTTTTAGTTATGCAGGCAACTGGATTATCGATTCAAAATCGGGAAAATTGCCTGCATCGTTAAAAGATATTGTAGAAAAATCGGGGGGGAAACTTAAGAAAACATGGACCACTGTGGGGATTGCTTTAGCAGAATTTCCAACCAGGGAAGATGCGGAAGCGATTGAGGTTCATGGTGTCTCTGTAATGCCCGACATTAAACTGAACTGGCTGCCTGGTGTTAAAAACCAAATGGCAGAGAGTATAGGTGATAATGAAACATTTTATGGTTATCAATGGCATCTCCCAGTTATCGAAGCAGATAAAGCCTGGGATGAAGGTGCAACAGGTTTTGGTGTCAGGGTGGCTGTTGTCGATACTGGGATATGGTATTTACATCCCGACCTTTATTATAATATTGATTTTTCTGCCAGCGCAACATTTGTGCCAGGTACCACTGATTTTCTTGATGGTGCGGGTCATGGAACCCATGTGGCCGGAATTATTGCTGCTGCTGATAATAACTGGGGATCAATAGGAGTTGCACCTGATGCAACTCTTATAGGGGTAAAGGTCCTTGACGACAGTGGTTCCGGGTATCAAAGCTGGGTTATCGCCGGGATAATTCATTCTGTAGAAAAAAAAGCTGATATTATCAACCTGAGCCTGGGATCATTCCTGAAAAAGAGTGGATCTCTTCCATATTATAC